>Ga0194125_10002443_pt1 | contig 30740 bp, 26 predicted proteins | sample TA2KigC250mmetaG_FD_148626 | JGI IMG/M metagenome (GOLD analysis project Ga0194125, IMG submission 148626) | Freshwater microbial communities from Lake Tanganyika, Tanzania - TA2015034 Kigoma Deep Cast 250m | ecosystem: Environmental > Aquatic > Freshwater > Lake | place: Tanzania: Lake...
TGCTGCAGGTCCTGCGCCATTTCTTTGAGGCCGTGCTGCTGATGCCGGTGGCATTCGGTTTTACCGTGCCCGGGGAGATCAGGCAGCACTAGGTTCCAGGTCTCTGCCCGAGGCCCCAGGGCATAGATCACGGGTCGCCAGGTGGCCCGGCTCCCCCCGGTGCCATGGAGCATCAGGACATTAGGCCGTGACACCTCCGTGGGGCGGCTGATCCAGCCTTCCCAGTGCGCGCGATCGATCGTTTTGGAGAGATCGGTAAGCCCTGCGGGCTGGGCGTGCGATGGCATGGGTGGCGCGGAGTTTTTTCGAAAGCGGTTGTTGTGGGTTGACGCCGTGGAGACAAGTGTCTATCGTAAGTGTCAAATGTAATTGTCACCTAGAGTGACTAGTCTACGTGACACTTAGGAGGTCCGCCATGGCTTTTCTGCAGCGAATCGAGCGGGTGCTGGAGGCAAGCCTTATGGCTGCCCAGGCCCCAGGCTCCCCCCCAAAGCTCACCGCAGCAATGCGTCATGCGGTTTTTCCCGGTGGTGCGCGCATCCGGCCACAGCTCTGCATGGCGGTGGCTATGGCCTGCGGGGACGATGACCCGCGACTCTCGGAGAGTTTCGCAGCCGCGCTTGAACTCATGCACTGTGCCTCGCTGGTGCACGATGACCTTCCCTGTTTTGACAATGCAGACCTGCGCCGTGGCCAGCCCTCGGTGCACAAGGCATTTGGGGAACGGATCGGGGTTCTTTCGGGCGATGCGCTGATCGTCGTGGCGTTTCGCACGCTTGCGGGGTCTCGGCCCAAGCATCTGGAGCGGCTGCCGGCCATGTTCACGATTCTTGACGATGCGGTGGGACCGCCCTTTGGCATTGTGGCGGGACAGGCCTGGGAGTGCGAGTCGCATGCGGTATTGGCCGAATATCAGCGAGCGAAAACGGGCTCGCTCTTTACTGCGGCAACCGTGGGGGGTGCCTGCGCGGCCGGAGTAGACGCTGCGCCATGGAAGGCCCTTGGCGACTGTCTGGGTGAGGCCTATCAGGTGGCCGATGACATACGGGATGTCATCTACGACGAGCTGGTCATGGGTAAGCCCGCAGGCCAGGACGAGACACTGGATCGGCCGAGCGCCGCGCATACCCTGGGCTTAGACGGCGCGGTCATTCACTTTGACCGACTGATGGCCCGGGCGATTCAGAGCATTCCGGCCTGCCGTGGTGCTGCGCGTCTGCGTGCCATGGTGTTGCAGGAGTCGCAGCGACTGGTACCCACGGAGGGGCCGCATAAGGTGGCCCGCGCCGCCTTGGATGCGCAGACCGAGAAGGCCTTGGCGGAGGCCTTTCCGAATGCGATGCCCATGGGGATGGGGACTTCCAAAGAGGGAAAGGTTAATGGCGGCGCTGGCGGTCTGGTCTAGCCTTCGTGACCGGCTGCTTGCGCAGCCAGCCTTTCATCGGTTCGTATCAGCAGTACCGGGCCTGCGGTGGGTCGCCCAGCGGCAGTCGCGCCGACTCTTCGATCTGGTGGCAGGCTTTACCTACAGCCAGGTGCTGCTAGCCTGTGTGAAGCTCGGCATCTTCGCCTCGGTGCGCGAGGGGCCGCGTTCGTTGCAGTCGCTTGCCGCAGACACTGGCTTGTCTTCGCGAAGCCTCGATATTCTGCTGCGTGCAGCCGTATCGCTGGAGCTTTTGGAATGGCGCAGTGCTCCCGCCGGTCGGGTGGCCGCAGAGGGAAATTCCCTTGAACAAGCCTATGTTGGTCTGGGAATGCTTGGGGCGGTGGTGGCAGCTAACCCTGCGATTCAGGCCCTGGTGCGGCATCACGAGGAGGTCTACCAAGACCTTGTAGACCCTGTTGCCTTGCTGCAAGACCCCGAGCAGCGCACCCGTCTGCGGGACTACTGGGCCTATGCCCATGACGGAATTGCAGCGCGGCAGGGCACGGCTGCCCTACCAGAGCATGCTGCGTTATCAGTCATGCCTGCGGCGTCTGTGTCGCGTGGTCTCACCGCAGATCAGGTGGCTGCCTATTCAGAACTTATGGCGGCCTCGCAGCCGTTGGTGGCTGAGCAGGTACTGGCCGCTTATGACTTCTCAAGGCATCGCTGCCTGCTCGATGTTGGTGGCGGCCAGGGGGCCTTTCTCTCGGCGGTTGCCAAGGAACATCCGAGCCTTCGCTTAATGCTTTTTGACCTCCCGGCGGTGGCCCAGAGGGCGCGGCAACGGTTTGAGGCGCAAGGAATCGCAAGCCGGGTCACCTGTCACGGCGGCAGCTTTTTCGATGACCCGCTGCCCACGGGTGCCGATGTCGTGAGCCTTGTGCGTGTGCTCTATGACCACTCTGATGAGCGTGTGGCACTGATTCTAAAGGGCGTGCGAAGGGCCCTGGCAGCGCAAGGCGGCACCCTGCTGTTAGCTGAGCCGATGTCTGGGACACCGGGGGCCGAGGCTATGGGCGATGCCTATTTCGGCCTTTATCTCCTGGCCATGGGCAAGGGACGGGCACGCACCCCGGAAGAGCTTTTTGGACTTCTGGCGGCTGCGGGATTTACAAAGATGCAGTCCATTCGTACGCGGCTTCCTCTTCAGACCGGCCTGATTCGGGCCTATGCCTCGCCGCAGGGCGCAGCGAGATCGTCTTAGACGATTACCCCGAGAAAACCGTAAAGGTAAGTTGACAAACAGCGGAAATGGTCTAGGATGGCATCTGTAACGTTAAGTGGACATATTAAGAGTCAAGTAAAAATGACAAGTACCAGGGATGCTTATGCAGTGGTGATGGAGGCGCCCCGTCAGCTGGACTGGCGCTGCCTCCCTCTGGCTGAGCCGGGTCCCGAAGACCTTGTGGTGCGCACCCGGTTCAGTGGGATCAGCACAGGAACCGAGCGTCTTTTCTACACCGGTGAGATGCCCAGTTTTCCAGGTATGGGTTATCCGCTCGTGCCGGGATACGAGACAGTTGGTGAGGTTGTCCAGGCAGGTGTCGCTACCACTGGCCTGAGCGCTGGCGACCTAGTCTTCGTGCCGGGTGCAAGCTGCTGGGGACCGGTGCGGGGTCTCTTCGGTGGGGCGGGCTCGTCACTGGTAGTGCCCGGCGCCCGGGTTGTCAAAATCCATGAGTCAATCGCCGAAGAGGCGGTGCTCTTTGCGCTTGCTGCAACAGCCCATCATGCACTGATGTCTCCCTCGGGCGAGCGGGTGCTGCCCGATCTCATCGTGGGTCACGGCGCGCTGGGCCGTCTGCTGGCGCGCATTACCGTGGCTCTTGGCGGCCTGCCTCTGGTCTGGGAACTGGAGCCGAGCCGCAGAACTGGGGCCACGGGCTATCGCGTGGTTGACCCATTGGAAAGCAAGGGCCAGCGATTCAAAACCATTATTGATGTCAGTGGCCACGCTCCAAGCCTTAACGACTGGGTCGCCCATATGGCGCCCGGGGGCGAGCTGGTATTGGCGGGGTTTTACACCGAGACCCTGCCTTTGAATTTTGTGCCCGCTTTTCTGCGTGAGGCGCGGTTTCGCGTGGCCGCCCAGTGGCATCCCAGCGACATGGCCGCGGTGCGCGACCTGGTGGAGTCTGGTGGGCTATCGCTGCAGGGCTTGGTGACCCATCGACGCCCCGCAGACCAAGCGGCAGAGGCCTACGAGCAGGCCTTTAGTGATCCCCATTGTTTGAAGATGGTTCTGGACTGGAGGAGTCTGCAATGAGCACGTCTGACACCAACCTTGGGGGGCTCAAAGGCGCTCCGGTGCAGTTCATGATGAAGACCCGACTGGCCGCGGAGGCGGCGATGGAACCAGATCCGGTGCATACCGGGCCGGTTACCAAAGAGACGCAGATTATTGCCATTTATGGCAAGGGTGGCATCGGCAAGAGTTTTACGCTGGCGAACTTGAGCTACATGATGGCCCAGCAGGGCAAGAAGGTTCTGCTGATTGGCTGCGACCCCAAGAGCGACACCACCTCGCTGCTCTTTGGGGGAAAGGCCTGTCCTACGATTATCGAAACCTCTTCGAAAAAGAAGCTTGCAGGAGAGGCTGTCGCTATTGGCGATGTCTGCTTTAAGCGCGATGGTGTCTATGCCATGGAGCTCGGCGGCCCAGAAGTCGGCCGGGGCTGTGGCGGTCGCGGCATCATTCACGGCTTTGAAACCCTCGAAAAACTGGGCTTTCACGACTGGGGCTTTGACTACGTGTTGCTCGACTTCTTGGGCGACGTGGTCTGCGGAGGCTTTGGCCTGCCCATCGCGCGCGACATGTGCCAGAAGGTGATTGTGGTGGGCAGCAACGACCTGCAGTCGCTCTATGTGGCCAACAATGTCTGCTCGGCCGTGGAGTACTTCCGCAAGCTCGGCGGCAATGTGGGCGTGGCGGGCATGGTGATCAACAAAGACGATGGCACCGGTGAGGCCGCCGCCTTTGCCGAGCGCGCAGGCATTCCGGTCTTGTCGGCGATTCCCGCCCACGAAGATATTCGGCGCAAGAGCGCCTCGTACGAGATTATTGGCAAACCGGGTGGTCAGTGGAGCGCGATGTTTGAGACGCTCGCCACCAATGTAGCCGAGGCCCCGCCTGTGCGGCCCAAGCCCTTAACGCAAGACGAGCTACTTGGCCTTTTTGCTGGTAGCGCGGTGGGCCGCGATGTTGTGCTTGAACCTGCCACCGTTTTTGACATGATGGGCCGCGAAGAGATTGCGAAGCCCTCGCTTGAAGTGGTCTACGACCAGGCCTAGTGGCATGAACGCACGCCAGCCGATTCCTATTCTGCCGGCCGAGGGCGATGGAATGGCAGCCGCTGTGGATGGCGGCGCATCGTGTGTATCCGGCAAAGACCGTATGCTCGCCTCCGCCCAAGCCTCGGGCAAATCTGAGCTGCTCACCCAGTATGCCAAAGACTATCCCAAGGGGCCGCACGACCAGCCGCAGAGCATGTGCCCCGCCTTTGGCTCGTTGCGTGTGGGGCTGCGTATGCGCCGCACCGCCACCATTTTGTCGGGCAGCGCCTGCTGTGTCTATGGCCTGACCTTTACCTCGCATTTTTACGGGGCCCGCAGGCCCGTGGGCTATGTGCCCTTTAATTCTGAAACCCTGGTCACCGGCAAGCTCTTCGAAGACATTCGCGAAGCCGTCTATGCCCAGGCTGACCCCGCGCAGTTAGATGCACTCGTGATCATTAATCTGTGTGTGCCCACCGCCAGTGGTGTGCCCCTGCAGCTGCTGCCTAAAGAAATTAATGGGGTGCGCGTCATCGGCATTGATGTCCCCGGCTTTGGCGTACCAACCCATGCAGAAGCCAAAGATGTCCTAGCCGGTGCCATGCTGCAGTATGCGATGCAAGAGGTACAGGCAGGCCCCGTGGCCGCGCCTCGTTCCGGCAAGAGTGCGCTGCCCACCATCACGCTCTTAGGCGAGATGTTTCCCGCGGACCCCATGGTGATTGGCCAGATGCTGGCGCCCATGCAGCTTGCTGCAGGCCCCGTGGTACCCACCCGCGAATGGCGTGAGCTCTATGCCGCGCTTGACTGCGCTGCCGTGGCAGCGATTCACCCCTTCTACACCGCCAGCATGCGGGTCTTTACGGCCGCTGGCAGGCCCATCGTGGGCTCCGCCCCGATTGGCTATGAAGGCACCGCCGCCTGGCTTGATGCCATCGGCAAGGCCACCAACACGCCCGAAGACAAAATCGCAGCCGCCAAGCAGGCCGTGCTACCCGGTATCAAAGGCATTCTTGATCGTGCGCTGATTAAAGGGCGTATTACGGTGAGCGGCTACGAAGGCTCAGAGCTGCTGGTCGCCCGTATGCTCATTGAGAGCGGTGCCGATGTGCGCTATGTGGGTACTGCCTGTCCGCGCACCGACATGAGCGCAGACGATCGAAACTGGCTTGAGGCCAGAGGGGTACAGGTGCAGTACCGTGCCTCGCTTGAACAAGACCTAGCCGCTGTCGAGGAGTATCAGCCTGATCTCGCGATTGGTACGACGCCGGTGGTGCAGAAGGCCAAAGAGAAAACCATTCCATCGCTGTATTTCACTAATCTCATCTCCGCTCGCCCTCTGATGGGCGCAGCCGGTGCGGGCTCTCTGGCCCAGGTGGTGAATGCGGCGCTTGCCAACAAAGACCGGTTTGACACCATGAAGGCCTTCTTCGGTGAGACCGGAATCGGCGATAACGCAGGCATCTGGCAAGGGGTTCCCATACACCACCCTGAGTTCAAGGCCCAGGTGCGCAGGCAGCAAGAAAAGCGGGCCGCCAAGCGGGCCCAAGAGGCAATAGGAACCTAACGATCATGCTCGTACTCGACCACGATCGTGCAGGCGGCTACTGGGGTGCCGTTTATGTCTTTACAGCCATTAAGGGGTTGCAGGTAGTGATTGATGGCCCGGTGGGCTGCGAGAACCTGCCGGTAACCTCCGTGCTGCACTACACTGACGCCTTGCCGCCACACGAGCTACCGATTGTCGTAACCGGCCTCGCCGAAGAGCAACTCGGCCGCGAAGGTACCGAAGGCGCCATGAAGCGTGCCCATGCGGTACTCGACCCCGACCTTCCCGCGGTGGTGGTCACGGGTTCGATTGCCGAGATGATCGGCGGCGGCGTCACACCCGAAGGCATGAACATCGCGCGGTTTCTGCCGCGCACAATTGACGAAGACCAGTGGCAGTCGGCCAACCGTGCCATGACCTGGCTCTGGACCGAGTACGGCATGAAAAAGGTGCCCGCGGTCAAGCCCCGCAAAGAAGGGCAGCGGCCCAAGGTGAACATCATTGGTCCGGCCTACGGCATGTTCAATATGCCCAGCGACCTTGCGGAGCTGCGTCGTCTCATTGAAGGCATCGGGGCCGAGGTGCACATGACCTTTCCTTTGGCCAGCCACTTAACCGATGTGCCGCGCCTGGCCGAAGCAGAAGTTAATGTCTGCCTGTATCGCGAGTTTGGCCGCATGCTCTGCGAAACGCTTGAGCGTCCTTACTTGCAGGCGCCCATTGGTCTGCATAGCACCACCGCCTTTCTGCGTAGCCTTGGTGAGCTGTTGGGGCTCGACCCCGAGCCCTTCATCGAGAAGGAAAAGCACACCACCATCAAGCCTATCTGGGATCTCTGGCGCTCGGTCACCCAAGACTTTTTCGGCACGGCAAGCTTCGCCATTGTGGCCAACGAGACCTATACCCGGGGCGTGCGTCATTACCTGCAGGACGAACTGGGCCTGCCTTGCAATTTTGCTGTCGCCCGAAAGCCAGGCGAGAAAACGGCCAACGAAAACGTGCGTGACTTCTGCAAGAAGAAGGCCCCGCTCATTATGTTTGGCAGCTACAACGAGCGCATGTACCTGGCCGAGGCCGGCAGCCGCGCAAGCTTTATTCCCGCTTCATTTCCGGGAGCGATTATTCGTCGCCATACGGGCACGCCCTTTATGGGCTATGCGGGGGCGGTCTATCTCTTGCAAGAAGTCTGTAACGGGCTCTTTGATGCGCTCTTTCATATTCTGCCGCTGGGCACCGATATGGATAAGGTAGATGCCACACCCACCGGGGCCACCGGCGTAACGGCCCGCAGCCTGCCTTGGCAGGCCGACGCCCAGACGCTGCTTGAGGAGCTCGTTGCAGCCCAGCCGGTGCTCATCCAGATTTCAGTGGCCAAGCGTCTGCGCGACCGCGCCGAGCGAGAGGCGCGCGAGGCCGGTGAAGACGAGATTACCGTTACCCGCCTCTTGCATGCGCAAGAGTCACTCCATACCGGAGTTACCGCATGACTGCCGTGACTTCCAATTCCCAACACAGGGCAGCACGCCGCTTGCCTGCAGACGCTGTGAGCAGCAGTCTCGGGTCTATGCGGTTCGGTGTTGCCCATACCGAATGTCGTGGCATGGTGCCGCGGCTGCCTTCGCCACGCGGGCCCAGCGTGGAACTGGCCGATTGGCCAGCTCTAAGGAGAACCTCCCATGAGTAATAACACAAGCGTCTCCGGCATGACCGACGAGGAAGCCCAAGAGTTTCATACGTATTACATGCAGGGCTTGGTTGGTTTCACAGCAATTGCTGTGATCGCCCACATTCTCGTCTGGGCCTGGCGTCCCTGGTTCTATTAATTCTTTGATGCGTTTGGATGGAGGAATGGCCATGTCTCATGTAGCCGAAACCAGTTCACGGCATACCCTTCGGGGTGACTCGTGGGCATTGATGGGCATCTTTGCGGTGCTCTTTGTTGCATTTCTGGCAATCGCGATAGTCGCCCAACTGCTCACGCTGCAGTGGCGTTCCTGGCTTCCGGGCGCAGAGGAGAGCAGAACCTTGTTTGGCGGCGTACGGGCTGCAGCTTATACCGTGATGTCGCATTTAACCTAGATAGGAGTGATCAATATGTGGCGAGTATGGAAACTCTACGATCCGCTGCGTGCCATGGTGGTACAAGGCGTTTTTCTGTTCGGTCTGGCAGCAATGATTCATCTCATTCTGCTGAGTACCGTTCGGTTCAACTGGATGGATGGAATGAGTCAGGCCGAGTACAAGGCATCGATTCAAAACTCATCAATGCCAGCGAAGTAAGTAGTAGCAAGACCCGCAGGCAATGGCTAGTTATCAGTCTCTGGTGCCCGTTGCCTGCCCCAATTTCTGGAGGGCGCCGATATGGCTATGCTGAGTTTTGAGAGAAAGTACCGGGTTCGCGGAGGAACCCTGTTAGGGGGTGACCTTTTCGATTTCTGGATCGGCCCTTTCTATGTGGGATTCTTTGGAGTCACCACGATCTTTTTTGCCTTTCTTGGCACGGCTCTCATTCTCTGGGGCGCCTCGCAGGGGCCCACCTGGAACCTATGGCAGATCAGTATCGCGCCGCCCGATCTCAAGTACGGGCTGGGGCTCGCCCCACTTGCCGAAGGGGGGCTCTGGCAGATCATTACTGTCTGTGCCATTGGGGCCTTTGGGTCTTGGGCGCTGCGGGAGGTAGAGATCTGTCGCAAACTGGGCATGGGCTATCACGTGCCGGTAGCCTTTAGCTTTGCGGTGTTTGCCTACGTTACGCTGGTGGTGATTCGCCCAGTGTTGCTAGGCGCCTGGGGCCATGGATTTCCCTATGGCATCTTGAGCCACCTCGACTGGGTATCGAATGTGGGATACCAGTTCCTGCACTTTCACTACAACCCCGCCCATATGCTGGCGGTGACCCTGTTCTTTACTACCACGTTTGCCCTGGCCCTGCATGGCGCGCTCATTCTGTCGGCCACCAACCCGGCCAAAGGCGAACTGGTGAAGTCTCCCGAATACGAAGACACCTTCTTTCGCGACACGATTGGCTACTCGATTGGCACGCTGGGGATTCACCGTCTGGGGCTCTTTCTTGCCTTGGCAGCGGGATTTTTCAGTGCCGTCTGCATTGTAATCAGCGGCCCCTTCTGGACCCGCGGCTGGCCCGAATGGTGGGGCTGGTGGCTGCGTCTGCCGATCTGGTCATAGGTAAAGCCATAGAACAAGGAGAAGATCATGGCTGAGTATCAAAACCTCTTCACGCAGGTGCAGGTGACGGCACCGCCCGAAATGGGTATTCCATTAGACCGGGCACGAGACAACACCGAGCGTATGGGCGGCCCCTGGCATATCCACCTTCTTGGGCGTCTGGGCAATGCCCAGATCGGTCCTATCTACCTGGGCTTTCTCGGTGTGGCAGCCTTGTTCTCGTTTCTGATTGGATTTACTGCAATCGGCTGGAACTACCTGGTACAGGTGAACTACAGCCCGATTGAGTTTGTGCGCCAGCTTTTCTGGCTGTCCGTGGATCCCCCGCCCCCGAGCTACGGGCTAAGCATCCCCCCGTTAAACCAGGGCGGATGGTGGCTCTTCTCTGGTTTTTTCATCACGCTCTCCATTCTGCTCTGGTGGGCGCGCATGTACCGTCGTGCCCGTGCGCTCAAGATGGGTACGCATGTGCCCTGGGCGTTTGCCGCTGCGATTTGGCTCTATCTGGTCTTAGGGTTTTTTCGCCCGGTGCTGATGGGCAGCTGGGGTGAGGCTGTTCCTTTTGGCATCTTCTCGCACCTTGACTGGACGGCGGCCTTCTCGCTGCGATATGGCAACCTGTTCTACAACCCCTTCCACATGCTCTCGATCGCCTTTCTGTATGGCTCGGTGCTGCTCTTTGCCATGCACGGTGCCACGATTCTTGCAGTTAGCCGGTTTGGCGGCGAGCGCGAGATTGAGCAGATCGTCGATCGTGGCACGGCCTCGGAGCGTGCAGCGCTATTCTGGCGCTGGACTATGGGCTTTAACGCCACCATGGAATCCATCCACCGCTGGGCCTGGTGGTTTGCCGTGCTGACCTGCATCACAGGCGGCATAGGCATATTGCTTACCGGTACGGTCGTGGACAACTGGTATCTCTGGGCTGTGAAGCATGGTGTTGCCCCTGCCTATCCCGAAGTCTGGGCCCCTGTAGCGGACCCTGCAATTGCCCCCGGCGCCGCACCCACCCCGGCACAGTGATAAGGAGAATGACAATGATTGCGCGACCAAGCTTCTGGATTGCCGCGGCGAGTCTCGTCGCGGTAGTGGGCCTCACCGGGTGTGAGCGCCTGCCGGTGGACACCGTGCAGGTGGGCTATCGGGGCACAGGTATGGAACAGGTGACCAACCCACGTATTGCAAAGTCTCTGGAGGCAGCCAACACCGTACCCGAGGCCTTAGAGCCTGCGGATTCCAGCGGACCGAAGGCAAGACAGATTTATCAGAACGTGAAGGTTCTCGGCGATCTTAGCGTTGCCGAGTTTAACCGCCTGATGGTGGCCATGACCCAGTGGGTTGCGCCTGAGCAGGGCTGCGCCTATTGCCACAACGTAGCCAATTTTGCAGATGATTCGCTCTACACCAAAGTGGTCGCCCGATCAATGACCCAGATGACCCAGACCATCAATGCCAAATGGCAGGTCCATGTGGGGGCCACGGGTGTTACCTGTTACACCTGCCACCGTGGTCAGAACCTTCCCACCAAGCTCTGGTTTACCGAACCAGATGCCAAGGTGGCGGGTCGGCTTCTGGGCAATAACTTTGGTGCCAATCGCGCCGGGGTGGAGGCCAATGCCAACTCCTCGCTGCCGATTGACCCTTACACCCCATTCTTGCTGGAAGATAAGCCGATTCGGGTAATTGGCGACACGGCATTGCCAACGGGCAATCGTAAATCGACCATGCAGGGGGAATGGACCTATGCGCTGATGATGCATATGAGCCAGAGCCTGGGCGTGAACTGCACCTTCTGCCACAACTCACGGGCCTTTGCCGAGTGGGAGCAGAGCCCTCCGGCGCGGGCTACCGCCTGGCATGGCATTCGCATGGTGCGGGAGGTAAACAACGAGTTCATCACCCCGCTCACGCCTATTCAACCTGCTAACCGGCTCGGGCCGACCGGTGACATCGGCAAGGTGAACTGCGCCACCTGCCACCAGGGTGTGGGTAAGCCTTTGTATGGTCAGAGCATGTTAAAGAATCACCCGGAACTCTCTGGGCCAGACCATCTTCTAAAGACCACTATTGCCACGCCGCAGGCGCAGGCGAAGACAAACTAACTAGGCAAGTCGTTTTCTTTCTTGGCGCCAAGTCCTCCGCTGGTGCCCTCAACGCCCTCGGTTCCCCTTCGAGGGCGTTTTTTTAGCCGGTCGCGCCAAAGGGACCATTAAGTAGTACCACCCCAAGGTTTACCGCGGCCGCAAAGCAGACCCAGGCCAGATAGGGCACAAGAAGCCAGGCGGCGCGGGGGCTGTAGGGCCGCAGATGGACAATGAGCAGACCAACGGATGCTGCGAGAAAGACCACCTCTACGAGCGCCCAGTCGGGACGCTGCAGGAAAAAGAAGAGCAGGCTCCAGACAAGGTTGCAGACAATGTTCAGTGCCCAGAGGGCAAGCAGTCGCACGCGCTGCGCCTGGTCAGCGGCCGCGCGCCAGCCTAAGACGCCCGAGATCGCCATAAGAATAAAGAGAACCGTCCAGGCGGGCCCGAAGGCCCAGTCAGGTGGCTTGAAACTGGGCTGAAGAAGGCTGAAATACCATTCGTCGAGAATCGTGAGTGCCCCACCGGATGCCGCCACCGTTAGAGCGATACCGGCAGCAACAAGGCTTTGTAGCCGCAGCGAACCCTGCTGCATGGCGCTCATGGGAGCTCCAGGCGGGCGGTGAGAATACCGAAGGAATTGGGCGAGAGATTCGTTAAGGGCGCGGGCATCTGCCCATTATGCACGGGCAAAGCCCAACAAATGGGCAAGATCTTTAAAGAAGATACGCACATGGGCCATGGGCTTGCGACGCACCAGCTTCTTGTTCATATACGACTCAAAGGTAAGCTGCTGCACGTCTTTGTCTCTGCAGATTTTCACAAACTGCTCCCGGCGCTTGTCGGTTCCGTACCAGAACCGTTGCAGCAGTCCCAGCACCCAGAAGACTCGGCCATGCTCTTTCATAAACCGTTTGCGGGCCATGGCAAGGGCCCGGGTGTTTCCGGTTGCGAGCACCTCTAGGCAGGCCTCGGCCGCAAGCCGTCCGCCTAAGAGCGCATAGTAAATCCCCTCGCCAGAGGCTGGCGCCACCACCCCGGAGGCATCTCCGGCAAGCACAACATTTCGTCCGTTGTCCCAAATGGGCAGTGGCTTCAGTGGAATGGGAGCCCCCTCGCGTCGCAGTGTCTCTGCCGCATCGAGGCCCGCCATACGACGCAATAGACTTGTGGCAGACCTGAGCGAAAACCCTTTGTCCATGCTGCCGGTACCCACGCTCACGCTATTGCCATGGGGGAAGACCCAGCCGTAGAAGTCTGGTGAGACACTGCCGTTGTAGATCACGTCGCAGCGGTCTGGTTCATAGCCGGTAGGCCGTGAAGGCGCCTCCCCGTTACCATTGCTAAGGCCACGCCTGTGCAATCCGGTGACCGACAGCGACGCTGCCTCTGCAGCCGCCGCAGCGAATGCAGGTGCAGGGTCTGGTGCCTTTAATATCTCGTGATAGGCAAAGACAAAGACGCCTTCGTTGGACCGCGGAATCAGCTGGCTGGCAACCTGAGACCGCGCGCCATCCGCGCCGATGAGCAGGCGTGTGGTAACCCGCATTTTTCTGAAAGCCGCGTTGCCTGCGCTATCGCGCACCTCAAGGTCTATGCATAAGGGGCCGGAAGGGTCGGAGGCATCGACCGGCTCCGCGCCCACGTAGCTGCCGATCAGCCGCTTTGCCCCGTCTTTCTGGGCACGGCAGCGCAGCCATTCGTCAAACGCTGCCCGGTCCACCATTCCCACATAGCCATTTTCAATGGGAATATCCACGCGGGTGTTCGAGGGCGCGACCATGCGCGCGCAGGAGATCTTGGCTACCAGCATCTCTTCGGGAATCTCGAAGTCGCGGATGGCCCGGGGGGGGATTGCGCCGCCACAGGGTTTGATCCGCCCGGCCTTATCCACGAGTAGCACCGACGCCCCCGCACGGGCGAGGTCGTCTGCTGCGGTGGCTCCTGCAGGGCCTCCCCCGATAACAACAACGTCGTAGTGGATCACGATTGGACTCCTTGCGTGGATATTGGGCCGGTGGGGTTGGTGGGGCTGCTGGCTGGGCTGCCTAGGCTGTTCCGCTCGGCACGCTCGGCACTTAACCGGGGTGCGGGTGACTGGGGTGCGCCTTCTCTGATCTGGCTGGCAAGCCGGGCAGCAACGATAAAGAGAATGGCCTCCAGGCCAAAGACCAGTGCGTAGGCGGCGGCGGGGGTTTCCATGACCAGTCGGGCGATGTCTGAGAGGCTGGTTCCGAGAATGCCCCCAGCACCAAAGGCCAGTGCCTGGGCAGCGCCCCAGAGGCCCATGCGGGTTCCTTCCCGCCGCGCCCGCCCCTCTCCGGCCAGTCGCATCATTGAGGCGATAGCTGCGATAGAGAATGCGCCGTTGGCGGCCCCGAGCAGCATGACATTGGCATTAAGTGGCCAGCCTGGCCCTACGATGCCTGCGGCGACAAGCCCAGCGAGGGCAACGCCGGAGGCCAGGCATCCGGAAATAGTCCAGAACTTGAGAGACCCAAATCGTCTGCCAAAGATCTTGCCGCTACCGGCAAAGGCTACCAGCAGCATGCCCACCAGTATGCCGCTATGCTGCAGGCCAGAGAGCTTGGTGGACTCGCCTGGCGTATAGCCGAATACGATTCCGGCAAAGGGCTCGAGAATCAGGTCTTGGGCGCTGAAGGCCAGCATCGAGACAAAAACAAAAATAGTGAAATGGCGCGCCTCGGGTTCTTTCCAGACCTGTCGTAGGGCTTCGAGAAATGGGGTATCCCGTTCTTGTTCGGGCTGCTCGGATGGGACCCTTCCTTCCAGACCCCAGAGCAGCAGGGCCGTGGCAAAGACTGCCCCGGTGGTGATTACGGCTGCCACCATAAGCAGGCGCTCTTCGGAATAAGGATCGAGGTAGTGTCCGGCCGTGCCGGCTGTCATGGCAAAGCCCGCGATCATAAAGAGCCAGACCATGGTGGCAGCACCCGCCCGCCGAACCGGCGCGACGCGCTTGGCAAGCAGTACCAATACCGCTGTGCCGCAGGCGCTTACGCCCAGTCCAATGAGAAAAAAGGCAAGGGTCATCAGGGTGAGGCCCCAGGCCAAGCCTTGCGGAATCTGCACCACGGCCCAGGCCCCAAGCATGCCGCCGCTGGCGAGTACGGCCATGCCCCCGATGATGAATGGCGTGCATCGGCCGGCCTGATCGGACCCAAAGCCCATGCGGGGCCGAAGAATCTGCACGGCATAGTGCAGGGCCACGAGAAGCCCCGGAATCACAGCCGCGAGGGCAAGTTCCACCACAAGAATGCGGTTGAGGGTAGAGGTGGCGAGCACCACAACACCCCCGAGGCAGGCCTGGATGAGCCCCAGTCGGGCGATGGCGGCCCAGCCGAAACCAGACGTGGGCGCGGTCACGATGCGACCCCCTGTAGGCTGCGCAGGGCAAAGGCAGAGACCATCATGCTGATCACAAAGAGGGGCACGCCAAAACCGCTGTAATACAAAGCCCGTTCAATGGGCTTCTTCAGGAACCAGGCCATGAGGATGGCCTGGCCAATCAGAAGCGCAAAGACTGCCGTCGCATGCCAGGGCATCTGCCAGAAGGCCAGCAGCACCACGACTGCCATCTGGGGAAAGACCATGACCAGGCAGGCGGTAAAGGCTGCCCGATTGGGGCCTAGCTGCACAGGAAGCGACCGCACGCCCATCTGGGCATCGCCCTTTATCGACTTGAAGTCGTTCAAGGTCATGATGCCGTGGGCGCCGAGGCTATAAAGCAGGGCAAGCACCACCGAGCGGCTCTCGGGGAAGGCCCCACCCGCCATTACCGCAGCACCCGTGATCCAGGCAAGCCCCTCGTAGGAAAGGCCGCAGGCGAGGTTTCCCCACCAACCGTTTTCCTTTAAGCGAATCGGCGGCATGCTGTAGGCCCAGGCAAGAACCAGCCCGACGGCGGCAGCCCCGAATCCCCAGGGCCCTAAGGCCAGGGCTACGAGCAGAGAGATTCCTGTCCAGATGATGGCCAGATACAGCCCCCATCGCCCGGGCATGCGCCCTGACGGAATGGGTCGTTGGGGCTCGTTAATGGCATCGACATGGCGGTCGAACCAGTCGTTCACAGCCTGGCTTGTGGCGCAGACCAGAGGACCCGCGAGAAGAATACCGATGAAGACTAGGAGCCAGTTTTCGCGAATGCTTGCCCCCGAGGCGATGACCCCGCAGGAAAACGCCCACATGGGCGGAAACCAGGTGATCGGCTTGAAAAGCTCGCGTACAGCCGACAACCGGGGCAGGGCGGTCGCGGGGGCGAGTTCTGAGGCATGGGCCATCCCGGCATTTTGTACTTGACAAATTAAACCGTCAACCGCAATTTACAGTTTCCGTTATCCTCTGTATGCTCCGGAGACGGTACATAGGCTTTTTCCTGAGGCGGGTATTGTCCCGTGGGTATTGCCGCGTTTTTGGCTCTGAAGGGTTTCGTTATGTCTACTCCTGCCACGCTGCGTCAGTCTTCGGTTCCCTTGGACTATTCCTCGCGAAGCCCTGGTATGGGTCAGGCCGCAGCAGAAAGTCAGAAAAGGCCAGTTCCCCCGGCGCCGCATGCTGTGGTGATTGGCAGTGGATTTGGCGGCCTGGCGGCAGCCCTTCGACTTCGGGTGAAGGGCTATCGGGTAACGGTGCTGGAGCGTCTTGAGGGCATTGGCGGCCGGGCCTTCGTGCACCGGCAAGACGGCTTTACCTTTGATGCCGGGCCAACGATCATCACCGCGCCGTTTCTTCTGGAAGAACTCTGGGCATTGTGTGGGCGAAGGTTTGCCGATGATGTAGACCTTCGGCCCATGGCGCCTTTCTACCGCATTCGTTTCCACGACGGTAGTCATTTTGATTATTTTGGCGAGACCCAGGCCATGCGGGCTGAGGTGGCGCGGGTAGGGGGCGCAGATGCGGTTGCGGGCTATGACGCCTTCATGCGCGAGGCTATGGTCTGCCTGAAACTGGGCTATGAGGAACTCGGTACCACGAGCTTTGGCTCGCTTTTAGACCTACTTGCTGCCGTGCCCGCGATGATTCGTATGCAGGCCTGGAAGACGATTCACAGCATGGCCGCGCGGCATTTCAAGAGCGAGAAGCTGCAGCAGGTGTTTAGCTTTCACCCGCTCCTGATCGGGGGGAATCCGTTTGCGGTCACCCAGGTCTATAGCCTGATCCCTGCACTGGAGCGTGAGTATGGGGTGCACTCTGCGATGGGCGGTACGGGGGCGATTGTGGCGGCTCTTGCAAGGCTCTTAGAAGACCAGGGTGGTGAGATCTTCTGCAACACCGATGTAAAGGAAATCCTCCTGGAAGGTCGACGGGCGGTTGGGGTGCGACTGTCTAACGACCGGGTGATTCCTGCCGACATCGTGGTCTCTAACGCCGATGCAGCCCATACCTATCGGAATATGCTCCCGGCCTCTGCGCGGCGTGTCTGGACCGATGCCAAGGTTGAACGCAGCAACTATTCGATGGGGCTTTTTGTCTGGTACTTCGGAACAAAGCGCCGCTACGAGAACCTGCCCCACCATACGATCCTCCTGGGGCCTCGGTACAAGGGGCTGCTCACCGATATCTTTACGCGCAAGGTTCTGAGTAACGATTTTAGCCTCTACCTGCACCGGCCCACGGCTACCGACCCGTCGCTTGCGCCATACGGATGCGATACCTTCTATGTGCTGTCTCCGGTTCCGCATCTTGATGCCGATGTCGACTGGCGCACGCAGGCCGAGCCCTACCGTCAGCGTGTTGCGGAATACCTTTCGGGCTCCGTGCTGCCGGGGCTTGAGGCCGAACTGGTGACCTCCAAGGTGGTCACGCCGATCGACTTTGCATCGCGTCTGCTGGCCTATAAGGGCGCCGCCTTTGGCATGGAGCCACGGCTGCTGCAGAGCGCCTGGTTCCGGCCGCACAACGCCAGCGAAGATATTGAGGGGCTCTACATGGTGGGGGCAGGCACGCACCCCGGGGCGGGGGTGCCAGGGGTACTGAGTTCGGCCAAGGCCTTTGACAGCCTGATTGCGCCGGTGGGCGCCGCTGCCCGATGAAGCAAGACGTCTTTTTTCGGGCGCCCGCGCAGGCTTCCCAGGGTTCAGGGTCTTCACAGTCCTTGCAGTCTTCGGTGCAAGTAACGCCGTCGCCGCCGCAACTGCCGAATCTCGACACAGGGGGGTCTGAAGAAGAGGCCCTGATGCGTGGGGGGTCGAAGTCTTTCTTCGCGGCTTCCCGGCTCTTGCCCGCTGCGATCCGATCGGCTGCTGTCGATCTTTATGCCTTCTGCCGCGTCACCGACGATGCGGTTGATAACTCAGGGGCGAGTCCGCGGGTGATGGCTGAACTCCATGAGCGGCTCGATGCCATCTATGCGTTTGCTTCTCCGATTTCACCGGAAGAATGGCGAACGCCTTTAGAGGCATCGCAGAAGTTTTCTGAACAACTGCGGGCGTTGCCCCAGATTGCCGACCGGGCCTTTGCCCGGGTGGTGCGGGCCTATCGTCTGCCGAAGAAAATTCCCTTGGCCCTGCTCGAGGGGTTTCAGTGGGACGCCCAGGGCCGGCGCTACGAAACAATCGACGATGTCTATGACTACAGCGCACGGGTGGCCGGCACAGTGGGCGCCATGATGGCGCTTGTCATGGGCGTGCGTGAGGCCCGACCCATGGCGCGGGCCTGCGAGCTGGGGGTGGCGATGCAGCTTACCAACATCGCCCGTGATGTCGGCGAAGACGCCCGTATGGGCAGGCTTTATCTGCCGCGACTGTGGATGCGGGAAGAGGGACTGGATCCCGATGCCTGGCTGGCCCAGCCTTCTTTTGGGCCGGCACTCGGAAGGGTGGTGGCGCGGGTGCTAGATGCTGCCGACAGCCTGTATCGGCGCGCCGAGGAAGGGGTGGGCTTCCTACCGCGGCGCTGCCGTCCGGCGATTCTTGCCGCGCGCCATATCTATGCGGATATTGGTCGGGTGATCACTAAGGCGGGCTACAACTCGTTTGATCAGCGGGCGGTGGTCTCGGGTCGCGCCAAGCTACAGCGGCTGATGCTCTGCATGCCGGCGGCGATTATGGCCCCGCGCATGGCTCGGGGGCATAAGCCACTCCCTGCGATTGCGTTTCTGGTGGAGGCGGCGGGCATCTCGATGCAGCATCGGCCTCCGCGGTCGGTGGCGGAGAAGGCAGGATGGATGGTTGATCTCATTATTCGGCTCGAAGAACGCGAGCGTCAATCGCGGTCGTCTGTGGGATAGACCGTAATTGATAACCCCTGCAGTCCCTCGGGTTGCGCACCGCAAATAGCTGCCGCATATCACCACAAAGCGCAGATGCCGCACCAAGCACGAAGGGCCGGGGAGCACATGAACGGGCGGCCGACGAGCGTGCCTGCCTTTCGCGAGGCGACGACCGGTCATGGGCTAGACCGGCCTTAAATGTTAGTTATTGCCCGGGCCCTGGATCCAGTTCGCTCGGGCCCTGCAGGAGATTCGCGACTCCACCTTCGTTCCGTCGCAAATAACCCCTGCAGTCCCTCGGGCTGCGCACCGCAAAAAACGCCCGCAGACCCTCGGGTTGGGCACCGCCAATAACTGCTGGATGCCCTCGGACTAGAACGTGATGCGCGGCATGCGCCAGGGCAGCATGAGCCGAACGATGGGCGAGCGAACGCGAGGCAGAAAGAGCGTTTCGTGCATGGCCTGCACCTGTTCGCCTAAGAGCTGCTGCTCTACTACCGATCGCATGTAGAAGGGAGTGTCTTCCAAGGTCTGGGTAAGGCGAGCGGGGGGCGCACGTGGGTCAGACCGGATTGACCGCCCAACACCCCAGAGCCCTTTGTGCAGGGGCTGTCGGGGGCCCAGGTCGAAGGGCTCTACCGATCCATTGGGCAGAAACCGGGCGGTGATCAGCCGTGAGCTCTCGGAATGGCCATAGACAGAGTCTGATGACCCCGGCGCGAGACGATCGCGCACATCGTAGCTGACCGCAGTGCTGCCATCTTTCAGCAGTGCCCGAGACCAGTCCCACTCGTGAAAAGGCGTCTCAATGGGCTCATCGCCTTCATTGGAATCGAGATAGGCATGGCCGGACCAGCGAATGCCTGGGGAGGGAAAGTCCACCGTAATGCGTGCAGAGGGTGCCAGTGGCCCCCACCGGTGGCGCCCTGCCGCATCGATGGGTACCTGGTAGTTGAAGAACCGATCAGCATGAAGTCGCATCTGGCCCTTGACCCGAAATGGCAGAGGTACTGACCGTTCATCGATATCAATAACTAGGCTGTCACCTGTCCACCGCAGGCTGCTTGGGCCCACCTGAAAATGCTGGGCATCCCGGCGCATCTGCTGCCGACCACGCTCTGTCATAGTCCAGCGCTTCTTTCCCGGCGTGTACAAGGCCAGGTTGATGCAGACGTGGTTCTCAGGATCGGCAATCCCGGAACGACCGCGGGCCCAGTGGTAGTAAGACGAAAAGACGCTGCCCACAAAGGCAATCATGGTGATGCCATGCTGCCCGCAGTCGCTTAGGCCATCGACATACCACCAGAGATAACCACCCGGCGCGACCGGTTGGTCGAATCGAGGTGTGCCATCAGGGTTGCGGCCGCCAGGCGCCCGGAAAGGGCCGCCATCGGTACGCCCGCCCCCGGGTGTGCGCTGCCCCCCGCCAGAAACAGGCCCTGCACCGGCGTTGTGGCCCCCGGCCTGCGAAAAGAAGACATCCATCCATGGGGCGCCATGCCATAGAGCGCCCCCCCGGAGGCCGGGAACATCTGCTCGAACTGATGCGGCGTAGTCGTCTGAATCTGTTGGGGGGCATACTGCAGCCGCAGCCCGGCCTGGGTCATAAGGGCAAAGGCCTTGGTCTGGCATGACAGGATCTCCTGTTCGGTAAAGGGGGGGCCATCGCCTCGGGCAGGCGCATTAATCAGGCAGAAGAGACGCTCTGGTGCGCCCTGAGCACTGCTTGCCTGATTGGCTGTCACGCCGGGGCCTGGGCTGGCCCTATCTTGCGCACAGAGATACAGGGTAGGGTGCCGGGGTAGCTGTCCCTGGTCGAATATATCGGCGAACTCAGACTCGTAGTTATCTTGGAAAAACAAGTTGTGAAAGCTAATCGCCGGGCCTTCTAAGCGACCAGCAATCGCAAAGGTGAGCGCGGAGAGAGACCGGGGGTAAATGCCGTCTTTGTCTGGAACGGCGGCACGGGCAGGCTGCCCGTGCAGGCCGGCATGCAATGCGGCGGCTTCGCCGTTGAAGATCACTGCGTCAGCGAGAACCTCTTCTCCGTTTTGCAGTCGCACCCCGCGGGCGGCACCGGACTGCGTGAGAATCTCAGAGACCCCAGCACCAAGCCTTATCGCAACCCCGAGCTTTTCTGCTGCCTGGGCGATGCCAACGCCCAGAGCCTGCATGCCGCCTTGCGCAGTCCATACACCGCGCTGCTCTACATAGGCGATTAGCATGAGCGTGGCCGGTGCATGCCATGGCGATCCGCCGCAGTAGGTGGCATAACGGGCGAACAACTGGCGCAAACGGGGGTCGGTGAAATGCCTGCCAAGGCTTCTCCAGAGGCTGGCAAAGGGGCCAAGACCTCCCAGCATGAGAAGCCCCTGCGTCCCAAGGTCTTGGGTCATGGACCGCAGGCCGGGTCGTTCGCTGCGAATATAGGCCTTCTCCAAGACATGATAGAGACGCTGGCTTTCCGCACAAAAGGCAGTAAACCTGCGCGCCTCTGCCGCGGAAGAAAACCTGCCTACGGCATCGATGGAGTCTTGGACACTGGCATGCAGGTCAAGGCAGGTCTTGTCTGGCCAGAAATGGCGGGCGATTACGGGCAAGGGCCTAAGGCGCACAAAGTCATCTAGTGTCAGCCCCGCAGCCCGCATCAGATCGTCAAAGACCCAGCGCATGGTAATTACCGTGGGGCCAGAGTCTATGGCTAGGCCATCGACCGTGCGCTGGTGAATCTTGCCCCCAACCTGCGTGGCCTTTTCGCAGACGGTCACCCGAACCCCCTGGCCTGCGAGATCAACCGCGGCAGCAAGCCCCCCCATGCCTGCCCCGACAATCACCACACTGCGCTCGGTCATGCGGTGAGAACACCCTCTTGCGATGGGGGCGGCCCGAAACTCTGGTTCTTCCAGCAGCCATAGATCGCTACCGGATGAAAACGCACAAACATCGACTCGGAAAAAAAGTCCTGCCCGTAGGCCGCCGTGATTGCCCTTTGATGCGCCCCCGATCGGGCATAGGCATCCATCGCGGCCTGGTCTTTCCAGAGACTGAATGTGGCCTGTCGCAGAACGGGGGCCTCGCCAAGGCCTACTGCCAAGTCACAGCCAGAGGCATTTGCAAGGTCAGACTCGGCATCGGGAGACTGTCTCCAGAAGGCCATGGCTTTCTGCGGTCGAATCGATGCACGGGTGAGTGAGGCGACGGGGCCTGATGGGTAATTACCGCCTGGTTCTGGGCTTTCCCGCGGATACTGCTCCGCGGCCCCAGCCGGCGAGTCGAACCGAAAGCCCGACCATGCGCCGCGACACGAGAGGGGCTGGAGCTGGGCAGCAAAGAATTCATTGGCATGATCGCGATAGGCCTTTACCTGTTGCGCGCCATGCAGGTAGGCTGAGGCCTGATCTGGCGTGGCAAAGACCGAAAACACGCCCTGGTAGTTCAGGCCCGGGCTTAGGCCAAATCCCCCATCCTTGCCGCTCCCCAGGATTTTCTGAAAGAGCAGGCCCGGCACGGTGATTGTTCTGAGCGGCGCCATCATAAGCTGGGCCAGCCCCCAGAGCGAATGGCCCGGCCGAAACCGGCTTAGCAGAATGACAGCCTGCTGGCCTTGCCGTGGCGCCTTGGTCTGGCTGCCATGAGGATGCCCGCCCGGATACTGCTGGGGCATTGCCAAATTAGTCTTCGGCGGCGTCGGGGTCGGGTCCTTCAATGCCATAACGGCGAAGTTTTACATAAAGACTCTGCCGTGACAGCCCGAGCATATCTGCGGCCGATGCCCGGTTGTTCTTGGTGATCTTTAAGGCGGCTTCAATACAAAGCTTCTCAATCAGGTCCACCGTCTCGCCAACGATTTCTTTCAAGGGCATGCGGCCCACCAGGCCAGTGAGGTCTTGGCCAGACCGCGGCCGTAGGCCGGCATCAGGCCGGCTATCCAGTCGTCGTCCCACATCTCGCACGACGAAGGCCAGAAAGGGCTCTCTTTCGGTGGGAACGGAGATTCCTGAGATCTCCACCGGAACCACGAGCCCGGCATGACCAATCAGCTGGGTAGAAAACAGACGTACTGCACCTCCCTGGGCGAGGCTATTGATCATGACCAGAAGGTCGGTATTAGCACGCCCGAGCCAGCGGTTTAAGGGCTCACCGATAACCTGGCCCGAATGGGCCATCTGAATCATTTCCACAAAGGCGGCATTGGCCGACCGAATAATGCCCTTGTTGTCTGTGAGAACAACGCCATCGGTGACCTGACGAATCGCTTCAAGCAGTTCGGTATCTTCACCCGACTGGGGTTTTTCGGACTCGATACGCACCATGTATACCGTATCGGTCTCCTGTCTCAGGTAGGTAACCAATACCCGCGCTGCGGACTCGTGCTTCTGAAACCGAATGCTAGTCTCGGCGGGGCGCCCCGAGCTGCCCACCTGCTGCAGAATATTCAGGAATGCTGTGGCGGCTTTGTCCGACAGCAGGGATCCGATGTTCTCGCCGATGAGCGCCTGTCGGTCACGTTGCAGGTACTGACAGCCGGCGCGGTTGGTCTCAATCACCTGGTGCGAACGGGCCGCGATCAGCAAAATGGGATCGTGCACGAGGTCAAAGAGCATCCGGTACTGGCTCTCGATGCCCCGCAGCCTTAGGTAGTCGCGCTCCATGAGTTGCTGCGCCTCAATGAGGCGCGCCTGCAGAGAGGCAACCGGTCTGAGGTCTCGGCCGATGGCAACCATCTGCCCCTCTTTGCCCACCCGAACGAGCGAGAACAAGATCGGAAGCTCCTGGCCCTGTCCGCCCAGTTGGTTGATATGCCGCCAGCGTAGGGTGGTGTTTCCTTTTGCGGCCTCCTGAAGCATCTCGAGCACCTTGGACTTACTCTCGCTGGTAACAATGTCAGCCCAGAGTCTGCCGACCCAGGATGCTGTCTCGGCGGAGAGCCAGTCCTGGTTTCCGATCAGGGCTTCGCGGATCACGCCCTGGGCATCAATCACCAGCGTGATGTCCGACGCAGCCGCGACCAGCGATGCACTCTCTGCCGGGTCTAGCCCCGTGAGGTTGCTCGCCTTGCGGTCTTCAGCGTGGCCCACGATTCGCATCTCTCTTAATCAAGCGTTCCGCGGCGGCAAGTGCCTCCGGGGCATCGCCCGCGAGCATATCTGCCCCCGTCAGGCTTGCGAGTTCCGGAAAGACGCCAATGGCAGGGCCGCCGAGCATGACAGCCAAAGGCCGGCCCGGCTGATCTTTCTGAAGACTGCGTATACGGCGAATGAAGCCTGCGGCTTTCACAAGATCGGCCTCCGACGAGACGGAGAGCCCTACCAGCGTTGGCCCGAAATCGGCAATTTCACCGACCAGTGCAGCCTCTGTCCGCGCATGGGCAAGCTGGGTAGTCCAGCCTGCCCGCGCGAAGAAGGCGCAGACCATCTGCACCCCGAGCCGATGATGGCAGTCGGGCAGGGTGCAGAAGACCACAGAGGGTGCCTGCTGACCGGCGAAGACGCGGCCGTAAGCCGACTGGCGCATAGTCACCGCTAGGTCGGTAAATACCTGTTGAATATTCCACATGCCCAGCGTCACGTCGGCAAAGTTACAGCTGTCCTGGTTCCAGCGCTGACCGAGATGCCGCGCGGCAGGCTGCACCACCTCAAGAAGGATCCGCTCCACCGCATACCCCTCGCGGACCAGGGCCGCGATGCAATGCCGGCATTGGGCAAGGTCTTTCTCTACCGCCAGTTCGCAGAGCCTGAGGGCTGCCGCCTGAAGGCTATTGACCGGAAGGGGAAGGCCAAGGTCAGCGGTCTCCTCCTCGAGCCGCACCAGCTGCGGGATGACCTCCTTGGTCAGCATGCTCATGAACTGCTGCTCGCCAAGGCCAGTGACACCATCGGTGTCGCGAGAGCACTGCGTCAACGGGGCAGAACTGGTATGGGTCATGGTCTTCTCTCCGGGGTGGCGGGTCCGGAAACTGACCCGCAGGGCCGAGACAGGACGGTCACTACCGTATTTGGGCTACTTTATCTAGAGTTTGTCCAAGACTATCTAGGACAAATATCCAATTGTCAATTTATTTAGATGTCTAATTTAGTTGACATACTAGGTGGGCCGAATTACAGTGAAACTCGCAACCTAGTAAACAAGGAGTGACATTTGCCATGTCACGTTTGATGGCCAGTGATTTTCCGCCACAGATGCCGCACCTGGGCAAAGACCCAGAGGCTTCGGTAGCTGCGGTGCGTCCGCTTTATTCGCCCGAAGAGCGTCTGCGCCGTGACGCAACCATCTGGACTCTTGTGCAGGGCATTCTGGCGCCCTTTCAGTTTCTGGTGCTCCTTATTAGCCTGGCCCTGATCGGCTATGCCTGGTCAACAAACTCTCACTGGGACTGGGCCCTATGGTCTGTTGTGGTTAAGACCCTGGTGCTCTATCTCATTATGGTTACTGGCGCTATCTGGGAGAAGGTGGTCTTCGGCCAGTATCTATTTGCGCCCTCTTTTTTCTGGGAAGACGTGGTGAGCATGGGGGTGATTGCCCTGCACACGGCCTACCTCGTTGCCTGGCTGATGGGTGATACCTGGCTTAGCCTTCAGGCCCAGGTAACTCTGGCGCTTACTGCCTATGGGGCTTACCTTGTCAATGCCGGCCAGTTTGTCTGGAAGCTGCGCATGGCGCGCAGGCAGCGTCTATGAACGCCCCATTGGCAACGGCGCGTGAGGGCAGTGGCTATGCTGGACCCAGCAATGGCTGCCGCCTGGACACGGGGGGTGATGGGCTGTCTGCGGTCGATAATCCACTGCCTGAGGTCATTCGCGAGCGCGGTCAGCGAGAAGTGTTCTGCGGGCTCACCGGAATCATCTGGCTGCACCGAAAGATTCAGGATGCCTTCTTTTTGGTGGTGGGCTCTCGCACCTGCGCGCACCTCATTCAGTCTGCCGCCGGGGTCATGATCTTTGCCGAACCGCGCTTTGCCACAGCCATCATCGATGACCGTGACCTCGCGGGCCTGGCCGATGCGAATGAGGAACTTGACCGAGTTGTTGATCAGCTGCTCAGGCGTCGGCCCGACATTCGGCTGCTGTTTCTGGTCGGTTCCTGTCCGTCTGAGGTGATTAAGCTCGACCTCTCGCGCGCAGCAGAGCGCCTCACCGCCCGGCATCTGCCGGCCGTGCGGGTGTTGAATTATTCGGGCAGTGGCATTGAGACCACGTTTACCCAGGGCGAAGACGCCTGCCTGGCGGCTCTGGTGCCGCAGATGCCGGCCTCGCCTTCTTCCGACCCCACGCTTCTAATCGTGGGAAGCCTAGCCGACATCGTGGAAGACCAGTTGGTGGGCCTTCTGGGCGATATGGGCATCGACCGAATTGCCTGCCTGCCACCACGTAGGGCAGATGCGCTTGCCGCGGTGGGACCCAATACCTTCTTCATTCTGGCCCAGCCCTTTCTGGCAGATACCGCCCGCGCCCTGGAGGCCAGAGGGGCGCAGCGTATTGCCGCTCCTTTTCCTTTGGGGGTAGAAGGGACCCGTCGGTGGTGCTGGGCTGCAGCCCAGGCCTTTGGCGTGTCAGAGCAGGTCTTTGCCCATACCATTGCCGCGGCCCTGCAGCGGGGAAAAAAGGCGCTGGAGCCATGGCGGGAGCGGCTCTCCGGCAAGTCGGTGTTCTTCTTTCCCGATTCGCAACTGGAGATTCCGCTGGCTCGGTTTCTCTCGCAGGAACTTGGCATGCGGCTCACTGAGGTGGGTACGCCCTATCTGCACCGAAGCCACTTGCAGGAGGAAATTGATCAGCTGCCGGCGCATGCGCAGATCTCAGAGGGGCAAGACCTGGATCTACAGCTCGACCGCTGCCGGGCACTCAAGCCCGACCTGGTGGTCTGCGGGCTGGGGCTGGCTAATCCACTAGAGGCCGAAGGATTCAACACCAAGTGGTCCATTGAGCTGGTGTTCACGCCAATTCAGGGCTTTGACCAGGCAGCAGACCTTGCGGAGATCTTTGCCCGGCCGTTTGTGCGCAAGCAGCGCATTGCCGGCATTCCCCTTTCCGAGTCGGGTGCGCGTCAGCGCATTGCGATTCGCGCGGTGCAGGCCCTATGAAGCTGGCCCTGTGGACCTATGAGGGCCCGCCGCATGTGGGGGCCATGCGTGTGGCCACTGCTATGCGGGGTGTTCACTATGTGCTGCATGCCCCGCAGGGCGACACCTATGCCGACCTGCTCTTCACTATGATCGAGCGGCGTACCGAGCGTCCGCCGGTTACCTACACCACCTTTCAGGCGCGCGACCTTGGTAAAGACACCGCCGAACTCTTTAAAAATGCCGCACGCGACGCTGTGGCACGCTACCAGCCCCAGGCCCTGATGGTGGGCGCATCGTGCACGGCAGAACTGATTCAAGACGACCCGGGCGGGCTGGCTGAGGCACTGGGCCTGTCGATCCCGGTGGTGCCGCTGGAACTTCCCTCGTATCAGAAAAAAGAAAACTGGGGCGCTTCAGAGACTTTCTATCAGCTCGTGCGGCACCTGGTTCCCAAGACCAACTCAGCTGATGCGGGTAAGGCTGGTACTAGCAGCACACCCGCTGGTAAGGACAGCCATAGCGCTATCGCCAATATTCTTGGCCCAACCGCCCTGGGGTTTCGTCATCGCGATGACCTGCAAGAAATCGAAACGCTGCTTGCCGCAATCGGGGTGCAGGTCAATGTCATCGCCCCCTGGCAGGCCAGTCCGCAAGACATCGCCCGCCTGCCGCAGGCGGCCTTTAACGTGGTGCTTTATCCCGAGACTGCGGGACAGGTGGCAAGTTACTTAAAGCGCAGCTTTGGGCAGCCACACACCACGGTCATGCCGATTGGCTTGAAGGCCACCGAAGACTTCGTGCGTGAAGTCGCCAGGCTTGCAGGCATCGACCCTGACCAGGCCCTGGTGCGCGCCTATCAGTCTGCAGGAAGTCGTGCGGGATGGTATGCCGCTTCGGTAGACGCCACCTACCTTACGGGCAAGCGCGTGTTTGTTTTTGGCGATGCCAGTCATGCCATTGCCGCTGCCCGCGTGGCCGCCGAAGAGCTGGGCTTCACCGTGGTCGGCCTGGGCAGCTATAGCCGTGAGTTCGCCCGTGAGTTGCGCACTGCGGCAGAGGTCTATGGGGTTACCCCGCTGATATCCGATGACTATCTTGAGGTCGAACAGGCCGTGGAGGCCGCCAGCCCCGATCTTGTTCTGGGTACGCAGATGGAGCGCCATATCGCCAAGCGTCTGGGGGTGCCCTGCGCGGTGATCTCTGCCCCTGTGCATGTGCAAGACTTTCCAGCGCGGTATTCGCCGCAGATGGGCTTTGAGGGTGCCAATGTACTCTTTGACACCTGGGTGCATCCCCTCATGATGGGCCTCGAGGAACATCTGCTGGGCATGTTTAAGGGTGACTTCGAGTTTCACGAGGGGGCGGCCGCATCACACCTGGGGCATGGCGCGGCGCAGATTGCCATGCCGCCTTCGCCCCCCTCAGGTGCCGGAGTGAAGCCCGAAACAAGCCCTTCGATGCCTGCTACCCAGGCAGAGCAGGCGGTGCACGATGCCCAGCCGATGGCCTCACGTGAGCAGTTTATGCCTTCGCTGCAATGGGCGAGTGATGCCGAAAAAGAACTCGGCAAGATTCCGTTTTTTGTGCGTGGTAAGGCGCGTCGCAATACCGAAAAGTTTGCCGTCGAGCAGGGGCTCAGCCTGATCACCAAAGATACGCTCTACGAGGCGAAGGCCCACTATGGACGCTAAGGTTCGCCCGAGTCTGCGCATCGTGGTGGTCACCATGGACACCCATCTGGCCACAGCCACCGCCACAGCGGCCAAGCGGCTAGCCAAGAGCCTGCCTGGGGTAAGGCTTGAGATGCATGCGGCTTCCGAATATGCCGCACGGCCCGAGGCGCTCAAGGCCTGCCGTGAGGCGATTGCCCAGGCCGATATTCTTTTCGTGTCGATGCTCTTTTTAGAAGACCATTTTCTGCCGGTCATCGACCTGCTTGAGGCTCGACGTGACTCGGTTGATGCCATGGTCTGTGCCATGTCGGCGGCCGAAGTGGTACGTCTTACTAAGATTGGTCGGTTTGATATGGGCAAGCCCGCATCGGGCATGATGGCCATGCTCAAGCGACTCAAGGGCAGAGATAACAAGGCATCCCCCAGCAGCAATGGTGCTCGTCAGATGCGAATGCTGCGCCGACTGCCCAAGATTCTTCGGTTTATTCCTGGTACCGCGCAAGATGTGCGCGCCTATTTTCTCTGCCTGCAGTACTGGCTTGGTGGGTCTGAAGACAATATGGCCCACCTCGCGGCGTTTCTGATCAACCGCTATGCCCAAGGGCCCCGTGCGGAATTTAAGAATCGTCTGCCTGCGCACGATCCGGTGGAGTATCCCGAGGTGGGCGTCTACCACCCTCAGATGCCAGGCCGCATTACCGACCAACTTGCGCGACTGCCGAAGGCAGGTGGTCAGGGGCGGGTGGGCCTGCTGATGCTGCGGTCGTATCTGCTGGCTGGCAATACCGGCCATTACGACGGTGTTATTGCCGCTCTTGAGGCACGTGGTCTTGCGGTGGTTCCTGCATTTGCCACGGGGCTTGATGCCCGGCCTGCGATTGAGGCTTTCTTTTTGAAGGACGGCCAGGTGCAGGTCGATGCCGTGGTCTCGCTTACCGGCTTTTCTCTGGTGGGGGGGCCCGCATACAACGATGCCCAGGCGGCCGAAGAGATTCTTGCCGAGCTTGATGTGCCCTACCTTGCGGCACACCCGGTGGAGTTTCAAACTCTTGCCGACTGGGGCGGCTCGGCCCGCGGACTCATGCCAGTCGAGTCGACGATCATGGTGGCTATTCCTGAGCTCGATGGGGCAATCAGCCCCATGGTCTTTGGTGGCAGACCGGGTACCGCGGGTGTGGCCTGTCAGGGATGCCATCGGCACTGCACCTTTGACTCTGACACTACGGGTCAGGACATGGTGTCCTGCACTGAGCGTGCAGAGCAGCTTGCTGCAAGAGTAGCTGGTCTTGTTGAAATGCGCCGCAAGCGCACCCAGGATCGTAAGCTTGCTGTCGTTATTTTTAACTTTCCGCCCAATGGCGGCAGTGTGGGTACGGCGGCGTTTCTATCTGTTTTCGAATCTGTGCATAACACCCTGCTGGCCTTGAAGGCCGAGGGCTATCAGGTGGACAACCTGCCCGATGATGCCGAAGCCCTGCGCGAGGCCGTGCTCAAGGGCAATGCCGAACAGCATGGGGCTGACGCTAATGTGATGGCCCGTATTCCTACCCAAGACCATGTCGCCCGCGAGCCCTGGCTCGCGGAGATCGAAAAGGTCTGGGGCCCCGCACCTGGGCGGCAGCTCACCGATGGCAGACAGATCTTTGTGCTTGGTCTTAACCTGGGTAATGTGGCGCTCTGCGTGCAGCCATCGTTCGGCTATGAGGGTGACCCCATGCGCCTGCTCTTTGAGCAAGGCCATGCGCCCACCCATGCCTTCTCTGCCTTCTATCGTTACCTGCGTGAAGACTTCAAGGCCGATGCCGTGCTGCACTTCGGAACCCATGGGGCCTTGGAATTCATGCCAGGCAAGCAGGCCGGAAACTCAGGCTCGTGTTGGCCCGAGCGGCTCATTGGCCCGTTGGCCAATTTCAATTTGTATGCCTCTAACAACCCTTCTGAGGGAACGATTGCCAAGCGGCGCGCGGCGGCTACCTTAATTAGCCATATGACGCCACCGGTTGGTCAGGCGGGGCTTTATGCAGGCCTGCAAGAGCTCAAGCAGTCAATCGACCGCTGGCGGGGGCTGCCACCGCAGTCTGTTAATGACTCGCTGCAGCCCGATTCGGAACGCGCCGGCCTTATCGCTGTTATTGCAGAGCAGGCCCGGTCGCTCGACCTTCACGACAGTTGCGCGGGTCTGGTTGCGCTCGCAGAGGCTCTCGCCGCCGCACCTAGCGGCGATGGTGTTCGCGGGGCTAGTGGCGCTAGCAAGGG
>Ga0194125_10002452_pt1 | contig 30687 bp, 21 predicted proteins | sample TA2KigC250mmetaG_FD_148626 | JGI IMG/M metagenome (GOLD analysis project Ga0194125, IMG submission 148626) | Freshwater microbial communities from Lake Tanganyika, Tanzania - TA2015034 Kigoma Deep Cast 250m | ecosystem: Environmental > Aquatic > Freshwater > Lake | place: Tanzania: Lake...
TGTTGGTCATGTACGAAATAACCTGACATCATCGGGTCGTTGTAGGGGCAGAGCGTGCTCTGCCCACGCCGTCGGTTCGGGCAACACCTGGGCAGAGCACGCTCTGCCCCTACAACGACACCCGCCAGGTTACTATGTGCATGACCATAATGGCGCCTACACGATTGGGCGCGATGAATCCCGCCCCTACCTCACAAACGACCGCACATCGCCGTCATGTAGGGGCACGATTCATCGTGCCCGAGTGTAGGGGCGTGATTCATCACGCCCGATGCCGTGCTTCTCATACACCCTCCTACGCCCCCGACGCTTCCGTCAGGCCGGCGTCGGGTCGGCGGTTCGGGTCATCTTCCTGAAGGCCATCCGGAGGATCGCGTAGGTCAGAGCATAGCCCGCGACGGAGCCGATGGCGCCACCTACGAGGGCCATGCGCGGGATCAGCAGGAAGTCAAGGCCGATCATCGCGAGCGTGCCGGCGACAATGGCCGCCGCCGGGATGCCCGGGCGTCCCGTCGCCAGGAAGTGTGAGCCGAGCACCATGCTCAGCGCCTGGCACAGGTAGCCGGGAAGCATGATCCACAGCGGCACGATGGCGGCCCGAAAGGCCTCTCCATACACGGCCGGTATGAGAAGAGCGGCGGGGCCCATGAGCAGCACCCCAGCCAGCCCGTACAGCGCGACGGCCCGTTGGGCTCGGCGGGTGACGGGCGTCCCGGCTTCCGGTCCGTCCACCGCCACCCGGGACAGCAGAACATACCGCACGGCTTCCGGGATCCCCTGCAGCAGCTCGCCCATGCCCAGCGCGATGCCGTAGACCCCAGCGCCACCGGCACCCATCAGGTTCCCCACGACCAGCAGATCGGCCCGCGCCAGTGAAGTGCTGGCGACCGCGGTCACCTGGGCCTGCACGGAGTAGGTGAACAGGCGGCCGTACTTCGGTCGCTCGTGCCGGGCCGGCCACCGACGCGCCAGCACGGCCCACAGCGTGTAGCCCAGCGCGAGCATCACCCCGACCCCCCAGGCCGTGAGTGCGCTGTCGACGCCCGCTCTGACCCACAAGAAGATGGGCACCAGTAGGAGGAGTCTCCCCAGCACCTCGAACGTCTCCCCAAGTGACGAATGGTAGATCTCGTGCTGGCTTCGCAGCAGAGCGCCCAGGATACGCCGGAGAAGGAGCAACTGACAGGCCAGCAGCAGCCACGTGAGCCAGTGCGCGTGTTCGGGGGGCACGCCGATCAGGCGGCTCCAGTAGTGCCGCGTGCAGTGGAGGGCTGCCGTGAAGGCCGCCAGGATGGAACAGGCCATGACGAGCGCGGCGCGAGCCGTCAGCCAGGGATGCCAGCCCTCCCGTGCGACATGGTAGAGCGTCGAGGCGGGGAGACCGAACGCCGACAGAGTGGTCGCGAGGTTCGCGACGAGCAGAATGAGCTGGTACTCGCCCTTCCCCGTCGGCCCCAGCGCGCGGGCAATGATCACACCCATCGCGACATTGCTGCCCAGCGCCAGCAGGCTGCTCAGGTACCGGAAGGCCACCTGCGTGCGAAGGCGCTGCCAGGGCGGCAAGGGGCTGCTCCTCTCCGACGTGGGTCCCGTGTCAACAGAACGCAAGATCGATGCCGGTTGGCGGCGAGGGGGGCGCTCGCTGCGATGCCCTCAATGATGGGCTGTTGGCCAGCGAGGTCGTGATCTCCTCCGGCGAGGGTCGCGACGAGGGCGACCGCGCGCTCGCGAGGAATGGCATGGCATTGTGTGCGATCGCTCTTCTCGTCCCCACGCCCTGACCATCGATGCCGAGGACTGGGCGGCCCTGATGTGCATGTACTCGGGGCACGCCATCCCGGTCAGTCCGCAGTTCGGCGGGTCGGTGGGGGGCCTCCTGGATATGCTGGACCAGGCGGATCGGAGCGCCACGTTCTTCGTCGTGGCCCAACACGCCGCAGAGCAGCCGGCGGTGGTCCGCGAGATCGTCGCGCGAGGTCACGAGCTAGCGAGCCATGCATGGACGCATCGCCTCGTGGCAGCGTTCAGCGAGGACGAGTTCCGCGAGGACATCCGTCGCAGCGTCGCGACGCTGGAGGAGTTGAGCGGGCGGAAGGTCTACGGCCATCGCTCGCCGCTGTTCTCGCTGATGCCCGAGCACGTGTGGGCGCTGGAGGCGATGGCGGAGGCCGGATTGCAGTACGATAGCAGCGTCTTCACGCTGGCGTGGCATCGGGCGGGCGTCATGATCCCCGAGCAGCCGTTCGTGTTCCGGCTGCCGTCGGGCCGGGAGATCGTCGAGTTCCCCGCGCCCGCCCGGAAGTGGGGCCCGATGACGGTGAGGTTCATCGGAGGCCGCGGGGCGCGGCTGGCGCCGGCGAGTCTGTTCGTCCGCCATCTCGAGGAACGCGAGCAGGCCGGGCTACCCGGGATGCTCTACTTCCACACCTACGAGATGGGCTCGGGGAACTTGGCGCAGTACGTGCCGCGCTCTATCGGGCGAAAGCGGCTCGCGATCCGGGCGGCGGCGTGGGCCTTTGGCGTTGGCGGGGTGCGACTGCAGCGGCTTGTTCGTCGGTTGGTGCAGCAGTTCGAGTGGGCGCCGATGCGGGAGGTGATCGCGCGGCTGCGGGAGGAGGGGCGGCTGCCGGTGTTCGCGCCGCCTTGAGCCTTCTTCGGGGTCCTCACGTTTCGGGGGCAGGTCTTCTCGCCCCTCCGGACGAATGCCCCTCCGCTGTTCCGATCTTCCACTCGCTCGTTGGAGTCCATGCATGGGCACTCGACCTGTTTCCTGGGCACTCTTCCCGGCCATCGCCGCCCTGGCGCTCGCTTGCGCCTGCTGCCTCGCCGCCGAGAACGCCGCCTACGTGATCGGCCCGGGCGATGTGCTGGATGTCCGCATCGCCGGCGCGCCCGATCTGCCGTCGGTCAGCATTACGGTGCGCCCGGACGGCGCCATCTCGTTCCCCCACGTCGGTGAGGTCCGGGTAGGCGGGAAGACGGTTCGACAGGTCGGCGAGATGCTGACCGAGGCGCTGCTCAAGCGCTACCGCCAGGTGGATGTCGCCGTGAACCTGACCCAGTTCCGCGCGCGGAACGTGTTCGTGCTGGGGCAAGTGAAGACGCCCGGCGCCGTGCCGCTGGAGGGCGAATCGGTCAACGTCACGCAGGCCATCCTGGCCGCCGGCGGGCTGACGGCTGAGATCGGCGACCTGGATGCCCGACTGTACCGGCCGGGCCAGGCCCCGGCGTCCGTGGACTTGGGGAAGGTGATGGGGGGAGCCGCCGGCGACACGACCCTCGCGGCAGGGGACGCCCTCCTCATCGAGGCCCGCAAGCCGCATGAGATCACGCTGCTGGGCGAGGTCCAGAAGCCCGGGGTCTGCCCTCTCCCGCGCGATGCCCGCCTGGACACGCTGCTGGCTCTGGGGGGCACGCCCACGCCGACCGGCGATGGTCGGCGTGCGATCCTGGTGCGCGACGACGGCCAGACCACCGTTGTGGACGTGACGCATCTGCTGGCCAACCCGGACTCGCCGGCCAACGTCCCGCTGACGGGGATCCGGCTGTTCGTGGTTCCCCCTAAGGCCGAGATCGTCGTCGGAGGCGAAGTGAGGACACCCGGGACGTACCCGGCGGGCAGCCAGTCGAGGCTGTTCGACATCCTCACAGCCGCCGGCGGGCTCACCGAGAAGGCGGATCGGCAGAAGGTCACGGTGGTCAACCGGGACGGCGCGCTGGTGCCGGTTGATGCCGAGCAGGCCCTTGCCCATCCCGAGTCCGCCGCGAACATCCCGGTCGCCGACGTCTCTCTCATCATGGTGGGTGAGGATACTCGCCGCTATGAGGTCGGCGTGTTCGGGGAGGTTGGCGACCCGCAGAACGTGCCTGTGAAGGAGACGCTGCCTCTGGCTGCCGCCCTCGCCCAGGCCGGAGGCCTCGCGGAGAAGGCCGACGCTCGCCGGGTCCAGGTCCTGCGCGGCGACGGCACGCAGGAGACCGTGGATGTGACGGCGCTCCTCGGTCGGCGTGATCCTACCGCGCCGGCACCGGACGTGGCCGGCGTTCTGCTTCGCCCCGGCGATCTCGTGATCGTGAACCGGCGCTATGCGGAGGTGCTGCTACTGGGCGCAGTTGCCAAGCAGGGAGCGCTCGACTACGAGGAGGGCGATACGGTCATCGAGGTGATCGCGCGCGCGGGCGGCTTCTCCGAGAAGGCCGCCAAACAGCACGCCGCGATCCTGCGGCGCGACGGGGACAAGGTGCAGGTCATCGAGGCCGACCTGAGAGCTGCCCTGGCAGGCAGTGAAGTGCTGCTGCAACACCCCGTGCAGGATGGCGACATCATCTACGTTCCCGATCGGCCCAAGCCCGCCTGGAAGAACATCGTGCAGTTCCTCCTGGGGATTGGCTCCTTCTACCGGATCGTTCTGCGCTAGTGCCTCGTTAGTCGTGGCTTCCGCTGTTGGGGGTTCGTGGCGGCGGCGACGGGGACTCCCGTCGAGCCCGCGAGCCTCTACTCGTCCTCGGGAGCGGTACCCGCCTGGGCCTGCAGCCCTTCGGTTGCGACGCGTATCTCCGCGATCAACTGGTGTGCCAGGTGGAATAGCGGCGACATCGGATGCCGGTTGTAGCCCAGTTCCTCCTCAATCGCCTCGGCGGTAAGGACCCCGGCGAAGGTCAGAAGGTAGAAGCGCGTGTGGCCGCGGCCAGGCAGTGGGTACTCCGTCGTCGGCTGACACACGGCCATGAACCTGGGCGCCGCCTGCAGCAGCGCTTCGGACGCCTTCCTCGGACCGGCGAAAGCACCCAGACCCAGCGTGCCCCCGCCGTTGCTGAAGTAGAGGCTGACGGTGCCGTCGGCGACCGCAACGAGTGTTACGGCGGCCTCGGGATAGCCGGTCTCCATAAGCAGCCCCCAGACCTCGCCACAGCCGCCCTCGCGTGACAGCCCGACCTGGCTGGGAACCACGCCAAACAAGCCGCGTCGCAGGCCCAGGTAGACCTCGGCCGGTTCGTAGTCATTGGGCGGCGGTGGGTCTTCGGGCGATGGGGACATGCCGCCGTCCTGCCTTCCCTAGATGATTGGGACTCGGAACGCGGTCTCGGCTGCCTCGCGGGGCGAGGAAGCCGGCTACGGAGACCCCGCCCCCGAACTGGCTGTCCACGAACTCGGCGAGTCTCGCACGCAACGGACACACCCGCCTCGGACGCTGCTGCGCGTTGGACGGCGTCGGGCTTGGAAGCCCGACCTACGAGACAGGGGTAGGTTCGCGCGCGGAGGGCTGGGGTCCTGCCTGGGGGCCGGGTATGAGAGGGACACAGACCGGCGTTGCCGAGTCCCAGACAGGTACGGGGACAGTGGGGCCGCACTTCGTGGTGGGAACTGCCGGAACCTGCGCAGCCGGCGGCACGCGGTCCGCGTCACGCCGGCCGGTGCAGGCTGCGGAGGTTCCGTCGGCGAAGCGTCGCACCCGATGCCGCGCCGCGCGGCGGGAGGTAACCGATGATGACGGCCATCGCTCTTCTCAGCATCCTGGTGGGCTTCGGACATGCCCAGGGCTCGCGCAACCTCGCCCGCAACTCGGACTTCGAGCGCGCGTTCTCGCAGCCGGCGGACGGGTGGCGGACGGGCTCGCCCATGGCCGGCGTGCTGAGCGAGCGGAGAGAGAGCAAGGGGCTCGAAGGCGGCGCGTGTCACGTCATCGAGGCGGCGCCCGAGGCGCCGGTCAACTGGTACGTGTGCAGCCAGACAGTGAGTGGGTGCAAGGCGCGGGGCGAGTACGTCTTGAGCGGCTACGTACGGACGCAGGATGTGCGCGACGGCGCGGGGGCCTACATGGGCATGAACTACTTGGACGGAACCGGCAAGCGGATCAGCTGGACCGATACGGAGCGGAAGGTCACGGGCACGAGCGACTGGGTCCGCCTCGTCCAGCCCTTCACCGTGCCCCCCACGGCGGTGCGGGTGGACCTCAACCTCGTCCTGCACGGCCATGGAACCGCGTTCTTCGACCGCGTACAGGTGGAGCTGGGCCAGGCGGTAACCGACTGGGTGAGCCGCGAGGCGACCGGAGGCCCCGGCGCGCTGCCGCCGGGCATCGAGTTCAGGCCTCAGGAGAAGGGGAACATCGCGATCCTGCGCGACTCCCTGCCGGCGACCGGAACCGCGTCCGATCCGACGCACCTGCGCTCGCTGGTCGAGAAGACGGGCTACGGCTGCGCGTTCCTGAGCGCCGAGGCGATGGCTGACCCGAACGTGCTAACATTCGGCCGCTTCGACGTGCTTGTCCTGCCATACGGCGCCTCCTTCCCGGCCGCGGCGGCGGAGTCGCTGCGGAGCTTCTGCCGGGAGGGCGGGAGCCTGTTCGTCTTCGGCGGCTATCCCTTCGACCGTTTGCTGGGGCAGCAGGGCGAGGAGTGGAAGGACGTGGCCGACCTCACGCCCGACGAGAGCAAGCTGCAGACGCTGTTCGGCCTCGCCGACGGGCCTCAGGGCTGGTCAGTCGGCGGGCGGGATGTACCGGGTGGTCCGGCCCCGGCGGGCGAAGGGCGACACGGGAAGAGCCTGAAGCTCGCGACCGAGTCGCTGTCGGGCTGGGTGACCTCGGGATCGCCGAGCGTGAACGGCTTGCCGCAGGACTCGCAACTGACGGCTTTCTGGGCTCGGGCCGATCAGGAGGACGTCGTGTTGGCCATGGAGTGGGGCGAGAAGGACTACTCCCGCTGGCGCACCAAGTTCACGCTGACCCGCGACTGGAGGCTCTACGCGGCACCGCACGCGGAGCTGGAGTACTGGCACGACAACCCCTCGGTGGGCCGAGGAGGCCCGCAGGACCGCTTCCACCCGGAGAACGCTGTTCAGCTGCGCTTCGGCCTGACCGGCGAGTTCCTGCGCGAGCGTCAACCGTACACGGTCTACGTGGATCAGGTGCTGGTGGGTCAGGACCCGTTCCCCTCGTACCGCAACGTGCAGTTGAACTCGCACCACGGCGAGAGCAATCCAGCGACCTTCCTGGAGCCCCCGGCGGACGCGATCTCGATCTGCGATGCCTCGGCGCCGCTCACGGGCGTCGCGCGGCTGGCGGCCTCGCCGGGGCAGGTCGTCCTGCCTGCCACGTGGCGGATGGACGGCGCCGCCGAGGGCGTCTCAGCCACCGGCCAGACCGCCCAGGGCCGTGCGGGGGCGCCGCTGAAGGCACGGTGGGTTCCGCTCGCCGACGCGCTGGACCGGTACGGGCGCGTGCGTGGTACGGCGGTCGGAATCATGCACAACTTCGCGGGGGAGTACCCGGGCTCGAGCTGGGCGTACTCGGGGATCAGCAACCTCGACCTGTTCGCGGCCGGGCAGGCCTCCGGCGCGCAGCTCTTCGGCGCGGTGCTGGAGCGCCTGATCGACGGCGGCTTCCTGTTCGATGGCGTCGCGGAGCCGCGCTGCGTGCGGCGAGGGGAGACGGCAAGCCTGCGCGTGCGGGCCGCGAACCTCGCGAAGCAGCGGCGGGACTGCGCGGTCACGCTCACCGTACGGTCAGGCGAGCGCACGCTTCACACGGAGAGCCCCCCGCTGATCATCGCGGGCCGGAGCGCGGCGCCGGTGGAGATGCGGTGGCCCGTGCCCCAGGAGGCGTCCGGGCTGCTCACGCTGACGTGGGAGCTGCGAGCCGGGGAGCGCGTGCTCGACCGCCTGGAGGCGGGGATGGTCGTGTGGGATGAGGCGCAAGTGGCGGCCGGGCCGCGCCTGACCTACGACCGCTGCTATCTCAGCCGCGACCGCGGGCCGGAGTTCCTCCTCGGCACGCAGATCTACTGGGGCAACTCCACCGTCACCGGGACGGACCCGCTGCGCTGGGACCGGCAGTTCGCGCGCATGGCGGACAGCGGCATCAAGATCGCCCGCAGCTTCCAGGGGATGGGATGGGCCGGCACAGGCGAAGGCTCGTGGCGGCCGCGCGACGCGATGGTCCAGCTCGCGCAGGCGCGTGGCATCTCGCTCTTCTACGAGGGCGTCTCGCGCCCCACGACCGATCCGACGGAGGTGACTGAGCGCGCACGGATCGCGAACGAGGCGGCGGGGCGTTACCGGAAGTCGCCGGGCTGGTTCATCGACATCGTGAACGAGCCGAGCCTGCTCGTGGGCGGCGGCGAGAGCGACACGCCGGAGTTCCGCGCGTGGCTGAAGGGGCGCTACCTCATCTTCGAGGCGCTGCGGGAAGCCTGGGGCGCCGACCTGACCGAGGGCTCCTTGGACGAGGTGCAGATCAAGCCGGCGACGGGCGACTGGGCGAGCGTGCGGGCCGTGGACACGACGCGCTTCATGGCCTGGAAGATGCGGACATGGACCGCCGAGACCGCACGGGCTGCGCACGAGGCAGACCCGGAGCGGCTGGTCTCCGTGGGGCACCTGCAGGGCTTCGGCGACCTGCACACGATGTGGGACCCGGTCGAGGCCTCGTACGACATGGACTTCGCCAACCGTCACTACTACGGCGACCCGTGGCAGTACGGGCCGGAGTTGAAGCAGATCGACATGCGTGCGCTCGGGAAGGCGCCCTCGACCGGCGAGTTCGGCAACACGAGCCATCCGGGTCTGCGCACCCACTGGGTCTACGCGCCGGAGGACGTCGTGGACTGGCACTACGCGTACACGGCGCACACGTGCTTCGGCTTGGGCGGTGCGTTCTGCGGGAACTGGCACTGGCAGGACCCGATCGAGGACATCTTCCCGTGCGGGCTGCTGCTGCAGGACGGCGCGCCGCGGCCGCGCTTCTACACCTACCGCAACGCGGGCGTGCTCTTCCGGCAGATCCGCCCGCGCTACGAGCCGCCAGAGGTGTTCTTCATCATCCCCACGTCGCACATGCTCGGGTCCTCCAAGGCGGCGGTGCAGGGGGCGATGAACCGCTCGCTGGCGACGCTGATCGGCCTGCACGTCGAGTTCGGCACGCTCGCCGAGGACCGACTGAGCGCGCTGCCGCCCTCGGCGAAGGCCATCATCTGGCCGGTGCCCTACTGCCCGGACGAGGCGAGCTACAAGGCAGTGCTCGACTTCGTCCGCCGGGGCGGGGCGCTGTACCTCTCGGGCGACGTCTCCTACGACCCCATGCGCCGGCGCTCGCAGACGCAGCGACTGAGCGACCTGTGCGGCCTCGAGTTCGTCTCGCAGCGGTACCCGGACATCCGACGCAGCGAGGCGCCTGCGTCCGAGGTCGCGCCAGCATCCGCGTCGCCCCTCGCGCAGGCCGTTTGCGCGGATGGGACGTCTGCGCCGTGCATCGAGGTGCGAGCGACCTCGGCCGAGGTCCTGGCGAAGGCGGGCAACGCGCCGGCCGCGACGCTCGCCCACATCGGTCAGGGGCGCGTGCTGTATGTGGTCGATCCGATCGAGCTGAAGCTCGAGCCGCGCAACACGCTGGCCGCGTTTCTACAGGAGGCGGGCGTGAAGCGTCACGCCCTGCAGCCGGATCTCGCCGAGGTTCACTCGCACCGCGTGCCGGGCGAGGGCGGCGCGCTGGCCCAGGTGCTCTTCAACCTGAGCGACGTCAAGCAGACCGTCACGATCACCGACCTGCCGGCGCCGGTCGAGGTCGATCTCGCTCCGAAGTCCGGGGGCGCAGCCATCTTCGATGGCAGTGGGAAGCTGGTGGCTGCGGAGGGCGTCGCCATGACCGTCGGAGGCCGGGAGCTGTTCGGCGGTGACGCGACCGTCGCGCTGATCTCCCTCTCGGGCGACGATCTGCGCACCGCCGATGGGTTCCTGCTGCTGCCCTCGCGCCCGGGCGAGGTCGCCCTGTCCGGCGCGCAGTTCGCCGGGCGTTCGGCGGGGATTGGCGAGGTGCGGGACGGCAAGTGGATCGAGTATGAGCGAAGGAGACCCACTGCAGCCGCCGGCGTGGCGCGGATGGCCCTCGATGCCGCGATGGCCCACTCGTGGATCGTGCTGGGCGACGAAGGGAAGCTGAGCGAACTCGCGGAGCGGGTCCGCCGGGAGCACCTCTGAGGCGGTGGTCCTGCGCGCGAGGCCTCGGAAGAGGGAGCCGGTGGTGTCAGCGGCGAACCCCCTGCCACAGTGCCCTCGCATCACATGCCGCGGGAGGCCCCGCGATGCTGTTCGCCTTGCTGAGCCTGCCCGTGCTGGCTCACGGTTCTGAGCCCCGGCCGGTGGCTCTCTACAATGTGCAGCGCTGCACCCAGCCGCCGGTCGTTGACGGCGACCTGCAGGCCGACGCGTGCTGGCAGGCCCTCCCCCTTGCGGACCACTTCTACCAGTACTGGAAGCCCGTGCCGACCCGGCCGCCGCTACGAACCTCGTTCCGGGCGTGCTTCGACGACGCCGGCCTGTACCTCGGGATCACGCTCGAAGACGAGCACATGGCGACGCTCAAGGCGGACATCAAGGACCGCGACAACCCCGAGACGTGGACCGATGACTGCGTCGAGATCATGGTTGACCCCTTCAACACGGGGGACAGCTACACGAAGTTCACGGTGAACGCCAACGGCGTGCGCCACGATCAGGTCGCCTCGCACCTGGAGCTGAACGACGGGTGGAGCAGCGAGAGCTGGCGGGCGGGAGTGCGGAAGTACGCCGAGGAGTGGACCATCGAGGTCTCCCTGCCGTGGAGCGACCTCGGCGCGAAGCCGCGTGATGGCGACGTGTGGTCGTTCGACCTCGTGCGCTACAGCTTCTCGACCGGCGCCTTCCGAGGGGTGACATGGTCGCTCGGCGGCGCGGGCGCCGCGCCCCGGAACTTCGGGTACCTCGGGTTCGGCCGGTTCGATCTGGGACGCAAGGCCGACTGCGACCGTCTCGCCCGCGCGGCGGAGAAGACGAAGGGACGTAGCCTCCAAGTCCACCAGTCTGGCGGCGTGTACGTGCGGGACGAGCAGGGCAACTGGACACGGCACGACACGCACGAGTGGCCGCTCGCGCCCGCCCAGCAGGCCCGTGAAGCTCTTGACGAAGCGCGCGCGGCGCTCGCCGACCTGCCGGAGGACGAAGCGCGTGCAACGCTGGAGGCCGAGCGGGCGGCCCTGCGGGAGCGGCTGCGCGAAGTGGAGTCCTCGGCGTCGGAGATCGCGTCCGTCAGCACGGGATTCTGGCGCCGTCAGGACGCGGTCGTGATCCTGCGGGAGGCGACCGAGCTGAAGTGGCGCTGTCTACTGCTCAACCTCGTGGCCTCCGGGCCGTAGCTTCAGGGGAGGACCGAACCATGTTGCGGTCTCGCGCAACCCGGTTGGCGCTGTCGGTGGCGCTGGTCGCTCTGGGCGCGGGTGTCGCCCAGGCGCGCCACGACGCTGCGTATCTACGCGATGTGACGACGAAGCTGGAGACCCCTCATCTCACGTGGGCGAAGCCGTATGCGCGAGGGCCGTTGCGCGTTCTGTTCGTCACAGCGCGCACGGTGGCGCCACGGGAGATCGTGGAACTCTGGCAGCGCGCGGACATCGAGTTCACCGTCTTCACGATGGCGCATTCGGGACTGATGTCGTTCGAGTCCGATGCCGGGGCCGCGCCGTACGACCTGGCCGTCGAGGGCACGAGCATCGAGGAGAAGACGGAGGAGCTGCTCGGGAAGCTCGAACGCGAGTATGACGCCTTCGTCTTCGCCAACGCCTCCCTCGATGTGCTGCCTACCGAGGCGCAGTACAAGATCCTGAAGCGCGTTTCGGAGGGTGCGGGACTGCTCTTCACCTTCGGGCGGCAGACGAGGCTCGCGCTCTTCAGCAAGCCGATCACCGAGGACCGCGAGCGCATCCTCACCGGGGCGCCGCTGAGCGGGCTGGACTTCCTGAACAGCCCGGAGACGCTGACGGCGCTCAACGCGAAGACGCCCGAGGAGCTGCCGGACCGGCTGGTGGAGACGTTTGCGTTCAAGCAGGGGCGCATCGCCGTGCTCAACTGGGGCGCGGGCAGCAGCACGTACTACGGCGGCCACGGGCTTACGCCCCCCGAGACTTACAGCCTCAACTGGCCCGCGAACTGCGAGGAGTACCTCTCGCTTGTCTTCCGCACGCTGCTGTGGACCGTGCCCGCGAAGCAGCCGCAGGTCTGGTTCGGCGCGGCCCTGGCCGACGGCGCGCACTTCGACCGCGCAGGCCCGACCCCGCGCCTGTCCATCGAGCTGCACGCGACGAAGCCGCTGCAGGTGACCATTGAGACGGAGGTCCGCGACAAGACTAACGCTCCGGAGTTCGCCGCGAAGCAGGGGGCCGCGCTGCAGAACGGGGTGACGAATCTGGAGGTCGAGCTGCCGCGGCTGAAGGCGGGCGGTCACTTCGCCCATCTCATCGTGCGGTCCGACGCGGGGATCGAGAACTGGGCGACGGTTGGGTTCGTGGTGGACTCCGCGCTCAGCCTCACGGCCTTCGGCGCCGACTCCGAGTTCCATGAGCGGGGCGAACCCACGACAGTCAACGCAACGCTCTCGCAGGGCGCGCCGGCCGGGGCGAAGCTCCGGATCTCGCTCACCGACACGGCGGGCCGCGTCTACCTGAAGCAGGATACGCCGTTCCCTGTTGGGCAGACGACGGCCAGCCTGCAGGTGTCCCTCGACGGGGCCTGCACCATCGCCTCGAAGCTGCACGGCGAGCTGATCGTCGGCGACGAAGTGTATGATGCCCGCGACCAGTTCCTCTTCGTGCCGCGCAGGACGAGCGACGAGTTCCGCACGGTCCTGTGGGGCGGCGTCGGCTGCGGGAACACGGGGCTGGGCTGGCTCGCCTACCAGAGCCTGCGGCGGGCGGGCTTCAACGCGATCCTCGCGCACCCTTCCTCCGACGGCTCGCAGGAGCGGAGCTTCGCGCTCAACGACTTCCCCCTCGTCTCGTACTCGTATCGCGTGATGGGCGGCGCGGATGAGAAGGGCTGGCGCAAGGACCATTGGGTGAAGGACGTGGAGGACGGCTGCTTCTACAACCCCGAGCTGCAGCAGAAGGCAAAGGAGTCCTGCGTCGGACGTACACAGCCCGCGATCCCTTACGGCCCGACGCTGTACTCCCTCGGCGACGAGAACTACTTCGACTACGCGTCGGGCTTCTCGCCGATTGGGCAGCAGGCCTTCCGCGAGTACCTGAAGCGGCACTACGCCTCGCTGGAGGAGCTGAACCGGGTTTGGGGCACGCAGTACAAGGACTGGGCGGAGGTTCAGCTGCTCAAGCGCGAGGAGGCCTTGAAGCAGAACCTGTGGCCGCTGATCCACGAGCACATGGGCTTCAACGAGACCGAGTACGCGGACTACCACCACTTCCTGGTCGCGGCGCTGAAGGAGGCCGATCCGCACGCGCGCGTGGGGGCCGAGGGCTCCGTGCCGGGGGACCTGGAGAAGACGCTGGAGGGCATGGACATCTGGGGCCCGTACAGCGACAAGCTCGGCAACGAGTTGCTCCGCTCGCTGGCCAAGACCGACCTCGTGCGCGGGAACTGGTGGGGCGGCTACGTGGGCTCGCATGGCGGCCGGACCGGCGCGCTGCCGCTATGGAAGCAGCTCCTCGGCGGGGCGGTCAACACGAGCCTGTACTTCGCGGCCATCGGGTCCGAGGGAATGCTGACCACCGACCTCAGCTACGCGGACTTCTTCGAGCAGACGCTCCCGGAGCTGCGCGAGATCTACGGCGGGATGGGGCAGCTGATCTCGTCGGCGGAGGTCCCGGCGGACGGCATCGCGATCCTCTGGTCGCAGGCGACGGAGCACTCCGCGACGCTGTTCAGCAGCCTCGGCTCGCCGTCGGCTTCGCAGGGCAACCTGCTCGGCCTGCTCGACAACGCGGGCTACGGCTACCGGTACGTCACGACGCACATGGTCGAAGCGGGGGCGCTGAAACAGGGCTATCGCGTGCTCTTCCTGCCGGCCTCGCAGGCCATCTCGGACGCGGAGGCGCAGGCCATTCGTGACTTCGCAAACGCCGGCGGCGTCGTGATCGCGGACACGGCCTGCGGTCTCCTGGACGGGCACTGCCGCCCGCTCTGGGTGAACGCGCGGGGCGCCTGGCGCGGGCAGCTCGATGACCTCTTCGGCCTCACACGCAGCAGCGAGCCGAAACCTGTCTCTGCGACAGGCGCAGTGAGCGCGACGTTCGAGGGACACACGCTCCAGTTGGCGGACTTCCCCTTCCGCCTGGACGCGTCTCTATCCGGCACGCCCGGCGCACTCGGGCAGGTCGGCGAACAGCCGGTCTTCATCGGTCGCTCGGTGGGCCGCGGCCGCGCCATCCTGCTGAACTTCCCGTTCCCCACCCCGGAGCATCCGCAGGGCGTCGGGCTGGTCCGCGGGCTGCTCGGCGCGGCGGGCCTGACCCCTGCCTGCAAGCTGACGGACGCCAAAGGCTACTTCTTCCGGCGCTTCCGCCAGGGAGACCTGACGCTGATCGGCGTGGTGCGGCTGACGGAGACGGCGGGCGACACGACGCTGAAGCTCGCCGAGCGGGCCTACCTCTATGATGTGCGTGCGGGGAAGGCTCTGGGCAAGGCCGATGCCGTGTCACTCGCGAGGAAGGACCCGGCGGTGCGCCTGTTCGCCGCGTTGCCTGCGGCGGTGGGCAAGGTGACGGTCCAGGCGCCTGCCGAGGCGAAGCGCGGCGAGACAGTCGCGGTGCGCGTGCGGCTCGACAGTGGCGCCGCGAAGCCCGCCGGGCGGTTGCTGCGCGTGCAGGCCTTGCGGCCGAACGGCGAGGAGTGCCTCGTCTATCGAGCTTTCCTGACGCTGACCACCAACGAGACGGAGGCCCGCGTGCCCTTCGCCCTCAACGACCCGGGCGGCGCCTGGACCATCGTCGCAACGGACGTGGCGACCGGCGCCGGCGGGAAAGGCACGGTGACGGTGAGATGAAGCGAGCGATGGTCGTTGTGGCGCTCCTCGGGGTGCTGCCGGCGTTCGGCGAGGAGTTCACGGTGGCCGTGACGGAGTCGCGGAAGCCGCTGGCGGACGACAAGCGCGCGGGGCTGGAGGTGATGGAGCGCGGGCTGCGCCTGGGGAATGCGAGCTTCCGGTACGTGCAGACCGTGGACCCCAAGCAGAGCGACGCGCCGGTCGTGCAGCAGTATGGGGATTACATCCTCGGCTGCACCTTCCCGCAGATCTGGAACTGGGACGGCGAGTACTTCCTCGATGTGCAGGTGAAGCGCCCGAACGGGCAGCCGTTCATCGCCAACCGCGCGCGGCTGCAGGAGGGCATCTACATTCTGCAGCAGACCACGCGCGGCGTGGCGGAGATGGTGTGGCCGCTGCCCGCGACGGAAGGGACCGCCGAGCCCGGTACGCTCGCCGTGCGGATCGTCAAGGTCCCGACCGACGTGAACTGGTTCTACCTGGAAGCCCGGATTGAGGGCGAACCGGAGACGGAGATCACCCAGGTTCGCGTCGGCACATACCCGTACATCACGAGCGGGCCGCCCGAGCGGCAGCGGTGGGTGACGACGCTGGCCGCCGCCCACCAGATGAGCGATCAGCTGACCCCGATCGACCCGGCGACCGAGTGGGGCGTGGTACTCCATAACAAGATCGCCCAGGAGGAGGGTGGTTGCCTGTTCGTCTTCGACCCCGAACAAGTCCAGGCGGCGCGGGCCGGCGGCACGTACAACGTCGCGCTTCACATGGATGCGGCGCCGGGCACGCGCGCGATGCAGTTCGCCTTCGGCTACTTCTGGGACACGAACTACGCGCAGGCCATCGAGCGGTTCCGGCCCGAGGCGCCGGCGGTGCTGGAGCGCCTGCGGAAGGTAGATTGGTCGGTCGGGGTTGATGCCGCGTGGTGGGCCAGGCTGTCTGGCGAGATCGACGAACTGCTGACCCACGCCGGGATGCAGGAGCAGTTCGGCGCGCGATGGAAGGCCATGCAGGACACGGCACAGCAACTGATCGCCGCCGCCGGGCAGGAGGGCGCTGCCGCCAGGCAGGCGGAGCGGGGCTTCGGCGCACTGGCCCGCGACGCCGGGAAGCTCAAGGGCGGGATGTACGCCTCAGCGTTGGAGGCGCTCGTGCGGGAGGCGGGGCAGTGACGAGCCCGACCTGCGGACCGGACCGGCAGCTACCTGCCTTCCCCGATTGAGATCAGGTGCGAGAGGGTCCGGAGGTACATGCCTCCGCCGGCGACAGCCGGCGTTGCGGAACTAGCCTCGCCCAGAGGGTTGACGGCCAGTAGCTCGTACGTTCGGGACGCCCTGGTCACCACGATCTCGCCATCCCGGGTCATGCAGAAGAGCTTGTCGTCCACACAGACCGGCGAGGCGTAGAACGTGCCGGCCGGGCGCTCGGTCCAGAGCAGCTCGCCGGTGGCGGCCACCAGGCAGGAGATCTCCCCGTGGTCGTGACAGGTGAAGAGCAGGTCGCCGACCGCCAGAGGGGTCGGCACGTAGGGCGCCTGAAGGCCACGGGCCTCCCAAACCACCTCCCCTGATCCCGGGCGGACGGCGACCAGCCGAACGCCCGCGCCGCCCTGTCCGCAAGTGCCGACCAGGAGTTCGCTCGCGATGACGGGCGAACTCACCACTCGTTGCGGCAGCACGGAGTCGGCCTCCCAGAGGACCTTGCCGGTCTCGATCTCGACACCCGTCAGCCCGTGGGCGTTGCTGCTGAACAGCAGTTGGGCCGGCCCGTCCGGCGGGGCGTAGACACAGGGCGTCGAGTAGGAGACCTGACCGCTCCGTCTCTCACACGTCCACCGAACATCACCCGTATTCGCGTCCAGGGCGATCCACTGGCTCGGGGTGGCGTCGGCCCCGGTGGAGCCCTCCTGCTCCAGGCTGAAGACCACCAGACCGTTCACTACCACGACGGAGACGGCCGGGCCGTGGAACGAGGACACACCCGGGAGGCGCTTCGTCCAGACGTCGCGCCCATCGTGGCCCAGAGCCATCACCAGGGTCTCCTGCGCGGTCGGCAGAGCCACGTAGACGCAGCGGTCGTCCACGCACGGCGTCCCGGCGGCATAGCCGTTGTCCCGGTTCAGCCTGTAGGCCGTGACGGGGTATTCCCTGCGCCAGAGCTCCTCGCCGTTCGTCACGCTGTACGCCACCACGTAGAAGACGTTCGCCTGCTGATCCCCGCTGGTGACGAAGACCCTGTCACCCCGGACCACCGGCGAGGAATGACCGAGGCCCGGGAGTGTCACCTTCCAGTTGAAGTCGGCCTCCGTCCACTGCGCCGGTACCGTCGTTGCCGAGCTGATCCCCTGGCCGTTTGGCCCTCGGAACCGCGTCCACTCTTGCGCCTGGGCCGCCGTCTGCACGCCGAGGCTGCACGCCGTCAGCAACACCACGCCGGCAACCGGCGCAACCATCGCTCTGGTCATATCTTGAGTCTCCCTGTGAGACAACTCCGAGGCCGGGCACCGACAAGGCTGAGCGAGCACCGGCTTAGGCGCGTGGGCTTCCGCGCAAGGGGGTCATTGTCCTCCGCCGGGGCCTGTGGCGAGGGAGGGAGACGGCCCGGGATGGTGAAGTCCCCTCTCGGTGAACTCCGTTCGGCGGCACAACCTGCGGCGGAGGTGGGTGGCCCGATGGCAGAGAGCCCGTACTTCAACCGAAGCGCGATCCGGGACGAGCGGTACTTCTGCGGCCGGCAGGGCGAACTCAGGCAGGCGCTGTCGGTCATAGGTGCGGCGCAGCCGCAGTGCGTGGCGATCGTCGGCGAGCGTCGAGTTGGCAAGTCGTCGTTCCTCCTGCACCTGAAGCGACCCAGCGTACACCGCGAGTATCTGCACGCGCCGGAACGGTACGTTTTCGTGTACATGAGCCTCGACGAGATGCGCGGGCTCAACGAAGCAGAGCTGTGGCGCCATATCGCCAAGGACATCCCGGTTGCGGCGGGCTGTGCTGAGGGGGCGCGAGCCGAGGGGGAGGGCGAGACAGACGGGTCGGTGGCGGACTGCTATGAACGAGTGAAGGGCTGTGTGAGCCGACTCCAGAGCGAGGGCAAGGTGCTCATCGTGCTCCTGGACGAGTTCGAGGCGATTGTGGGTGACAAGCAGTTCGGCTTCGACAGCCTTGGGCGGCTTCGGGCGCTCACCAACACCTACGATGTGGCCTTGGTGACCGCCACACGAGCCGTGGAGCGGGGAAAGGCCAGGTGTGTGTTGTGCTCCGCGATGGCCGATCGACAGCGTCGCGTGAGCCCAAGCCTCGGGGGGCGTGCCGTCGGGGGATGAAGCGGGCCCGCTCCAGAGTTCGCACGCCCTGCCGCACCACCGCCGAACCACCACAGAAGCTCCCCTCTCTCCTCCTCCACGGACCCATATCGTGGGCGCTGCGGCTCTGCGCTAGCAGGACCATGGAGGCCGTTCGCGCATCCGGTCAGGCGGCCGCCGGGCGCCCTGCAAGCGAGGCCGCCCGCACAGCCCGATCAGGGAGGAATGCCGAGATGGTTCGGGTGACCCGTCCGGGCGTCTACATTGAGGAAGTGCCCAGCGGCGTCCACACGATCACCGGCGTCGCCACGTCTGTTGCCGCCTTCTTCGGGAGGGCGACCCGGGGCCCGATAGACAAGGCGGTGCACTTGTCCAGCATGTCGGACTACACTCGGCAGTTCGGGCCTCCGCACCCGGACAGCGACCTGGCCTACAGTGTCCGACAGTTCTTCGACAACGGCGGCACTGAGTGCTACGTCGTTCGCTTGGCCAAGGACCCGAAAGCGGCGGCCGTGACGCTGAAGAACGTCGATAGGAAGGACGTCCTGGTTGCGGCCGCCAAGTCCCCGGGTCAGTTGGGGAACAGCGTTCGGCTGGAGGTGGACTACGCCACCCCCAACCCCTGCGACACGTTCAACCTGCGGGTCATCCAAGAGGACGGCGGGCTCGTCGTGGCCACCGAGGAGCATGTGGGCCTCTCGATGGTGCCGACCTCACGTCGCTTCGCGCCCAAGTTCGTCTCCGGCGCCTCGAACCTCATCAACCTGACCCTTGGACCGGACTTGGCCCTCGGGGCCGCCGCGCCGGACAACATGACGTACAAGGCTGGGCTAGCCACAGGCGAGGGGTACAGTCAGAGCCGCAGGCCTCTCTCCGGGACCGTGGCAGCGCCACCCAGTGTTGCCAACGTCGTGATGTTGGGGACCCGGTTTGAGATCGCTGTCAACGGCAAGGGCTACGTACCGGTGGATCTTGCCGGCACTCAGGTCACCGCCTCTGATTCCGCCCACGATATCGAGACCACGATCAACGCAGCCCTGCTCGCCCAGGCGACCGCCGTGACCTGTGGCTGGTTCGCGATCGACGGGACACACGTGGTATTGCGCATCACCTCCGATTCGGGCCTGAAGGCAAGCGTTCGCATCCGGCGTGTTCAGGACGAGGACTTGGCCGTGCCACTGATGCTCGGTTTGGACCAGGGCGGCATCGAGTGTGCGGCCTACAGCCAGTTCCGGCCGGCCCCGTCGGGCACAGCCCTCGTCGGCGACGGCGCCGACCTGGACAGCTTCACCCATGTGATCGACACCCTCTCGGGCCGCACCGACACGGCAGTGACCATCACCGCCACGACCAGCGCGGGCTCCGAGAGCGTGACCGTCCAGGTGGCCCCGACTGCTGGCCCTTGGTACCTCAAGGGGACGAACGACCACGACGGTGTTCGGGGCAAACTGCGCCAGATCGCCAAGGCCATCAACGACAAGGCCGCGTTCCCGTGCACTGCCCAGCTATCCGGCTACCATCTGGCGCTGCGCAAGAGGACGGGCGTGATGAACGATACCGTCAGCATCGCCTGGACTCCCGACACGCCCCCCGTCACCACGGCGTGGGTGTCGAACGTGCGGCAGTACAGCCTGGGCCCATTGGGTGCCGGGTCCTATCAGACTCCCGGACAGCCCGGCGACGACGGCGGCCCTCCCGAACTGGACGACTACCGGGGCTCGGAGCAGGACCACACGGGTTTCCACGCGCTGGACACCGTCGATGTGTTCAACTTGGTGGTTCTCCCCCGCGACCACGCAGTGGACGAGGCAGATGCGCTCAAGGTGTGGGGGCCGGCCAGCGTCTACTGCGAGAGGAAACGGGCCTTCCTGCTGCTCGACGCTCCGACGAAGTGGACCACGGAGGGCCGGCTCAACCGGGATGAGGCCAACGCGAACGACCTGCGCGCGACGGGGGTCGTCACGACCCACGCCGCGGTCTTCTACCCCAGGCTCTGCTATGCGGATGGCCCTCTCGTGAAGCAGATCGGTGCGTCCGGCGCGATCGCCGGCCTCATGGCCCGTACGGACGCGAGCCGAGGGGTCTGGAAGGCGCCGGCGGGGAGTGAGGCCATCCTCAAGGCCGTCCTGGACCTCGAGGTCACCCTCACCGACCCCGAGAACGGACTCCTCAACCAGGCCGGCATCTGCTGCCTCCGGAAGCTGCCCAACGGCCTCGTGAACTGGGGCGCGCGGACCCTGGCGGGGTTCAACGACAACACCGATACCGACTGGAAGTACATCCCGGTGCGCCGCCTCGCGCTGTTCCTCGAGGAGTCGCTCTTCCGCGGCACCAAGTGGGTCGTGTTCGAGCCGAACGACGAGCCGCTGTGGGCCAAGATCCGGCTCAACCTCAACGCCTTCATGATGGGCCTGTTCCGCCAGGGCGCCTTCCAGGCCATCACACCCGACAAGGCGTTCTTCGTCAGGTGCGACGGCCGGACCATGACTCAGGACGACCGGAACAAGGGCATCGTGAACATCGAGGTGGGCTTTGCGCCGCTCAAGCCTGCCGAGTTCCTCGTCATCCGGATCCAGCAGAGGCCCGGCGACTTGGCCTGACACCCCGCAGGAGGGATGAAGATGCCCAAGGGATTCGTGAAGAACGCCCATCGGATCGATCCGTACAAGACCTTGAAGTTCCGCGTGTTGTGGGACGGGAGACCGGTCCTGGGGGCCAGCGAGGTGCGGGGTCTGAAGCGCACGACCGCGGTGGGCCCGCGCCGCTCCGGCGGGGACAACAGCAGCGACCACAAGTCCCCGGGCCGCACGACGTCCGACGCGTTGACCATCGAGCGCGGGATCACCCACGACGAGGAGTTCCAGAAGTGGGCCAACCGGGTGCATTCCCATGCCGGCGACGCCGCCATGGACCTCGTCCGCTACAAGGAAGAGCTGACCCTGGAGGTCATGAACGAGAAGGGGCAGGTGGCCTTGCGGTACTTCCTCCACGGGTGTTGGGTCAGTGAGTTCACTGCCGTCCCCGCACTGGATGCCAACGCGAATGCGGTGGCCATTGAGACGATCAAGGTCGAACTCGAGGGGTTCGAGCGCGACCGCGGCGCAAAGGAGCCGGACGAAACGTCCGCACCACCCACGCGGTAGGCGACCACGCGATCGTCTGACCCGTCCGGGAGGCTCCGATGGAGGCCGTCGAGACCGCCCCCTTCGGTATGCGGATGGCCGTCTGCGGCCACCGCACAGGCGCCGTCGTCGCCCTTCCGACCCGTCACTGCACGAAGCGCGACGGACCCTTGCGGCACGCGTATCGCTCGGGACCCCTCATCCCTTCTCCTCGAGCCGACCATGGAACTTGAATGGGAGCTCGTCGCACTGGAACCCCGCGCGGTCGCGGTGACCACTTCCCCCATGCCGCTCCGCGAAGGCGGACGTCGAGCGCGAGGTCATGGGCAAGGTGCCCGAACTCGTGAAGCAGGGCGGCTACTCGCCGATGGTCGATCACGCCGTCCCGCCCGACGTGCCGCTCGCGCTCCTCCAGCACTACCTCGACCTGTGCCGGGAGGTGTTCGCAGCAAGCCGGTAGGTGTGCTCAGTCGGGCGACCAGGTCGGCTTGTAGGCGACCTCGCGCTGCATCACTGCGGGCCGCAGGTCGGGCACCGGGACGGGCCGGGGCGCTGGGTACTGGAGCCCGCCCGGGTCCGTGCCCCTCGTCGCCCGGTTCCGCACGTACCTATATGCACTCACCCCCGCCTCGTAGACCGGATCCCGGCTGAGGAACCGCCCCAACCCCGCGGCGTAGTAGCGGCGGCGGAGGTAGAAGCCGCCGTCGGGGACGGCGTAGTCCTGGTAGTAGCCGAGCTGGCCGATGTAGCGGAAGTAGTTGAGCGTGTCGCCGACGGCGTTGACGTAGGTGCCGAAGGCGCGGTGGAGGTAGCTGTCGGTGACGTCCTGGCTCGCGTCGGTCAGCGCGCGGGTGGTGCCGATCGCATCGAAGTGGAAGAAGTGGCTGTCATCGCCGCGCCGCTGCGAGACCAGGTCGCCGTAGCCGAAGGGCGCCAGCGTGTAGCGCGCCTGGGTGTCGTCCGCCTGGTCGAGCACTGTCAACACCTGCTGCCCATCCCACACGTACGTGTTCCACCAGTTCGCCTGGGCGCGCTTGCGGCGCTTCAGATCACCGTCGTAGGTCATCGTCACCGGCATGCCGCTCGGCTGCAGGATCGTCGTGAGCAGCTCATCCTCGTAGCCCCACGTCAGCGTCGTGAGCGCGTCCCCCGTATCCTTCAGGATCGTGTTCCCGTTCGCATCGTAGCTGTAGGTCGTCAGGTCCGACGCGTGGGCGATGGTCTGCAACTGGTTCGCCGCGTCGTACGTGTAGGTCCCGGCGCTCATCAGGTCCACGCGCGTCACCCGATTGCCCACCGCATCATAGGTGTACGTGTGCGCATAGTCGTTCGCGCCGCCGCGTACGTCGCCGATGAGCTGGTTCAGCGCGTCGTACGTCCACGTGACCCGATCCCCGTTCGCCTCGGCCAGCACCGTCGGATTGCCGACCGCATCGTACGCGTACTCGAAGGTCTCGACCACCGTGGCATCCGACTTCCGGTGCGCCAGCCGCGTCACCCGCCCGACCGCGTCGTACGTCTGCGTCGTGTACGCGCCCGTGGCATAGGTCAGCGTCGCGATCCGCCCAACCGCATCATACACCCACGTCGTCCGCTCGGCCAGCGGATTGAGCAGGCTGGTCAGGCGGTTCACCTCGTCGTACGCGTACGTCGTCCGGCCCGCGTCGGGATCGAGCAGCACCGCCCGGTTGCCGACCGTATCGTACGTGCACGTGACCCGCTTCGCGCCCACGACTCCCGTCCCAGGGCCCAGCGCTCGGCCCCGGGGAAGCGTGCTCTAGCGGAACGTATTGCCGCATGCCTGGCACCGCCAACGGGCGCGCCTCCATCGCAGCCAGGACACCCAGAGATGCACTGCAAGGAGTAGAAGATAGACCATGAGCCCTGTTGCGGGCCGTAGGACGCCAAGCAAAGCAGAGAGCAGCACGGCACTTCCTGCCAGAGTCACGCACAGGCCGGTCAGATCCAGCAGCACCAGCTTCTTCACTCCCGGTGAGCGGCACTTCGGGCACACCGGCAATGTCCGCTCTGCCATGTGGATCGGGCCTCCTGTTGCGGGAGAGACCGGGTATGGACCCTCTCGGACTACCAGGGGCCGCCCCACGGGCCCCTGCCGCACGTCGTCAGTCCAAGAGAGGCGCGAGCTGCCCCGAGAGAGGCCTGCGTCAGTTCTGGCGTTGGTGCTGAGCCCAGGCACCCGCCGCTGCGCACCTGTTGGACGCGACCTCCGCCCTTACTTCTCGCCTCAGTCGATCTGGACCTCGGCTCGGGGTGATCCGCGTACCCCGCAACCTCCCAACTCACTCGTAGCGAGGGTTCTGGTTGCCTCCTCCGCCGGACCCACTGCCGCTCGTCAGAACGTCGAGGACCTCCAGACCCGCCGCCTTGAGGGGAGGGCCCACCACCCGACCTACCCTCTGGAGGGGAGGGCCCAAGACCGAGGCGGGCGGCCAACTGGGGCAGCCTGGGAACAGCGGCACCGGGGGCAGTAGCTGCACGGGGACTGGGGGCAACGAGGGCCAGTTGATCGGCGGCATCGGCAGTGCGGTGAACGGGACATTGGGCACGGTGATCGGCACGGGATGAAGGCACACGGGGCCGAAGCACGGTTGGATCTCCAGGATGGGCTTGGGCGGGTAGTGGGTGTGGTAGTAGGCGCAGACTGCAAGGGCAGTGAGGCACGCGGCCGCAGCCTCCAGGAGCGCAAGTTCACAGGCTCCTGGCACCACCAGGCCGACAGTGCACGCCAGCTCTGCGGTTGCGACCAATTTCCCGCACGCGAGGGTAGCAGCGAAGCAGATCGCCCAGAAGATCCAGGGATCGAGAGGGTAGCCGACCAGCCACCCGCTGGGGTCCGTGGCTCTCGTCGCCCAGTTCCTGACGTACTCATACGCACTCACGCCCGCCTCCCTGACTGGGTCCCGGCTGAGGAAGCGCCCCAGGCCTGCGGCGTAATAGCGGCGGCGGACGTAGAAGCCGCCGTCGGGGGAGGCGGAGTCCTGGTAGTAGCCGAGCTTGCCGAGGTAGCGGAAGTAGTTGAGCGTGTCGCCGGTGGTGCTGACGTAGGTGCCGAAGGCGCGGTGGAGGTAGCTGTCGGTCACGGCCTGGTCGGCGTCGGTGAGCCCACGGGTGGTGCCGATCGCATCGAAGTGGAAGAAGTGGCTGTCATCGCCGCGCCGCTGCGACACCAGGTCGCCGTACCCGAACGGCGCCAGCGTGTAGCGCGCCTGCGTGGTGTCCGACCCGTCGGTCTCCATGAGCACCTGCGCCCCATCCCACAGGTACTTCGCCGTCGAGGCGCCTTCCTCCCGCTTCCGCCGCATGAAATCCCCGTCGTAGACCATCGTCACCCGCCCGCCGGTCGCGGGCTCCGCGACCAACATCTCATCCTCGTAGCTCCACGTCATCGTGGTCCGCGACCCCGCCGCGTTCACTGCAACGGTGTTGCCGTTCTCGTCGTAGGTGTACGTGGTCAGCGTGCCGCCGGCGTCTTCGACGGCGCGGTCTGTGTTGCTGAGGCGCAGCTCCCGTCCGGCCCCACCCACCAGGCTTGGCAGCGCCACCCCGGCCGCACCCCAAGTGTTAGACACCCTCCCCGAGCGAAAACCGTCCGGCGTTCGTCACCCGCAGGAGGCCGTTACGGTCAGGGTTGATGCCGCGGCAACGTGCCGACGTCGGGGCGGCCAGTCGGAGAGGCGCAGGCGGGGGCTTCGGGGAAGCGGGCGAGAGCAAAGGGGTCTTCCTGGCCGGATGCGCCTGGCATCGCGGCGGGGCCTGCGGCTGACGGTTATGGCCCCGCCGGAGTGTCTAACACTGGGAGGACAAGGGGGTGCATTGGTGGGCGAGCGGACCGAACTACCCGGGGCCGACCTCGAGGAACTCGCGCGGCGCCATCCCCGCGAGATCTACCGCCTCGTTCGGCACTTCGTCGATGACTCCGAGGAGGCCCTCGACCTCGCTCAGGAGGTCTTCCTGCGCGCCTTCGCCCACCGACAGGGGTTCCGCTCCGAGAGCGCCTTCACGACGTGGCTCTATCGGGTCGCCCTCAACCTCTGCCACAACGAGCGGCGCAAGCGCGCTCGCCGCCAGGCCCGTGAGGTCCTGCTGCCGGAGGCCCTTGACGAGGCCAGCGAGACGCCGTCGGCACTGGAGACGCTCATTGCTCGCGAGAGCAGCGAACGGATCGACCACCTGGTCCAGGCCCTCCCCACCCATGAGTTCGTAGCCGTGGTGCTTCACTACTACAGCGGCCTGTCCCAGAAGCAGGTGGCGGAGGTCGTGCACGCCAGCCTCTCTGCCGTGGAGTCGCGGCTGCGGCGTGCGCTGGCTCGACTGCAGTCCTGGCTCGAGTCCGACGAAGGCCTGCCGGCGGTACCCGATGCGGGCGGTCAGCGCTTCCTGACGGTCGGGCGCATCCTGCTCAAACTGCGTGACCCGGAGGCCGCGCTGCCCTACTGCGAGCGGGCCGCGGCGCTGCTTCCTGAGGACGTCAGCGCCCTGTGCGCCCTCGGGTCGGCGTACTGGCAGGTGGGCAACCTGGACGGGGCCTGGGAGATGGCGCAGCGCGCCCTGCGTACCGATCCGGACGCCGGCCAGGCCCACAACCTCTGCGGAATCGTCCATGGCACGCGGGGAGAGCACTCCGAAGCGATCACCGCGTTCCACCACGCGGCTGCGGATGCCCGCTGGCCGGAGCGAGTGCGGGCCTACGGCAACCTGGGCGTCACCTATGTCTACATGCGCCGCTGGGACGAGGCGGCGCGCGCGCTGGAGCAGGCGGTTGCTCTGGATCCGCACTACGCGTTGGCCTACAGCCACCTGGGTAACGTCTACCTGGAGCAGGGCCGCCACGAGGAGGCCCTTCGCTGCCAGGACAGGGCGACGGCCTTTGACCCGCCCTACTTCCAAGGGCACTTCAACCGCGGGGCGGTGCTGGCGGCAATGGGCCGCACCGAGGAAGCGATTGCCAGCTACCGCCGGGCCAGCCAGCTTGCCCCTTGGTGGATTGATGCGCACGCGGAGCTGGGGCTGCTCCTGCACGCCCAGGACAAGCGCGAAGAGGCTGAGATTCAGTTCGACACGGTCCTCGCCCTCCGCGGCGGCGGAGGCCAGGGAGCCTACTACCGAGGGCGCGTCCATCTGGTGCGAGGGCACCAGGATGCTGCCCTGACGCTCTTCGAGGAAGCGGCCCGGGAAGCGCCCGAGTGGGCGGAGCCTCTGCTCGGACTGGCGCAGGTCCACGAGGCGCGGGGCGACCTCCCGGCGGCCGTCGAGGCGGTGCGCCAGGCGCTGCAACGAGAGCCACAGAGCGCAGAGGCCCGGGAACGGCTCAGCGCGCTGGAGGAACAGGCACGGTGACCCTGGCCCGCAGGCGCCGACGTCAACACCGTGCCGCCGAGGGAGGGAGCGGCCGACTGCGATGAGTGACGGCGAATCACCGGAGGCGATTCAGCAGGCTGCGCATCGGTCGGACACATTCCGGCGAAGGGCGCGTGTAGCCGCGGGTCTGGTGGCAGTCGGTGGCACCCTTCTTCTGGTCACATTCCTGTCGTTTGCCGCTGCCCTGGACTTCGTGGATCGGACCTGGTACCGGGTGAGCGCCCAGGCCCAGGATCGGGCCGACGTTGTGCGGATCATCTCGCCGTGGTTCCGGGAGAGCCAGCGTGATCCCCCGCGCGAGTGGCACGGCGAGGTACCTTCGGAACCCGGGTTGACCTCCTATCGGTATGCAACCGTGTTCGGCCTCGGCTTCCATGTGCTCTACGACGATCAGATGAAGGTCGTGAGCGTGATCCCCACCTACGAGTGAGGGGCGAGGCCCGGGAACGGCTCACGGCACTGGAGGAACAGCCCGGCCGCGAGACCCGCAGGCATCGCAGCACCATCGCTCAACAGAGGGTAGCTGCCCGCCGCTGGGTTGTCATCGGGTACCGTACGCGAGTCCGGCGGAATGGCCAGAGGGGAAGGAGGCCAGGAATGGGTTCGGCCGTGGAGGCAGGGATGGCCAAGCACGCGTCGCGGTGGTTCCTGAAGGTGATGTTCGCTGCGGCCGGGGTCTACCTCGCAACCGGCGTAACTGGCCTGGGCTTCGTGGCCGTCACCGGGGAGCCCGGAGGGCCCGTATTCGCCATGGGCACCACGTCTGCGGTTTGGTGCCTCGGCCTGACGTACGTAGCGTGGTGCGGCCAGAAGCGCTTGGCGACGGCCAAGGAGGAGGCAGAGCGGCTCAGACAACGCATCGCTGACCTTGAGGCGCGTGTCGCCGAGCTGACGAAGGCCTAGCGGATAGGGCAGCGCTCGTTTGTTCACCGTTCCGGCGAGTGTCGCTGTGAGACCTCGGCGACCGACGGGGCGAGGATGGCGTGGCTCTGCCGGGGCGCTCTGCCAGCCTCATTCATACGTCGGCTGACGGTGCCCGTGGAGCGCATTCTGGACTCACACCACTCAGATGCCCTGCCGGGGATTCACTGGCGGCTCCAGCTAGTGGGTCCCGAGGGCTCCGCGACTTGCTGGGAGGTGAGGACGTGGTGTCTCTCAACCGCAGTACCCCTGCACTGATGGGCCTGGTTGCGACTGTCGCGGGCCTTGGCCTCATAGCGGGACGTCAGGGCGCTCGCATCGCCTCGGCGGCAGGCGAGCAGCCACTGACCTTCAGTGACGGCACCGCCGCGTGGGTATCGTTCTCAGAGCTTAGTCGCGCCGACTACATGCAGGAGAGCGAACTGCTGGGCGAGACGACTTCCAGGTGCTTTGGCTGGGAGGCCTTCGAAGGCGGGGAACTGGTGACTGCCAGGTGCATGGGCGACCGTCGCTACGAGTACCGGCGGGAGGGGCCGTGGGCTCTGCTCTACTCCCCCCACATCGAGTGGCCTATCCTCTGCCTTCCGGTCGCGCACTTGCCCTTGAGCCTCACCAGAGCGAGCGGACGGAGGGGGATCATCGACTCGGCTCGCTCCACATACGAGGCGATCGAGGGCAGCGAGGAGTGGCACCAGATTGCCGACGCCCCGCCGCTGGGGACGCCGGCGGGCCGCTGGTTCCTCGGGCAGTGCCGCACCGAGGTGTACCGAGCCCCGGTCGCAAGCGAACCGGGGTCGGGAGGCGAAGCCCCGCCCATGGAGCACGCCTTCTGGTTCTACCCGAGCAACCCACCCACCCTTGTAGGCTTCCGCCGCACCTGGGCCGACATGGGGGAAGAGTACTGCGCCCTCCTGGAGTGGACACCGGGTGAGACGGCTGCACTGAAGGACTCGACGCTGCCCCCGGAGGCCAAGGACGTCTGCCTGACGCTGTGCCCCAACATCGATCTTGCCTCCAACACGCTCGACTTGGACATCGGCAGCCCCCCGGCTCCGCCCACGTGGGAGGAGTATGACCGGCGGAAGGTCATCGATGCGTGGGATGGGCTGACCAACGTGGGCTTCAAGGCGGTCGCCCTACCCGACGCGCTTGAGCCGGACTGGGGCGTCCTGGTGGCCGCCGTATCCGGCGATCTGTGGGCCCCCCTCATCGACCCCACCCTCACCGACTACACTTGGCGAGGCTCGCGGCCGTTCGCCTACGTCGTGGTTGGGCCCAAAGGTAAGCCCGGCACGACAGTCCTTATCCTGCAGCGCCCCTTGGCCGATGGCGACCCTGCAGCATGGCGAGGCGAGGAAGAGACGGTCAAGACCGGCGCGCGCACCGTCTCCCTCAGCCATCTTGCGGGGCCTCAGAACGGCAATCTGGTCGAGCTGATCGGGCACGGCTGCACGCGACCGTCCCTGGAGTTCCTCAAGAACGCTCTGGCTGCACAGCCCCTCAGTGAAGGGGTTCCGGGAACGCCAGAGGTAGCTCCTTGACCTGCCGCGACGAAGTCCGCCAGGTCTGGATCACCAGGGACGGTCCCTGGTGGAGCGGGTCAGACGCATCGCCGGCGGAGACCGGCAATGTCAGTTGCGCAGGGGGGTGAGTGGGGTGTTGCACTGGCCGACCGGTCGTGTGCCACGGGGCTTCTGTAGCTGGTCCTTGCTGGCTGTCACAGTCGCAGCGTGCGCTGGATGTGGAGGCACCGACAGCCGCCAGCCGACGGGCGGGGACTCCGTCGTCCTCGTGCGGCTGCGCATCCAGAACCAACTGGGGGAGGCTCCGACGAGGATCGAGGTCCGCGAGGACGGCGCGACAGAGGTCACCAATGTCGATACGTGGGTATCGAGTGGCGAGCCGCTCGGCTGGTTCGGGACGACGCTCAGCGGCGCGAGGCTGCGAGCCCTGAAGGCAGCCGTGGACCGGGCTGCCCACGCCGGGCTCAAGGAGCAGTATGGCTATCCGCAGGGGTCCTGGCCGTGGGAGGGCCCTTGGCTGTACTGGATCGACTTGCCGAGCGAAGGCGGGTCCCGAACCGTGGAGTTCCCTGGCCGGACGGATGCGATGCCGGAGGCACTCAGGCCGCTGTGCGCGGAGGAGGACGGCCTTCTCATCCGCCATCTGCGCGAGGCGATGCGACGCCCGACAAGCGCTGTCGTGCTTGCGCTCCGGTTGGGTAAGAGCAGCTATACGGTGTCCGAGCCGCTGGATGCGCGCTTGGTCGTGAGAGCCGTCGGCACGGAGCCAGTGGCGTTTGCCTCCGTCAGGTGCCGTGAGGTGGTCGCCGGCGGCCTGGGCCTCATCGGGCGCACCGCAACGCACCGGGAGGTCATCCGGGAAGGCTTCGCCTTTGGTGGACGCCCCTTCGAGCCCAGGCTACCTGCGCTGACGGAGGCGGCCCGAGCAGACCTCGATCACGTACTGATCCTGGAGCCGGAACAGGAGTACGTGCCTCCGTTCCCTCGCTCAACCGTGATACTCACGCATCCGGTGCATCACCGGCTAGGGGCTGTCGTGACGGTAGAGGCGAGGTACGATCTCGACGCCCTCAGCGAGGCCCTTTCGGCTCCGCTGATCAGCGGCACGATGTGGGATTGGGCGGAGATCGACGTGCATAGACCGTGACGGTCGGCACAGCCCAGGCAGCCAAGCACGCACGATGTGCCTATCGCCCGATCGTGACGCACGTCCGCTTGCGGCCCAGACAGACTGTCGTCAGGTGAGGGTGACCGGAATGCGCGTACCCTTGTGGGGTACGTCCGCACCCGGGGCGGTTCTGGCCTTCGGAGTGGGTCTTGGGGCTGGGGACTGTGGTTGCCGACCCGCTCAAGGGGAGGGGAAGGCAAGTGAACGACACGGCTCGGCACTGGAATGCCTGGCAGGGCATGGCCTTCATCTTCCTCGGCGCAGCCGCCGCTGTGGTGGTTGGGTGCGGCAGTCACGCTCCTTCCCCCGGCGAGGAGGCCCCACTGCTGGTGCGACTGGAGGTGCTCATTGCTCATCACGGGGGGACGTATGGCGTGGAGGTGGACCAGGCGGGGCGGTGTACGGCGGTTAGCCGGCAGTCGTTCTATGGCCCACCGGTGGGGTACTTCGAGTTGGCCCTTGGCCGTGCGGAGCT
>Ga0194125_10002454_pt1 | contig 30675 bp, 27 predicted proteins | sample TA2KigC250mmetaG_FD_148626 | JGI IMG/M metagenome (GOLD analysis project Ga0194125, IMG submission 148626) | Freshwater microbial communities from Lake Tanganyika, Tanzania - TA2015034 Kigoma Deep Cast 250m | ecosystem: Environmental > Aquatic > Freshwater > Lake | place: Tanzania: Lake...
GTTGCTCATTATGTCTTACCCCGTTTCGGCGAAAGCGAAAAACTGCTTTTCTCGCCGTTACGTCAATGAGTCGAAATCCCCCATCAAATCTCCGTTCAGAACGATAGGGAAACTGAAGGTTACTAAACCTGGTTTCACTATTGATGGATTCGTTGGCAACAACGCCGCTGATGTTGCTTTGTGTGTACCGTCCTGAGAAAGAACATCGCGTCTGGCAGTTGAGCAATCAAGCGCGGAGGAAGTGTTTGGACAGGTATACAGAAATCACCCTTAACCCTCTCTCAAGGAGAGAAAGTCGTCAGTTAGTTGAGAATCTACTTGCAATAGATAACCTCCCTGAAAGCGTAAAGGAGATGATTCTCAGGAAATCTGAAGGAAATCCTTTTTTCATAGAGGAAGTCATCCGCTCGCTGATAGACAGGGATTTGGTGTATCGCGACGGCGAACGCTGGAAAGCGCGCTCAGAGGTTTCCGACATTGACGTGCCGGACACGATTCAGAGCGTCCTGCTGTCCCGTGTGGATAGATTGCAAGCGGAGGCGAAGTACGTCCTGCAGTGTGCGTCGGTCATAGGGCGGCTGTTCAAGTATCGTCTGCTTTCACACCTGGCGCAACACGAACGGAATTTAGACCGATACCTGAACGAGTTTGAGGAACGGGAACTGGTCTACGAAGAGCGTACGACGCCAGAGTTGGAATACGCCTTCAAGCACGCGCTCACTCAAGAAGCGACGTATCAGGGAATATTGGAGAGAAGGCGGCGTGAATTTCATCATCAGGTGGCGATTGGGATTGAACGGCTCTATGGGGAAAGGCTTGAGGATTATTACGATGAACTGGCGCATCATTATTCAAGGAGCGCGGATGCTGAGAAGGCGGTGGAATATCTGCTGAAAGCGGGGGAGAAGGCGAAGAAGAGCTATGCCAATGATAGTGCTATCTCTAATTTTAAGGGGGCATTGGAACTATTAGAACGGCATGGGATAGGACGGAATGACTGGAAACTGGAAGCTCTGCGTGGTTTAGGAGAGGTACACATTGGGATAGGGAAAACGATAGAAGCGGAGAAGGCGTTCGATGAAGCCATCGCTTTGGCAAAGGAGATGAAACTTCCCCCGCGCCGGTTGGCGCGGTTGTATGATTGGATTTCAGAAGTATTATTTTCTCAGGCCCGATTCGATGAGATAACCCACTATGCGGAGATGGGACTGGAGCTTTTGGGGGATGATACGGAGTGCCTGGAAGCGGCTTTAATGAATTCCAAAGTCGGCATGGGAAGCGTCAATAAGGGGGATATAGAAAAATGGAAGGAGTATGCTCACAAAAACATGGCATTCGTCAAGAATCTGCCATATTCTGAGGAACTTAGGGGAGTTTATGTTCAGCCTGTTTTTGCTGCTTACATGGATAGGGATTTAGAATCTGCATGGGAGTGGTCGAAGTATTGGGAAAAAATGGCAAGTCAGCACCATGATTTAAGGGCGGTAGCCACTGCATGGATGTATCAAAGCGACTGGATCTTGATAGCCAGAGGTGACTATAAGAACAGCCTTTCATTGTATCAAAAAGCCCTTGAGATGTTCAAACGCATTGGTGATGATAGGCATGCAACCGCGTGTTATGAGGTTCTAACAGGAATATTACTTAATTCAGGTAATACCGAGGAAGCGGATGCGCACGCGCAGGTGCATCTAAGGATGGCTGAACAGAGGGGAAATCCACTCTCTATCGCATTGGCATACTCTCAATTAGGTGATATTGCTATGTGTAAACGTCGTTGGGAGGAGGCAATTGCCCATTTTCGGAAAGCGGTTGAAGTATGTCAAAGTATCGGTAGTCCGTTCTGGATTGCACCTGCTTATCTCCGTCTTGGAATAGTTTATCTGAAGAATAATGATTACCATCAGGCAGTCCAATTCTTTGAGGAGGCTGCCGAAAATACGGCCGCGCTTTCTGGTGAACCTTCTTGGAAGGTGGATCTTTTTCTCGGTGTTTTACAAGGTATGGAAGAAGCATATATGGTACCGGGTACACCAGAAAAGTATATGGAATTCTTTCGTTCTTTTAATGAGTGGCACGCTGATGTGGCGAAAAATCTATCACTGCGCCAATGGTATCTGGAACTGGCTCAACCTTCAAAGGAATTTCCCCACCTCGCCTACGCGGATGATTTTGAGACAGAGACAATTGACTCCTCGTGGCAATGGATAGACGAATTTGGGGATTGTGCCGTAGCCCAACTTTCTAAGTTGGCAGAAAACCAAGATAGAATCTTGGGCTACCTACCTTCACACGGTGGGTTGGAGATATGCGCCGCCAACGGACGAGATTTATTTCATCTGAATATGAGCGCGCCGCGTCTCATAAGGGAGATTTCCGGGGATTTTGCGGTTGAAGTCTGTGTGTCGTCGGCGTCAGATGAAAAACCGCGGATGGGCGGGCTTCTGGTTTGGAAGGACAGGGACAACTTCCTGCGCTTTGAAAAAGGCGTGCATGGACAGCATGAGGTACGCCTACACGGATATGTGGGTGGGAAGTATCAGATTGCTGGACGTGGGCTACTCTCGTCAACAGGGGGGCAGAGTGTGGCCAGGGATGAAGCGGTTCATCTGCGGTTGGAGCGAACAGGGGAACATTTTTCAGCCTATTGCAGTGTGGACGGAGAAAATTGGCTGACATGCGGTAAGTTGGCGTTGCTGTTAGCTGACCCAATTCAGATCGGCATCCACGCCATCGGCATGATTGATAGGACAATCTACTGCGGGAGTTTCAAAGAAGGCACAGCAACCCTGTTTCGCGGGTTTAAGTTGTGGACACGGTAAGATCTATCGATAGGGCTTAAAAAAGGATTGGCATGCAAACAGAGAAATGAGGTGGAGTATGCAAACATATCGTATGGAAACAACGGTTTTGAACGATGGAACGATTACGATTAATGGATTACCTTTCCATGTAGGCGATAAAGTCGAAGTCATAGTGCGCAGCCGTGAGCATGAATTTGAGCGCCGTGAGCGCTATCCCTTGCGTGACAAACCGATTCGTTATGTTGATGCATTTGGAAGTGTTGCTGAAGACGAATGGGAGGTACTGCAATGATTGTTCTCGACACACACATCTGGGTCTGGTGGGTGCACAGCGATGAGCAGCTCACCCAAACGCAGGCAGAGATTATCGAAGCGAACGAGGCTAACATAATTGGCGTAAGTGCTATCTCGTGTTGGGAGATAGCGAAACTTGTTGAATACGGACGGCTTGAGTTGCCATGCTCGTTAAGTGAATGGTTCGAGCAAGCCTTGAGCTATCCCGGTATTCGTCTCCTTGAATTGACCCCGAAGATTGCGATAGAGTCTACACAACTGCCGGGCGAGTTTCACCGTGACCCTGCCGACCAGATTATTGTGGCGACAGCGAGGGTTTACAGTTGTCCACTTGTAACGTCCGATAGCAAGCTTCTGAAGTATCCGCATGTTAAAACCATAGCATAATTGGAGCGAGCAGAGGAACAGTTTTTCGCTTATTGCAGCGTGGACGGAAAAAATTGGTTGACCTGTGGACGCGGTAAGGTGAAGCAAATAACATTAGAAATTTCAAATGATATTAGGCGGGAAGCGGTATCAGCAATACAATCCATTAGGCAAAAGGTTGTATGGAAACCGGGGAAAGACCTACAACATTTAGATAAACGAAAATCTATGGGGCATATTCCTCAAAGCTACACGCTGAATGATTACAATCAGCTTATTCCAATCTATCGTTTGGGAACCAACCAATGAATTATACCTTATTGTTGGCGAAAAACATAGAAAGAAAGCTGACATTGCCGCTGGGTGACCCCATTGAGATTAACATTCACGCCATCGGCGTGATTGAAATAAAGACCGTTTGTTCCTCCAAACCAGGGCAAAGGGGATAGTTTTTTATTATTGGGTTAAAATCGCTACTTTGGGGACATTAGATAATTGAGAGGAAAAATATGAATTTAGGATTAGGAATAGACACCGGCGGAACTTATACAGACGCCGTGATTTTGGATTTTGATTCTGGACGCGTGTTGCGCAAAGCAAAAGCGCTGACGACGCGGCATGACCTGACCATTGGGATAGCTAATTCTATTGAAGGTCTAAGTGAAATACAAACAGAAGAGATTAAATTGGTTTCCGTTTCTACTACGTTGGCAACCAATGCGGCGGTGGAAGGACGCGGTGGGCGAGTTTGCTTGTTGGCTATTGGATACTATCCCAAAATTTTAAAAGAATCTGGGATTGCCGGTTCGTACATCAAATCGGTGCATCTAATCGGCGGCGGGCATGATATTATGGGTGATGAACTAGCGCCATTGGACGTGGTTGAGGCGGAACGGGTGATTGCAGAAACCAAAAATACAGTGGACGCTTACGCCGTTTCGGCTTACGGCGGAGTGCGAAATCCCGCCCATGAACTTCAACTGCGGGATGTGATTTTGCGCCGAACTGACCGTCCCGTTGTCTGCGGACATCAATTAACCAGTCAGTTGGATTCCATCAAACGAGCGGCGACAGCAGCGCTAAACGCCCGACTAATGCCGCTCATCAGCGATTTGGTCAAAGCGATGCAGCGAGTATTGGCTGACAAAGGTATTTCTGCGCCGCTGATGATTGTCAAAGGCGATGGACATATCATGAACACAAGAGTATCAATGGAACGCCCGGTTGAAACGCTTTTATCCGGCCCAGCCGCCAGCATCGTCGGCGGACGCTATCTTTCTGGCGTTGCCGATGGCGTTATTATTGACATGGGCGGTACAACAACTGATATTGCCGTCTTGCGGGCAGGCGAACCTGCGGTAATCCAGGATGGCGCTTCTGTCGGCGGATGGCGCACTTGCGTTCGCGCGGCGGATATCCGTACTGCTGGCATCGGCGGCGATAGCCATGTTTTGCTTGACGAAAATGGCATCACGCTCAACCCCAAGCGCGTTATTCCGTTATCCCTTGCGGCGGCGTTTCATCACCAAATACTTGATGAATTGAAAATCCTTGAGGCGTTAAGACGTACCTCGATTTTAGTGCCTCCTTGCGACTGCTTTATCAAATTGCGCAACGCCGACGGTATTCCTCTGAATAGCAAAGAGCGTGATGTGCTTGCGGCGCTAAATGATGGTCCAAAGTCACTGATTAAGTTAGCGGATGAAGTAAACGCGCTACATCCTACATTATTGGGCACGGATTCGTTGGAGGAAGCGGGATTGGTCGGACGTATTGGTTTGACGCCCACGGATATTTTACATGCGCAAGGAGTTTACACACAATGGAACATCGAAGCCGCTGAACGTGGTGTACAACTCTACGCCCGCCAGTTGGGTCAAGGCATTGAAACTGTCATTGATGATGTTTTAGCTGCTGTCAACAAAAAGGTTGCGGTCGAAGTCCTTTCCAAGTTTATCTCCGATGATACATCACTTCCCTCCATCCTGGGTTGTGATGTGTGCCAGTTGCTCGTTGATAACGCGCTTGGAGGAACTAAAGCGAAGAACAACTCTCTGGCCCCTTCCCCCTTAATCCCCTTACCCACCCCCGGCCCCTCCCAAGAGGGGAGAATGGGCAGGGGGTTGTGGGGGATAGAGGGTTGTGATAAGGGGGAAGATATAAGCATCAATATACGGGTGAATATGCCTTTGGTAGCGATTGGCGCGCCCGTTGAGGCATATTTTCCCAAAGTCGCCTCAATGTTAAGCACAGAATTAATTATCCCAGAACATGCTGAAGTCGCCAACGCCGTCGGCGCAATCACAGGCACTATTGTTGAAACTGTGGAAGTCACCCTCACGCCTGTTTATGCGCCGTTTGGCATTGACCACTTCACCGTACATACGCCGATTGATAAACGCGATTTTCGGGAACTTAAAGAAGCCGTTGCATATTCTAAACAGGTAGCAGAACAACTCGCCGTCCAAAAAGCTACACATGCCGGCGCGGAGGAGGTAGAGGTGGAATTGAATATAATCGACCATAAAGGCGTCGTCGCACAAGGCCACGGCGATAATGTCTTCCTCGGTTCAATTGTTAGAGCTACTGCTGCGGGAAAATCTATTAACAGGTAGATACTCGGAAGCCCGAACTTGTTCGGAAATTTCTCCCGACAAGTCGGGACGGCCGTCGATTTTCTCAGTTTTGGAAAGGAGGTATCTGACATGGCTGTGTTCAGTGTGAAAACAGAAAAGATATCGAAGGAGGAAATCCAAGAATATTATCTGAGCCAGGAAGATTTAACCTGGTGGTCTGAAAATTCGCCGAAACTGGTTATCGAAGCAAATTTAGGAAAGTACGTCGCGGTTATTAATAAGGAAGCATTCTTCGGGGACACATATCAAGAAGCAGAATAGAAAGCAATCGCAAAGTATCCAAATCGGAGTTTTTGGGTCCACCACATTCCGTCCAGACGAGGTAAAAGAATATGATTTTTAAGGGACGTTACTCACAAACTTTTTCTTTTAGGAAGAGAAAAAGTTTGGTTGGAACAATCCTCTTGCTCCATTCGTCAAAGCAAGTATTCGCATTGCGAAGGAGAAATAGAGTTTTTGCCAAAAATTCGGTTTCTTTAAAATCTTTTTGGAGTGAATAAAAAGTAGGTGTATGAAGATGTTTCATGAAAGGTTCTGGACTTTCCGAAAGAACTAATTTTGGAGGTGTTTGACATGGCTGTGTTCAGTGTGAAAACAGGCAAGATGTCGGAGGAGGAAATTCGGAGATACCGACTTCTTGATGAAGATTTGGCATGGTGGACGGAAAATTCCGCGAAATTTTTTGTGGATGAAAATCGTGGAAAACACATTGCGGTTGTTAATAAGGAACCATTCTTCGGGGATACATATCAAGAAGCGAAAGAGAAAGCAACTGCAAAATATCCGAATCGACGTTTTGTTGTCCATTACATTCCATCCAGACGGGGGAAAAGAATATGATTTTTAAGGGACGTTACTCGCAAACCAATTGGAATAATCCACTTGCCCCATTCGTGGAAGCCAGTGTTCGCGCCGCAGATGAAAAATGGATTGATATGTTTTTTCTGATAGACCTGGGTGCGGATGGAACATACTTACCAAGTAAATACATGAAGGAACTGGGTATCCAACTCGAAGAGGCAAGGATAGAAAATGATGTTACTGGCGTTGGTGGACAAAGAGTCGAATACATTCCGTTTATTACACAACTGAAATTCGAGAGTAATGGAGATTTGAGAATTTTCGATCTTTCAATCGGCGTCTTCACGCAAGAAGAATCGCTCGATATTCCCATACTCGGGAGAGATGTCATGAATTTTTTCACTTTGTTGTGTGACCTCAAGGCAAACCTTGTATGGTTAATTGATGAAGCGGATAGGATGAAACTCCTTCGGTTTTGTGATGAAATTGAGAGGCATGTTTCACAAGTATGACTGAAGAAAACCCAACAAAGATAAAGGATAGAATGTATTATGGATTACAACATCGAATCTCTCATAGCAAAAGTAGACCGAGGTCGTCTCAAACAACTCACTCTGGATTTTGTCAAGATTCCTTCTCCGACTTTGCACGAGAAAGAATTTTCAGAATATTACGCTGATTTACTGAAAAGTATGGGAATTGACGTAGAACTCGACTATGAATTCCCGAATAGTCCCAGCGTCATTGCACGAATTAAAGGCCATGAGCCAGGGCCTACCATCCAATTCGATGGGCACACCGATACCATTCCGACTGTTCATCCTGAACCATACTGCGAAGGCGATATTATCTACGGCAGAGGAACAGCCGACATGAAAAGTAGTTTGGCGGCTATCGCGGAAATGGCGCGGGTGTTCGTAGAATCTTCGGCGCAGTTCAAAGGCGAGATTTTGATTACTGTCCATGGGTTGCATGAAGCGCCATGGGGCAAGAATGAGACGCTACGCTCCTTAATTGAAAAGAAAATTTTCGGCGATGCCGCGGTAGTAGGCGAATTGGGAGGAACGTTTTTGCCCATTGTGGGAAAAGGTCTGACCATCTTTGAATTTATTATCACGCGCGAGGGGCCAGTTTTGCACGAAACTATGGTAAGCCCGGATATCGTAAATCCAATCTGGGCTGGGCATCGATTGCTGGAAATCTTGCGAGATAAAGTCGCGCCATTAACCCAAGAATTCTACGAATACGTCGGGCCTGATTCGTTGTTCATCGGGATATTTGAAAGCGGGGATTTTTACAACCGCGTAACTCAGAAATGCCGAATCGTCGGCACTCGACGGCACACGCCCAAACGAACGGTGGACGACGTCCGAAGTGAATTAGAAGCGGTAGCCCAACAGATGCAGCAAGAGATGAAGGTTAAAGTCGTTTTGAATCTCCAACGAATGGAAGAGGCATTTCAGCTTTCCAAAGATGAAAAAATTGTCAAAGCCATTCGCCAGGCATATTTAGAAGTGACAGGAAAAGACTTGCCTTATGGAGGTACCTCGACAATAGCCAACGGTACACATTTGCTACAGTGGGCCAAAGTTCCCTCTGTCTGCCATGCGGTAAATTCGACGACAGCGCATGCAGACTTAGAATTTGTGCATCTTGAGGATATAGTTCGCGCGACAGAGGTGTATATTGCAACCGCGGTAAATTTTTTAAATTATTAAGGGAGAGAAACTGTCTGGTAGTCGTCAATCTTGATAAATTCAAATCATGTCAGAAAAACTTGTATCGCCTTTTACAGCAGAACCAAAAGAGGTATTCACTCAACAATCGTTGAGTGGCTCAACAACTCGCGCACTTGTGATTGGCGCGTTAGGAGCTATATTCCTCAGTGTCGCCACTCCAGCCAGCGAATCTCTCATTATGGGAACTGGTCTTGCACGCTCACAACTGCCTGTGGGTTGTGTATCCACTTATGTATTTCTCATATTAATCAACGTGATATTGAAACGGTTTAAGGTAGGGCTTAGCGCCGCGGAGCTGGTTATTATATATGCTATGATGCTGGTCGCTTCAGGGATTTCTGCGTTTGGCATGGCGGGATTTCTCGTTCCTGTCCTGACTTCTGCGCAATATTACGCCACGCCGGAAAATGAGTGGAAAGAATTGTTCCATCAGTACATTCCTGATTGGATGGTGGTGCAGGATACCAAAGCAATAAAGTATTTCTTTGAAGGTTTGCCAGCGGGCTCGAGGATTCCTTGGGGAGCCTGGGTAAATCCTTTGTTCTTGTGGATGATTTATGTTTTGGGATTTTATGCTGTGGTCATTTGCATCTGCGTGATTGTGCGCAAACAATGGATTCAAAGAGAACGACTTCAATTTCCACTGGTTCAGTTTGCAGTAGAACTAGCCGCTGAAGGTCCCCCGCGGCGTCCATCTTGTGTCCCTCCCTTCTTTAAAAATCCAGCCGTATGGTTAGGATTGGCTATTCCAATGGCAATCCACAGTATCAACGGTTTACATCACTACTATCCTTCGGTTCCTCGTATCCTCATGTATTACGACCTTTCAAGATTTCTCACGGATAGGCCGTTTAACGCTATCAACTGGTTACGCGCGGATATATATCTTAGTGTTATTGGCTTTATGTACACTTTGCCGACGCAATTGTCTTTCAGCCTGTGGTTTTTCTACTTTTTTTATCAGGTTCAGTATGTCCTCTGGGCGGCTTTCGGGCAGCGTCCAGACCCACCATTTATTGGACATATCGTCCGTTCAGGGGCCGCGCTTCAGATGGCCGGCGCATGTTTTGGCTTGATTGCCTACATCTTGTGGCGTATGAGGGAACATCTCGCGGATATTTTAAGACGGGCATTTCAACGGCGGGGCAATTTTGATGATTCTGATGAGCCGTTTCCATATCGTGCGACGATATTTTTGTTCATCGCCGGTTTTTTTATCATTGGTCTATGGAGCCATATTGCCGGCGTTCCGATACTGATTGCGCTGTCGATTCATATCACGATTTTTGTCGTCATGATAGCGCTTATGAGAGTAGTATCAGAGGGCGGCGTGTTGATGTTACATACTTCGTTTCGTCCTTTAGACGTCATCACGCAATTCGTTGGCACTCGAACTGTTGGTCCAAAAGGATTGACAGTGCTAATGTATCAGGAAAAAATATTCATGACGACATTTTTAGATTACTTAATGCCGAGTGTTTTAGATGGATTTAAACTTTCCGACAGCGCACCCCCCTATGGTCCCCCCGTGGACAGGGGGACAATTATGAATCGCAGAAATCTACTAAGCTCGCTGTGTTTGACGATAATATTGTCAATTTTCTTCGCGTGTGTTACACTCATTTTCATCGGATACAAATATGGAGGAATAAATACTGGGCACTTCTATGGATGGAGCACCACTCTAGAATTTTTCCGCTTGCAGAATATTCTCAATAAACCAGTGGAAGCCAGCATGGGAGGTGTGATGAATTTGTTATTTGGCGCATTGACCGTCGTGTTTTTAAGTTTAATGCGCCAGAGATTTTGGTGGTGGCCATTTCATCCTTTAGGTTTTGTCATGGGCGCCACATATCCAATGGTTCTTCTGTGGTTTTCAGCTTTGTTAGGCTGGTTGATGAAATGGGCGACATTAAGATTCGGCGGTATTTCAATGTATAACAAGTTACGGCCTTTTTTCCTCGGCATGGTTCTGGGAGAATATCTTTCTGGGAGTATTTGGATTATCGTCAGCGCGCTTAGCGGAAAGATAGGATATGGAATTTTGTTCTAAGCAAAAGGGCAAGGAGGCAAGATGGCAAGACGGCAATTGCCGTTTAACCGTTTTGCTGTTTCCGAAGGATTCTTCGGAATCCCTTCGGGACTTGCCGTTTTGCCAGAATTTTATATTGACCTTTTGTGGAGTTATGTCATAATCACTCATCATTGGTATTACATCACTCAAAAATTGGAGGTTGATGAAAAATATGCAAATGCGAAAATTAGGTAGAACAGGTTTGGAAGTCTCTGCAATTGGTTGCGGTGGTATCCCGATATTCCGCGCGAGCAAAAGTGAAGCTGTCAAAGTGATTCGTCATGCAATGGACAAAGGGATAAATTATTTCGACACCGCCAGAGGTTACGCCGGCGGAGGCAGTGAAGAGCGCTTTGGCGAAGCTATCAAAGGACGCCGCCATGAATGTTATATCGCTTCAAAATCTGGAACCCGCACGCGCGATGGCATGCTCAAGGACATCGATGCAAGTTTGAAAACCTTGCAGATGGACATGATAGATGTCTATATGTGCCATCACGTTATTTCACCAGAAGAACTGGACGCGGTGATGAAGCCGGGCGGCGCTATCGAAGGTCTGAAAGAAGCCCAAGCCGCGGGCAAAGTTCGGTATATCGGTATCACCGGACATCGACCAGAGGTGCTGGCAGAAGCTTGCAAAACAGGCAAAATCGACGCGCTGTTGGTGACGTTCAATTTTGTCAACGACGGCGCGGCAACGAAACTATTGCCAGTCGCCAAAGAGATGGATGTTGGCGTTACCGTCATGAAACCGTTAGGTGGTTCGCTATTCCAGCACCCCAACCTTTGCCTGCGCTGGCTATTGCAACATGACATCAGCACGATTTGTGTTGGAATGTGGAAAGAGTCTGAAGTAGACCAGAATGTGCTCGTCGGCGAAAATTCTGCTCCGCTTAACGAAGAGGAACAAGAATGGCTGGAAGATGAAAAACGGCGTTGGGATAAAGTCTACTGTAGGCTGTGCTATACTTGCAATCCCTGTGAGCTTGGCGTCCCTGTTAGGGATATGATGATTGCCGACCTGAATTATCGGCGTTTCGGATTGAAGATGATGATGGAACAAGGTTTTGACAAGAAGATAGAAAATTTGGCGAGTTGCGTCGAATGTAACGATTGTACCGTCACCTGCGCTTATGAACTTCCGATTCGGGATTTGATGCTCACCGTTCGGAAAACTTATGCGCCGATTGTGGAAAAAATAGGTCTAAGGGGCTAGGGGGCAAAGGGGCAAGAGGGCGAGAGGGCTAAAGGGTAATGCTACTAAGAATTCATTTCTGCTCCACCTTGTTTTAACCGCCTTTTCCCAACCGCAGAGTTCACTGAGACGGCGCGGAGGACGCAGAGAAAAACAAACATTATTTCGCTGCGAACTCTGCGTCTCCTCTGCGTTCTCTGCGGTTAAAAGAACATAATTAAAGCGCAATTCTTAGTAACATTGGGCTAAAGGGCAATTGCCATCTTGCCCTCTTGCCGTCTTGCCATTTTCTTTCTTTGCAAAACCAAAGTAATAATATGGCGACTATCCTACAAGGAGAAATCTTATGAAAACCTATCGTGTAGCTATTGTTGGTTTAGGCAGGATGGCGAGTACCATTGACGCAGAAGTCGTGGATTATCCATCCATTGCGTTACCGTATTCTATTGCCGCGTCCTGTCAGGAGATTGAACAACTTCAACTTGTGGCTGGAGCGGATATTCTCCCCGAAAAACGCGAAGCGTTTTCCAAACGATGGGGCGTGAAAGCGCTGTATGAAAACTATCTTGAGATGATAGCTCAAGAACAACCTGACATGGTTGCGATTTGCACGCGCGGGGAACTGCATGCGGAAATGGCAGTGAAAACCGCTGAAGCAGGCGTCAAAATGATTTATTTAGAAAAGGCAATGGCATGTTCGATGCGTGAAGCTGACTCGATTTTGGAAGTTTGTAAGAAAAACAACGTTGCATTTAATACCGGCGTTCTGCGGCGTTTTGACCCGCGCTATCACCATGCGCGCAAACTTATCGAGCAGGGCGAAATCGGTCAAGCAAAGATTGCGGTGCATTATGCCGGCAGTAGTCTGATGCATGGACATATTCATTCTGTGGATACATTGATGTATCTGCTCGGTGACCCGATGGCGGTGAGCGTCTGGGGCGAACTTCGACCAAAAACGTTGCGAATTGAAAACAACCGTTTGGATAATGACCCATCGGCTGTCTATCACATTGAATTCGCCTCTCCTCTCCCAGAAGGGAGAGGGGCCGGGGGTGAGGGCATGGAAGGATGGACGATTCCGATTGGACATTGGGATTTTGAGGTATTTGGCACAGAAGGCTCCATTAAAGGCATGAATAACGGCGTAGATTGGAGTATGCGCAAAGCAACGCGACTCGCCGACAAGTACACCGTTTTTCGAGATGCTCCGTATCCTCCCTGCGAAACGCGTAGCGCTACTGTGGTCTGCCTGGAAGACCTCGTCAAAGCATACGAAGAAAACCGCCCCACGCTTGGGAATGTTGAAGTCACTCATCATGCGACGGAAATCTGTTTGGCAGTAGCTGAATCTCATCGACAGGGCGGCGTTCGAGTGAAATTGCCGTTGGAAAACCGTGACCTTTATGTCTGGCATGTATAGACCTCGGGATTGTCGATTGTCGATTGTTGATTGCCTTTGGATTGTCGATTGTCGATTGTTGATTGAATTTCCAATCGACAATCATCAATCATCAATCATCAATCCAGGGTTATCAATCAACAATCATCAATCATCAATCCACTAAAAAATTCCTAAATGGTAAGGTGATTTTGATGAGACTTCAAATAGTTGTTTTTTCTCTATTCTTAGGTCTCTTAATATTTCTGATTACATCAAGATATTGCGCAGGGGACATTTCCACCAATGAATTGGTTCAGTTAATGGATAAAAAAGATTGGACGACAAGTCGGTTTGTTGCAGAGTTGGCGGTAGAGCGCGGCGCGGAAGCAATTCCCCCACTGATTGATATGCTTCAGCATGGCGACGAAATTGCCAGAGATAACGCCATGATGGCAATTAGAAAACTCAAGGACCCGCGTGCCATCCCTGTATTGATTGAACTGCTTGCGTACAAAGATTTCAAAAGAGGTGGTGGATGGCTAACCGCAGTTAGTGCGTCGGAGACACTTGAGGAATTCGGCGAGGAGGCGGTTGAACCGCTGCTGAAGGTGCTGAAGGAAAAGAGTGGCAATATTCGCAGAATGGTTGTAACAACCCTTGGGGAAATAGATGATGAAAAGGCATTACAGGCTTTGCAGGAGATATTCTTGAATAGAAATGACCCGCATTGGGAAGACGCCGCCCTTTACCTGGCGGGAAGAGAAGATGATATAGGATATTCTGTTTTCAAGCTTGCCGAGAAGGATGAAAAGTTGCGAGAAATCGTCTCAAAAATGCTAACTGGTCACAGAGATGATAAAAGGTTTCTGTCCTTCTATTTTGAGAAGGTAAAGTCGGAGAATGAGGAATTATCGCGGGATGGCATGTTGGGCATCGCAAGGAACGCTGGTAAAGAGGAACTCCCACGCATATTTGCAGAAGGATTGGATAAAACATGGGTGTTGCCCTTCGTTGAAATAAATGCTGTAATAGAAGGTATAGAACCAGAATTCACGAAAGCAGATATTCTTTGGCGATTTGTAATCAGCCCATCATACGAAGAAGTTCAAAGCGACGGCCGTATGATAACATACAATTTCTATGCTCCTCCCGAAGAAACAAATCATATCAGATACGCCATAGAGAAATTAGCGAACTTGGGGGATGTTGCGTTACCTTTAATCAAAGGTGTCATATCCACGGAGACAGAGGTTGGACGCAGGGCGATGGCTGTGTTAGCTCGTATGCCGCCCAGTGAAGCATCTACGAATCTGATGCTTGAAACGTTAAATAGTGTTCATGAAGTTGATATGCATGGCGCAGTAATAGAATTAATAGAATCGCTTGGAAAACGGAAAGAAAAACGAGCGGTCCCCAGACTCATTGGGCTGTTGAGGGCGTCAGATTCTAATCTTTATGGGCCGGTGGTGGAGGCGTTAAATGACATTGGCGATAAAGCGTCGTTGGAACTGCTCTTAGAGAGACTATTAGAATTGTGGAGAGAAGAGCGGGGGTATTCTATAATGATTGCTAAAGTTTTAAATCACTGGAAAATTGCCGATGCTTCGTTCATACCTATGCTAATTGAAGCAGCATTAAGTCGCACGCACGGAGACGGACCCTATGGAGCGCTATATGACTATAAACTTGCTGCTTTTCTAACTTTCGTTAGAATTGGCACACCATCAACAGAAGCGCTTAAACAATTAGCGGAACCTAAAGATGGAGTGAAAATAACCTACGGAGATAGAGTGACCCATGAACTTGCGAAAACGGCATTGGAGATTCTCAAGTAAGGCAGGTGTTTAAAAGCCTTTCTGCAAGAAAAAGGAGGATGTCCCATGGGAAAGCGTGTTTCCATTAGCATCACCATTGTTGTGATACTTGCTGTAGTTTCGATATGGATGAATCCAATCAAGCTATTTACACAAGTTCATATTGACGTTGGTGGTAAAGATGCCGTTCAGGCGGCGCATCGTGTGTCGGGATTCAATCGGTTTTTAAATCAGATGGATATCGAAGTCAAGGCGGAACGCCTGAAAATTGAGGAAGGTGACCCGCGTTTTCCTCCGCTCTATGGTCTCCATGAGCGGATGTACGGCAAATCGGTATGGAAAGTAAGTTATAACGGCCTCCGGATTCGCGATGCGCGGTCTAACCGAGAGTCAACTATCCCCGGTTACGATGTTTTCCTCGATGCCGAGACGGGGATTCCATTCAAGATTGTTTCTCATTGGCCCCCATCCATTAATGAGACACAGAAGAAAGATATCAGAGTTTATCAACAAGTCGTTCCTCTTGAGTTTATTTCTCCTGAGATACCTGAGGAACCCCCGACGTTCACCCTCGGTCAGTTCATGGAAGAGGCGCCTGCGTGGTTTGTCTCCCCATACTACGTCGAAGCTTATTACGTCTTGAACAGCCCCCCCAATCGTGATGCGGTGTGGATGTTCGTTTATTATGCTTATGGGAGACCCGCTCCGTATGACGATTCGAAGAATCCGAATGCTTATTGCATGCTACATGATTTATATATCTACAATGCGCGGACTGGAGAAGAAGGGTGGTATATAACGGGTATAGGCCCACGTGGATATGAGAGGTGAACTTATAGCCATTTGAACAAGCCCCTGGGTTGTCGATTGTTGATTGATGATTGTCGATTGAATGATTGTCCAATAAACAGTCAACAATCATCAATCATCAATCAATAAAGCTTTGTGGTTAATACTTTCCCACTTGATGGATTATTTTTTTAAGTTACAAATATTCAGAAACCGAGTTTTTCAGAAAAGACCGGTTGCTATTTTGACTTTGGTAAATAGAAATGTAGCCTACGGATTCTATCTTGGTTTTCGGCGAAGGATGTTGCGCCACGGCCAACTTAGAAAGTTGGGCTACGGTTGGATTGGATTTTAATTTACCAAAGTCAAGCTATATTGTAGGAGGAAAAATGAATAGTAGAGAACGTTATCACGCCATAACACACTATGAACCTTTTGACCGCCTATTTCATTGGGAAATGGGCCCTTACGAGGAAACGACGAAGCGTTGGCAGCGGGAAGGCATGCCAACAGACAGGTCGTTAGCCGAGTTAGCAGGATATGACCCGTTAGGGGGCGCGCCGGTGAATTTGGGGTTGATTCCTGGAATTAATTACGAGGTGCTTGAGGAGACAGACGAATATCGAATCTATCGCGATGGCGATGGCGGCCTCAAAAAGATCAGGAAGGATACCCCGCCGCCTGCTATGCCTCAGTATCTAAGATTTTCGTTACAGACGCGCGATGATTGGAAAGATTTCGCCCGGCGTCTTGACCCCAACGACCCGAATCGTATTGCAGCCAACTGGAATGAACTCAAGGAACAATACCGCAATCGAAACTATCCACTCGGCGTCAACGCCGGCAGCTTATTTGGATGGTTGCGGAATTGGATGGGTGTTGAGAATATCACGGTCATGTTGTACGATGACCCCGCATTCGTACACGAAATGATGGACTACATCGCCGATTTTGTCGTCGATGTCTTGAAAAAAGTTGTGTTTGATGTCGCTTTCGATTATGCGCAAATGTGGGAGGACATGGCTTACAAAGCAGGCTCCCTCATCTCTCCCAGGCATGTGAGGGAGTTCATGATGCCCGGCTACAGAAAAATCACGGACTTGCTGCATAGCGCGGGAATTGATGTTATCATGTTAGACAGCGACGGCAACGTGGAAGAGCTTATCCCGTTGTGGTTGGAATGCGGCATCAATTTCATTTATCCAATGGAAGTCGCCGCTGGAATGGATGTCGTTAGTTTGCGGAAGAAATACGGGAAAGATTTGATAATCGGCGGTGGAATGGACAAGCGAATTTTGGCGAGTAATAAGGACGCCATTCGAGAAATGGTGATGGAGAAAAAAGCCATGATGCTCGAAGGCGGATATGTCCCTGGCGTTGACCACGCTATCCCGCCTGATATCTCATGGGAGAACTTCACTTATTATCGCCAGTTGCTCAATAGCATCGTACCGGGTTGATAAAATAACGGAACCGAATAATTTTCAATATTAAAGTTTATGAAATAGCCTCCGCGGGACATTGTGTCTGGTGTCTAAGTGTCTGGTGTCTACAAGGCACAAGGTACAAGATACAGGACACAAGACACAAGGCACTCAGGCACAAGAGGCTGAAGTTACGAAAGGGAAAATGTAAAGTTTATTCGTCAAAGTGAAAGTTCTAAGCAACTTCTAAAAAAGATTGTGCATTTTGTGCTATTCTTATCACCCCCACCTAGCCTCCCCCATCAAGGGGGAGGAACACTGGCTCCCCTTGATGGGAGGGGTTGGGGGAGGGGCAGGGGTGGGGTCAAAGTTGACAATATCTTTTGGAACTTGCTTAAGTAATTTCTAAAAAATTTTGTTTACTTTTTAAACCGCAGAGAACACTGAGAAGACGCAGAGGACACGGAGATGGCTTCGTTCCTTTTAACTTCGTCTGTTCTCTGCGTTCTCTGCGCCTCCTCTGCGACCTCTGCGGTGAGAAAAAAACGACGTAGGAAAAGGTTACAATGTTTTTTGGAACTTACTTAAGTAAATTCCAAAAAAGTTTTTTTACTTTTTAAACCGCAGAGAACACAGAGAAGACGCAGAGGATACAGAGATAATCTTTTCTCTGCGTTCTCTGCGCCTCCTCTGCGACCTCTGCGGTTAGAAAAAACGACGTAGGAAAAGGTTACAATGTTTTTTGGAACTTGCTTAAAACATTTGGTATGAATTATAGAAGGAGATGTACTATGCCTGTTCGTATATTTGATGAACACGAGATTTCTCTATTAAAAGAAGTTCTCAATTCAGGAAATCTGTCGTCTTTGGGTGCCGGTCCGATGACTCGTCGCTTTGAACGCGAATTTGCGGCGGCCGTAGGAAGTAAGCACGGGGTTGCAATGAATTGTGCGATGTCGGTCTTGCATGCCTCGGTCATGGTAGCTGGCGCTGGTGCGGGAGATGAAGTAATCTGTGACCCGTTTTGCGTATTCGGCGCGCAAGCCTGCCTTTATGCGAATGCTGTGCCCGTATTTGTTGACATCAAACCGAAGACCTGGAACATGGACCCAAAGAAGATAGAAGAGAAAATTACCGAAAGAACAAAGGCTTTGATAGTAACACACATTTGGGGTCTCGCGGCCGAGATGGAACCGATCGTCGAAGTCGCTCACAAGCATAACCTCCTGGTCATTGAGGATTGTGCCCACTCACTTTACGCCACGTATAAAGGAAAATGCACCGGGACATGGGGCGACATCGGTTCATTCAGTTTTCAGATGAGTAAGCAAATCGGCTTGGGTGATGCTGGCATGGCAGTCACTTCAAGCGACGAGTTGGCGAAGCAGTTGAATTTGCACGCGGGCGCGCCAACATTCTTAGCGGCGGCGTATGGCTTGCATTACAACTATCGCATCAATGAGCTAACTTCAGCCGTTGGCATTGGGCAATTGGAACGGTCTAAAGGCTATGTCGAGGAACTAATCGAGATTGCCGGCTACTACGACGAAGTCGTCAACGAATGCGAATGGTTAGAGCTCCAGCGAGGTCCTGAAGAATCAACGCACACCTTCCATCTCTGGGGCAGCACATTCTGGGGTGACCGCTTCGGTATCACAATAGACGACCTAAATCGCGTTCTTTCTGAGGCACAATGCGGTGTTAGTGTTGGATACACCGGTATGCCTGCTTATAAACATCCAGTCTTCGTCAACCGCGCCGCACATGCATTCGACTGTCCAACTTACAAGGGCAACAAGAATCAGTACCCGGATGGTCTTTGTCCCATCGCGGAAGAAATTCTTCCTCGCACTGTCAACGCATACACCTTTGGTCCGAAAGACGTTCACAAGGCAAACACAGAGAAGTTTGCGTTAGCGCTTCGGAAGCTGGGATAACTCTTCGGCATGTTTCAGAAAATAGTTTACATTTCGGCGGATGGTAATTGGGCAAGACGGCAAGACGGCAAGATGGCTAATAGTTCTTTGCCTCTTTGCCTCCTTGCTCCCTTGCCCTCTTGCCCCTTTGCCACTTGGTCAACTAATTTTTTAGGAAATTTGAAACCTGCCCTTTAATTTGAAAAATTGGCAGAAACTGAAACATAGCGTGCCAACAACGAGAGGAGGGTTACGTGATGTCAGGTATTATTTTGCGCAACGGACGGTTAATAGATGGAACCGGCAGGATTTGGGACCGGGTGGATATTCACATAGAGGGCGCTTACATACGCGGCATATCGCCGGACGGTCTGAAAGATGCGCAGGCAGAGTCTGTTGACCTGGCGGGGAAAACGGTTATTCCCGGCCTGATAAATTGCCATACGCATATTTGTGGCGAACGGTTGGAAGCGACGTCAGGCGCCACTTCCACGCAGTTGGTAGCCGAGTACGCTGTACGTGGGGCGCGCTGGTTAGAACAGGCGTTAAAGAAAGGAGTGACGGCTATCCGCGACCTGGGCGGCATTGAACATGTAGATTTGGGACTCAAGCGGCTGATAGACAAGGGGATGATAGCCGGACCGCGGATACGCGCCGCTGGCCGCGCTATCTGCATGACGGGCGGCCATGGCTATCGGAATGGCATTGAGGTAGATGGACCAGATGAAGTGCGTAAAGCTGCCCGGCTGCAACTCAAGGCGGGCGCTGATGTCATCAAATTAATAGCGACGGGCGGCATTTTGACACCGGGTACACAGCCTGGCTCACCCCAGTTGACGCAGGCGGAAATGGCCGCCGCTGTAGATGAAGCCCACAAAGCTGGTCGGACGGCTGCGGCGCATGCCGAAGGAAGGATGGGCATCCGCAATGCCATTCTGGCTGGAGTGGACTCCATTGAGCATGGTTACGAACTGGATGGTGACATTATTGAGTTGATGCTGAAACAGGGAACTTTCCTTTGCCCGACCCTCACCTGTGACTTATGTATTGCCGAATGTGGCATTGAGTTCGGTATTCCGGCTGATTCGGTAGATAAGATGAAGCGTTGGATTGACCATCTGCTGGATAGCTTTCAGCGTGCTTATAAGGCCGGGGTGCGCATCGCCGCCGGCAACGATGCCTTCGCTGACTGGATATCTGTTGGCGACATGGCGAGTGAGGTTGCAGCCATGGTACAGTATGGCATGAATGCCCATGATGCTCTGAGTGCTGCGACTGCCAACGCGGCTCAACTGTTGCAATTAGCAGACGAGGGTGTAGTAGCGCCGGGAAAGCGTGCCAACCTGGTAGTGCTGAATGGAGACCCATTAGTGGATATCAAAGCAGTGGGACAAGTGGCTGCTGTCATGAAAAATGGCGACTGGGTTACGCGATGCTTATAGCTAAGTGAATGCTCGCAATTCACTCGCCCACCGAAAAAATGCGAAATGCGAAAGGGGAAAGTATTTGTTTTGCGCTTGTAGTCATCGGGAGTAGTCATTCATCAAAGATTTGCGGAACATTACCCGTGCAATCTACATACAGCCTGGTAGCCGAATTCGCATAGAGTTCGGGCACCCCCGAATTCTTGCGAATTCGGCTACGAAGCCCTCTGCTAATTCACGCCAAACGTTTCACTAATTTTCTGCCTTAAGTTTCCCCCAAGCAATAGTTAATTTGCCTTTGAGAGAAACAGCAGTTGTTGTTTTAAGCCCTTTATTCATGAGGATTTTAATCTCATCTTCGTTCAAAGCCACCTTGAAAAGCGCTACCTCATCCATAAGGCCCAAAATAGTTCCAGTACCAGCAGGACGGGCACCAATTATTATTGGGCCGCCAGCCATATCTGGCGACTCGTCAAATTTTTCTTCCTTTCCTCCCTTTCCATCTACATACGCTCGCAGGAATGGCTTTCCATACGTTCCTGCAACATGATGCCAGAGATCATCAGTCACTTTGTCTTGAGCATCAGCAATACTGCAACAAACGCCCCCGGTACTATAAGCAATGCGGGCAGTATCTCCTGCGCCAAAATTAATCTCAAAGACGTAATTCCTTTTCCCATCATCCTTTGAAAAAAGGCGCTGGTTTTCTCCTCTACTTTTTATCTTAAGCCACATAACTATGGTAAACGCATCTGGTAAGTTTTGCTCCTCTGACTCTGGTACTTGTATGTAATGCTTGCCATCGACTCCAGGAAACAAAAGAGCATTGCCAAACTTGCCTTTATCCCACTTTAGATCGCCAAGGATTTCGCCATCATTGCCGTTGGCGGAGGAGTCTTTGGCGATCTTCCCGGTGTCCTCATCAAGGAACCATACCCCGACAATGTCTTTTGGGTCAATTCTGGTATACCCTTGACTACTGAACATCAACCCAAGGATAATTAAACTGATGCATACCAGACTTAATCTTGCTACTACGGTTTTCATTTTTTACAACCTCCTACTATTTTTGAATGAAATCTAATGTGCTGCCTTGGAAATTTTACCAAAAAGATGGGTTTGGGTAAAGAAAAAAATTCTTCATTACTTATTTTGGGATGAATGTTATATTGACAATCTCATTCGTTTACGCTACAATAGTTTCGACACTTTGCTGTGGCAGTCGAAAAAGTAAAATGAGCAAATGGGATTCCCCTACCCCTCCAAGGAGGAGAATCAGAAGGGTCTTCTCAATAATTGGGGTAAAAATATACTTCAGCAGACATGTCACAGCAATTAGATGAAACTTTGGCAGTATTATTACAAGGAGGCTTTAAATGAGTATTCCGGAAAGGGATAAAACAATCCTCCAAAATCTGGCGAAGAAACTTGCTGGAATTGCCGCTCTTCCAGTACAAAAAGAAAAGGCAGAGCTTTGGCGTCAGCTTAATCGCCTTGAGCAAGTTCGCCCCATGGTCCTTCTGCAAAACGGGACATGGCATGAAACGGGCGACCAGATAAAACTGGAGACTGAAGATGAGTTTGCTCGCAGTCAGGAACGGCATCTTCGCACCACGCTTTACCACTGGGAGCACATGCGCGATGACCATGTCTATGAGGCAAAGATCTACTCCCCCATTGTTGTTAGAAGCACAGGTATGGGAATATCGACGAATGCTACTCGTCCCAATCACGAGTTCGGCGCCGCTAAGTACAATCCCGTCATTGACGACAACGCCGACCCTGGTATGATTCCAATGCCTACAGTCACAGTGGACTGGGGGGAGACGGAACGGAATTACCTGCGTTTGTGCGAGATATACGACGGCATTCTCACCGTGGAAAAACGCGGTGCCGCCGGCTACGGGTTCGCCATTATGGACCAGTTTATCCAGTGGCGCGGTTTACAGAATACCTTTACTGATATGATTGACCGGCCGGAGTGGGTTCATTCCTGGATGGAGCGCATGACCCAGTGGTATCTTAGTCACTTAGAACAGTACGAGAAGCTAAATGTACTATCGTTAAACAACGGTAATAACGGCGTCGGTTCCGGGGGATTAGGCTTTACAGACGAACTGCCGCAAGCCGACTTTGATGGCACGCATGTCCGTTCTATTGATATGTGGGGACACGCCACAACCCAGATTTTCTCCGAGGTATCGCCTGCTATGCATGACGAGTTTGCTATCGCTTACGAGAAGCGCTTTCTTTCTAAGTTCGGGCTGTCGAATTACGGCTGCTGCGAACCGTTAGATAAGAAACTCGACATTATTAAGACCATACCAAATGTGCGACGCGTCAGCATGAGCCCATGGGTTGATGTGGAACGCGGAGTTGAAGGTTTGGGAAAAGATTATATCTTCTCCTATAAGCCGAACCCGGCGATTATCGGGATGGAGAAGTGGGATGTAGATTTTGCTCGCAACCATCTTCGCGACACACTGGAAAAGACGCGCGGCTGCGTGATTGAAGTTATCATGAAGGACCTACATTCTTGCCGCAGGGAACCGTATCGTATGTGGGAGTGGGTGGATATGGCAATGCAACTGGCTGAAGAATATGCTTGAAGTCCTCAGTTCCACAGAAATGTTTTGAACCATCCCGATTTATCGACGGCGAAAAAATTCTACAAAAAATACCCTCCTTCATAACCATTCACCCAAAACAAGCGTCATTATAAGTAGAGGATAATGGATTGATGATTGATGATTGATGATTGTTGATTATCTATGACAATTCGGAGAATTGAAAATCTTCCAATCATCAATCGACAATCGACAATCGACAATCCTAAGGCAATCGACAATCAACAATCCAAAACAGACATCGGGTGATATGATGGCATACAATGACGCGGAATTAATTAAACGCACATTGGAAGGCGAGGATGGAGGCAATTCCTGGACGCAGATTAGCACAGGATTGAAGCATGAGGCCGTGCGCGCATTAGCGGTATCCGAGACTGATTTGTATGTGGGAACTTTCGGCGGCGGCGTCTATCGCGCTTCGCTTTCTAAATAGTCACAAGAAAGTTAAGGATGGAAGAATGGATGATTGGAAGGATGGGTTCCTTTCATCCTTCTGTGCTATCACTAAATGCGTGAGAAAATTCATCAGATTAAGAACATCAACGGTGTGATGGTGGCGTGAAACGTGATGCGTGATTGTCTTTTATCACATTTCACGTATCACGTATCACGTTTCAGACGAAAATCCAGTCACCATGCGGTTTCTATGCAGTGACGCATGGCAAAATAGCAGATTATTCTGGGTATACGAAGTGAGGGAGGGAGTAGAAGGACGGAAGGCTGGGAGATACGCATCCACGAATATCAATCCTTGGACTTCGCAGCTTTTTGCTGGATTTGTGCAATCTTTTGCTCTACGGTTTCGTAGATTTCTGTCGCGATAGCAATCGCTTCGTCCGCCATCTCCTGAGTGAAGTTGTATGCAGGTAGTTCGGGATAACGTGCCTCGTGTTGATAAGGCTGAAGGATTGAACATTTAGAACGCAACCGAAGAAATTCCTTATCAAGCTGGCCACAAAGGTCAATTAACGTTCGCAAAGAATGAAGTTCGGGCACAGCTTTACCCGATGCTTCAAGAAAGGCTTTCAAGCTTTTTCCCGCACATTCACGGGCCTCGAAACATGGCTTGTGGTAGAAGTAATTTGTTCTCTCTAACTTACTCTTTGCCCACTCTAAGTCGCTCTTTGCATAAAACAAAAGCTGCGCATAGTATTCGTTAGGATAATATAGTTTTGAACTGTTGTTTGTCATACAAGATACGTCCCTTGGCCAGAATTTGCTGCAAAAGAAAGGAGTTACCTCCCCTCAGACTGGCCTCTACCTGTTCAGGTGTTCTAACTATCACGTCCAGGGCAAAAAGTCTACCCGCAAATAGTTCATCAATACGGCGTTCTACTTCACGGACGTCCTGAAGTCCCTCTTTGATGACATAGATATCTATGTCATGGGGTTCCTTCACATCGTTTCTGGCAGCCGAACCAAAAAGGATTATCTTATCTGGGTCAAGGTATTCTATTATCCTATCCCGAATCTCAGCTACAAGTGAAGGAGTAATGGATTCGAGAATTACTGCCTCTCTCTTCATAGCTGATGCCTCTCCTTTACGTTACAATATGATGATAATAACAATTTTAGGATAAAAGAGAACGCTTGTGTTTAATTTTATCTTGAATGGCTCAGAATGTCAAGAACTTTTTGGGGTGGAAGCAAGTCAAAAATTTTTTGACAAAAAATCTCAAATTTTACGTCTTATAATATAGATGCATCTAACTTGAAGGGAGTTTACGAAAGAATGAAAGTCGAACCTCCCAATGAAATTTCTGAGGATATCCTCCTTATTCACCAAACCCTACCTGGCAATCAGGTAGCGTTTGAAAAATTGGTAATAAAATACCGTCCCATGATTTTTGCTCTTGTAAAGACTTATGTAAAAAATTCCGCCGATGCTGAAGATTTAACCCAAGAAGTGTTCCTGAAAGCATATCAAAACCTTTCATCACTGAACGACTATAGGCAGTTTTCCTCCTGGCTTCGGCGGATAGCCCAAAATCATTGTACTGATTGGCTACGCCGACAGAGGGAAAATCATCTCTCTTTTGAGGAAATAAAGGTAGCGGAGACCGCAAAGATGGCGTCCCCGATTTCATCGGGATTTACAACATCCCCAGAGGAAATGGCGTTGAGGCAAGAATTGCGGGAAATAGTTTGGCAAGCCATCAATTCTTTGTTGGAAATTGACCGTAGGCTTATAGAGGCTCGTTATCTTGAGAATGCCAGCTTAAAACAGTTACAGGCAGACTATGGTTTGTCTTACTGCGCTATTGCCGGTCGTCTGAAGCGAGCAAAGCAAAAAGTGCGTGAAACTGTGCAGAAGCTGTTGGGGGGATTTTGTGCATTGCCTGGACGGGAAATTCTGGAGAAACTTTTCTTAGGAGGTATCGAAGCTGTGAAACTGTCATTGAAAGCGAAACTGGTCGCAGTAGCAACAATAGCAGTATTGGGGTTTGGGGGCGCTGGGGTCTGGCATTGGCATTCCAAGCCAGCGCCGCAAAAAACTATTGTGGTTCATCAGCAGGAGATGAAATCGAAAAAAGTAACTTCCGCTTCGGCGACTCCGAAAGTTGTGCTTGAAAAGCCCGCGCCGAAGGTCGTTCAGCAAAAGCAACCTGCACCAGGGGACAGGAGCTTGGGGACTGACTGTCCGAATAACGGACGAAACGGGGCAAGCTATAGAAGGGCTGCGATACCAGGCACCTAAGTGAGGCGTGATGATATTGTATTAGAGGTATACCATGAATAAATCAATAAACAACGCTATAACCGACGTACCTTCGATTAAAGTCGGACATGCGACTGATTTAGTAGCGCAGACAGGTTGTACAGTAATTTTATGTGAAGAGGGAGCAGCCGCTGGTGTAGATGTGCGCGGGTCAGCGCCGGGCACGCGGGAAACAGATGCCATCAGACCGATGTGCTTAGTACAAAAGACGCATGCAATTTTATTAACTGGCGGAAGCGCTTTCGGTTTAGACGCGGCATGTGGAGTGATGCAATATCTGGAAGAGCGAGGTTACGGCTTTCCCGCTGGCCCCGTCAATGTGCCAATTGTACCCGCCGCGGTCATATTTGACCTGAATGTCGGTGACCCGAAAGTTCGTCCAGACCGACAAATGGGGTATCAAGCATGCCTGAACGCCAACGCTGGCAAGGTCGCTGAAGGCAATGTCGGCGCAGGTACAGGCGCTACGGTGGGCAAATACCGCAGCCTGAAATCATCCAGAGGCGGCTTGGGGACGGTTAGTTTAACGCTGAGTGGTAGCGCCAAAAAGGAAGATTCCCTCCCTATGTGCGGGAAAGGGCAATCTCCCCCCTTTTGTAAAGGGGGGCCGGTGGGGATTTCGGATATCGTCGTAGGCGCGCTCGTGGTTGTGAACGCTTTGGGAAATATAGTTGACCCGCAAACAGGAAAAATCATCGCCGGGGCGAGAAATCCAGATACAGATAATTTCGTGGACATTGTCGAAGCGATGACAACTGGTTCTAGTAGATTTCACCCTGAATTTACCAATACAACCATCGGCGTGGTCGCTACTAATGCCGCCTTAGACAAAGAAGGCGCGACCAAAGTCGCGCAAATGGCGCATGATGGTTTAGCGATGGCAATTCGTCCCGTACATACACTTTATGACGGCGATACTATCTTTGCTCTATCCACTGGCTCAAAACCCGCAGATGTGACTACCATTGGCGCTGTAGCGGCAAAACTTGTGGCGGAAGCGGTAGTTAGAGCTGTCAGAAGATAACCAACTTTTCTTGAAAGAAACCGAGCTTTTGGGAAAAACTCGGTTTCTTAAAGAAAAGTTTGGTTACACCGTCTCGTTACCCCAGAGATAGAAATTCACGGGCAAAAGTGCCTCAAGAAAGCGAGCCTTTTGAGGCAAAGCGAGCATGGTACCTGGTGAACCCGGTCCGAAGATTAATTGTACCATCTGATGCTCAGACAATGTCAATGCCTGTGGAAGATGAGGATTTCCCACGATGACTGCTTCAGGTGAAAACTCAATCTCTACCTGCTGGTCAGTGCCTTCAATACCAAGAGCGACATTGCGCCTCTCCTGCATTCCCAACTCGCGATATCTTGTACCGAGTTGAGGCGCAAAGCCGCGCAAAGTCGCTTCAAGGTTAAGCATCTTTATCATGCGCAGGCAACCGAGATTCCATCTTGAGCTTATAGAGAAGAACATGGCGTTTAATGGATGTGACCACGGTGAATGAATATGCAGCGCTCCACTTCTGAGGGTTTCCGTCAAGTACGCCAATATAGCGTATATGCCCTCTGGATTGCCGCCAAATTCGACAATGCTCTGCTCACTTTCGTTTGGATGGGTGACCACATACGCAACTATTCCCTCTTGCCCCCTGGCAAGCCAGACTTGCTTTCCCTTTCGTCCTAATAGTAGCTCGTAGAGATGGCGAGTACGCTTCCTTCGCAATGGCTCTTGTTCATGGATGACGATGATTGCATCGATTTCCTCAGAGCACGCCCGATATGGAGTAACCTCGAAACCGACTGAAGCCTCCGCGGCTTGGAGAGAACGCGGCGTGACGATAAATCTCCACTCGCGTCCTGCGTTCTCCCAGCCAAAGCGTCCGTAACGTTGCCTATCGCCTCCGAGGTCGGAGAAAGCATAACCCTCTTCGTGCATGAGATATGTGCAATATTCGAGCAATTTTGTCATGAAGCCTCTGCCGCGATAGGTTGGCCAGGTAGCTACACCGGTGATACCGGCAACTTTTACTTCGCTCCCATTGACAAACACTGTTTGACCAACATATTCTACAAGGCTCACAACCTTAGAACCGTCTTTGAAGATGAGACAATTTTTAATCTTCTCATGCTGCGGAATATAGCAGTGCGGCCAGCGAGCCAGCATACCTCCGCGGTCTCTATCATCCGGAAAGCATTCATCAACCAGTTCAATGATGGAATCGAAGTCACTGAGTGATGCTCTCTTTGGCCCCTGAATCATATCTAAAAAACCTCCTGCATTTAGCGAAATTCCTCATCAGTAGTGGCGCAAAGCGTGCCCATCGCGCCACCTTTCAAAAACAACAACTACGCCATAAGGTCATCACTTGAAATTGATGGACACCAGAATTTCTCGATGTATTCCACCACTAACCGCGTTCCTTCCGCATGGCTGACATAGGGAGGCTTCGCGGGGTTATACATGGCGTCCGTCAAATCGCGCACCAACACCACATTGACTCCCCATCTGACCATTGGTTTAATGGCAAATGACCTCCCCAAAACGCACATGTTCGTATGGACGCCCATGATGATTAGATTTTTAATGCCCCGTTGCTGCATGAAGTTATAAACTTCCCGACCATTATCGGAGATGCCGTCTTTTTCCTGGTCTATTTCAATAACCGGGTGTTGTCTGTTCCAGGCCTTGTGCGATTGCGCTTCGCCAGTATCAGAGCCGCCATCGGAAGCATCAATGGGTTGCGGTGGGTCATCATGCTCTAAGGGCGTTGGCGGCTCAACATAGGGAGCATCTATCATCCTTTGGCGGGCAGGTGTTCCAGAATAAAAATCCATAGTGTCCGACGGCGCATGAATAATCTGCACCCCCTTGGCTCTCGCGGTTTTGATGACCTCGTTCATGCGCGGCGCCATGGCGTCAACCCGCTCGGTAGCGCCTCTGCTCCAGTGTTTATTCCACACGTCACAGAGCAGAATTGCTGTTTCAGTAGCGGGGAATATCTTCTCTTCCGTTACCATTTTCCAGCAGTTGTGTCCGCCGGAATCTTGTTTTAATACCTGACTACGGAGATTCAGATGTAATTCGTTGTTTTTCATAACTTTTGTCCTCCAGTAAAGGGAGAAAGGGCAAGAGGGCAAGGTGGCAAGATGGCTAATCCGTTCATTCTCAAAACTTGTCCTCATGAAAATGGGGGCCTGTGCTATTAATCCGTTTAGCCGTCTTTCCATTTTGCCATTTTGCCATCTTGCCCTTGTATCTAATAGGCCTTGATGCGGGCCCAAGTGGTTGATAATGTATGTTTGGCATCAATCGCAGCCGGCCCAACGGGCGCCTCAGATTTGACCCATTTAGCATTGGTTACTTCGCCATCGTTTTGATATTCCGATTCATCCTTTGCGGCGGCTCCCTTTCCTTCATTAAAATGATAGAGAACTACCGTATTTTTATCGGGCTTAAATTCTCGAGTAGGCACAGGAAAATTCTTGCCTTTCGGATATCTGACCACGTCAGATACGCGGACTTCGTCGATAAGTCCGCTGAATGGCTCAACTCAGCAAGGCCGCCAGCCAACATGAAAATTCTGAGTGGATGGCTTAATCTTACCAGGAATGGAAGTTGAAACTTCATATTTACCATTGACGAAGGTGTAATGCTCCTTGGTGTCGAAGCTGACCGCAACATGGGACCATTTGTTTAATTCGACATTTCCGCCACCTTCCCAGGCCCACCTGGCCGAATTGATAGCGGCTTTAAGAACGAGGTTTTGGAGTTCAATTTCCCAGGAATCTTCTTTGTTTACGATAAGCGCTTGGCCCAAAACTTCCGTAGGGTAAATCCACGCTTCCATAGTCAGTTCACCGGTAATATTCAGACTATCGCTGTTTTTAGCTACAACCTTTGTATCATTGTTTGCCGCCTTAAACTCAAGAGCAAAATTTTCATAAGCTAATACAACCGGTACAAACAAGAGTGAAAGCGTAAGAGCCAAGGTTATGCCTATTAAGTTATTTCCTTTCATTTCTATCCTCCTCTCAATTATTGATTAATGTAATTTTAATAATAATTTAACATTTTTGGGGTCAAGATGTCAAATAAAAATTTGTAGAAATTCCTCAGTGTTTCTTATGATACGACTTTTTCAGTTATCGCTTTTTTGCGGTAAAAATACCGTTGGGGCAAAGGGGAAAAAGGGCTAATGGGCAAGACCGCAATTATCGTTTAGCCCTCTTGGCATTTTGCCTTTCCCGATTGCGTGATACCGAGAATCGGGACTTGCGCTACTATAAGTGAAAAACTCGTATTATGATGGAACTTTTCTCTTCCAATTATTTCTTTTGATACAACCCCCTAACTCCCCACAACCCCCCTCCCCCACTTTATTAAGGGGGATTAAGGGGGACTTTTCTTTCCGTTAAGTTGATGCGTATGGGGTGAGGTTGGAGAAGGCCCCATACGCATTAAGTTAAGGGTTTTCTTCCAATGCTAATAGGAGTTGATAGGTAGTTGGTTCCTTTTTTCGGTTGTTCATCCGGCAGCCTGTGGCTAAACAGGAGGCAATAATCTGGCACACTTCAAGCAACTGATGCAACTCCCCACTGGCAACAGCACAAGCAACCTGCATGGCATGACGACGTATCGTCTTGACGGCTTTGACCAAGCTGCGAGCGGGATTCG
>Ga0194125_10002458_pt1 | contig 30644 bp, 30 predicted proteins | sample TA2KigC250mmetaG_FD_148626 | JGI IMG/M metagenome (GOLD analysis project Ga0194125, IMG submission 148626) | Freshwater microbial communities from Lake Tanganyika, Tanzania - TA2015034 Kigoma Deep Cast 250m | ecosystem: Environmental > Aquatic > Freshwater > Lake | place: Tanzania: Lake...
ATGGCACACATCGCAGTAGTCCTCTCCCTTTCTGTAAAGCTCCATGGGAGAGTTGGAGTAACGCATGGCGCAATCCCAGTCCTCACAATGCGGCAGACCGATGGCGTGACCCAGCTCGTGAACGAGGACCTTCGCGTACTGCCTTTCGAAGAACGGTCTTCCCTCGCTTGTATAGCGAAAGATCTCTTGGATCCCCTTCCAAAAAACCGGGTCTATCCTTGCCGATGATACCAGGGCTGACCCGAGTGTGGCCAAGCCGAAGATGTAGTTGGTCCCGCCAGTATAGATGTCGGCCGATGTTAATACAACAGCTATGCCCCCCTCCCTTTGTTGGAGCCCCGCCTGGAGGAGGGCATCTGCCAGATACTGTCTTCCAAAAGCAGTCGTTCTATATGGAAATTCCTCTAGGTTTAGTTTCTTATCCGACACCCTCGTGTGGGCATAATCCTTGAAACGTCTCATATACACGCCCAGGGCGAAATCCAGGTCAGCCCGAGGGAGGCCGCTTGTAGGAATGATCCCTATACCAACCTTCGTCAAGCCTGACTCCCACCACTCCTCCTAAACTTGGCTATGAAGTATCCCGGCATCTCCAAGAGATCCGGGCTGAACCTCTGTGCCCTCCTGAAGATTGGGTCGCCAAAGCCCGGCTCGCCCACCCTGATCCTTTGATCCTCCAGCTCCAGACCAAGCTCCTCCACAGCAAACCTGACCACATCCTCGTTCTCCTCGGTGGTGAGTGTGCAGGTGGAGTAGACCACGGTCCCTCCACCCTTCACGATGGCGCTCGCGACCCTAAGGAACTGCCTCTGATACCTGGCACAGCCCAACACCTCCTCCACCGTTGCATCCTCGTACAGCTTCGGTCTTACCCCCAGCGCCGAGCACGGAGGGTCGACAAGGACCCTGTCAGCCTTCAACGTGGGGAAGTCCCTGTCCAGGTACCTCGCGTCGGCGCAGAATACCCTAATACTGTGCACACCGAGGCGTTCCGCGTCCCCCCTCAGCGCATTAAGCCTCTTGTCCGAGTGGTCGAAGGCGTATATGGTTCCTTTGTCCCCCATCAGCTGCGCCATGTGCAGGGCCTTTCCTCCAGGAGCTGCGCACATGTCCACTATGGTCTCGCCCCCCTGCGGCTCCAGGACCCTCGACGTGATCATTGCCGGCAGGCTCTGCTCCCTTATCATCCCCTTGTTGTAAAGCTCGCCCTCCCTGAATGGCGGCAGTCTGTACACCGTCTCACTGGTGTCAACGGCAAGCCCCCTGCCCTTTTTATCGTCCACCTTCGGTGGGATTAGGGCGATGCCCCTGCCTACAACGTGGTCGTAAATGTCCGTTATGTAAACCGGTCCCCCGACCCTATAATTATCAGTCCTTAGGATGCCGGGGGCGTAGAGCTTGCTCCCCATCATCACGCTCTCCGCGGCGCCCTTCTCCGCCACGACCTGCTTGCCCATTCTTTCCACCGTGAAGGGGCCCTGCACCTCGATGAGGACCGCCTCCTCCAAAACCTCCGACCTCCTGCAAACCACGCCCATCCGGTAGAGGTGCTCCATAACCTCCTCGGCGTCGGTCCTGAGGGTGTTCACCCTTACCGCGTACTCCTTTGGGGACCTTCTCACCGCCTCCAGCACCCTCAGAGTTCTATCGCCGTAGGCCTTGACCAAAAGTTCCAGAAGGTCCCTCCTGTACCGGATCTCCTTGGCGACCCTCTCGAGCGACACAGCGATGACCTCCGCAGGGTGATCGGCGCAGTAATGATCACGCCAAGGCATATAATATATTATACTCCAATAATGGTGGGTGGGAGCCGCTGGGTGTTGGACCAAATGAATCTACCCTCAAGTGCTCTAAGGCTCTCGTCGGGAGGCGGCGAGAGGGAGTTCTTCTGGGGCTGCCTCCCGTTCCTGGTCACGCCGCCTAAGGTCGTTCGCAGGATGCTCGAGCTTGCCCGCGTCGGCCCCTCCGATGTGGTGATGGACCTGGGCTCCGGGGACGGTCGGGTGCTGCTGTCAGCGGTCAAGGACTTCGGCGCGAGGATGGCGATAGGGTACGAGCTGCGCGAGGATCTCATCAAAAGTGCCCACGAGCGCCTCGAGTCGCTCAACCTCCAGGATCGGGTGATGCTGGTGAAGGGGGACCTCATGGATGCAGACCTCTCCGAGGCAACCGTCATCTTCATTTACCTCACCGGCACCGCCAACGACAGGCTAAGGTTCAAGTTCGAGGAGGAGGTCAGGCCAGGGACCAGAATAGTGAGCCACGACTTCGGCATGGAAGGCTGGAATCCCGCCAAGGTTGAGAGTTTCGAGGGGCACAAAATATACCTTTACGTGGCGCCGGCGGCATTCGAGAGGCCCTCCCAAAGGTCTTCGAGGTGGCGCCTGAGGTTCTGGACGTAACTCGGCCGATTCGACACAGCTTTTTTAATACCCGCTGGGACTACATGATCGTGGTACCTATGCCAATAGGCATGCTTCTGAAGAAGGATGATCCCATAGACCTCGTTAGGCTTATAGCCGAGGTGAGGGGGTCCGTCAAGGATAAGAACTGCGGCTCTATAGTCACCTTCACCGGCATCGTGCGCGGCAGAACCCATGAAGGCAAGAAGGTGGACCGCCTGGAGTACGAGGTCTTCGAGGAGGCCGCACGCAGGTCCATCGAGAACATGGCAAGGACCCTAACCCTCCTCAACGGCGTCCTGGAGGCCGCCATATGCCACAGGTACGGAACATTCTCGCCCGGCGAGGAGGTTCTCTACGTCGTGATAGCCACGGAGAGGAGCAACGTTGCCTTGGAGACACTGAGACTGGCCGTGACGAGGGCGAAGCACGAGATACCCATCTGGAAGAAGGAGCACACCACGAACGGGAGCTATTGGGTGGACATCGAGTGACCCAGTTTTATTCCTAGGATGTTCTCAACGGCGTCGAAGATACGCGAGGCGCCGGCAAAGTCCTTCTCCGAGTAACTGCTCAGCAGCTCCAGCGACATGTTTTCCACGGCAGCCAGAGCCTGCCCGGTCTCCAAATTATCGTCCATTGCACCAAAAAACATGTCCACATAGTCCTTGACGCAGGGGCTAATTTCATTGGTTGGTCCTGCCCTCCTCGCCTCCCGCGCGGCCATCCTCATCCTATCGTACCTCTCCTTGGAGTCCTCCAGTTCCTCCTCAGAGAACTCCAGCTGCTCCCTGTAATTCTTGGAGAGGAGAAGGGTCCTGAGAACCTCTCCGGGATGCCTCTTAAGGACATCGCGTATGAGAACCGTCCTGCCGGTGGACTTGGACATCTTCTCCCCTCCCAGGAGGATGAAGTCGTTGTGCATCCAGTACCTCACAAAGGTCTTGCCCGTCAGGGCCTTTGCCATCAGCGCCTCGCACTCGTGGTGGGGGTATATCAGGTCCCTTCCTCCCCAGTGGATGTCAAGAACCTCGCCGAGGTTGTCCATGGACATGGCAACGCATTCGGTGTGCCAGCCTGGTCGACCCATTCCCCACGGACTGCTGTAGGACTCCTCCCCCTCCCTCGCCTCCCTCCATAGGACAAAATCGAAGGGCCCCCTCTTGGCTCCGGCCTCCAGCATGTCCACAACCGCACCCTTCAGGTCCTTGACCAGCTCCCCAAACCCTCCTGCCCTCTCCACATCGAAGTATATGGCATCGCCTGCCCTGTATGCACAGCCCTTCTCAAGGAGCCTCTGCGTGATCTTGATGATCTTTGGGACGTATTCTGAAGCCCTCGTGTACTTGGTTGCCCTCTTAATGTTCAGCGCGTCTATGTCCTGGAAGCACTTTGCTATGAAGCGATCCGCAAGCTCCATGGGCTCGACACCCTCCTCCCTCGCCCTCATCGTTATCTTGTCGTCAACGTCCGTAAAGTTCTGGACGTGCAAGACCTCGTACCCTTGGGCCTCGAGGTACCTCCTCAGAACGTCGAAGTTTACGTAGGTCCTGGCATGCCCTATGTGGCAGTAATCGTAGACGGTCGGTCCGCACACGTATGCCCTTACCTTGTTCGGCTCCTGCGTTATGAGCTCCTCTTTCGTCTGGCTTCTGGAATTATAGATAAGCATACGGTCACCCGAACTCGAGCCCTGCGAAGGCGAAGACCCTGCCATAATCCGTAGGAGGTTTCTCCCCTAAATATGCCCTGCTTACTGGGAATATCTCCTCGACGCCATCAATGCCGGCGTCGGGCAGGACCGCAGTGCACCCTACTCCGAGGGCGTTGAAGGCGGCGTAAAGCAGCCTCAGTCCGGCGCCCCTGTCGTCAGCAACCACCGGTCCAACTGCCGCCTCCTTGGGATCATGCCTCAGCAACGCGAACCCCCTCCCCCGAAGTGGCGCTAGCGCCCTCCCCGCTCCCATCAGCGTCCTTAGTAGCCTCGCCCTCCTGTACCCGAAGCACTCCCGATCCATCTCGAAGGCATTATCCAGCCACCGGAAGTCCTTGGCAGCCCCTTTCACGCCCCCCACATACCTGACGAAGTAAAAGTCCCTGTCGAACTTGAATCCCTCCCTCAGGTAGAACGCCTTTGCCTCCTGTGTGGAGAAGAGGGCCACCGTCCTCTTCGCCTCCAGGTGCTGGATACCGGCGTTTATGAGGTCCCTGCCGATGCCCCTCCCCCTCATCTCCCTTTCCACGAGGACGTTGGAGATCCACCCGATCTCCCCGTAGTCCAGAACCGTTATCATGCCCAAGATCCTGTCGTTGGTGGCAACCAAGGTCCTCGCGCATCCGGTCCTCTCCATGAGATCAAAGTCCTCGGGCCTGTAGTTCCAGTCCTCCTGACCTGTCAAAGCAACCAGTTCGTCGTAATCCTTTGGGCCGGCAGGCCTGAAATCCATCAATCATCACTACTCCGTCGTAAGGAAGCCCGCGCTCTTCAGACGTGGGCAGTTGACTCTGGCAGATCCTTATAGATCTCGTCGCACCTGTGCTCCCCGTACGTGATGTACTTCCTGTCCCCTCTGGCGTGCTTTATGCTGCAGGGGCCGTAGTCGTCGTCCTCTGCCCCATACCACTTCTCGCAGTTCTTGCACCTCATCGTCTCTCCACCCCTTTCCAACAAGACACCGCCCTACCCCCGTCATTTAGCCTCTAAAATCTTTACTTTTTACATTCTAAAGACCCTTGCTGGAGGCCCACCTCTCGACAGCCTCTCTGACAAGCCTCTCTTTCAGCGCCTCCTCCTCCCTCAGGACAACGTCTCCGGCAACAAGAACGGGCGTGTTGACCGAGTCCAGCATGAGGAGTTCGGCCATGGCGTCGCTGTCCCTCTCGGTGTCCCTCTCCTCCACCGTCTCGGAGTAGCTCAGCCCCCTCGTCGATAACACCCTGTTGAGGATGAACTTGGCGATGGGGCACCTTGTGCACGACTCCGCCTTGTAGAGCAGTATCTTCTCCAAAGCCCTCACCGACTATAGAATGTCCGCAGAAAAATTAAACCTTTTGACCGAGGCTGCCTACCTGTATATCGAGGCCCGCATCGGGTGCTTTAACCTGAATAGTTTATCTAATTCGGCGGCGAGCCTCTCGTCCAGCTCTGACTGCTTCCTAGATATCGCCCTGAGGTCTGGGTGTGCTATGAACGGGCCGCCCATCACCGCCCCCAGGTTGTTGCCCTGTAACTCCCAGGTGGGTACGGGATCAATATCGAGGACCCTCCTGATGACCTCCTGTTTTTTTACCTCCTCCGCGCTGGACAGGACTGAAAATACCTCCTTGGCAATGTCGATGTTGAGAGGCCTGAAGCCGCTGGATGCCCCCTCCCCCATGGATCGCCTCAGCTCCCCAACGTCGTCAATCCTTACACCCACGCCCAGGCTCTCCTGAGGGTTGATCATCATGAGCTTCAGCCTGTAGCCTCTGCCGGGACCCAGGACTAGAGAGTTCCCTCTGAAGTCTGACGCGATATGCCAGCCCTTGGGCTTCCTGTTGTAGCCGTCAAGGATCTCCTTCACGGTCTCCTCAAGGGTATTTATCCTCAAGCGCAGGCCCCCAAGATCCAATAATCTCGGTTCCCTTTTAAACTAACGTAAAGGTCAAAAAAAATGATAAAAAAATTACTAAATTTCTCGAACTCTGCTAGATACTACGCCTAATACCTGCGGGGCGGCCTTCTCTTAGCAAAACACTCGCGGCAGTAGACTGGTCTTGTTCCGTCCGGCTTGAACGGGACCTCGCATTCCTTGCCGCAGTCTGCGCAAACTGCCTTATGCATCTCGCGATATGCCATTCTCGTTTCGCCTCCTTATTTTTTGATGACAAGAACGAGACTCTTTTCAGACTCTTGATTCCTGCCTGAATCACATAAACCATACAACTATCATATTAACATTGCCATCCCGATCAGGTCAGGATCTGCCTTGTCCATTCAACGCAGCGTGATTTGACCATGAGTAGCTGCTGGGCATCATTGAAATCTTGCTCCGTCTCTATTTTTATTAAGAGCCAATGCTTATGGTCTATTACCTCGAACATGCGCAAACTCTCATATAGGCGACCGGATGTCTGAATAGACGAAACCGCGTCTCGCCCTATCCTCCTGCTCCCTCACCCATCTCCTCACCCCTACCTTCTGCATCCGCCTTCCATCTTGGATGAGCAGGGGGTAGCGCTCCGCAAGCGAGATGATGTGCTGGCATGGATATTCCTTGCACAGCGGGCAGACCTTGATGTTTCTCTGCTTGGCGCACTCTCTTATCTTGCAATCCGGCGGGCCGCCCTTGCCCGTCCTGCAGGTGCACTCGAGCTCCGCCAGTTTATGCAGGAATTGCGAGAAGACTGGATAGACATCCTCCATATCCGGCTCGTACTGATAGAAATCGTCGAAGCCCTCCTCATGAAGCGTCTGCCTTAACTGCTGTGCCTGCTTCGGGATCCGGCTGTACTGGGCGCACAGACCGCAGTACAAGCCACAATAGGTAACTAGACGGAGTCCCTCTTCATCAGGCATGGTTATAACTTGGAGGCATGATGCTAAATAGTTTTTTAATACCAACGTTAGTTGCCATCGAGTCTATGGGCATAAATGCAACTTCAATATTGAGAGTAAAATTTATGGTGCAGGGAGTGGGACTCGAACTCATTAGGTTAATCATAAGTAGTATCGCATGATCAGGCGTTTTTAGACCTTCTAACTACCTCCACGAATCCTCCCCTGAAATGCGTCTATGAACCTGTCCGGGACGCCCAGCCGGTCCATACTATGTCGTTGAGTGATGCAAAAGTTTTTCCTTCAAAATTTAGAAAAAGGGATAAGAACCAGATTTATTTTGCACCCATGAGAATTTGAACCATTAGTGTGTGGGCACCATTGAATGGGGGATAAAGGTCTCAACAATCGCTTATAAAAAAAGAGTTTTTAGGAAACCAGCTGTAACATATCCTAAGTTTCTTTGGTTAATTTTTCATATTAAATTGCCCGTACTGTTTTTAGGAGCTTCCATTTTGTCAGGCGAATCCAAGGAAGAAAAAGGTAAGGCTGAAGAGGCTGCTGAAAAGACAGGAGAGGTCGTTGGAAAGGGGCTCAAGAAGGGCTTTGGAGTGGCAAAGGCCTTTGGAAAGGGAGCAAAGGAAGCTGTTACAGAGAAGAAGGAAGAAAAGAAGGAGCGAAGCTCATAATTCCATTTTTTGTTCTCTGATATCTAATTTTAGGTTATAGCAATCTGATTAATAGTTAGATCGCGCGGATCTTACCGCCCCAACCCCAATAGCTATGCACAGTCAAGAAATGGTGTAGAGGGTAAGGACGGGGTCGCTGATTATGATTGAGCTTGGTTTAGGATGCAAGCCTGGGAGTTTCTTTTCAGAACCGATAACCCCTTCCCTCACTTTCGACTCGTTCGCGCCACTCTTCCTATCATAAATGCAAGAGCAAGGGCAACTATGCCGCAGGAAAAGACGTCTATTATCAGGCCTGCCCAGATCACACTAAAATGAGTTTCAGGAATGCAGAAAGCACTGACGCAGAAGGCGTTGCTGACTAATGACGTCGTTACGCTCAGCCACGGTGCAGGAAGGCCGTATTCGACTACCCTTATCTCTGAGATGGAAGGCTTTACAACACCGTAGAAGGAAGTGGCGATGAAAAGCGCACTGAAGATGGCTACGAACAGGAAAAAACTACGTCTCGACATTGCATTACCGCTATAAAATCTTCGCGCCTCATTTAATATCGGTTTTGTTCGCAGGGCTCAAGCTTGCAATGCTTTAGCCTTACCTTTTTTAATATCCGAGGGCGATTAAAATTATGTAGAATATTACTAAGATGATGAGGAACGTTATAATTCTTGACACAAATCTTGGCATATGCACCACTAACTCCTATCTTTAAACCCTCAAATAAGCGCATTGGTCAAACTTAAGGCCTTCGGCCTAGCCCTATCGTATGTCTGCCTCAGGTTCTCTAACGAGTAGTCAGTGTAGTGTCTCGCCAAGAGAGCGCAGAATCCTCCCCTGAAATGCGTCTATGAACCTGTCCGGGACTCCTAGGCGAGCCATCTCGTTGGCGAACCAGAACCGTAGCACCTTGGGGGCTATCTCAAGTCTGGTCCTCAATCTTGCATGTTTGAAAGGCATGTGCCTTCTTTCTGAGGATATAGCGAATACTCTTAGAGATCTGACGCTCTTACAACTTAGTCACTCTTTGAGGTATTTCTTAGTCTCATTGTTGAAGAATCCGTAGATTGCGCTTTTGGTTTGCGATTGGTGGTTAGGGTAGCAAATCCCTTTTTCAAGATCGATATCGGTTATCTGTAAATTGAGAACCTCATTCCGCCTAAGTCCACTAGAGGCGAAGAAGAGGAACAGGGCCTTATCGTCTATTTTTTCAAGGGTTTCAAAGAAAGTCCGAAAGTCCTCTTTCTTGGGCAAGTATCGGTTGAAATTGAACTGTCTTGGGGAGAATACGAAGCCGTCCATAAGGTCTTTCTTAAGGTACTCTCTGAAGAAGAGCTTCAGGGCCTTGAGCTGGTTCGCATAAGACCAGTTATTTCTGTATAATGACAGGAATTGCCGGATATCCTTCACCGTGACCTCATTTGCACCTCTCTTGGTGAAGGCGAGCAGCCTTGAAACAGTGTTGGAATAATGGTCTGACGAGCCCCTGGCCAGCCTCCTCTCGAACAGGCAGAACTCCCTAAAGTCCTGGATTACCGTAAAATCAAAATTACGGTAAGAAAATTTACCGTAATTGGAACATCCAAACTCGGGGCTGATGGTTTTTTGATGGAACTTTTTCCCAAAAAGTTTGGTGCGGGGAGTGGGATTCGAACCCACGAAGTCCTTCGACATAGGAGCTTACTGGGCGGCAGGCTCTCGCCCACAACCACTCAGTCCTACCCCTTTGACCTGGCTTGGGAATCCCCGCTCGCACTAACTCTTATCACGCTTACTTTTAAAAATGTACCGCCCTCCATTTTACATTTAAATACTTCCCTGACCCATTCCATTTAAGCGGGTACTGTTCATGAAGGAAGACGCCCTGTTGAAGATCGCCAACGATATCAAGGACCAAAATCTCAGGGAGAAGGTAATCTCTTTAATCAAGGAACCGAGACTGTCCATGCTCGAGGCTCCCGACAAGTCCACCGGGTTCAAGGACTCGCCGGCCAGCAAGAGGAGGCACCACTCCTACGAGAAGGGGCTCATAATCCATACAGTGGCCATGACCAAACTCGCACTCAACCTCTCCGATATACTGGAGGAGATCTACGGGGTAAGGGCGGACCGGGACGTGGTAATCGCGGCCTCGCTCCTCCACGACCTCTTCAAGTACATCACCTACACAGAGATATACCCCGGAAAGTACGGCCGTTCGAAGCTCGGCGAGAGGCTCGACCACCTCTCCCTCATCACAGGGGAGCTCTACACCAGAAAGTTCCCGCTTGACGTCATCCACGCCGTGGTTGCTCACCACGGGGATGGGAGCCCAATAGAGCCAAGGACGATAGAGGCGCTACTGGTACACATGGCGGACAGAACCGACGCCGAGATCAACGACAAGGCGTTCTTCGCAGCAAAGGACATAATAAGGGAGTGCCTAGCCAAAGAGGTCCTGACGCTCCCCAAGGATGTCTCGCCCTTCCAGATAATACTCGCCAAGAAGGAGGGCGGTTGCGACGCTGTCAGGAGGCGGTTCGCCTCCCTAATCTAATATGAGGTGTTAAAATGGCTGAGGGGCACTGGATAAGGGGGATAGCCGACGAGATCCTAGCCAGAAAGGACGACCGCATAGTGATCCATACGGGAAAGACCCCATCCGGCCCCATCCACATCGGCGCCGAGCGCGAGCAGTTCATCTGCAGCGCCATCCAGAGGGAGCTGAGGAGGCGGGGCGTGGACTCTACCTTCAACTTCATCATAGACTCTTACGATCCCATAAAGTCCGTGCCCGCCGGTCTTGAGGTCCCAAAGGGCTTTGAGGAGCACATAGGTAAACCATTGTCGGATGTGCCGGACCCCTTCGGGTGCCACGAGAGCTACGCCGTCCACTTCGCCGAGGAGTTCGTGGGCTGCCAGCAGAGGCTGGGGCTCTCGCCCAACATCATCTACTCCCACGAGCTCTACCAGCAGAAGGAGATGAAGGACACCATCAGGACGGTTCTCCGCCGCTTGGACGATCTGAGGGAGATCAGGAAGAGGTACATCCAAGAGGACGATGAGATCAGCACGGACGACTGGAACCCCGTGATGGTCATCTGCAGCAGGTGCGGCAAGCTCGCCTCCAAGAGGAAGGAGGTGGCGCCGAACAGGGTCACCTCTTGGGACCTCAGCAAGGACGAGGTAGACTACACCTGCACGAGCTGCGGCTACGAGGGTGAAGGCAAGATAGCCGATACGAGGCTCAAGCTCAGCTGGCGGGTTGACTGGGCAGCGAAGTGGGCGGTCTTCAAGGTGACGTGCGAGCCCGCCGGCAAGGACCACTGCGTAAAGGACGGTGCCTACGACATGGGTCTGGAGGTCTGCTCGAGGATCTTCGGTTACCGCGGACCCCTCCGCGTTCCCTACGAGTGGCTGACTCTCGGGGCGCATGCCATGAAGACCCACAAGGGCATTACATTTACTCCAGTGGGGTGGCTGAGGATCGCGCCGCCGGAACCCCTCAGGTACATGATCCTGAGCGTTGATCCTATGCGCCACATCGCGTTTCTCCCGGACAGGATCCCGGACATCGTCGACAACTTCGACAGGATCGAGCGGATCTACTTTGGCGTTGAGGAGCCCTCGGGGAACGAGAGCAGAGAGTACCTCCACGACCTCTACGAGATCTGCGCCGTTGGCACTCCGCCGAAGGAACTGCCAGCCCGCCTCCCCTATCGGTTCTGCGTCTACATGGTCCAGCTCGAGGCCCTCTTCGGTCAAAAGAAGGTGCTTTCAAAGTCCGTGGAGTACCTCTCCAAGCTATCGGGCAAGAAAACCCTCAAAGATGGTGAACTTGGTGATCTGAAGAAGCGCCTATCCATGGCAAAGAACTGGGTGGCTTCCTATGCACCGCAGAGCCTGAAGTTCCAGATATCCACCGAGGCACCGTCTTACAAGCCCAAGACCGAGGCCGAGAGGTCCTTTATCACCGCAGTAATCGCCCTGCTTGAGAGGGGCCTTCCGGAGGGCGACCTCCAGAACGAGATATTCAACACCGCCAGATCGCTCGGAATGGAGATCGGAGAGGCCTTCAGCGTGATGTACAGGATCCTCCTCGGCTCTGAGAGGGGACCGAGGCTCGCCCCGCTCCTGATGGCCCTGGACCGGGAGTGGCTACTCCGTAGGATGAGATCTGTCCTTTAGTCTGCCTCCTCAACGCAAAGACTAGGACCGCGGCGTAAAACACAGCAACCGCAACTATCAATACTGCCACCGCCGTGGATAAGGCACCAACTATCGGCGCGAGATCAATAACGCCCGCCTCCTTCACGTACATGAGGGGCTGCTGGCGCTTGACCACGTCCCTGGCAACCCTAAAGTCCCTGTACATGGTGGGGTCGATATCCGCCCAGCGTAGGAGTTGCGCCCTCGCATAGTCATAAGCCTCCCTTAAACTTCTCCCCTCCGCAACCTTATTCCAAAAAGGATGGAAAAACACCGACCCAGAGGCGCCAAATATTGCCTTATCCGCAGCAGTCAAATTGACCCAATTCCAATAGAATAATGCAACGTTACCGTCACTGGCTGAGGTGATATAGGTTCCAGTAAAGGGGAATTTGGACCCCAAAAAACCTCCGCTGTAGCAGAAGTCCAAGAGCAGTACGACCCTGTTGGACCTCAGCCCTTCCAACCAGCTTATCAGCTCCTCATAAGAGACATGGGTGCCCTCCTCAAAGGCGAAGACGACATTCCCCTCGGCATAACCGCCGTGCCCCACGATATATATCACGACCTCAGAATCGCCGCCCGCAGTACTTGCCATCCTCATAAGCTCAGTTCTCAAATTCTCCTTAGTAACTGCACTGTTTTCATAATCAATTACAGCCTTGCCGAGGTCATTATTATTATCCCCGTCAACGTCAACAAGGTCATCATTCGTGTGATACACCATCAGCGTTATCTGGTCGTCTTGGTAACCTAACTTCTTCAATGCCAGATAGGCCTGGATCGACTGCGCGGGGAAGGAATCAACTTCCTCCAGATAATAATCAGGGAAGTCGTTCCCGGTATTGCATATCACCGCGTGCCTCTCGGTGGGCTGCCCAAGATACACGTCTCCGAGCACCAGCTGTGCCTGCGATACGAAGACCACTAAGAATAGTAAGATAACCACGGCGGTGATACTTCTGGCGGGCATACCACTCGCTTAATTTATGGCAAATTTCGGATAAAAGCTATTATGCCCGGTGGTGCCGGGAAATAGTTAAGCCTTGGTTTAAATTCTCGGTCAACGTTGCCTGCATAAAAAGATGGAAGCTATTCATTTTTTCCTTATTGGCAGTTGTAATTCTGTTAGTAGTTCTGTTTCTTGAACCATGGCTGGGTCGTTTAGGTAGATTTCCATTGGGCACATTAGGGGGATGTAGCCCTTTTCCTGAGCATGTTGGAACAATGCTGTGTAAGCAGATCCTACCTCCCTGTATGGACCTTTGTGTATTATGTAGAGCACCTCCTGTGCAGGGATTTTCCTGATTTTTATATTGCCTTCTGGTTTTGCCTCGCCCTTGAAGGGAAATCCCACCTCGCTTCTCAACTTGTGCGCCGAGACCTCTGCGGGGCTGTCATAAAACCACCCAAAGGGAGGACCTGCAATCTTCAGCCCTTTTTGTATCAACCACTTTGCGATCTCTTCATAGAGTTTGCCAACTTCACTGTACGGCCCAACATGACCAACGACAGCCGCCTGCATTGGTTCAGTTTTCTGCAATTTAATCTCCACACAAATACCCTCCACGAATCATCAATTCGCCTACAGATAAATAGTTAATGTAACTCGACGTAGTCACAATTACATTATGTCAAATGGCAGAAGGCTTTTTTGAGATGCGCCTTCGGTAATTTAAGCTGGATTTTTAAACTTGCATTTAACTGATTTCCTTAAGCCATCTGAGGTTACAGGCGCTGGCGGCTTGGAAGAGTTATATCCTACAGGCTGTTAATCTTTATTGCGATCGGCTTATGGGGAAATGTCTAATCTGCGGCGGGAGCGCCCCCACAATCTCGGACGGGCTTGGCGTCTGTTTAAGGTGCATAAGGGAGGTGCCTGAAAAGGCCCTTGAAGTTACAAGACAGGTGCATGCGAAGAGTCGTGCCGGCTTCGGTCTGCCTCCCGATCCGCCCAGGGACTCAGACGGATTGCCCTGTGAAGTCTGCGCCAACAACTGTCTAATTGGTACGGACAAAAGTGGTTTCTGCGGTCTTGTTTGGAATGTTGGGGGACGCCTTATTCGTCATGGTGGAACCACCGACAAGGGTGTCTTGGAGTGGTATTATGACGGCCTGCCAACCAACTGCGTGTCTTGGTGGTTCTGCCCCGGCTGTACCGGAAGCGGCTATCCCAAATACGCTTACAAGCCAGAGGCGGAGCGTGGCCATTCAAATCTGGCTGTCTTCTATGGCGCCTGCAGTTATGACTGCCTCTTCTGCCAGAACTGGCGCTACCGCAACCTGTCCGTGTTGCATAAACCAGTTTTTAGTACCGAGGCTTTAGCCTCCAAGGCTGATGATAGGCGCGTCTCCTGCGTCTGCTTCTTCGGCGGCGACCCCTCGCCCCAGATGCCGCACAGCCTTGAGGTGAGCCGCCTCGCCTTGGAGAGGGCAAAGACCGAGAGGCGCATCCTCCGCATCTGCTGGGAGACCAATGGCTACATGAACCCGAAACTGGCGGAGAGGGCCGCAGAGTATGCCTTGGAGAGCGGGGGCAACATAAAATTTGATCTGAAGACTTGGGGAGAAAACCTCAACATTGCCCTATGCGGGGTCTCGAACAAGCCGACATTAGCCAACTTCAGGATGATAGGCGAGAAATTCTATAAAAAACGATCAGAACTGCCCGTGCTCTCCGCCAGTACGCTCCTCGTCCCTGGCTACATAGATGTTGAAGAGGTTGAGAACATAGCCAAATTCGTAAGCGAAATAGACCCCAATATTCCTTATACTCTGCTGGCGTTCTACTCGTGCTACGTCGTGCACGATCTGCCAACAACTAGCCGAAGGCAAGCAATAGACTGCCAAAAGGCAGCAAAGAAGCACTTAGAGAACGTTAGGATAGGGAACGTACATCTGCTATCATAAATAATTCAATATCATGATTGCAAAATCCCATGTCTTATTCCGTATTTTTCACATGCCCTCTTTGCCCTCGCTTCTAGTTCCCTTTGATATTCCCTTGGTGGTGCAAAAAAATTCCAAATAAACTCTTATATCTTGGCACAAACTCCGGAAAATGCCTCTCTAACATCCTGTAGAAAAGTTCCTTTCCCTCACCATATAAGGTTAAACTGCCAACTAGGACAAAGTCGGCTCCATAACCTTTTGCAGCCTTAATCATCTCTTCAAGTCGCTCATCAGAATCTGACAAGAAGGGCAGAACGGGAATAAGGTTCGCCCCAACTAGAAACCCTTCCCTTTTGCATTCCCTCATCGTCTCCAATCTCTCCCTTGGCGTTGGTGCTTTCGTCTCGAAGATCTTTGCCAATCCCTCATCCAAAGTTGAGAAGGAGAATGAGATTATCACGCCACGCCCCAGTTTTTGTCTTAAATCCTCCGGCAAAATTGCGCTCCTGTCGATCTCTTTCAAGAGGTCTAGGTCTCTCAGTATCAGTGTTGATTTTGTTCCGTTATGAACGGGAAACCTATACCTCAAAATTATCTCGAGCAGCCTTCTCGTCATCTTAACTTCCTTTTCGATGGGGATGTATCCCTCCTGCGAGGCTATGCACATGATTCCATACTCCCTTTTCCTTGCCCTTATTGAGAGTTCTTTTTCCAAAAGTTCTGGAGCATTTGCCTTCGCCGACAGAGAATCTGCGAAGAAACTCAGAAAAACTAACGAATTCTCCAAGCATGTTCATTACTGAAAGAGAAAAAAAGGAGATTTGGAGCTTATCCTTCAATAGCAGTCTCTGTACCTCTTATACCCCTTATTGCGTTGATTTGCTTTGAGATCTTCATCACCGAGTTGAAGTCTGGTGCCTGGGCGAAGGCGACGACGTCGTATCTTCCGAATACCGGGAAGGCCTTGACGACGCCCTTAATTTTCTTAACATCTTTAAGCGACTCCGCTACCTTGCCGGGCATGGCCCTAATTAAAACACATGCATGCATATTCCTCCCTCCTAAAGCACAGACTCCACAAGCGTCTCCGTCGCCTTTACACCGGACAGGCCATTTATGCTGAGTGCAACCCTCGTCAAAGTCTTCACATCCGCCACTTCAACCTCGGCGATCACGTCCCACCTGCCACTGGCGGAGAAAGCCCTCGCTACGCCCTTTATCTCCTTGATCTTCTTGGCAATTTCCGGGAACTTCCCAGGCTCGCAAGAGATCAAGACGCATGCTGAAACCATAGTTTTTTCCCTGGTATATATCCCCTAACGAGTTAATAAATGATTGACATCCTTAACCTTGCAAATTATGATACAACATGGCGCCGGGGAAGGGATTTGAACCCTTGCTCCCCCGAAGAGGAACCGGCTCTCCCGTTTATCATCTCAAGGCCGGCGCCTTAACCACTCAGCCACCCCGGCTCAAGAAGATTATGTCAAGTAGCTATCTAAATGTTTTTATATGGGCATAAAAGTCGGCTTCGAATCCGTGGCGATCTCGCCCTTTTCTTTCATACTCTTCACAACTTCCTTGGGGAGCGTAAAGAGTGAACCATGGATCTCGCCGCTGTAATACCTGAGCCCCTTCACCCCCTTCTTTTTAATCTCCTTCCCCAAACGCTCTACCTGCATCTCTTTTGGGTCCGGTCCCTTCGTCCCGTAGGCGAACCCCCACATCGAGTCGTACGCCGGCACCCATACGTGGTACCCTCCAGCCTTACCAAAGACCTTCCCTATTGTCCTGTAAATAGTCGCGAAGCAGTAAGTGCTATAATAAGTGGATGTGGCTTGCGTAACCAATATCCCGTTCTCCCTCAGGATATTGTGCGCCGCCTCGTAGAACTCTCTAGTATAGAGCAGTTGCCCCGGTCTGTCCTCTAATGGATCTGTAACGTCCATAATTATTACGTCGAACTTTCTTCCGCAGTCCTCAACATACTTCCTTCCGTCCTCAATAACAAGCTCCGTCCTCTTATCCTCGAAGGCGCCTGCGGAGAGCTCCGGCATGTACTTCTTGGAGCTTTCGATAACCCCTGCGTCGATGTCCACCATCACTGCCCTCCTTACGCCGGGATGCCTCAGGACCTCCCTCAGCGTCCCGCCCTCGCCACCACCTATTATCAGTACGTCCCTCGGGTTTAGGTGCGCAAACATAACCGGATGGACCAGAGACTCGTGGTAGATGTACTCGTCCCTCACCGTGGACTGGACCTTGCCGTCGAGCACCAGCATCCTCCCGTACTCGTGTGTCTCCACGATATCGATCTGCTGGAGCTTCGTCCTCCTGCTGTGGAGCGTCCTCTTTATGCCGTGCATGTGCGCGCTGTGCGGCGTCTGATACTCCACAAACCACTTCCAGCCGAGGCTCAATCCTTACCCTCCGTTAGAAGCCCGCGCTTCAGCTCCATTATCGAGGAAGACTTGGGCTTTAGCAGATCGGCGATCCTGTCGTATGCCTTCATGGGATCCGTGGCGGTGTTGCACGTGAAGACGTCCACCGCGGCGTAGCCCAGTTCGGGCCAAGTGTGGATCGAGAGGTGGGACTCCGCTATTATGACGACGCCCGTTACCCCTTGTGGGGCAAACTTGTGAAAGACCTTGCCGACGACCGTCGCCCCCGCGTCCACCGCCCCCTTCTCCATGGCATCCTCGATCGCCCTCAGATCGTTAAGCGCCTTCCTGTCGCAGCCGAACATCTCGAACACGAAGTGTCTTCCCAACTCCCTCATAAGTCAAAACCCCTTCCGAACTCTACCGTAACCTTGCGTCGCTTATCCCTTTTTCTGTTCTGCCCTGCCTTCCCTCAAAACTAGACCTTTGCCCCGCTCACAAGCTCTGCCAGGTCTATCCCGTGCGACCCTATCTGGTAGAAGTACATGGCTATGGAGTCCAGCAGAGCGGCCATCCTGGGCTGCCTGCTCATCAGAAGTTCGTCGACCGAGACCAGCCCCTCCGTTAGCTTGGTGCTCTTCATCATAACGCCCTCAGCTAGCTTGACGTCCTGCTTGAATAGTGCCTGCGCCGCCTCCTCGTGGATCCTGTACGCCTCCCCGCTCAACTCGGAGAGCGCCTCCATGATGTCCCTGCCAACCTCCTTTCGGCTCAGCCTCGGCACCGAATCCGCAACCGCCCCAGAGTAGTCTGCAATGGTCTCCACGTACTTTGCCGCCATCCTCAGGTCGAGGCACTCTGCGGGTCCAACCCCGAGCTTCTCCGCGACGCTTAGATTTCGAAGGGCGAGCCTCAGCTGCCTCACCATCAAGAAGTAGAGCCTGTCCACCTCGTCGTCCCTTCTACTAACAGCCTCCGCCAGCTCGATGTCCCCATTAACGAGCGCCTGTTCCGCCTCCTTGTGCATGCCCGCGGCCAGGACGTACGCCCTCTTAAGCGTGCTCTTTACGGGCATCGACGTTGGCTGAAGGAGGCACTGGATGGTCATGCTGTTCGCCTCCTCCTCCACTATCTCTAGGCCTATCAGCTTGTGTATGGCAGTCTTCACCTGCTCCCTCATGGCAGGTGTCATCCTCCTCCCGAGGTCAATAACCATTGTGTCCGTTCCGGCGAGATAGTTCGCCCTGATCTGCCGCTCTAACCCCTCCGGCTCCCTTATCACGGCGGTAACGCCCTTCTCAGCCTCCGCCACACCCTCTGCCTTTATTGTAAGGGCTCCACCCTCCCCCTCCACCAACCTTAGGACTGCCCCTCCCTCCAGTCCGTTCTTCAAGACCCACTCTTTTGGCAGCGAGAGAAGGAAGGACCCGCCCTTGCTCATCTGCAACCTTCTATAATCCATCTCTGGGACCCTCAAATCCTGTTATCCCGCTTCTTTCATTAAGGTTTTCCTAAAAAGGGTCTTAGGAAAGGCTCAAAAAGCGATAAGAGAGACCTCCAACCTACTTTTTCACAGGTGTCTCCAGTGGGGTCTCTCAAGTCTGCATACGACGCCCTCATCAACTCTGGCTACCAGGTGTCCCCGGAGGCATTTGCCATGCTGGGAGAACTGGGAGACCCAGAGCTCGTAGTAGAGCGCCTGCTGAAGGCAATCGAGGGGATGCGCGAGAAGCCCATGATCATAGAGCGATCCCATTTGGAGAGCCTGATTAAAGTTGAGACGCAGAGCGAATCAAAACCCTCTCCCAGTGCGCAGGCCACCCCCAGCCCGGTGCCTTCCGCCGTCATAGTAATGGGGAGCTCTGAAAGCCACCTGATCGAGGGCACCATAAACGACTTTAGAGGTTACTTCATCAACCGCTTCGAGCACCTCCAGAATATCCTGAGAGCCCGTGCGGACCTAAGGGATGCTACCAGCGCCTCATTCCTACCCGAGGGGGGCAAGCCGAGGAAGGTCAAGGTAATCGGGATGGTCTCCTCCAAGAAGGAGTTCAAGAGCGGGGGCTCCGTGGTGGAGCTGGAGGATACGCAGGGCTCCATCAGGGTCTCCTTCAGGGGGGACGAGCAGACGAAGAGAAAGGTCTCGCGCATCCTCCTGGACGAGGTGGTCTGCGTCCTCGGGACCACCACGAACGGCAAGAGCGTAAGAGGCGAAGACGTCGTCTGGCCTGACATCGCCCCGCGCATCAGATCGGGCGGTCCAAAAAGGGACACCTACGCCGTGCTGACATCGGACTTCCACATCGGGAGCAAGCTCTTCATGAAGGAGCAGTTCGAGTCCTTCATCAACTGGATAAAGGCCGAGAACGGCGAAGGCGCCTCAAAGGAGGTGGCGCTCAACACGAAATACCTCATCATAGCCGGCGACCTGGTCGACGGGGTGGGGGTATACCCCAATCAGGAGGAGGAACTCCTCATAAAGGACCTGAACAAGCAGTACGAACAGGTCGCGGAGTACCTCTCAATGGTTCCGGAGCAGATCAAGATCATCATAATCCCGGGCAACCACGACGCCTGCAGGCCGACTCTCCCGACGCCGCCCATCTACAGGGAGTACGCCGAGCCGGTCTATGCGCTGAGGAACGTGGTGATGCTCGGGGACCCAGCGGTGGTAAACCTGGACGGCGTTACGTTCCTGCTGACCCACGGCAGAAGCCTTGACGACGCCATCCCGGCCCTCCCCAACTGCAGCTTTAAGGAGCCCCAGTATGCGATGGTGGAGCTACTGAAGTCGAGGCACCTCGCCCCCATCTACGGGGAGAAGACGCCGCTGGCGCCGGAGCAGTCTGACAGCCTCATAATCGACCCCGTCCCCGACGTATTCCACGCCGGACACGTCCACGTCTGGGGGGTCTCCGAGTACAGGGGGGTGGTGGTCGCCAACTCCGGGGCTTGGCAGATGCAGACGAAATACCAGCAGTCCATGGGGATAGAGCCGCAGCCCGGCGTGGTGCCTGTGCTAAACCTTGCGAACTTCAGAACAACTAACCTGAACTTCCTGTGACATGCTCCCACCTTGAAGGGTGTGGGCTTCCTGCTTCATGGTCAACCTTTCCTGCGTCAGGTTGACTCCACAGGCTTGACTTTCTGTATGCCCTACGGTAGCTCGGTTCAGGATATTTATTGAGGCGTTCAGGTCGCGGTCGATTGACAGGCCGCAGGAGCAGTTGTGAACCCTGTCCTTCAGGGTCTTCGGGACTATGCGACCGCAGTTCGAGCATTCCTGCGTCGTGCCCCCCGGTTCTATTTTCACTACTCGGCAACCAGCTTCCTCCGCTTTGTTGCAGAGCTTGATTATGAAGGATGACCAGCCGGCGTCGTGGATGGACTTGTTGAGGTACTGATCAGGCATATCAATCAACTGCTTTAGTTGCAGGTCCTCAACGGCTATCATCGAATACTTGTGGACAAAACTGAACGACAGTTTATGATGGAAGTCCCTGCGGGTGTTGGCAACTCTTTCGTGGGCTGCGGCGAGTATTTGTTTGGATTTGAACCAGTTCCTCGACCACTTGTGCCTCTTCGAGAGACGGCGCTGAAGGCGAGACAGCCTGCGCTCACGCTGTTTCAAATGATGGGGATTAGCTATCTTTGTGCCGTCCGACAGCACTGCGAAAGACTTCAGGCCGAGGTCGAGACCGGCCGGCGGACCGTTGTTTGGGACGAAGGTCTTTAGTGGCTGTTCGGTTACGAATATGGCGAACCACTTTCCTGACGCCTCAAGCTTCAACGAGAGAGTCTTGATTCTGCCTTCAACTGCCCGGTGGAGCTTGACCTTTATTGAGCCAAATGGGGAAACATTCAGTTTTTTGCCTTCCAACGAGAACCCTGACTGCGGGTAGCACAGCGACTTCATTCGGTGGAAGGGCTTGAAGCGTGGAAAGCCTGCATCTATTCCGAGGGCCTTCAAGCGAAAGTAGCGGTTTATTGCGTCGAGGAGGCGGTCAACGAGCTCCTGAGCCACCTGGCTGTACAGACCTTGGCGTTTCACCATCTCTCTCAGCGACTGCTTTGTGGCGAAGCGGCCGTATTCCCTATACATCGTTCTCGTATGGACGAGCATCTCATTCCACAGCTGTTTTGAGAGCCATATGTGGGAGCGCATCTGGACGTCCTGCTGTTTCGTGGGATAGATGCGATACCGGTAGGCCTTCAGCATTACGTCCCCTTCCTGTACCAAGGTGACGTATATAAATATGCCCGACTTTCATCCCATCTTTAAAAAGAGAGGGTTTCTCGGCGGGCGTTTGCTAACTCTCGGCCTTCGCGCAACTGACCGCTCGCGCAACAATCCTCGCAATCCTCAACGGCTCTGGAACCCTCCCGAATATGGTCAGCCGCCTGACCACCCTCATTGCCTCTGCCGGCTTAACCCCCACGCACTCCACCAATACGGGGTTCTCCCCCTCCAAGGATAGCTCATGAAACCCTCCTGCTCCCTCGATCACCGTGACCCTCTTCCTCCAGTCCCTGAAGTGCTTCTTGAGGGCCGCCCTTACTGCCTCCTGATCTGGCCTCTCCCCCAGGACGAAGATGGAGGGAATCCCGAACCTATCAAGTACCCTCCTCGGATCCAAGAGATTGAAGCCCGCTATGGGTATGCTGTTCGACATGACAATGTCGACCTCGCGGTCCAACTCCTCGACGGTCTCCATAAGCCTCTCCGTGGCGTCGAGCCCGTCCACCTCAACCCTCTTTATAATCAGCCTCCTCGGCTGGATGCCCTCCGTCAAAAGGAAAGCTGCCGGCGCGGTCCTGTCGGTGCCCTTGGAGAAGCTCCCCCCCTCCACCGCCAACACTCTACGACCGGCCATCCCCCTCACTTACCCAAATAGGCGACCATCCTCGGATCCTCTTGGAATGCATCCCTAAGGTTCCTGTCCGATATACTGAGCCTCACGATCTTTGTCCGCCCGTACCTGCCCTTGCTCACCACCCTCGCGTTGGCTATCCCCAGCATGTCCAGCTCGTTGATGAGGTCGCTCACCCGCCTCTGGGTAAGGGCCTCGACCCCGAACCTCTTCGTAACGCTTGTGTAGACCTCGTAGACCTCTCCCGTTATCCCGCCCCCTCCCTTCCGCCTCTCAAGGAGGTGTAGGCTCAAAATCAGGAGCTTGGAGTGGAGGGGCATTGTTCTAATGACCTCCACAACTCTGTCCTTCTCCACCTCCCTCTGTGCCTTCCTGACATGCTCCTCGGTTACCTTGATGTCTCCGCCCCTCTCAGCAACCTCGCCTGCCACCCTCAGCAGGTCCAGAGCCCTGCGGGCATCGCCGTGCTCCTTAGCAGCAAGGGCGGCGCAGAGCTTTATCACCTCGCCGCCAAGAACCCCCCCGTGGAAGGCCCCCTCAGACCTCTTCTTCAGGATGTCCTCCAGCTCGGAGGCGTTATAAGGCGGGAAGACGAGCTCCTCCTCTCCGAGGCTACTCCTGACCCTCGGGTCCAGGTACTCCGTGAACTTAAGGTCGTTGGTTATCCCTATTATCGACACCTTCGCCCTGGAGAGCTGGTTGTTTATCCTCGTGAGGTCGTACAGGACCTTGTCGCCGGTCTTCTTCACCAGCGAATCTACCTCGTCCAGCACCACGAACATGGATCTGTTAGAGGCGTCTGCAAGGTTTATGAACCTCTTGAGCACCTCAGAGGTGGAGAGCCCCGTGAAGGGGATCCTCTCCCCTACAGCCTCGCAGAGGTCTGCAAGGACCCTGTAGTTCGTGTCATCGTGCTTGCAGTTGATGAATGCAATGTTCAGGGAAACCCCCACGTTCCTGCCCTCAGAACCGATCTTCTTCAGGATGTGTTTGGTGACGGCCGTCTTTCCGGTCCCAGGTACGCCGTATATGAATATGTTGGAGGGCCTCGATCCCTGGAGCACGGGGGCGAGTATCTCCGCTAGCCTGAGTATCTGGGACTGCCTGTGCGGCAGGTCGTCCGGTACATAGTCCGGCCTGAGGATATCCCTATTCACGAAGATCCTCGCGGTCAGTACCCTCTTGAATAGGTCATCCAGTGAATTCCCCATAATCCCCCTCCAGAGGATGCATTAGAAACTGGGGTCTAATTAGCATATAAAAGTCACTGTGCTGCGCCGAGAGGTCCAGCCCCTACCCATATATCTGTGAGCAACAAAATCTCTAAACGTTAAACGGTGCCCGATATGATATCCCCCCAGTGGCGGCTGAACCTGGCTGCGCTCTTCTTCTTCATGCTCATCCAGGTTGTGGTGCCGCTCATACCTAGATACGCGCTCGTCATCGGGGCATCGCCATTCATGATAGGTCTCGCGGTCTCGAGCATATCCATCACAGCCATATTCTTCCGGCCCCTGTTCGGGGTGCTGAGCGACAGGCGATCCCGCTCACGCCTCATGATGATGGGTCTGATCTTTGGCTCGATCGCCTACGCCATCCTCTTCCTCTCGCGCGACATATACACAATAATGGTTGCAAGGCTAATAGAGGGCTTTGCCGTCGCCTCATTCGTACCCTCCTCGATGGCAAGCGCGGTGGACCACGCCCCAGAGGGCAAGATTGGCGAGGCACTTGGATGGCGTGCCATGATGACCGGGATCGGCTTCACCGTCGGACCCTCCCTCGGTGGCTTCCTGTCCGAGATCTTCGGTTACGTGGTGACCTTCGGCATAACCTCCGTCTTGCTGCTCATGGTAATCCCTCTCGTCGTTTTCAAGGGGGCTGAGAGGCACCCGCCAACCACCGGCATCTCCTTCAAGGGCTTCAGGGAGAGGCACTTTCTCCTTGCCCTCATCAGCATGATTATCTATGCCATGGCATGGATGGGCCTTCTGACGTTCCTCTCCGCCTACCTGAAGCTGCTGGGCTACGGCGACCTCGAGATAGGCCTCTTCGTTAGCATTCAGGCCCTCTCCAGCCTAGCGCTGAGGGTATTGGCGGGCAGGGCCTCGGACCGGTACCCCGAGACCATGACCTTCGTTGGACTATTGATCATCTCCGTATCCTTCATTGCCGTATACATGATTCAGGTTCCGCCGTATCTCTACGTGGCGTCGGTCATCTTCGGGCTCGGCGTCGGCATATTCCTTCCTGGCTCTCAGACGCTCGCTTTGGCGAGGTCCCCGCCCAGCAATAGGGGCTTCCTCGCCAGCGTGTATCTGATGGGCTTTGACGTCGGGAACCTGAGCGGACCTGTCATATTGGGTATAGTCGTCCAGGTCACCGGGCTCTACCAGAACGCCTTCATGATAGCGCCAATCCTGACGCTCGTGGCTGCTCTGGTTGTATTAATACCGGTAAAACTTGCCAAACGCAATAAAACTTAAAGACCGTGTGCCGTTCAATAACAGTGGAGCATCTCCCAAAATGCTTACCCTCAGGTACCACAGGGGGACAGTGCTAAGCGGGGACGTCCACCTCCCCCACTCCGTCTGGGATCGATCCCTCGGGTCATACAAGACCCTTGGTCTCTACTACCTCGAAGCCCTGGACTACCTTAAGGTGAGCGCGATCCAGTTCAAGGACGAGGTAATGGATCCGCCGCCATGCACGTTCCTCAGGGCCAATATTATCCCGAGAGGTTACCAGATCGAGGCGCTCGACGCATGGGAACAGGCAGGAAGGAGAGGGATAGTGGTCATGCCCACCGGATCTGGGAAGACCCATGTCGGGATGCTAGCGATCGAGGAGGTTAACCAGCCCGCCCTCATAGTGGTTCCCACCATCGATCTCATGGATCAGTGGCGGAGGAGGCTCGCGTCCTCCTTCTCAATCGATGTGGGCGAGTACGGCGGCGGTGAGAACAGGATCGCCCCCCTGACCGTGGCGACATACGACTCCGCCTACCTGCGGGCCGAGGAGCTGGGGAACCTCTTTCCCCTGCTCATATTTGACGAGGTTCACCATCTGCCCTCGCCGGGCTACTCCCAGATAGCCGAGCTCTTCGCCTCCCCCCACCGACTCGGATTGACTGCGACCTACGAGCGGGAGGATGGGCTCCACAGGGAGCTGCCGCGTCTGGTTGGGGGAAAGGTCTATGAGAGGAGGGTCGGGGAGATGGCTGGGGACCACCTCGCCCCCTTCAGCATAGAGAAGGTTTACGTGGATCTCACCCCGGAGGAGGAAGAGGAGTATCGGAGGAACACCTCCACCTTCAGGGAGTACCTGGCGAGGAGGGGGATAACGTTAAGATCCCCGGAGGACTTCCAGCGCCTCATAATGAGGAGCGGCAGGGACCCGGAGGCGAGGGAGGCTCTGCTCGCCCGCAACAGGGCCATGGGGATAGCCCTCAACTCCTCCTCGAAGATCGACGCCCTCAGGGAGGTCGTCTCTGATACCTTGGGCGAGAGGACCCTCATCTTCACCCAGCACAACCAGCTCGTCTACCGTTTGAGCAAGGAGTTCCTAATCCCCGCCATCACCCACAAGACCCCGAAGGAGGAGCGCGCCGAGATCCTGAACGCCTTCAGGGAGGGCCGCTATAAAGTCCTCGTCACCTCGAAGGTCCTTGACGAGGGGATCGATGTCCCCGATGCCTCCCTCGGGATAATCCTCAGCGGCACCGGCTCCAAGAGGGAGTTCGTCCAGCGCCTTGGGCGCCTCCTCAGGAAGGTGGAGGGGAAGGAGGCAAGGCTCATCGAGATAATATCAAGGTCCACGGCGGAGACGAGGGTCAGCTACAGGAGGAGGGGTGCCCTCTAGTGCTCCCAGCCGAACTGCTCGTCGCCAAGACCTTCAGGGGACAGATAAGACCCGTCTACGTCCGACCAGCGCCTGAACTCCTCGAGCTGGCGGAGTCCCTCATCGAGATATACAGGAGGGGAACAGGGAAGAAGCGCCACCAGATCTACTCCGAGTTGAAGGACCTCGAGTACGGTCCCTTCAACTTTCGGCTCATCAGGGGTCTTGCCGCGTTGCTGGACAGGCGCTCTACGTTCGCGGTGGACAGCCCCATCGACCCCTACCAGCTGAGGAGGGCCGCCTTCTCCAGGTCCCAAGGGTTTGTCTTATCCGAGGGGGAGAAGGGCCGAATAATCGGCGAGATCTCTGAGGAGCTCAAGATCTGCCCGGAGGAAGTTGAGAAGTACCTGTGGAGCGACCTGGAGGATGAGCAGGTGATGAGTGGGTTCGAGCCTATCGCAGCCGAGGAGCTCCTGGCGGCGTACAACCTCTCCCTGACGCAGACCCTGCTCTTCAGGTCCACCGTACTGGAGTTCAGGGTTCGGGAGAACTGGAAGCGGATCTTCCGGAGAATAAAGAGGCTTGGTCTAATGTACTCCATAAACAGGGATCAGGGCGGCTACACAGTCTCCGTAGAAGGTCCCATCTCCATAATTAAGCTCACCGAGAGGTACGGAACGAACGTCGCAAAGCTCCTGCCGGAGATCGTGGCGGGGGGCGAATGGTCGGTGAGGGCGCAGATAGTCTCGCGTTGGAGGGATGACAGGCGCCTACTGAACTTCGAGCTGGGCTCGTCCGAGGGGGTTCTACTACCAATGCGCGCCATGGATCCAGAGGCGCTCTACGACAGCTCTCTGGAGGAGGACTTCGCAAGGAGGTTCGCCTCCCTCAGCACCAGGTGGAGTCTTCTAAGGGAGCCCGAGCTCCTACCCGTTGGAGCAACGATAATGATCCCGGACTTCGCCTTCGTGCTCGGGGGTAAACGGATCTATATGGAGATAGTGGGCTTCTGGACTCCCGACTACCTTGCCAAGAAGATCAACAAGCTCCAGATGGTTCGGGGTGTTGAGATGATAATTGCCGTTGACGAAAGCCTTGGGATCACCAAGAAGATCCCCGGCGACGTGATACCGTTTGAGAAGGAGGTTCCCCTGAAGCCGATTCTTGAGAGGCTGGAGGCCGCCGAAAAGGCTCATCTAAAGTTTGAGATGGAGCAGGCCGCCAAGTTACAGATAAAGGTCGAGGGTGAGTGCGCCGAGCTGGAAGAACTGGCTGCGAGCTCCGGCATTTCGAAGGAGGCGCTCAGAAGGACGCTCTTGGAGAGGCCTGTTGCTGGCTTTGTCCTTATAGGAGACTGCCTGATAAAGAAAGAAAAGCTGGGTGCGCTCGAAAAATTGATAGCCGGCGAGCGGTTTCTATCCGCGCTGACATCAAAGCTTGAGGCCGAAGGGATCAAGGATCCCTACCCACTGTTGAATTATTTTGGCTATCAGGTGAAATGGCGCGGGCTCAACTACGAATCTGCAGAGATAGTGAAACAGGCAGACTCGAAATGATACCTCGATGCAGGAGAAGCGATCGTGCTATGCAACTCGTCGTCCTGAGCGATTTTGATGGTACTATCGTGGATGTCGAGATGTCGGAGTTCATCCTGCGGAAGTATGCCAAGGGTAAACTGGAAGGCCCTCGACGAGCAACTAGAGAGGGGCGAGCTCACGCTCGAGGAGTGCGTCCAGAGGCAGTTCTCCATGGTAAACGTCCCCGAGGAGGTCATAATAAATGAGCTGGAAAAGGTGGTGCGGTTCCGCCCCACCTCGGAGACCTCGTGGACTACTGCATCGCCCGCGGCATGCCCGTCGCCGCCGTCAGCGGCGGGCTGGACTTCGTGATCTGGCACTTCCTGAGGGAGAAGGGCTGGGAGGGGTGCTTGAACCTCTACGCCGGCAGGGCGATCCACACCCCCGATGGCATTAAGTTCACCTTCCCCCGGTTGCACTACGGGGACTCCGCCAACTTCAAGGAGGACCTGGTCCGGTACCAGAAGGCCCGGGGCTACAGGGTGGTCTACACGGGGGACGGGCTCTCCGACTTCTGCGCAGTTAAGAACACCGACATCGCCTTTGTGGTGAAGGGATTCAAGCCCTCTAAACACTGCAGGGAGCAGGGAATACCCAACAGGGAGTTCGAGGACTTCCGCACTGTGCTCGAAGCTCTTAAGCCCTTGGTAGGGCGAGACTAAGCCCCGCACTTTATACTCTGGCGCCTCTCCATGTGCAGCTCCACCAGCTTCCTGATCTCGACTATGACGAAGGCCAGCAGGCACATTCCTAGCGGGTATATCCACTGCTCCAGGGTCAGCGGCACAGCGTTGAACCAGTCGGGCACCACGTACAGAGCAAAGAGCTGGAGGAGGAGCCCAAGCAAAGCCCCCGCATATATGTAGGGGTTTATGGTCAGACTCCTCCGCAGGTTCCTGAGGAAGGGCTCCCTCTCCTTCTGCGCCTCAATGCCGTTGATCCACTGCGACGCGACCACCGAGGTGAAGACTATGGCGACCGCCACCTCGTATGGGAGGATGCCGAGAAGGTGCCTGAACATGACAAAGGAGGCGAGTCCCATGATGGAACCGAAGACCAGCACCCTTACGATCTGGGTCAGGTCGAAAAACTGTTTTACTGGCTTCCGGGGGCACCTCTCCATCACCCTCCCCTCAGCCTTAGCGAAGGGGAACGTCTTGTCCTGAACGCCGTCGGTAACAAGGTTGATCCACAGTATCTGAATCGGGAATAGGGGCAGCGGCAAACCCGCGAATATGGTGCTTGAGAGGAGGAAGATCTCGTAGAGGCCGGTGGAGAGGAGGTAGTAGATCACCTTCCTTATATTGTCGGCTATGACCCTCCCGTTCTCGATGGCGCTGACTATCACCTTGAGGTTGTTGTCCACGATGACCATCTTGGCCACGCCCTTGGCAGCCTCGGTGCCGGAGCCCATGGCTATGCCCAGGTCGGCCGCCTTGAGGGCGGGGACATCGTTCACCCCGTCCCCGCTCACGGCGACGATCTCGCCCCCCTCCTGAAGGACCTTCACCACCCTGTACTTGTTCTCCGGGAGTATCCTAGCCAGAACCGTGGTTCTCCTCAGCGCCTCCAGGAGTTCCCCGTCGCTCATACCAGCGATGTCCTTGCCAGTTAGGACGCCGTCGCCCTCGCTCCATATCCCCACGGACTTGGCCACGGCCCTCGCCGTGAGGGGGTGGTCCCCGGTGATCATTATGACCCTTATCCCCGCCCTCCTCGAGATCTCCACGGCCTCCCGGACGCCCTCCTTGGGGGGATCGAGGAACCCCACGAGCCCGGTTATGGTGGCCCTCCAAGAGCTGGGCTCCTCCTCCCCGTCCCACTCCGCGGTGGCGAAGGCAAGCACCCTGAGGCCCTCCTCCGCCATCCTGTTCAGCGCGTCCTCAAGCTCCCCAAGCCCATCCGTATTGACCGCCATCTTCTTAAGCTCCTCGTAGGCCCCTTTGACGAAGAGCCTCCTGCCTCCAGAGAAGTCGTTGACGGTGGCCATTATCCTCAGCTTCGTGTCGAAGGGGTAGTCCCAGACGCGCGGGTGCCTCTCCCTTATCTCCGCGTAGCCCTCCACCCACCTCGCCAGCGCCACGTCTATGGGGTCCCCCGAGCCATCCTCAGCATCGTTGCACAGGGTCGCCCCAAGGGTAAGGGCCTCCCTGTCCATGGCAAAGACCTCCTTCACCACGAGCCTGCCCTCGGTGATGGTCCCGGTCTTGTCGGAGGCTATTACCGTTGCGCTGCCCAGCGTCTCCACCGCGGGGAGGTGCCTCGTCAGGGTCCTCCTCCTGCTGAGGTTGATGGCTCCCACAACCATGACCAGGGTCACCACTAGGGGAAGCCCCTCGGGCACCGCCGATACCATCTGGGCCACCAGCAGGTAAGCCACGTCGATTAACGTCCTTCCCTGCAGTATCCCCGAGGCTCCGACGGCAATGAAGAGGACCATCAGCAGCACTATGTACCTCTGGGCGAAGGACTTGATTGCCTTGGTCAGGGGGCTGTCCGGCGAGGCCTCCTTGACCTTCTCGGCTATGGAGGCTATGTACGTCCTGCGCCCGGTGGCCACCACGAAGCCCCTCCCCGAGCCCCTCACCACCGTAGTTCCGGAGAGGAGCATGTTCTTCAGCTCGTAGGGCATGGCCTCTGGGGGGAGTACGGCAGAGTGGTCCTTGGAGGCCGGCACCGACTCCCCTGTGATGGTCGCCTCGTCCACCATGAGCCCAGAGTCGTCGTAAAGCCTGGCATCCGCGGTAACGATGTCGCCCTCTGAGACCACGACGAGGTCCCCCGGCACGAGTTCGGAGGACGGCAGCGGGGCGACCTGCCCCTCCCTGAGCACCTTTACCCTGCTCTCCGTGAGCTTCTTGAGGGCCTTTATGGAGCTCTCCGCCTTCAGCTCCTGCCAGAAGCCTATGACGCTGTTGGCTAACACGAGGGCGGTAATGACGAGGAACTCCTTCCACTCGCCGACGAAGACGGTTATCCCTGCCGCTACTATTAGCACGTATATGAGGATGTTCTTGAACTGCCGGAGGAATATCCTGTACTTGGGGGTTTCCTCCTCTTCCAACAGGTTCCTTCCGTAGCTCTCAAGCCTCCTCGCCGCCTCCTCCATCTTGAGGCCCTCGCAGGAGGTCTTGAGAACCTCCACGGTCTCCTCCACGGTCAGGGCGTGTGCCCTCTCTGGCACGCTCATATACCTCAACACGCATCCATCATAGCTGTGAGTGCTCCGGCCGGGATTTGAACCCGGGTTACTGGCTGTCTTCGCCTAGG
>Ga0194125_10002463_pt1 | contig 30620 bp, 30 predicted proteins | sample TA2KigC250mmetaG_FD_148626 | JGI IMG/M metagenome (GOLD analysis project Ga0194125, IMG submission 148626) | Freshwater microbial communities from Lake Tanganyika, Tanzania - TA2015034 Kigoma Deep Cast 250m | ecosystem: Environmental > Aquatic > Freshwater > Lake | place: Tanzania: Lake...
ATTCGCCATCGGGTTGCCTCCTGATGAAACGGGTGATTGGGATACACCGTTTTTACCAGAGGCAGCCCGATTGTCAAAACTTAGCCCACCAATATCTTGAGCATATCACGGCTCGGGGAACCGTCCCCATTTTTGGCAAGTCGCGCGACGCGCCAATCTTTTCGTGGGCGCGATCAAGTTTGACACAATCGCCGCTCTCTGCTATACTTGGCGCCGAGTTGTGGAGGAGTGCCGGAGTGGACTATCGGCGCCGCCTTGAAAGCGGATGGGTCTAAAGCCACGGAGGTTCGAATCCTTCCTCCTCCGCCGCGCGGAATTTCAGATTTAAGATTGCCGATTTCAGATTGGAAATTGTTAGTCAATCGCAAACCTGAAATCGAAAATCAAAAATTTCTTGGAGGGGTCGCATAGTCTGGTCTAGTGCGGTCGCCTGCTAAGTGACTACAGTGGTCCTAAAAGCCGCTGTCGCGGGTTCAAATCCCGCCCCCTCCGCTCCTTAAAAGATGAAAGCGGAAAGATGAAAGATGAAAATGAAAAAACTTTCATCTTTCATCCTTCATCTTTCATCTTTGAAATTCTCCCCGTAGCGCAATTGGATAGCGCGCAGCCCTGCGGAGGCTGAGGTTGCGAGTTCGAGCCTCGCCGGGGAGGCACGACGAAACGCTCTGGATTTTTCCAGAGCGTTTTTGTTTTTGGGGAACTGTGCTATAATTCCCCCCGATGGACGCGATCCTCACGCACGAGAACGCCGATTTCGACGCGCTCGCCGCGTTGCTCGGCGCGAAAAAAATCTATCCCGACGCGATTCCGATTTTGCCGCGCCGCCTGAATCGCAACGTGCGCGATTTTTGCGCGCTCTACTGTGACGCGCTCCCCTTCACGCGTCCCGACGATTTGCCGCGCCAACATTTTCGCGACGTCGTCATCGTGGACAGTCAAGGCATCCAGTCCGCGCGCGGCGTCAACCCCAAAACGCGGATCCATTTCATTGATCATCATCCGCTCACCCGCGAACTCAAACCTGGGATGACGTTTTCCGGCGGCGAGACCGGCGCGACGACGACGCTCTTCGTCGAGCAAATCGGCGACAAGGCATTGACGTTGACGCCGATTGAAGCGACCTTGCTTCTGCTCGGCATCTACGAAGACACCGGCGCGCTCTGCTACGTCACGACCACGCCGCGCGACGCGCGCGCCACCGCGTTCTTGCTCGAACGCGGCGCGTCGCTTGCCGTCGTCAACGATTTTTTGCATCCGCCGTTGACGGACGCGCAACACAAATTGTACCAACGGCTGATCGAAAAAATCCAAGTGCTCGAAATCGCCGGACACGCGATTGCGCTTGCCGCCGCGCGCGCCGACGCGTACACCGAAGAAGTCTCCGTGCTGGCGCACCAATTGCGCGAGGTCTACGATCCCGCCGCGCTCTTCCTCCTCGTGCAAATGGACGATCATATTCAACTCGTCGCGCGTTCGGAACGCGCCGAGGTTGACGTGGCGATGATCGCCGGCGCGTTCGGCGGCGGCGGACACGACAAAGCCGCGGCGGCGTTGATTCGCGGCATCACGTTGCGCCAAGCCAAATCGAAACTCGTGAAACTGCTCAAAGAATCAATCACGCCATCGCTAACCGTGCGGCACGTGATGTCGTTTGGCGTGCACACCTTGGAAACGACGACGACGGTCGCGCAAGCCGCCGAAGCGATGGAGCGGTACGGGCACGAAGGTTTTCCGGTCGTGCGACGCGGCAAACTCGTCGGCATCGTCGCGCGGCGTGACATTGACCGCGCGATGCGTCACAAACTTGCGAACGCGCCGATCAAGAATCTGATGCAAAAACCGGCGGCGGTTTCGCCGGACGATTCGCTGGAAAAATTGCGCGCCGTGATGACCGCCAGCGATCTGGGGCAGGTGCCGGTCGTGCGCGAGCAACGCATCATCGGCATCGTCACGCGCACCGATCTGATCAAACCCTGGAGCCAACCGCGCGCGTCGCGCGCGCAAGAAATGGCGATGCGCTTGGAACAATGGCTGCCGCCGGAATTGCTCGCGCTGTTGCGCGACGCCAGCCAAATCGCGCGCGAACTCGGTTTTAGTTTGTACGTCGTCGGCGGATTCGTGCGCGATCTCTTGCTCAATCAACCCACGCTCGATCTCGATCTCGTCGTCGAAGGCAACGCGATCGCGCTCGCGCAGGCGTTGCAAAGAAAATATGGCGGACGCGTGCACGGACACACGCGGTTTGGCACCGCGAAATGGATGCTTGGACCGATGACCGATGACCGACGACCGACGACCGAAATTCCGCTTTCATCTCTCATCGCTCATCTTTCATCTTTGGATTTCTCCACCGCGCGCACGGAGTTTTACGCGCATCCGTCCGCGCTGCCGGAAGTCGAAACGAGTTCGCTCAAACAAGATTTGCATCGCCGCGATTTTACGATCAACACGCTCGCGCTCTGTCTCGACCCGGAACGGTACGGGCAACTGCTCGATCCGTTTGGCGGCGAAGCGGATTTGCAGCGCGGCATCGTTCGCGTCTTGCACAATTTGAGTTTCATCGAAGACCCGACGCGCATTTTGCGCGCGGCGCGGTTTGAACAGCGGTTCGCTTTCAAGATCGAGCCGCGTACCGCGCGCCTGATTGGCGACGCGCTGGCGATGTTCGCGCGCGTCAGCGACGAACGCGTTCGCCACGAATTCAACTTGATCTTCCGCGAAAGCGAGCCGGAAAAAGCGCTCGCGCGCGCGCGCGACCTGGGCGCGCTTGCCGCGATTTTTCCCGCGCTCGATTTCACCGATTGGCACGCGCGCAAATTCGCGCAGGCGCGCCAAATCGCCGCGCGTCCCAGCGCGCTGACGTACCTGGGTCTGCTGGCGTACCATCTGCCGCCGTCGCAAGCCAAAGAATTTTGTCGGCGGTTGCGGATGACGAACGCGGAGATCGAACCGCTACTGCAACTGCTCGCGCTGCGCGCCGAAGTCGAACCGCGCCTTGCCGTCGAAGCGCTCGCGCCGAGCGCGCTCTATCGCCTGCTGGCAGATTACTCGGACACCGCGCTCGAAATTTTCGCCATCGCGACAGACGACGACCGCGCGCGCGAACGCGTCGCGCTGTTCCGCACGCACTTGCGCGCTATCGCGCCGGAGTTGACCGGCGACGATTTGCGGCGAATGGGTATTCCGCCAGGTCCGCAGTATCGCGATATTTTGGCGCGCTTGCGCGACGCGCGCTTGGACGGCGTGATTTCTACGCGCGAGCAGGAAGTGGAAATAGTGAACCGGGGTCAGGGATCAGGGGGCGCGGATCGCTGACTGCTGACCGCTGATCGCTGGAGGAAGTATGGCAGGAAAATTTCTAATCGCTTCAAACAATCGCGCGACGGTGAACGCGCTGAAAAAAGCGTTGCAAGCCGAACGCCATCGCGTCGTCACCGCGCCGAACGGCTTGGTCGTCGTGGACACCGCGCTCGATTCCAAACCGAACGCGATTTTTCTCGGCGTCGCGTTGCGCGGCTTGAGCGGCTTGGATGCCGCGCGCGCGCTGCGTTCGCTCGCGCCGACGGCGAACGTGCCGATCATTTTTCTCGCGCAGAATCGCGCCGAAGCGAAACAAGCCGCTCACGCGCGCGTGCCGCTGACCGATTGTCTGATCGCGCCGTTCGATCTGGCGGAAGTCAAAACGCACGCGCTTGCGGGTTGGCACACCGGCGAACACATCGCCGCCGTGCGCCCCGCGCGCACGGAGAACGACTGGCTGTTGGCGATTCTCGATCCGCTCACGCGCTTGTATCATCGGCGGTATTTGTTGCATCGTTTGGCGTACGAAGCGAAACGGAGCGCGCGTTATAAAACTTCGCTCGCGGTGTTGTTGGTGGACGTGGACAATTTGAAAGCGATCAATCGCGCGCACGGCATTTTGACCGGCGATAGCGTGTTGATCGAAACGGGGCAGTTGTTGCTGGCGATGCTGCGCCGCGCCGAAATCGTCGGGCGGAACGAGACGCAGGATTTTATGATCATCGCGCCGCAGACGAATCTTTCCGGCGCGCGCGATCTGGCGCGCCGCATTCGCCAAACGATCGGCGCGCATCACTTTGTGCTCAAGGAACTCGATCTGCACGTCACGGTGAGCGTGGGTGTGGCGGCAACGTCCGGCGGCGACGTAGCAGACAATCTCGCGTTGCTGGGGCGCGCCCAAGTCGCGTTGACGCGCGCGAAACGACGCGGCAAAGATCGCGTGGAGGTGGGATGATGTTGGCGGAAATTGCGGGGTACATCGCGAGTTTGCGCGAAGCGCGCGCCCAAATGTTGCTCGCGCTCGACACTTTGAACGCGGACGCGTTGAACTGGCATCCGCTGCCGGAGGAGACGAATTCGGTGTACGCGCTCGCGTTTCATTCGCTCGGCGCGGAACGCCGGTGGATTCACGAGATTGTGGGGCAGCGCAAGATCGAACGCGATCGCGCGGCGGAATTTCGCGCGCGCGGTGATGATGTGCCGGGCTTGCGCGCGTTATTCGATGTGGTGACGCGCGACAGTGAGGAAATTCTCGCGCGGATCGCCGAATCGGATCTGGAGGCGGTGCGACCGGAGCCCAAGCCGCACACGGTTCGCTGGTGTATCTTGCACGTCATCGAACATTACAACGAGCATCTGGGGCAAATCCGTCTGACGCGACAATTGTGGGAGAATCGGCACGCGCGGGTGAATGAGATATAGTGGTCAGTGGACAGTGAACAGCGGTCAGAGATCAAGTCTGATCACTGTCCACTAGCGCGCGCGGCGCGCGGCTTTTTCAAGATCGTTTTTGCATTTGACGCAGAGCGTCGTCTCCGGCAGCGCGGCAAGACGCGCGGGGTCAATCGGGTTGCCGCATCGTTCGCAGATGCCGTACATGCCCTTTTCTGCCGTGCGTAACGCGTAATCAATCTCGTCGAGTTTTTGTTCCAGACGCCGGACGAGGGCGAGATTTTTTTCGCGTTCGTACACGTCGAGATCGACCTCGTCGCCGGTCGGTTCGGGCGCGGTTTGCAAGTATGCGCGCAAGTGCGCCAATTCGACTTGGGTTTGCTCGCGTTCCTGATTCAGTTTTTTGCGTTCGGCGGCAGAGAGCGTCTTTTTCTTCTTCATCCCTTTTCCTCGTGGATATTCGGGTTGTCGAGAAATTGGCGCATTTTATAGCACAGATTTCGCTGCGCGTCAATCGGCGCGAGCCGCACGCATACGTTGGCAAGTCTGAATCGGGTGACCTGCCGCAACAACAAAATCACACCGCCGATCTTTGGCGGCTAGATCAGTCCGCGTAGGCGGGCTGTATTTTATTGCCGCGAATCCATGCGCTGGATTTATCTCAGGCACGCCCCTTGCGCGCCCAGTCGTGCGCGGCGCGCGTCATCGCCGCAATATTTACCAGCGGCGTGTGTGGCGCCATCGCACAGCCCGGCGTCAAAATGTCCACACCGTTTGCCAGACACTCCCACGCGCTCTGATACACATCGTCCGGCGTGCCGTCGAGCAGAACGGTCACGGTTGGCACGTAACCCGTCACCGCGACCTTGCCTTGCAAATTTTGTCGCGCGATGTTCACATCCACGCCTTCGTCGAAATTGTACGCGCTCGCGCCGGTTTGCGCGATGTGCGGCGTGTGCCGCGTCGACTTGCCGCAGATGTGCATAATCGTTGGCACGGCAATCGCCGCGCACAATTCGCGGTGGTACGGCAGGATGAAATCGCGATACGTGTTCGGCGAGATCAAGCCGCCGGAGCATCCCGCTTCGCCGACGATGATCGCATCCGCGCCCGCGTTGATCTGCGCCTGCGAGTACCGGAGCGCGAGCGGCGTGAGCGCGCGCATCGCTTGATGAATCCACTCGGGTTGATCCACGACCCAGGTCAGAAAATTATCGAATCCGAAAATTTTTTCCGCCAGCGAAAATGGTCCCACAATCGAAGTGACAATCGCGATTTCATTGTCGTACTTTTTTCGCAATTGCGAAATCGCGCTCAACACGACCGGCACGCGCGCGCGATCGAAAAAATCGGCGGGGATCATCAATTGCTCCGGGTGCGCGTAGAGATGATGTTTTTCGGTCGGCACGGTATCGCGCGTGCGATAGTCAATCTCTGCGCCCAGCGCTTCCACTTCGACCGTCATACAGAACGGCAGTTTGATGCACTCGATGTCGGTGTAGCGATGAATGGACTCTGCCAGCTCGGCAAGTTGGTCCGCGTCCTTGTGCGCTTCGGGCCAAAGGAAACCAGATTTTTCCTGCATCTGCACCGTGATGCCAGTCGCAACTGCCGCGACCGGCACACGATCAACCGGTTCGCGTTTTAGCGCGTTGAGAAAACGTTGTTTGGTGTTCATCAAAACTCCAAAGGATGAAGGCGGAAGGATGAAGGATGAAAACGTCGTGTCATTGCGAGGGCGATTTTTGCCCGAAGCAATCTCCAAGCCGGAATGTGGAGATTGCTTCGCACGCAACGCTCGCAATAAGATTTTCATCCTTCATCTTTCCTCTTTCATCTTTCGAAATGTGTTCCGCTCAATTCGATCCACCTGATACCCCAACCCCACACCGCGCAACGAAGCCGTCGAGACGACGCCATTCTGCACGCGCACGATGTCCGGATGCACGGCGGCTTCGGGCAACGATGTGTCTGGATAATATTGCCGCGAGTTCGCTTCGACGCCCATCAACGGATGCAGCCGCGCGCCCAGTCCAACCGAGTGGAGCAACGATAAACCTGGGTTCGTCAAGTCCTGAATCGTGTACGGAATCTTTAACATTTCCGCACGCGCGGCGGTGAGCAACGCCATCGTGTGGCACTTGCACGTCTTGAGCGCGACGCCCGACCAACCCAGTTCCAACGCCAAATCCATCTCCTTGAAACCGATCAAGCTTTCGTCCACGATCACCGGCTTGAGTTTTGCAACCGCGCGCAGATCAAAACGATGCGCGGTGAGATCGCGCTCGGTCGGCTGTTCGACGTACAACAGCGCGGCATACGCGCTCGGCTCTTGTTCCTGCAATCGCCGCAAATATTCGACGATGTACTCCGGCGATTCGCATTGCTCGTTCGTGTCGGCGGACAAGTACAATTCGGCGCGACCTTGCCGCGTCAAAATTTCGCGCGCGATCCGATCCACCGCGCGCGTGCGATCCAAGTCCCACGCGAGATCGGTGCCGCGCAATTTGACTTTGAGACAGAACACGCCGTCGCGCTCGATCCACTGATCGAGCGAGTTCGGGCGACCGTCGCGCGGCGCGCTCGCGCTCATTTCTGACGCAAGCAATTTGTCCAAGCCGCCAACCAGATGAAAGATCGGCACCGTCGGCGCAAATTCCGCGCGCACAAAATCGGACAAGTACTTGCCGCGAAAATCCGCGCCGAGGTACGCGCTGAGATCGTGGCTGACGAAATCGCGTCCGTACCCGGCGTACGTCGAAATGCCGTTGACGATGCCGAACGCGTCGTGCAACGCGGCGTCAAGCGGTGACGCGCAGACGAGCGCGCCGAGAAACGGCATCGGCTCCGGCAATTGCATCTCCGCGCCAATCGCCGCGTTGATCTTCGCCAGCTCGGGTTCGAGCGTCCAGAACAGATCGAGCGGGTGCGCGAATTCTTTGTACTCGGCAAAGCGTTGGCACAGCGCTTGCGTGACGCGGCGCATCACTTGATCGCGCGTCGCGTGTTCCAAGCGCGGCGTGGGAAACGCCCAAAAATCGGAAAGGAAAATCGCGCCCCAGCCATCGGCAATTTTGCCGCGCCGGTTTTCGACGCGTGCGCGAACGTGACAAAACGTCACCGCGTCCATCACCGACGCGCCAAATTTTAGCGGCTCACGCGCGCGCTCATCGGAAAAGTACGGTTGAATTTCGACAATGCGAATATCCGTGTCAGCCATTTCTTCCTCAATCCATCATTTGCGCATCTACAGTCTCGCCCGCGCGCACCAGCGCGATATTTTCCGGCACGATCAGCAAACCGTTCGCGCGCGCGACGGAAGTGAGAATTCCCGAACCTTGTTCGCCAGTCGAACGCGCGATCCAATCCGCGCCGCGCGGTTCGACGACGACGCGAATAAAGTTGCGGCGTTGCGAATCGTTAACGAGCTCTTCCTGCAAAATCGCGCGTACGGTCGGTCGCGCGAAATTTGTTTTGCCGAGCATCGTCAAAATCGCGGGACGCGCGAACACTTCAAACGAAATCATCGCGCTGACCGGGTTGCCGGGCAAACCCAGCAAGGGCACCGGCTTTTTGCCGCGCAAAATTCCGAACGCGAGTGGCTTGCCGGGTTTCATCTTCACTTGCCAGAACTGCATCTCCCCTTCCGCGTTCAGCACGTCCTTCACGATGTCGTAATCGCCGACCGACACGCCCGCGCTCGTGAGAAACAGATCCACATCCGCGTCGAGTCCGGCGCGAATCTTCGCGGTGAGATCGGCGATGTTGTCGCGCGCGATCCCAAGTTGCACCGGCACGCCGCCCGTCTTCAGCACCGCCGCCGCGTTCGAGTACTCGTTCGAGTTGCGAATTTTGCCCGGCGCGATCGGCGCGTCGATCGCGACGAGTTCGTCGCCGGTCGCCAGAATCGCGACGCGCGGACGCCGATGCACTGCGACGTCCTTTTTTCCCAGCGACGCGAGCACGCCGATTTCGGCGGGACGCACGACCGTGCCTTTCGGAAAAACGATTTCGCCAACGCGAATATCTTCGCCCGCCGCGCGGACGTTCTCCCCGCGCGAGATCGCTTTCAGAATATCAACGCGTTCGCGCGTTGGGCGCGCGCCGCGCGCTTCCAATCCTTCTGAGGTCTCCTCAAAACGCACAACCGTGTCCGCACCCGGCGGCAACGGCGCGCCGGTCATAATTCGGATCGCCGTGCCGCGCTCGACCGTGTGCGCCGCGACGTATCCCGCCGCTACATCGCCGATCACGCGTAGCGTGACCGGATGATCGCGCGACGCGCGCGCGATGTCGTCTGCGATCACCGCGTAGCCGTCCATCGCGGAATTGTTGAACGGCGGAATGTTGATGTCCGACACAATCTCTTCGGTCAACACACGATCCAGCGCGTCGAGCAACGGCACGCGCTCGGATTCGAGCGGTTGGAAATGTTTGAGTACGTAGGCAAGCGCTTCTTCGACTGCGATCATTCCAAACTCCTGACAGACGACCGGCGACCGATGACGGAAAAATCAATTAGCCGGTCGTCGGTCATCGGTCGTCCGTCCTTGTTCCAAGTAACGACATTGCAAAATTCCAATCCTCCGGCGTATTCACATTCAAGAACGATAACATTTGCGGATCGAACCGCGCGATCTCGTCCGGCGCGACGACGCGCACGCGCACCGCGTCGAAAAAGTTGATGATGCGGAGATCGTCCGCGAGCAAACGCGCGCGCATCGGTCCGAGACAACGCTTGGAATAGATCGCGTGCATCGGTTGTAGGGGCAGGGTCACCCTGCCCCTACGCGCATCGGTTGGCGCGTGCGCGCGCGGGATCACAATATCGGCTTGCGGCGCAAGCGCGATCAGGTAACGCAGCAACGCGTCGTTGAGAAACGGCAAATCGCACGCGACAGCAAGCGCGTACTCGTGTTGCGCGGCGTGCAATCCGGAAAAGATTCCGCCAAGCGATCCTTTGCCGGGGTACACATCGCGAACAACCGGCAAACCAAACCGCGCGTACGCGTCTACGTCGTTCGCAACGATGATCGCTTCTGGGCAAACATTTCGCACGCGCGCGATCACGCGCGCGATCAACGGCGCGCCGTCGAAATCGAGCAACGCTTTGTCGCGTCCCATCCGGCGGCTTTTGCCGCCGGCGAGAATGACGCCGGCGACGCGCAGCAGAGAATCGGAAGATTGCATCAGAAAAAAGACCGATGACCGATGACCGATGACGGAATACAAATATCGCCCGTCATCCGTCGTCGGTCTTTCGTCGCACAAACAAAATGGGAACGCCCATTCGCGTCCCCATTGTCATCTCAAGCGCGATTTTCCGCCCCGCCTGATCCGGGCTGTTCTTTCATTTGCGCTTTGAGATAATTGACCGCCTCGCCGACGGTCGTGATTTTCTGCGCCTCGTCGTCCGAAATCTCGCCGCCGAATTTTTCTTCAAACTCCATAATCAACTCGACGAGATCGAGCGAATCGGCTTCCAAGTCCTCGCGAAAACGCGCTTCCATCGTGACCTTGCCCTCGTCCACGCCCAGTTTGTCCACGATGATCGCCTTGACCTGATCGAAAACTTGATCTGACATTGGTGCCTCCCCCTTGGATAAAAATTTGGATAGACGGATGTCTAAAACTGACCCAGAGTATACCTAGAATCGGCTTGTGCGTCAACCCCCGATCTATGATATAATCGGTCTGCGTTCCGCACAATACAACACCGCGCCGCGAAAAAAGTTACGCTACCGCACATGTCATTGCGAGCGTTTTTTGCGAAGCAATCCCCAAGCCGCGAGTAGGAGATTGCTTCGTCGCATCGTTCGACTTCGCTTCGCTCCGCTCACGACGCGCCTCGCAATGACACGGGACACAAAGGATTTCATGTCACCCGACGAAACCACACACGAAAATCGCAAACTCGAACATCTCCGCATCAACTTGCAGGAGAATGTGCAGTATCGCCAGTCGAACGGATTGGCGCGCTATCGCTTTGTCCATCAGGCGTTGCCCGAAATCAACCAAAACGAAATTTCACTCGCGACTGAATTTTTCCGCAAAAAATTGCGCGCGCCGATTCTGATCTCTTCGATGACAGGCGGCGCGTACCAAGCCGAACGAATCAACCTCGCGCTCGCGTCCGCCGCGCAAGCAACCGGCATCGCGATGGGGCTCGGTTCGCAGCGCGCGGCAATCGAAAACAACGCGCTCGCGCACACGTACCAAGTCCGCCGCGTCGCGCCCGACATTTTGCTCTTTGCGAATCTCGGCGCGATCCAACTGAATTACGCGTACTCGATTGACGAATGTCGCCGCGCGGTCGAAATGATTCGCGCCGACGCGCTGATTCTGCATCTCAACGCGATTCAAGAAGCAGTGCAGGCGGGCGGCAACACGAATTGGAAAGGACTGCTGAACAAAATCGAGCAAGTCTGCCGCGCGCTCGACGTGCCGGTGATCGGCAAAGAAGTTGGCTTTGGCATTTCCGAAGACGCGGCGCGGCAACTCGCCAGCGCGGGCGTCGCCGCGCTCGACATCGCGGGCGCGGGCGGCACCTCGTGGGCGGCGGTCGAAGCGTATCGCGCGCCGTCGTCGTTTTTGCGCGAACTGGCGGAAGCGTTTTGGGACTGGGGCATTCCCACCGCCGAAAGTCTGATCCGCGCGCGGCGCGGCGCACCCAGTTTACCGATCATCGCGAGCGGCGGGATTCGCGACGGCGTACAAGCCGCGAAATGTATCGCGCTCGGCGCGTCGCTCGTCGGCTACGCGGCGCCGCTATTGCGGCTGGCAGATCGCGGCGCGGAAGATGTGATCGCGGGAATCAAAATGATCGAAGAGCAAATGAGAACCGCGATGTTTGGCATCGGCGCAGAAAATTTGGACGCGTTGACAAGGACACACCACTTGGAAAGGGGACAGGGGTCAGGGGTCAGGGATCAGAATGGGGCTGTACCCTGACCCCTGTACCCTGTCCCCTGAAATCGAGATGGACGAATACCTTATCGCATTAGAAAACGAACTACGCGCGCTCGTCGCGTCACCCGATTCGGCGTACGCGGCGTACTATGGAATTTTTCGCTATCACCTGGGTTGGACGGACGCGCAATTTGTCGAAGTGAAATGCGACACGGGCAAACGCTTGCGCCCGCTCCTTTGCCTGCTCAGTTGTGAAGCATCCTGTGGCGATTGGCGGCGCGCGCTCCCCGTCGCCGCCGCGCTCGAACTCGCGCACAACTTTTCGCTGATCCACGACGACATCGAAGACAACAGCGACGAACGGCGCGGGCGCGTGGCGGTGTGGAAAGTGTGGGGACTCGCGCACGGCTTGAACGCGGGCGATGGAATGTTCGTCCTCGCGCGCCTCGCGCTCGATCGTTTGTGCGAACGCGGTTTCGACGACGCGAAATGCACCGCGATCAGCCGCGTCTTCGACGAAGCGACGCTCGCGCTTTGCCAGGGTCAGTTTCTCGATCTCGGTTTTGAAACGCGGATCGACGTGACGACCGACGAGTACTTGCAAATGATCGGCGGCAAGACCGCCGCGCTGATCGCCGCGTCGACGCGCATCGGCGCGATGCTGGCAACCGACGACGCGCACATCGTCGCCGCGTTCGCGCGCTTTGGCGAAAACATCGGGCGCGCGTTCCAAATCACCGACGACATTCTCGGCATCTGGGGCGATCCGTCAGTCACTGGCAAATCGGCTGCAACCGACATTCTGACGAAAAAGAAATCGCTCCCCGCGCTCATCGGCTTGAACGATCCGCAAAATGGCGCGGCGCTGCGCGCACTGTATTCGCAAAACGCACTTTCGCCGAATGATGTCGCGCGCGTGCTTGCGCTCCTCGATCACGCGCGCGCGCGCGAACACGCGCAACGGTACGCGGACGAGTTTCGCGCTGCCGCACTGTCCGCGCTCGACGCGACTGGAATAAAAAATCGCGCGTTGGAGCGATTGCGCGAAATGGCAGAGGCAATGACAAAAAGAGCGAGGTAGCCAACGTGGAATCAAATCAAACAGCGCGCGCCGTCGTGCTTGCCGCGCACGGCGCGCCTGCCACCGATTATCCGCCGCTGCGCGTCGGATTCTTGATGATGCTCGAATTCGCCAAACCCGTCGAGCGGATCGGTTTTCTGCGCGCCTGGCGCGATCGCTTGGACAAGGAAATGCGAACGTGGCGACGCACGCAGGAGAACGATCCGTACAAAGTCGCCGTGGATGATCTCGCGGCGCAACTCGCCGCGCGCCTCGATTGCCGCGTGATCGTCGGCTATAACGAATTTTGCGCGCCGACGATTGACGAGGCGATTGATCGCGTGATCGCCGACGGCGCGCAGCGCGTGATCGTGTTGACGACGATGCTCGTGCGCGGCAACAGCCACACCGAACTGGAAATCCAACAAACCGTCGTCCACGCACGCGAACGTCATCCGAAAGCGGACATCCGTTATGCCTGGCCGTTTGAACAAGCGCGTTTGGTTTCGTTGTTTGCCGACCAAGTCAATTCGCATTTGGAAACTGAACCTCAATAAGACGAGTCCGCGTTCGGATGGAAATGAGCTAGCCACAGTAGATCACAATTTTGTCATGCTGAGCGAAGCGAAGCATCTCGCTAATTGCAAATTGCGAGACGCAAAGCGTTCGGCGCAAAAAGCGCGCCTCAGAATGACAATCTGTGATGTACTGAGCCAACTATCCAACCAACTATGCACCTCCTCGCGCTCCTCACTTTCATTCTCTTCCTCAGCACCCAAATCGGGATACCGAGTTTGCCGCGCCTCTCCGCCGAAATGGGCGCGAATCCGCAAGAGATGGCGGCTGTGCTTTCTTCCGCGCTGATGACGGCGGTCGCGCTGCAATTCATCAGCGGCGCGCTCGCGGATCGGTATGGACGACGCGCGGTCTTGATCGTCGGCGCGGCGCTCGGCGGGATCACTTCGCTTTTATGCGCGTTCGTGACACAGTGGCAATGGCTGCTCGCGTTGCGAATTTTGGGCGGCGCGGCAGACGCGATTGCGATGCCCGCACTCCTGGGTCTGACGGCGGAAATTTCGGAAGGGCGACAAGGCGCGTTCTTCGGCGTCCTACGAAGCAGTCAGGGCTTGTCGTTCATCGTCGCGCCGAGCATCGGCGGATGGTTGGCGATATATTCACTGCGCGCGCCGTTCGTCGTGGACGGATTGCTTTCGTTCGCCGCGTGCGCGGTGATTTTCGTTTTCGTGCATGATCGTCGTAAGGGCGAGGCATTCGCCAAGACGCTCTCCAATGGCAAGGTACGCTCCAGTGAGCAAGACACCCGGCGCAACGGACACACAGTGGCGAATGCCTCGCCCCTACTAGAAATCGCGCGTGTTTTCGCGCAACCGCGCGTCTGGGCGTTCGCGCTCTTTTCCGCGGTGGACAATTTCGCGTTTCCGATCCTTGCCGCGTTCGTGCCGATCAAAGTCATATCGCTCGGCTACGTCGAATGGCAACTCGCGGCGATGCTCGCCATCGAGGCAATTGGGTTCACCGCCGCATCATTCCTCGTCGGACGATTTTCGGATCGCGTCGGGCGGCGACCATTCGTCATCGCCGCGTAGCCGTTGATCGTGATCGCGTGCGTCGGATTATTTTTCGCGCGCGATCTGCCGACGCTGACCGCGTGGTACACCTTGTTTGGACTCGCGAGCGGGACGACGTTGCTACTCGGCTTAGTGATGATGGCGGACATCACGCCAAACGCGCGCGCGGCGACGACACTCGGATCGTTCGACGCGGTGATCGATCTTGTGATTTTCATCGCGCCGCTGATCGCGATTACCGCGTCGGGAGCGATCGGTACGGAATGGGTGTTGGTGTTAGCGGCACTGCCTTCGCTCGTCGCGTTTCCAATCGCGCTGGCAACGCGAGAGACGCGAGGTGAGGAGAAATCATGATCGCCAGAGCAGACAACTATCTGCAAAAATTGTGCGTCGAAATTCCCAGTCGCCGCGTCGGCAGCGCGGGCAATCGCGCGGCGACGGATTTTTTCGCGGCGCGCGTCGCGTCGTTCGGCTTTCACGTCGAGACGCCGACGTTCGAGTGCATTGATTGGGAGTGCGACGGCGTTCGGCTCAGCGCGAACGGCGCGGCGTTCGATGCGTTCGCCAGCCCGTACTCGCTCGGCTGCCGCGTCAGCGCGCCGCTCGTCGCGGTCTCGACCGTAGAGGAATTAGAGGCGGCGGAGATTTCTGGCGCGGTGGTTTTGCTGCGCGGCGAAATCGCCAAAGAACAATTGATGCCGAAGAATTTTGCATTCTACAATCCCGACGAACACAAACAGATCATCGCGTTGCTGGAAGCGAAAAAGCCGCGCGCGATTATCGCGGCGACGACGCGCAATCCCGACTTGGTTGGCGCGATGTATCCGTTTGCGCTGATCGAAGACGGCGATTTCGATATTCCGTCCGTGTTTATGACCGAAGACGAGGGCGCGCGGCTGGCGCGCTATGTGGGGAAGTTGATTTCGCTGGAGAGTCGCGCGGCGCGCATCCCATCGTCAGGTTGCAACGTGATCGCGCGCAAAGGCGCGCGGCAAGATCGCCGCGTTGTGCTGTTCGCGCATATTGACGCGCACATCGGATCGCCGGGCGCGTCGGATAACGCGAGCGGCGTCGTCGCGCTGCTGCTGCTGGCGGAATTGCTCGCAGATTATCGCGGCGACCTGGGAATCGAAATTGTCGCGATGAACGGCGAGGATTATTACGCGGCATCCGGCGAGAACCAGTACGTCGCGCGCAACGCGGGCAAGTTCGACGAGATCGTGCTGGGGATCAATCTCGACGACATCGGTTATCACAAAGGCGCAGTCGCGTACTCGCTGTACGATTGTCCGGCGGAGATCGCGCGCGCGATTCGCAACGCGTTTTCCGCACATTCTGATTTGATCGAGGGACCACAATGGTACCAAAGCGATCACGGACTCTTTTTGATGAACCAGGTGCCGGCGTTGGCGATCTCGTCGGAGAATCTCGCGGAATTGATGGGCGAAATCACGCACACGCCGAAAGATCGTCCGGAGATCGTTGACGCGACCAAGCTTGTGACTGCGGCGACTGCGCTCCGCGATTTGTTATCGCGCTTGAATCACGCGCGATGATGCGCTCGTCCCAACACCGCGACGATCTCACCAAAATAGATGCGGTGATAATCCTTGTTCGGATAACGTCGTTCGATGCGCGGATCCAAGAACTGCGCGGGGTTCAGATCGTCCCAGTACATCTTGCGACACTCGATCACGAGTTCCGCTTCGGCAAAACTGGGCGCGGCGATTTGCGTTGAGGCAAGCGGCGTCAACTTGGCTTCGGCAATCTTGTTGCCGTCGCGCCCGGACTTGGTGCCGAGCAGTTGAACGGCGGGCGCGTATTTTTTCGGAAACGCGCAGAGCGTGAACGTATCGTACTGTTCAGTGAATCCGTATGTATAGCGCGTGGGACGCACGACGACTTGCGCGAAGGGCACACTCCACATCACGCCCAAACTGCCCCAGCCCACCGTCATCGCGTTGAAATGACCTTTGGCAAAATCGCCGGAGGTCAGCACTAAATTCTGCACGTGCCACAAATCGTACGGCTTGGTGACGAATTCCTCGATTGGAATTGGTTGACGTTTCACGATCATTCTCCTGATGATAACTTGAGCGCGTCGACAAACCGCGCGTTGAACCCAGGTTCGGAGTTCAGCTCAACATGTTCTGCGCGCGCGGCAAGCGATTCACCGCGCGCAAAACCTTCCTCGCGCAAAAAGAGCGCCGCGCCCAAACCCGCGCCGTTCGCGACCATTTCGATTCGCGCGCGATCTACGTCGGGCAGCAAGCCAATGCCGATGAGCGCGTCCTTGTTCAACTGACTGCCGAACGAGCCAGTCAAAATCACGCGACGTAGATCGCGCGGCGCGACGTTCAGTTTCTCCAGCAAAATATCCGCCGCGACGCGAATCGCGGCTTTGGCTTTTTGCAATTCGCGAATGTCCATCTGCGACAGCGCGACGCGTTCGTTGACGACGACGCGCGCAACATCGCTGCTGCGATCAATCGGAAGCGTCGCGTGATTGCCCGCAAAGCGCCCGCTCTCTTCGATCACGCCCGCGCCGCGCAACGCGTGAATCAGCGAGAACAGCCCCGACCCCGCGATGCCGATTGGCGCGCGATTCGCTATCGTCGTCACGCGTAAATTGCCGTCCTCGACGCGCGCATCAATGATCGCACCGTCCACCGCGCGCGTGCCGCAAGAAATGTTCACGCCTTCGAACGCGGGTCCCGCCGCCGTAGACGCGACGAGAATCGCGTCACCGTCGGTCGCCATCACCTCGCCGTTCGTGCCAAGATCAATCGCAAGCATCGGCACGCGCACGCGATCATAGTCGAACGACGCGAGACACGCGGTTGTATCGGAGCCGACGAATCCGCCGATGAGCGGCGGCAGCGCGACGCGCGCGCGTTCGGGAAAGAGATTGCCGAAAAAATCGCCCGCGTCGCGAATGGACGCGCGGTTGTGCGGCTGAAACGGCAGAACCGCGATCCTGTCAACGGGGTAGCGCATCAAGAGGTGGTGCATTGCGGTATTGCCGACGATGATCACGCGCTCGATCCGCGTGAGGACGCGCTTGCTCAACTTGAGCGCGGCGAGGGCTTGAAAGATCGAGGATTGCGCGAGCGCGGAAAGTTTGTCGGCGTTGCGCGCGGCAGCGTAGAGTCGCGCGATCACGTCCGCGCCGAAGAGCGTCTGCTGATTCAGCGCGCCCGCGCCCGCATACACGGTTCCCGTTTTGAGCGACACGAGAAACGCGGCGACCGTCGTCGAACCCAGGTCAATCGCCAACCCGAGCGAATCGTCGTTCGTGCGAAACTCGTTCGAGCGCGCGAAAATCTTGTTCGAGTAGACGACGACGGGCATCAGCGTCACGCGCGCATCACCGATCACGCGCGCACGGCACGCCAGGCGCACGTTCGCCGCGCGTTCGGCGACGAGCAGATGCTTTTGCTCAACCTCATCGTGCGGCGCGAGCGCGCCTTCCGCGATCACTTTGCATTTGCCGCACGTCCCGCGTCCCGCGCACGGCTGCTCCAGCGACAATCCGTTCGCGGCGATGATCTCGCCGATAAGTTGATTCGGCGCGCATTTGACTTGGCGCGTTTCATCGGCGTAAGTAATCGTAAGAGTAGACATCGTGGAATCGGGTGACAGGGGACAAGTGACACGTGACAAGGAAAGAGGCGCGTATCACGCATCACGTATCACTTCCCTTGTCACCTGTCTCGTGTCACTTTTTCCTTGCTCGAAACGCCTTGATCCACCGCATCGCGTACTCATCGCGTCCCATCAACAGATCGCACGCGCGGATCGTGGTGGCAAGTTCGGGCACGGTCGGATCCGTGATCGCCGCGCACATTCCACGCGCGATGCCGAGCGCGAGGTACGCCGCGTTGATCGCGACGCGATCGGGCAAACCGAAACTGACATTGCTCGCACCCAGCGAAAGATTCACGCCGAGTTCTTGCTGCACGAGTCGCATCGTGTTGAGCGTGACGCGCCCCGCGAGCGAATCCGCGCTGACGGTCAACGCGAGGCAATCAATGACGATATCTTCGCGCGGCATTCCGTGATCGGCAGCGCGTTGGACGATCTTGCGCGCGACGGCGAGCCGCGCGTCGGGCGTCGCGGGCACACCCGAATCGTCCGTGACGACGCCGATGACCGCCGCGCGATATTTCGCCGCGAGCGGCAGAACCGCGTTCAACATTTTTTCTTCGCCCGTCGTCGAATTGATCAGCGCCTTGCCTTCGTACGCCGCGAGCGCGGCAGTAAGCGCGGCGGGATTCGCGCTGTCGAAACAGAGCGGCGCGTCCACCGTTTGCGCGAGCGCGCGGGCAAGTCCTTCCAAAAGTTTCGGCTCGTCCGCGCCTGGCACGCCCGCGTTCACGTCGAGTACGTGCGCGCCTGCCGCGATTTGTTTGCGCGCGTCTTCGAGCGCGATACTGAAATCGCTTTTGGCAAGCGACTCCATCAAACTCTTGCGCCGCGTTGGGTTGATCCGCTCGCCGATAATGACGAAGGGATGATCGGGGCTGATGATGATTTGTTTCGTTTTCGATGAAAGATGTGTTTCCATTTTTTTCTGTCGCTGTCATTGCGAGCGAAGCGAAGCAATCCCCAACCCGCGAGTTGGAGATTGCTTCGTCGCAAAAACCGCTCCTCGCAATGACAGATCGCTATCGCCCTTGCACTGCTGCTTTCGCGCGCGTCGCCGCGGAGGATGCGTCGGGCGCGTAGAAATCCGCCCCGATGTCCATCGCGTATTTCTCTGTCACGGGCGCGCCGCCGATCATCACTTTGACATTGCCCCGCACGCCCGCCGCGTTCAACGCTTCCAGCGTCGTCTTCATCTTTGGCATCGTCGTCGTCAAGAGCGCAGACATACCAACCAGTTGCGGCTTGTGCGCGGCGACGGCATCCACGAATTTTTGCGGCGACACGTCGCTGCCGAGATCGACGATTTCAAAACCCGCGCCCTCGAGCATGATCGCGACGAGATTCTTGCCGATGTCGTGCAAATCGCCTTGCACCGTGCCGATCACGACCTTGCCGATGGCTTGCACGTTCGCGGCGGCAAGCGCGGGGCGCAGCAATTCCAAGCCGCCTTTCATCGCGCGCGCGGCGACGAGCATTTCGGGCACAAAGTACTCGCCCGCTTCGAACAATCGTCCCACTTCTGCCATCGCCGAAATCAAACCGTCGTTGAGAATTTTTTCGGCGGGCGTTCCTTCGCTCAGCGCTTGCTTGACCAGACTGGTCGTCCCAGGCGCGTTGCCGTCAATCACACCTTGCCTAAGATCATCGAGTAGAGCCATTGCTATTCCTCCGTGAAAAATTTTGAAAGACAGAAGGATGAGGGATGAAGGATGAAAACCGATTTGGTCGTTTCATCCTTCATCCTTCTGCCTTCATCCTTTATTATGCTCCGTATTTCCGATACCGCTCCACCACCTCAAACATCGCGCGCACGTTTTCGTCAGGCGTGCGTTCGTCCAAATTGATGCAACACAGCGCGGCGCGTTCGAGTGGTCCCGCCGCGCGCAACAACGCTTCGACGTCGGCGGCGACATCATCGCGTGGCAGCGTTGCCACGCGGACGGGACTCATCCGCAAACTGAAGATCGCGTTTGGCAGCGCGGCGCGGCACGCGGCGACATCCGAACCCCAGCCGACATCGAAAAATTCCGCGCCCTCCACCTTGGCGTACTCGTCGCGAACCTTGTGCATATCCACGCCGCAATGATGAATCCCGTACGGATAGAGCTCGCGCGCGAGTTGCTGATCGTACGGCAATAGATATTCGCGATACGTCCGCGCCGAAATCATCGCGACCGTGCAGTTGGAATGAAGACTGATGCGCGCATCCACCGCGCCAACGATCCGATTGACCGCGACCGAATTGCTGCCCGTGCGCCGCCGCACATATTGAGCCATCGCCTCGATCGTTTGCGCGCACACGTTCAGCAAACGGCGCGCGAGCGCGGGGTTTTCGTAATAGTCTACGAATAATTGCGATCCGCGCAAGTTGAGCGCGACGTTCTGTACGCCCTCCCAATTCACGTCCCCTTCGATTTTGCCGTACTGCGCCTCCAGCGAATCCATCAGCGCGATCAACTTTCGGAACGCGGGATTCGTTTCCAAGTCCGGCGCTTCAAGCGCCAGCACTTGCGCGTCGGTCAAATTCGCGGGAATCACTTCGGGTGATGCGTGATCATAGTACTTGATCGCGCAACCCAAGACTGCCGATGGCAAAAACCCCGCCGCGAGATGTACCGGACCGATCACGGGACGCGGCGCAGCGTTCGCTTCGCCCAAGCCGAGGACTTGCCCTGAGCTTGTCGAAGGGTCGCCGAAACGCGCGTGCAGCGCGGCGCGCATCGCGCGTTCGCTTTCGACGCGTGTGAGCGGATCGAAGAAAAACGCTTCGTCGAATTTTATGCCGTATTGTTTGTTCCACCAACTTGGATGGAAGACAATTTCGACGGGGAGAAAGTTGCGAGATTCCAAAGTCATTCGTGCGCCACCCAATCGTCCACGCGCGTTTCGGCTTGCCGCGCGATTTTTGTCGCGTGCGCGCTCATCGAAGTGATCGGCGCGTCCTTGTCAATTTCGTGATGGCGATCCAACAACGCGTCGAGCAGAAGAAAAATCGCGCGCGCGTCCACGCCGGGAATGATCGGCGTGTCCGCAATTTCTTTGTCCCAGCCACTCACAAAGCCCCAGCGCGCAGGACAATCGGCGGGGACATCGTATATCGTTTTCGAAATCGTAAAGACGACGCCGCCCTTGATTTGCCTCAACGCGGGAAATCGTTTCACCAGGTCGGGGGCGCGCATCGTCAACGTTTTGGTTATTTCGTCTATCATTCGTTGGCGTTGTTGATCCGGCGGTTGTTCATCGGCGCGCGTCCAGGTTTGGCGCGCCGGGTCAAAGCGTTCGTGGATCCATTCGCCCGCGCGCCAGCTCACGCGCCCGCCCCAGTGTTTGACTTCGAAAACCCAGATGCCTTTTGCGCCGAGGACGATCGTATCCACGTCGTCGCCGGGTTTTTGCTGCACGCCATACAACACGTACATCGAATCGATCGGCAAAGTTTGCAGATGCGCGACAAAAGTGTGTTCGCCCGCGTCGCCGAACGCGGACGAGGGCGCAGGCAATTCGCCGCGCAGTTTCGCGCGCCATTGCGGCAGCACGCGCGCCAACACGTCATCGCGCAAGGGATGCGCGGGTGGCGCGGGCTTGGTGATCTGAAATTGCCAGAGCAGAAAAATGGCAAGCAGCGCGAGCCCCACCAGTCCGGCAAACGCCAGCGCCAAGCCACCGATGCTTGGCGCGAGTCCGATGTTGAGCGGCGCGCTCAACCACGCGCCAGCCCCCGCGATGCCCAAGCCGCCGATGAACATCGTCCCCGGCACAAACGCGATCGTGGTCAGTTGTTTCCGGAGCAAACCGATCTTTTCGGCGTGCGCTTGGCGCGCGCGCGCGTATTTTTCGCGACGCTGCGCGTAACTTTGCAAAAGGCGCGCGCGCCCTTCCGTTTGGAGCCAGCGCTCCACTTGCGAGATGCGCTCAAAACCGCGCGCCAGATCAGCAAGGTGATTGTCAAGGAGAATCATTTTGCCTACGGCTCACGCAGCGCGTCCCACAGCGCGATCACATTTTCCGGCGGCACGTCCGCTTGAATGTTATGCACCGGGTTGAACACGAAACCGCCGCCGGGCGCAAGCGCGTCAATGTTGCGACGCACGTCGTCTTTCACTTGCTGCGGCGTGCCGTGCGGCAAAATGTCTTGCGTGTCCACGCCGCCGCCCCAGAATACAATGTCCTTGCCGAAATCGCGCTTGAGCGCGTGCGGTTCCATTCCGGTCGCCGTAACGTGAACTGGGTTGAGAATGTCCACGCCGATCTCGATGAAATCCGGCAAGAGCGGACGCACGTTGCCGCACGAGTGGAAAAAGAGTTTCGCATTTGGCGCGAGTTGGTGGATCCGCGCGAACAGCGTCGCGAGGCGCGGCTTGATCAGTTGGCGGAACATTCGCGGCGAGATCAACTGCGAGACTTGCGTCCCGTAGTCGTCTGCCTCCGAAACGACATCCACGACGTCGCCCAGGCGCGGCAGCGCCATTTCCCAAAACGCGAGTTTCAGTTCGACCATCTTGTCGAAGAACGCGCCGGCAAGCGCTTGGTTCGACGCCATATCCATCAGAATATTTTCCATCCCGCGAACGCGTTGCGCCATCTCAAAGACGCCGGCAAGCACGCCCTTGATCATCACCGCCCTGCCTTGCGCGCGATATTTTCGCGCGAGTTCGCGCAAGCCCGCGATGCGCGCGGGATCGCCGGTGTTGGGGAAGCGATGCGCGCGCAAATCGTCTTGGGTCACCGGCGCGTCCGCCAGCGGCGAACGCACCATCGAGTAGTACAAGCCATCGGGCTTGGGACGATGATGCACGACGCCCCACTCGTCCACGTACTCCCAGTACTCGCCGATGTCTTTGCCGACGACGTTCCAGTTGTGGCTGTTGAGCGGAAACAAGCCGCGCACATCCACGCCCAGTTTTTCGACGATGTCGTCATCCGGCAACGCGAGTTGTTGGATCGTATCGCACAGCGTTGGCGCGACGCGCGGCAGACCCAGGTACTCGCGCAGTCGTTGATACGCGACGACGTGAATTCCGGTCACTTGAGTCGAACCGAGATCGAACGGAATTCGATCCGGCTCGCGATGATTTAGCGTTGTGAGTATGCGTTCGCGTGAATCCATAAGCAAGTTCAAAGTTCAAAGTTCAAAGTTCAAAGTTCAAAGTTCAAAGTTCAAGGTTCCAGGTTCAAGGTTAAAAGTTCAAAGTTGAAAGAGAACTTTGAACTTTGAACTTTCAACGATTGAGGCAGTCAATCACCGTTTTCAAATTCACCATCAGCACACCCAGATTCTCATCGCGGATGCCTTCCTCTTGCGTTGCTTCCATCAACGCGGTCACGACGTACTTGAACACTTCGGGTTGCGTGTACTCTTGCAACATTTGCGCCATCGCCGCGCGCGCGTCATCCTCCGACGCGTCCACGAGTGATTCGAGCGTGGCTTGATTCGCGGCTTCGGCTTGATCGATCATCTGTTCCGTCACTTGCGGTAACGGCGCGTCGCCTTGCGCCATCATTTGCCAGACGACCGCACCGAGATAAAACAGCAACTCGCGCTCGTCCTCGTTGAACAAATCGCCGTCCACCGCCATCAGGTACGTCATCACGACCGGCTGCTCCGCCGCGAATTTCTCCGCGAGCGTTTTGCCTTCGCGCGCCGAAAAACCGGCAATCCGTTTCCAGGTTGTCTCAACGATCTCTGCGGAAATGGGTTTCATTGTTTTCTCCGAACATACGACCGCCGACGGCTGCCCGCCGACCGCCGCAGTTTTCTTTTGCTAACGCTAGCCGCTTACCCACCCTGCGCGAACGTACTCCCCGCCGAATCGCGATCGAGGAACAAGCGCGCGTGCGGCGTCTGCCGCAAGATCGATCCGGGACAATCTTCGCGAACCGGCATTCGCAGCGCGCGGTACACCGCTTCGGCTTTGCGCGCCTCCGGCACGATGCACAACACGCGCTTTGCCGCGAGCAGCGCCGGAATCGTCAACGTGATCGCGTGCGTTGGCACTTGGCTCAAACTTTTGAAATGCCCTTCGCCCACTTGTTGCCGCCGCGATGTTTCGTCGAGCCGCACAACTTTTGCCCAGACCGGATCTTTGAAATCGGCAAAGGGCGGATCGTTGAACGCGATGTGACCGTTCTCGCCGTAGCCGCACGCGCACAAATCGGCGGGATGTTCGCGCAACCACCGCGCGTACTCGGCGCACGTCTCTTCGACACTGCCGACCTGACCACTGACCGGGTAAAACGCCTTGACCGAAACGTAGCGCAAAAAATGTTGGCGCAGAAAATTCGGAAAACTCGCCGGATGATTCGGGTCAATGCCGATGTACTCGTCCATATGAAAGACATTGACGCGCGACCACGGCACGTTTTTATCCTGACGCAGCGCGGTCAAGAACGAAAGTTGCGAGTTGCCGGTCGCGATGATGATGTTCGCCTCACCGCGCTCGCGCGCCGCACGCTGAATCACTTCGGATGCTTCCGCCGCCGCGGCGTTGCCCATCTCTTCGTTCGATTGAAAAACGCTGACCTTGAGTTGATCCACTTGCGTTTCGTAAATTGGTTTCGTCATCGAAACACTCCTCGCTTAAAGGATGAAGGCAGAAGGATGAAGGATGAAGGATGAAACCTTCGGCGCAAAAATTCATTTCATCCTTCCGCCTTTTGAATTCTGTCTTCGGTGTGTATCCACGCGCCGCCGATCATCACGCGCCACGCGCGCCAAGCGTCGTTAAAGATCGCGAGATCGGCGTCCTTGTGCGGCGCGATGCTTCCGACGCGCGCGTCAACGCCGATCACGCGCGCAGGCGTCCGCGTCAACATTCGAATCGCTTGTGGGATGGGAACGCCGACGACGTTCGTCAAGATCGGAATCATTTCATTGAGCAGCGTCGTGCTTCCGGCGAACGCGGAGCGATCCAACATCATCCCGACGCCATCGCGCACGTCGTACTCCAGCGCGCCCATTTTGAAACGCGATCCTTCCGGCAAGCCCGCGCCGTTCATCGCGTCGGAAATGACGCACAGCCGCTCCGCGCCGATACACTTGTAACCGAGTTTCAGCAGCGTCGGCGGCAAATGCTTGTTATCACAAATCATTTCGACTGTCAACCCGTCGTACGTCAGCGCGGTTTCCAGCAAGCCGGGCTTGCGCCAGGGACCCTCGCGGATCGTCGAAGACATCGCGCTCCAAATGTGCGTGACGTGCCGCAAACCCACGCGCATCGCGGCGAGCACATCATCGTCTTTGGCGGAACTGTGTCCCGCCGCCGGAACGATTCCCAGCCGCGCGAGTTTTTCGACGAGCGGCAACGCGCCGGGCAATTCCGGCGCGAGCGCGAAAATCTTGATCACGTCGGAATGTTCCAGCAGCGCGTCCACCGATCCGTCATCCGGCATCCGGATGTTTCCCGGATCGAGCGCGCCTTTTTGCGCGAGCGAAATGTACGGACTTTCGAGATGCGTTCCCAGCACGCGCGATCCGGCGCGCGGCGCGCGCATCCACGCGCGCGCAAAGTTCAGGCACGCGACCAGATCGGGAATCGGCGCAGTCGCCAGCGTGGCGACCAAACTTGTGACGCCGCGCCGCGCGTTCTCCACGCAAATCGTCGCGAACGCGTCGGCGGTCGGTTCGTTGAACGTATGTCCGAGCGCGCCGTGCGTGTGAATGTCAATCAAGCCCGGCGTGATGTAGCGTCCGCCCACATCAATCTTTTCGATCTCCGCGCCGAGCGCGCCAACATCCGTCACAGCAACGATTTTATCGCGCTCGATCACGACTGCCTTGCCTTGTGTAATTTCATCCGGCAAGACGATCCGTCCGTTGACAAGCGCAAAGCGACCGTTGACCGATGACCGATGACCGTTGTCTCTCATCTTCCCGCTCTCATCTTTCATCTCTCATCCTGCGAAAAAACCGCGCCAGATCATCCGCTCCCGCGTACCAAAATACCGCGCGCGCGATCCCGCGCAACGTTTCGGAAATATCCGCGCCGCTTTGCGCGATCGCGACGATTGGAATATTTTTCGCGCGCGCGTATCCGGCTTCGATTCCAACGCCGACGCCTTTCTCAGTCAAGTCCACGATGGCAAGATCGCACGCGTCAATTTCGGCGAACGTGCGCCGCATCAATTCCGCCGGATCGAATTCCAGCGCGCCCCACTGCTCCACATCGCGCGCGATGCACACCGCTTCGACGCCCGCGGCGCGCAACGCGTCTGCGATCATTTCGATCCGCGCGCGGTTCGCGTGATCGGCGTGGTACTTGATCGAGAGGAACGCTTTCACTCAAGCCCCACGTCATTGCGAGCGGAGCGAAGCAAGCTCCAAATCGCGAATCGGAGATTGCTTCGTCGCGTAAAACGCTCCTCGCAATGACACATACACGCGTTCATTTGCGAATGAAATGCGGCAGCTCGACCGGAATTTCGAGCGACAATTCGACCAAGCCCGCGAATTTTCCATCGCGATACCAGGGCGATTGATAGATCAATTTCCTGACGCCTTTTTTCTCGATGGTATAAACGTTCTTCTGTTGTGTTTCCAGCAACCGTTGCGTTTTCGTGCGCGCCGGTTCGGGATGACAGTCAAGCATGTTTTTGCCGATCAATGCCTTGCCGCCGTCGGCGGCGAAACCCTGCGCGGCTTGGTCGTTCATTTCGAGAATGACTCCGTTCACATCGCAAACCGTGATCGCACCGGGAAATTTTTCAACCCAAGAATGTTCTGCCATTTGTTTACTCCGCCGGAATATTCAACGACAACAAGATCAAATCTTCGTTCCCCGCGTTTTCGTACGCGTGCTCTTGACCGGCGTCGATCTGCGCGACGACTCCGGCGCGCGCGGCAATCTGTTGATCGTCAATCCACAACGTCCCTTCGCCTTCCAGAAAATAAAACAAGTGCGCGTACGCGTCGCGATGGCGCGCGAATTTGCCGCCCGGCACGACGCGCGTCAACACGACTTTGGTTTTCCCCTCGCGCAACGTCTTGCCAAAGACACCGCGCGCAACATCGGGGCGTACTGCTTGCCACTCGCGCGAGGCGAGATCAAAGACCTGACTCATTTGCCTCCTTGAACGACCGATGACGGACGACCGACGACCGACTCGATCTTGCGAATCTACTCCGTTGGATTCGCCACCCAGCGCAAAATGTGCGTCGCGATCGCGCACAATTCGCCGCGCGCGCTGACGCGCACCTCCGCTTGCGATTGCCGCTTGACCGGATCGATTTCCGCGACGCGATACGTCACCGTGATCGTATCGCCGATGAAGACCGGCGCGATGAAACGGATGCGATCATAGCCGAGCGACACCGGCGTTTCGTCCGGCGAATGGACGCGCGCGCAGAGCGCGGTCGAACAATTCGACATATAGCCGACGAGCAGCGCGCCGTGAACGATGCGCCGTCCGAATTTCGATTGGCGCATCATTTCTTCGTTCACGTGATTCGGCGAGAGATCGCCGGTGATCCCCGCGAACAGATAGACATCGCTCTCGGAAACCGTCTTGGAAAACGCCACTTCCTCGCCAACGCGCACCGGAAAATCGTTTGTCATTCCGCCAACAACTCCTGCACCGTCGCTTCCCAGTTCAGCGTTTTGCCCCTTGCCAATCCGGCTTGCGCAACCTGGGGCTCGAGTTTCCACGCCGCCAAATCCTCGTCCAGTCCGCGCTGATGATCGTTGCTCCACGCCGGATGACTTTGCGCCAGACCATACAGCGCAAGCGCGCGTTCGACGTGCCCCTGAACGAACGCGAGCGCGGCAAAGTACATCACCGCGCCGACCGCCCACGGCAGCGCGCCCAAACGCAACGCCAGCGCCAAGCCCTCGCGCAAGCCCGCGCGCGCCTCCTCGCGGTTGCCCAGATCGATATTCGTCCGACCCAGGTTGATCAGATAGAGCGCCATCGAACGCTGCGAGCCAATCTCGCGCGCGATCGTTAACGCTTGTTGAAAATAATCGCGCGCGATCGCGTACTCTTTGCGCTCGTTGGCGGCGGACGCGAGATTATTGAGCGTGACCATCGCGCGTTCCCGATTGCCGACCGCGAGCGCGCGCTCGTAAACGCGATGCCACACCTGATCGGCTTCCGTCAAATCGCGCATCGCGAGCGCGACGGCGCCCAGGCGATTGAGCGTGGACAGTTCTTGCGTCACATCGCCCAACGCGCGCGCCAATTCCAAACTCTCGTCCAGCGCGGCGCGCGCGTCTGCCAGGTTGCCGCGCTGCCAATGCGCCGCGCCCAAATCTTCCAGCGCGCGCGCGAGCGTCGCCTGATCGTTTCCTGCGCGCGCGAGCGGCAGCGCTTGCGCCAATAACGCGTTCGCCCCGGCATAATCGCCGGAAGCATTCGTCAGTTCAGCCAGAATCGTCAACGCCGCCGCGCGTTCGGCATCGTTCTGCGCGGTGGCTTGCGCGTCTTGGAGGGCTTGCCGCGCCGACGGGAAATCGCCCAAACGCAGATGCGCTTCGCCCAGCTGCCGCGCCAGCGCGGAAAACGGCGCCGCCGCGCGCGGCGTCAGCGCGAGCGCGCGCGCGAAATACGAAACGGCGACCGTGAACGCGCTGCGCGCTTTGGCGACTGCGCCTGCGCGCGCATACCATTCGACCGCGGGCGCGGCGTCTTCCGCGCGTTCGTAATGTTCCGCGATCAATCCGGCGTACTCGTCCGCGCGCTCGCCGCTCTGTTCGATCAACCACATCGCCGCGCGCGCGTGATAAATCCGCCGCAAGCGTTTGAGCACCGTTTCGTACGTCACATCGCGCAGGAGCGTGTGCTGAAACGCGTATTCGTCCGCGCGGATGAACGACGAGACTTTGCGCTGAAAAATCAATTCGCGCGCGCGCAGCGTGCCCAGCGTGCCGCGCAGCGCGACGCGCGGCGCGGCGCCCAGTGCGGCCACCGCGCTGTCCCAAAAAATTCGTCCCACCACCGACGCGCGCTGCAACGTCTCGCGTTCGTCGCCGGGCAAACTATCCAGGCGCGCTTGCAAAACGCCGGTCAACGTGGAGGGCACACGCACCGTCGCCAGACGCGCCGGCTCGACGCGCCATTCTGCTTCGCCGGGAACGATCACCTTTTCGTCAATCAACATCTTGACGAGTTCTTCCAGATAGAACGGGTTGCCTTCCGCGCCGTTGACGATCAGATCGCGCAACGCGCGCGGCACCGCTGGAACTTTTTTCAGAATCTCGTCCACCAATTGCCGACTCTCTTCCGGCGAGAGCAAAGGGACTTGGAGGCGCGCGGGCAAATCGGCGGCAAACCAGTGGGGGCGCCGCTCCAAAAGTGTGGGGCGCGCCAGACCCAGGATCAGAATCGGCAGCGCGCGGCACGCGTTCATCCAGTACGTCAGCGCGTCCAGCGAGCCATCGTCCGCCCATTGCAAATCGTCGAGCAGGATCATCGTCGCGGCGATACCTTGCCGCGTGGTCGCCGCGAGAAATTGCGCGAGATAATGCCACGCGCGATCGCGAATTTGTTTGGCGTCGCTCAGAATGCCGCGCAGGTACGGACTGGATGAAAAATCGAGTCCGATCAGGTGCCCGATAAAATGCGCTTTCATCACCGCGTCGGGATCGGGTTGCATCAACGCGACGATGCCGCGTTCGAGTTTGTCGCGCGCCACGCTCAGCGCGTCGCTATCGGCGATCTCGAAACGAAACGCGAACAGATCGCGCACGAGTGTGTACGGCAGGCGGCCGATTTCTTCGCTGGCGCGTCCGCGCAAAAGAAAAATCCGCTCGGGCTGCAAATCGCACCAGCTGCTGAATTCGTACAGCAAGCGCGATTTGCCCACGCCCGCCTCGCCGAGGATCGTCACCGCGCGCAGTTCGCGCCGTTCGAACACGGCGCGCAAACTCGCGCGCAACTGCGCCAACTCCTCCGCGCGTCCGATCATTCGCGTCTCGATCCCTTCGACGCCGCGCGTCCGCAAACGGAACGCGCGCGGTTTGGCGCGCACGACGATGTAGGTCTGCAGCGGCGCGGCTTTGCCTTTGACCGCCAGCGGCGCTTGCAATTGCAGATCGAACACGCCGCGCACCTGTCCGTACGTATCGTGCGAAATCAAAATGCCGCCGACGGGCGCGGCGTGTTGCAAGCGCGACGCGACGTTGACCGGATCGCCCATCGCGGTATATTCGCTTTGCGTCCCGACCGCGCCGAGCAAAACGGGACCCGTGTTGATCCCAATTCGCATTTGCAAAGCATGATTGCGCGCCGCGTTGAATCCGCGCAATTCGCTTTGCATTTCCAACGCCGCGCGGATCGCTTGTTCCGGATCGTCTTCGCGCGCAGTCTGCGTGCCCCACACCGCCATCACCGCATCGCCGATGTGTTTGTCAATCGCGCCGCCGTGCGACGTGATCGCTTTGTCGAGCCGTTCCCACAACGCGTTCATCAGCGCGGTCACATCTTCCGCGTCGAGCGACTGCGACAGCGCGGTGAAACCGACGATGTCGGCGAACAAGACCGTGACTTGTTTGCGTTGTTCGATTGGTGATTCGCGCGTTTCGAGCGCGGCGATTTTTGTATCTTCTCAATAACTTGGGGTAATTCTACGGCGAACTCCAAGACGCATCGAGTGGATCTCGCTGGGCGCGCTCCGTGATCAAATCAGCGAGCTTGGGCAATCGGTACGCGCCAGAAATACGGTCTTGGATGTACGCGTAAAAACTTACCTCCAGTTTCTTGGCCGTGGCGACCAAGGTCATGAAGGTGTC
>Ga0194125_10002466_pt1 | contig 30592 bp, 31 predicted proteins | sample TA2KigC250mmetaG_FD_148626 | JGI IMG/M metagenome (GOLD analysis project Ga0194125, IMG submission 148626) | Freshwater microbial communities from Lake Tanganyika, Tanzania - TA2015034 Kigoma Deep Cast 250m | ecosystem: Environmental > Aquatic > Freshwater > Lake | place: Tanzania: Lake...
TGAACACCGCAGCCTCCCAGGCTTCGTATGCTGGAATTGACTGGAGCCAAACAAAAGCATATCCAGTCGGACATTTCAGCGACATTTTCATCAATGTGGAAGGTAGACAGCCATCGGGAATCGTTAAGCCCGGACGTGAATATGAAAAATTGCGGGATGAAATAACCGAAAAGTTGTACGAATTCAAAGACCCCGACGATAATTTCAATGTAGTAGAACGAGTTTATAAAAGGGAGGAGCTTTATCATGGAAAATATCTTGAAAATATGCCAGATTTGATTATCGGATGGAAAGATTACAACTACCTATTGATGTTCAATTTCCCGCCTTCTGATGATAAATCTATGATTTGGACTATACCGCCAACTTTATCATTGTTGTGGGGCAGAACAGGCTGTCACAAACCAAAAGGCATATTCATGGCATTTGGCTCTCACATCAAAACGGGTGTTCAAGTAAAAAACGCAAATATCATGGATATCGCGCCGACTGTGTTGTATGAATGCGGTGTCCCTGTTCCTGATGATATGGATGGTCGGGTTTTGACTGAGATATTCGATGACCAATATGTAAAATCGAATCCGCCACAGGTGATGAAGTCAGATGACACAGGCGTTTCGGAGTATACCTACTCGGATGAAGAAACAGGGAAGGTAGAAAAAAGGCTGAAAGATTTGGGATATTTGACGTGAAATGAGTAATGAGTAATGAGTAAAACGTAAAGAATTATTACTCATTACTCATTACTTATTACGTATTGATATTGGCAAAGTGAATTATGAGAAGTTATGCGAAAAAATATAATCAATTTATTATTGTCTCTCTCAGGTTTATGTATTTTGGCGCTGATGGTAGTTTGGGCTGGCCCCTCTAAAATTTGGGATGCGTCAAAAAAAGCAGATTTAATTTTAACGACTTCTGGAACGCTGGTATTTGCATCTCACCTTTTCGTTAGGTCGTTGCGCTGGCACGTAATGCTGAAAACAGTAAGAAACGAGATTAAACTAAGAGAATTTATACCTGTCTATCTTCTAAATTTTATGGTAAGTAACATTACGCCAGGTAGAAGTGGTGAAGTTTTAGCGCCGCTTTTGATGAAACGGCATGTTGGCTCTTCGACTGGAATGGGATTCTCGGTTGTGCTTGTAGATAGAATTCTGGACACCTTATTCATTGTGGGTACTGGGATATTAGGATTTATCTACTATATTCTTTTTACGAGTTTACCCACAAGCATAAACATCATTTTCTACACAGCGATAGCTGTGCTTATGGCAATGGTCGGCGCGATGGTAATGGTCGCCATTTGGCAAAAAGGGACGCTTGTCTTTTTGACAGCCTGCACAAATCTTTTCTTTCGCAAACGCCAGAAACAGTTGCTTGAGGGATTGGGTACATTTTATGACGGACTCAAAACAGTTAAAAAAGTTATGCCGATATTGGTTGTTTATGTTATTTTATCATGGCTTTTGTTCGCGATTTCTTACTTCCTACGTGTTCGTGCTATTTTGTCTTTCCCTTTTTGGCCTATAATGTCCTGTTGGATAATTTCGATGTGTATCGGTATGGCGAGCTTTATACCAGGCGGATTGGGTTCATCACAAGCCAGTTTTGCTTATCTAATCTCAGTCGCGGGCGGCGATTTTGCTCAAGCCACCGCTGCGGCGATTTTGGCGAAATTTGTAGCGATGATTGTTATATTCATGTTTGGATTAGGTTCGCTATTCTGGATTAGGCGAAGAAAAACGTTGATATAAATGGCCTCTTGGTTTATATCTATTGTGCTTACCGTATTGACTCACAAAATTGTTGACATGAATGTCCACGCTGAATCGAAAAAAGGACGTTAAAACGTCCTGTGAAACAAAATGACGGAACCATTAGTTTCAATTATCATACTCAACTGGAACGGATTAGAACATCTGAAAACCTGTCTTCCATCAGTAATTGGGCAGACCTACAAGACCATTGAGATAATTGTAGTGGATAATGCCTCAACAGATGGTTCATCAGAATATGTGAGACAAAATTACGATGCCGTTAAATTGGTATGTAATTCGACCAATGTTGGGTTTTCAAAAGGCAACAACGTCGGAATACAGATAGCTTCTGGAAAATACATCGCGGTGTTGAACAACGACACTGAACTCGACCAGAACTGGGTTAGCGCTCTCGTGGAAGTGGCGGAAGAACATTCTGATGCTGGCATGTTCGCTTGCAAAATACTTTCGTATTATGATAGAAATTTGATTGATTGTGTTGGACATCTGATATATCCAGATGGATTAAGCAGAGGACGCGGCAGAGGCGAGATTGATGAAGGGCAGTACAATCTAATCGATGAGGTGGCCTTTCCAAGCGGCTGCGCGGCTCTTTATCGAAAAGAAATGCTCGAACAAATTGGCTTATTTGACGAACGGTTTTTCATCTACGTTGAAGATAGCGACTTAGGCATGCGTGGAAGGCTTGCGGGCTGGAAATGTCTATATGTGCCGAATGCTATTGTTTATCACAAGTATTCTGCTACAATGGGGGGGTACAGTCCCCAAAAGGCTTTTTTAATAGAGAGAAACAGGCTCTGGTTTGTCGTGAAAAATTTTCCATTAACTATGATAATGTTTAGCTTTTATCACACATTTTTGAGATATTTGTTTCAAACCTATGATGCTCTTTTCGGAAGTGGAGCTAGCAGTAAATTGATGAGCAATGAAAGTAAATGGACCGTTATATCTGTGCTTTTCAAGGCTTATTGGTCGGCGCTAAGCGGTATGCCTGAAATGTTAAGAAAACGACGAGAAATACGTAAGCAAAAGCGGGTTACAAATGGTGAAATTAGCAGATGGTACAGGGATTATAGGATTGGTGTCAGAGAGATAGCCCTGAAAGCATAGAGCAACTATATTAGATTTCCGAAGTCTCAAAGACTTCGGAAATCTGACAGGTAGGATGCCTTATGAAAAAGATTATTGCAATCATCCCTGCTTACAATGAACAGGAAGCGATTGGCAAGGTTGTGTGTGATGTGAAAAAGCATATTCCTGAAGCGGATATTTTGGTTATAAACGATGGTTCTGCTGACCTTACAGAAACGCGTGCAAAGGAATGTGGAGCTTTGGTAATCTCTTTACCATACAATCTCGGAATCGGCGGCGCGGTTCAAACTGGATATAAATATGCAAAAGATTTTGGCTATGACATAGCAATTCGATTCGATGGAGATGGACAACATCCCTCTGCTGACGCGCATAAACTGCTTGAACCAATAGAATGTGAACAGGCTGATGTGGTCATAGGCTCAAGATACATAAAAATTGGTGAAGAATCCGAAAAATCTTATAGGTCATCTTTTTGCCGCCTTTGGGGAGCGAAATTTTTTGGATTTATTACCTCCTGCATTGTTCATCAAAAGATAGCCGATACAACTTCAGGGTTTCAGGCGGTCAATCGTCGCGTCATAGAGTTTTATGAGAATGAATATCCTTCAGATTATCCCGAAGTGGAAACTATCCCATTACTGCATCGGGCAGGTTTCCGGATTCTTGAAGTGCCTGTTGCAATGCAACAAAGACAGGCGGGAAAGACGTCCATCACTCCCATAAAGTCTGCGTATTATGTCATAAAAGTGCTGTTATCGCTATTCATAGGATTACTGCGGAAAGTACCAAAAGTTAAAAGCGAGGAAGCAGTTTACGAAGTAAAGCACTCCCCTCTCTAAAAGCTTTTGGAGAGGGGCCGGGGGGGAGGCACGTTTCACGAAGCCATGTTTGATAAAGTTCATATTATATTCCTTGTAGGGCTGACTGGTCTGCTGATTATTGTCCTGGAGCTTGTAAGGCGAAAAAAGCTCAAAGAAGAATATTCCTTGCTCTGGATTTTCACCGTAGTTGTCTTGTTGACTTTGTTGATATGGCGGGGTTCTCTAAAGCTGATTGCCCATGCTTTAGGCATATTCTATCCCCCCAATGCTTTGTTCGTAATTGGTTCTATGTTCATTTTGGCGATTCTGTTGCATTTTTCAGTGGTAATCTCATCGTTTAAGAGGAAACAGCAAGAATTGGCGCAACAGTTTGCGTTATTGAATTTGCGGTTAGAACAGTTAGAAAAAGTTGAAAATCCCGACCTGTCTCGACAAAGACGGGACGAAGCCGGGGCGGTTGAAAATGACAAAGAGTAGCAACCAGGTTTCTCCGAGAAACCTGGTTGCTGAAATACAAAGATAAACTAAAATGATACCTAAAGGAATAATTATTATCCTGTTTAGCACGTATTTCTTGACTATCGGCGCTGTTTTTATCGTCTTTTTCATGACGAGGAGATGGGTTTCCGCTTCTCCCGATATATCCCATTATTTGATTAGAGCAATCTGGATTATCTGCATTACGATTACCATAGTATTTGGCGGATTGGCTACAGGTGTTATTACACTTCTGATTTTAAAGGATGTTGGATTTTTTTAACTGCGAAAGATAGTCTAAAGACAAAATTAATAAATGTGGGAGATAATCAATGTCAAATAGAATGGAGAAGCAGGGAGAAATTAAACCGGAATTCGTTAAGCAAGTTGTGCCTAACATCTCTGACTTAGAAGTATACCTTTTGGCAGAAAGGAAACAAGCGGTTCACGAAGTAACCGCTGAGCGAAGCGAACATATCTTGGAAAGTCATCCTGAAGCAAAGACATTATTATTTCTTTTGCCCGATTTGGTAGAAAGTCCGGATTTCACCCAGCGCAACTCAAGACCATACACGGTGCGATTTTATAAGTTTTACCATGAACTCGTGGTTGGCAATAGAACTCTGCATAACAAGTATTTAATGTGTCCTGTGCGACTTAACGTTGATTTGCCGTCTGGATACAAACATTCGATTATCACTTTTTACTTACTAAGAAAACCGATGGAAGGTGAGATAACATGGCAAAAAAACTGACAATTTCCTACGACCAGGAAGGGGATATATTAGAAATTGCATTAGGGCCAGTTCGGCCAGCCATTGCCGATGAGCTAATTTCAACCCTTTTCGTGAGATATGATTTGGCCACTTATGATGAGGAGGCAAACGAAGGAAGAGATATTATTGGTTTTACAGTGGCGAATGTCTCCTTATGGAAACCTGAAGATTTTCGCCGGTTGGACGGGTTGTTCCCAGGAGGTGTACTCAAGGAAATTCTTCAATGGTTCAGGGGAAACCTGGTTGGAAAATCTCTTGAGAACATAGCAGCATAAGCTGTTTTCATCGTCTTTTTCATGACCAAGAGAAGGAATCTGTGTCTTGATTTTACAATTCCACGATTATAGCCAGACCATATATAAAATGGAAAACATTACCGATAAATGCATCATACTGATGGTGCTGATAAGCGACCTTTTAATTATAATCAGCGTTACCTTAATTCTATTATTAGCGCGTTTGCTGTCTGACAGACAGCCTGACGAATCTGAGCGTATCATAAGGTTAGTCTGCGTTATAAGTCCAGTTATTGTCATCGTTTTGGGCATTTTAGCAGAAACGGTTATTATTCTAAAAATTCTCTGGACAATAGGATATATTTGACATAACTGCAGACTTCCGAAGTCTCCGAGACTTCGGAAGTCTAAACTACAACTCACAGGAGACATCTTAAATGAAATTACCCATTTCAACTACTCTATTTCTAATTTTAATCAATGCTATTTCAGCTTTTGGCTTAAGTCAAAAAGAAGAATTATGCCAGGGATTGCACCCAGGCGTTAAAATCTATAAGTATTATTGGGATAAGGAACAGAGTGTGTTTTTCGTTGCCGAGATAGATAGAAAAAATAGCGACCTCCAGCTTCAGGTTTGCATTGGGCAAGATAAAGTGCTTGGCAAAGAAACAGTGCCGTCAATAGCACAACGCAAATCAAAAGATGGAAAAAAGGCGCTTGTGGCAATAAATGGTGGCTTTGGAGTTTTAGGCGATTTCGGAGGGCTTGCTGGTATCTCACATAACCTGTTTGTGCAAGATGGGGAACTTATAAGCGGGCCGATTCCAGAAGATGTATGCTTCGGGGTTACTCGAAATGGTAGATTCCTTATGGGGTATCTACGAATGGAAGCAGCAGTGATTTTCAATAACCTGAAGTCTGGCGACTTCAGCCACAAGATTCCGATAGAAGCTATCAATAATAGAATGCGAGGAGACCAGAGGCGGGATTATAATTCTATCCTCTATACTCCGCGCTTCGACCATTCCACCCACACCAACGATAGAGTATATGAAGTAGTGATGACAGGAGCTCAAATTCCTTTGATTCCCAAATATCAAAGCGATGTTGTTTTGACAAGTATGGGAAAAGAAGGGGATAGAGAAATTCCGCCCAATGGATTTGTTTTATCTACCCGCCCACGAATTTATGATGACCTGTTTTCACAATTACAAGAAGGGCAGCGAGGCAAGGTTGAAATCCGTCTCGAACCGGATGAATGGAATGATGTTGTGCAAGCAATAGGCGGTAACTATATGCTGGTGGAAGATGGCAAGCTAAGTAAATTTATGAAAGAAATTCTACTCTCTGACCGCGGTCATAAACCGGGAAGACGGCATGATAATATAGTCATAAGCCATGAACCTCGCACTGCCCTCGGATTTAACGATGAGAAACTGTTCTTAATAGTGGTGGACGGCAGACAAGAAGGTTATAGCACAGGAATGACTACGTATGAAGTTGCTCAAGTCTTGATAGAACTTGGCGCAAAACAGGCGATGAATCTGGATGGCGGCGCTTCAAGCACATTTTACGCCGATGGTGAGGTGTTAAATCGACCTTCAGGTGGAGATTTGCGTAAGGTGCTAAACGCTGTCTTGATTATGAACAAGTTGTAGAACTAATGGCAAAATGGCAAGACGGCAAGACGGCAAGGAGGCTAAACGGCAAGACGGCAAGACGGCAAAAAGGCAAGGAAGCAAGAGGGCAAATTAGCCATCTAGCCATCTTGCCATCTAGCCCTTTTGGGAGAAAACGAATGAGAGAATCAAAACTTAAACTTTATATATCCGTAGCAATTTTATCAATATTCTGTTCGGTTGCGTATTCCTCGAATGAAATTGAGAAGGGACCATATCTGCAGAATGTCGGCAAAAAATATATCACTATTATGTGGGAAACAACTTTTGCGATAAAAAGCCGGGTTGACTATGGGATAACGGAAGATTGTAATCTGTTTGTGGAAGACGCTAAAGAGGTAAAGTTGCACGAGGTTACATTGTATCCTCTTAGAGCAAATACCCGATACTATTACAAGATTACCTGTGGTCTTACCGCCAAAACTGGTAGCTTTAAAACCGCTCCCAATCACAACATACCGTTTAATTTTGCGGTATATGGTGACAGTCGAGCTAATCCTGATATACATCGAAAGGTAGCCGAAGGTATTCTAACAGTAAACCCAGATTTCATTTTACACGTAGGCGATTTAGTAAACGATGGCAGTAAGGGCTCTCTGTGGGAATCTCAATTCTTTGAGCCACTTCATGATGTAATTGACCATATCCCCATCTTCACCTGTTTGGGCAATCACGAAAAGAATGACAAGAATTATTTCAACTTATTTTCTCTGCCAAATAACGAATCCTGGTATTCATTCAATTACAGTAATTGTCATTTCATAGTTTTGGACACAAACAAGGATTATAGAAAAGGTAGCAAACAATACGGCTGGCTTATAGATGACCTTAAAGGAGCGCAGACTAAATGGATATTCGTATTCTTTCACCATCCTCCTTATGGTTCAGGTACCAGTCATGCCAGTTCGCTTGAAGTAAGAAATGTCCTGACGCCGTTGTTCAGAAGATACGGCGTGGATATCGTGTTTTCCGGACATGACCACAATTATGGACGCAGCTATCCTATCGGTTCAGCATTCGAATCAAAGCAGAATGCTGTTACATACATTGTCACTGGAGGCGGTGGTGGTCCTCTACACAATACTAATCCTGATACATGGACTGCCTTAACGCAAAAGATTAATAACTTTTGCGTCGTGAATGTAGATGGTGAAAAACTAAACTTCAAAGCTTTAGACACAAATGGGAATATGTTGGACAAGCTCGCCATAGTAAAGGAAAAAGATAAATATCAACAATATCTAAAGAGCGCAATCCCCTACGAACAGATAGAATTTGAGAGAACGTTTCCCAATAATATCACTCCGCCGGTTGTTCTTTTAGAAAAAGGTAAGACGTCGGTGCAAAGCGCAATTAAGATAAAAAATCCCTTTTCATATCTGGTCGATGTTAAAACAGTGTGGCACCACCTTAACGATTGGAATTTAAAGCCAAGACAGGCCGTCGTCAGAATAGGCAGTAAAAAAACTGCGCGGATACCATTTACCTTCTATTCTCCTGAGCTTAAAAACATCTGGCCTCCGCCTAAGTTCTCAGTTCTCTACGATACTGGATTGGGTTCAGGCAAAGTTACAGACAATTATCTAAAAATACTTTTACCTCGGGAGTTAAGTTGTAATATAAATAACACGCCACTTGTACTTGATGGACGATTGAAAGAACAGTTTTGGACAAATGCCTCGCCTGCAAATACATTTATCCAGGTGGACGGTAGTGGTCCGGCAAAAAAGCAAACTATCGCAAAAGTCGTTCGTAGTAAAAATGAGATATATTTGGCTCTTATATGTAATGAATCAGAACCTAAAAACTTGTCCGCGGATGTAACTAAGAGAGATGGAAATATCGAAAATGATGATGCTGTAATTGTATCGATTGCTCCGCATAATAACGAAACGACTCAGTCGTTGAACTCCCCAAACAATACAACGACGGAATCGTCGCAATCGCAAGACGATGCCACGGCGGAGTCGTCGAACTACCAGGACGATGCAACGACTGAGTCGTTGAGTTCCATGTGGTTGAGCCACCCTTTGGGAAAGGGGGGAACGTCCTCAGAAGACGAAATAATCTACCAATTTGGCGTAAATTGTAAAGGGGTCGAATATGATTCTAAAAGTGGGCATAAAGAATGGAATGGCAAATGGAAATCCTCAACTCGTATCAATGAGAGGGATTGGACAGTTGAGATGGCTATTCCATACAGTGTGCTTGAACTACTTTCCCCTCCTGAAAAGGGCAGCAGATGGAAAATCAACTTTTATCGTTCAACCAGAACACCCGCTGAAAAAAGCGAATGGTCAACTACGCTAAGCTCTCTTCTGTCTGCTCAAACATTCGGCGTCCTTGTAATGAATTAATTAAGAATGAAATCGTACTTAACTTGCTTATGTTTTGGCGAGGTGATTAGAATGCAAGCAACCAGATTGTTTATGAAAATAAATTCTGAAAATATTCATATTCCTGAACTCAGACAGTTCATAGGTAAAATAGTAGAAATAGTTATAATAGGTGAACCTACTCCACTTAATGAGAAAAAGGATGGAAAAATGGAACGATTTTTCTCAGCCGCAGGTAAGATAGAAATTGATGAAAATGTTATCTGGCAGCTTAGGGAGGAAAGTAACCAAACTTTTCTTTTTGAAAGAAAAGTTTGGTTACTATTTCTGAAGCCTTATCTGATTTTGAATATATCCATTTAGACGAGTCAATTTGGGATGAAGTAGGTAAATTTTTATATCGTCTGCGGAAAAGTGGAATTACTGTACCGTTTCAAGATGTTGTTCTTTGTGCATTAGCACTTAGACATAATCTGCTTCTTTGGACAAATGATAAACACTTTGCTTTAATAAAAAGAGAGATTGAAGATTTAAGACTATTTAGTTACGCAAGCTAAACTCGCGTAACAAGGAAAGCTTGTTAAGAAAGAAAAGTTCCATCATAAGAAATAAGATGAAACCAATTAGGCAAAGGAGAATAATTTGAAACCAAAATTTAGAACATTACTAAAAGCAATATTGCTCTTATGTCTGTTTAGTTCAACCTACAAGAGCTTTGGATACATTGAAAGAAAATACACCTTGCAGGAAGTAATCGAATCCTGTACAAATATCGTTTTCGGGACTGTAGAGTCGGTGGACTCTCAAAGACTAAGAGCTATCATCAAAGTAAATGAAGATGTGTTAGGCAAAAGCGAATTGGACAAAATAAAGATTAACTTAGCTGTTGGTCAACAAAGGCCAGAAAGCAGTCCAGAGAAGATGATACAATATTTTCGTGAAGGTAAACCCGTGGTCATCTTCTATGATTTGCATTCAGGACAGTTGAATAGCCTGGGGCATGTAGGCGGCAAGTGGTTTCAATGTAAAACTTTTGTTGGCAAGGAATGGGAGGATAAAAATTGGCGCGACAAGTGGTGGAATTTCACGCATATAGAGATTCACATGCACAATGCTTACAAAGGTTGGACGGTTAATCTCCAAAAACAGGTCAGGGAAACGGTGAAAAACATGAATGTGATTCTGACCAGGAAACCTGCGCCAGAATTTAAAAAAGCGTCTAAAAATCATATAAAAGTGCTGATCTTCTCTAATGAGAAATATCATACCGAATTTCGCACTTTGTGTAGGATTGACCACATGGGTAAATATCAATTCGCCTACCAACGAACTTATGACCCAAATCTGCCAGACCTTGAACAAGCAAATATTCTGTGGATAGGATTCCGAGCATTAGGAGAAAACGGATACTCGTTAAATGGACAATCTGAGGCAAAGATTAAAAAGTTTGTCGAAAACGGCGGAGTCGTAATTGTATCGGGTCAAGATAGTGACGATGGTGGAAAACATATAGGCTGGTTTGCAGGAAAGCTCAAAGGCGTCGAGGCTGAAGTACAAACGGGTATTCGTCCAAAGAAGGAAGCTAAGGAACTTTTCAAACAGCCCAATGAAGTAGTAACAGACAATGTTTATACGGAAGATTCCTGGAATCATGGGGGAAAGGATTTCGATGTATTAGCTACCACGAATGATAACAAAAACGTGGCAATTGGCATGTACAAAATCGGCAAAGGTATGTATCTGATAACCAGCTTGCACCATCAAACCTTTTTTCACGTGTCAAGCAATCAACGATTAATAGAAAACTTAATCTATTTCGCGGCTGAAAATATTAAAAAATGAAAGAGCTTTGGCAAGGTGGCAAAACGGCAAGATGGCAAGACGGCAAGATGGCTACTAGTTCTTTGCCCCCTTGCCTCCTTGCCGTTTAGCTGTTTTAACTTCCAGCCTTTTCCCTTGCCATTCACGTTATAAATTATTACCTATAAAATGAAACAGAAAACATTTTTAGCTTTCATCACAATTTTAGTCTTTCTCTCCCAAACCTCGTTAGCTTTGCAGAAACTGGAAGATTTAAGCCAGGGACTTCCAGAAGGTGTAAGAATATATAAATATCGTAGCGATGACAAACGCGCAGTCCTATACGTTGCGGAGATGGATAGGCGATACTACCCTTCAATTCGATTCCAGACAAGCGTTTCGAATGGACGCGTGTTGGGCAGAACGACTGTGCGAAACATGGTTCAGCAGGCAACGAGAAATGGCAAAAATGCGCTTGTGGCAGTTAATGCCAGTTTTGGTGTCCTGGGTGGCAGTTACGAAGGAGTAATAGAAAACCTGCACATTCAAAGCGAAAAAGTTATCAGCCCTCCCAATGACCATGCCTGTTTCGGCGTCACAAAATCGGGTGAATTTTTAATGGGAAATGTAAAAATGAATCTATCGGTCAAAATAGTCGGAAGGGAAATTCAGGTGCAAAGGCTCAATCAGGAGAGAGACCATAATGGCTCGATTGCGCTTTATACGCCCCAATTCGGTAGTTCAACCAGAACAAATGATGGTTGTGAAGTCGTTATTTCAGATGTAGCTCAACCTCTTACACCTAAATACAAAAGCCGCTTCACAGTAAGTAATGTGATGAGTTCAGGAGATACCAGAATTCCCCGGGATGGATTGGTGCTTTCTGCAAGAAAAGGCTCAGACACCGCAAAATTTCTTTCAAACCTAAAGGTGGGCGACCAGGGTGAACTTACATTATCATTTCTGCCGGAAAAGTGGAACGAAGTAGTAGAAGGCATTGGGGGCAACTCTCGACTGGTTAAAGATGGAAAGATATTCGAGGAATCTTATAGAGGACCCAAATCAACACATGATGACCCCAGAACGGCTCTCGGATACAACGACAAAAAGCTGTTACTAATGGTGGTTGATGGCAGACAAGGTGGTTACAGCATCGGTATGTCTTACCGCGACGTTGCATCTGCGATGATAGAACTCGGCGCGACAGAGGCTATCAATCTTGACGGTGGTTCATCAAGCACTTTCATCCTCAACGGCAATTTAATTAATCGACCATCAGGCGGCCAAGAACGTGATGTACTGAATGCAGTGTTCATTACAAATTAGACCAAGAGGGTTAGATTATGAGGAAATCATGGTGGATTATGCCTGGCATCTTGGCGTTTGTTGTAGTAACTCGTAGGGATAATGTATTCGGGCAATAGCGTACTCGCCAAAACAACTGAAGGTCAGGAAAATTGGCCGCGCTTCCGTGGTTCGGGTGGCACCGGCAGCCAATACCCTTCAGAAAGAGGGTGTAAATGTCGAAGTCGTTGACCTGCGGACGATTGTACCTCTGGACGTTTCGACTGTCGTTAAATCAGCGCAGAAAACCGGACGATTGCTGATAGTTCATGAGGCAATGAAGCGCGGTGGTGTTGCTGGTGAGATTGCTTTCCGGGTTTTGGAGGAGGCTCCGGGATTGTGGAAGTCACTTAAAGTTCCGTTAAGAAGGCTGGCGGCCAAGAATCTGCCCCTGGCTGGGCGTCCTGGATGGAATCTGACTCCTTCAACTGATAGCATTATTGCTGCTGTTAAAGAGATAGTCAGGTGAAAGGATTTGAAGCAAATTGTAGGTCGATTTTCCAAAATTCACATGACCCACAGCCGACCTTCAATCGTCCAGTAGGCCCCTTAACTCTTCCCATAGTGCAGTTGGGGCAGCAAGAAGACGTTTCGGCCCCGTGGGAGCAGTAATGTATTCCACCTTAATGCCTGCTTCGGACATGATGATTCGAGCTGCTCCTACATCTTGCGGCTTGTTATAACCGGTGAGGTCGACGAACGCGTCTAACGCACCCGTCGAAACCCAGCAGCCGGACAGCGCCCCAGCGCCCAACATGCGCACACGATAAGCACGCCGCGTCAGTTGGATCAGTTTTCTTTCGAACCATGCGCGTTCGTCATCCGCCAGTCGATCGGTCTTGGGCGCATCCACGCTCACGATCGCAGACCTCAGTTCTCTTACAGAGGATCCAGATATTGGCACTTCATCAAGGTACGCACCGGATCCATGAAAAGCATGGAAACACTGACCTGATGAGGGGACTTGTACGGCCCCCAACACGGGTACTTGATTGCGGAACAACGCAACGGAAATCGAGAACAAGTGCGCTTGGGCAACATACCACTTGGTGCCATCAATGGGGTCGATCAGCCACTGGTATTCAGCGTTCTCATTCACCGCGTCGGTTTCCTCTCCTGTAAGACCGTGGTCCGGGAATTCTTCTCGTAACCCCGACTTGATGCGTTCCTCAAGCTTGATGTCCACTGAAGTCGCCATGTCGCGGCGGTCTTTGTAGTCAACGACTGTCGCGGCAGACATCCATCGCTCAATAGTGTATCGGCTCTGCTCGGCAAGCAATTCACGAATGAACCGCATTGCTGTTTTCAGTTCTAAGTGTGTCTTCCTGGTCGCCATGGCTCGAGGATCGGGTCTCCTTTATCGTAGTCGATATCGGTGGTGTACGCAACATAGGCAATTGGGCGTGTTGGGCAAAGCGTCTTTGGCACACAAAGTTGCCATGTCTTGGTTCCGTCGCTGGGTACCCAATAAGGCTCCCAACGATAGGCGAGGAGGAAGCCGTACCGAATGTCAGCCTTACCGAACTTCTGATGCAATACGGTATCTACGGCTGTCAGACTACCTCCGCTTTTCAGTTTGGTATCTACCACCAGGATACTGCTCGCTCCGATTTTTCTCGGACGATTCGACGCGCCGACGTATTTTCGAGGCCAACTACAGTATTCGACATGTTTCTTTCGTTGGGTTCCCTCAGTTGATATCATACCCAACGGCTTGGAGGGAAATCGGGCGCTCACCAGCGTAGCCAACACCATACCACCCTGGTTCACACCCAGTATGACTTCGGGTGTGAAATTTGCGCCGAGGGACATATTCGCGAGTTTGTTTGCAGCATCCGAAAGGACTTCGTGTGAAATCTCATACCCAGAAAACGGAGCTGGATGCAATGCACCAAGAGTTGTTTTCCTCTGGCACCGCAAAAACCAATCTCTAACGCGCTGTTCTCCATCAATAGTGCCTTTTTTTCCCTGGAAGGTGATGGTCGTTAGCCCTAGAAGATCGCTCGGCAGTCTTGTTTGGCCGACTCGACATATCAGGGCATTTTCCCTGCCAACACAAGATGCGAACAGCCCCCACTCAAGAAGTACGTTATCTCGCGGCTGGGAGCACTCCGTATTGCGGTACCATACTTTGTCATCCTCGCCAAATACAAAAACCGCAGCATGGCAAGTGCGAGCCAACTCGAGAAGTCGATCTAAGGTATAGTCGCCTGCTGGGAATGCTTCGGGAGAATTCCAGAGGATCGTCTTTGTATTTGGGAATGCCTCAATCCATGAGGCAACAGTCTTCATTAATTCCAAGCTCTCACGCGAACTTCCGAAGAAAACATTCATATATCTGTCATTCATAAGAACCTCCTCAAATGAATTTCACCTATGTCGAAGAATGCCTAACGAGCAAGCTAAGCCGCAAAGAGCAGTATAGTGTTCATATGAACGTACTGAACATTTTCCTGCGAACGAAGTAAGAACAAGCAAGTCCTTTGTCAGCTTGAGTGCCTGGTTAGCCCTCCACCCGATACAGCCGACTCTTCTCCAACCCTGAGGCGAGCACGCTTTCAATTGCAGGCACAAACCCTTCGCTAAAATATGATAAAATCATACCATAACCAAAAAACAAAATCAAGAAAAATTCCCAGTTTCTATATAGGTTGAATAAATGAGAAAACATCCCAAAAAGAAGTTGCTTGACCAAGTACGAAATGTTATTCCGTCTGAAACATTAGCCACGAAAGAAAGCATTATTCAATTCAGACTGAGAAAGCCTATATCAACTGGATTCGACGTTATATTCTGTTTCATAACAAACGGCATCCTTTAGAGATAGGTGGCTGCGAAATCGAAGTTTTTCTCACATACCTCGCTATAGATGAGCAAGTTGCCACATCAACTCAAATCAAGCGTTTAACGCATTGTTGTTTCTCTATCGTGAGGTTAAACTACATTAATCTGTTGTGCTTCTCTCAGCCTTTCATCTTTTGTTATAAGTGTCAGACCATATTCCCATGCCGTTGCCGCGATAAAACGATCGGCGGGATCTTTATGAGGAAGTGCGATTAGCCTGCTTTTGACAGCAATCGAATGTGAGAGCTTTGCTTCTTTCACCGGGCTCCTCCTGATGGCCTCCGATATCCATTCTTCATGTGTCGGACGAAGCTCGATTCTTCCTTTTTCAGCCAGAATGAGAGTTTCCCATATCGTAATCGGAGAGACAAAAAGCTCGTTATTATCGTTCCTGAGTATTTCCAAAATATTATCATCAATTCTATCGGGTTCCAACAGGCTCCAGAGCCATATATGCGTATCCAACAGATATTTCATCCTGACAACACTTCCCAGACTTCCGGATCTTCAACCGGAGATATAATATCACCTATAATCTTACCTGTACCTTTCATACATCCCAGCCAAGACTGTTCTGAAGATGACACCGGAACAATTTTTACCAGAGATTTTCCTCGGTCGATTATTAACACAGGTTTATCCGAGCGAACCACTGTTTCTATAATCGCATGTAAATTCTTTTGGAAATTAGAAAGTGGTATTTGTTCCATTTCTACCCCCAAATTTTTATTGCGGCATAACTTGCTATTATACGGCAAAAACGCCCCATAGTATCAATATTCAGAATTTACTATGAAACGATTTCTAAAATATGATAAAGTTAAAGTTGTCTTTTGAAATAACATTGCAATTTTATCATAACAAAATAAAAAAATCAAGAAAATAATCCAGTTTTACGGGGTGAGAAAATGGAAAAACATCCCAGAGAAGTTGCTTAACCAGGTACAAGATGTTATCCGTCTGAAACATTAGTCAATTCGGATTTGCGCCTATGTGTACCAGGTAAGATGTTGTGCGGCCATTAACCTTGGATGTCAAATTCCTGACTCGGCTCAAAAGCAACTTATTCGGTTAAATCTGGCTTCGCGTTCGTTACTTCGTAACTCACTGCAACGGTGATAGTTTCTGTTGTGTCATATCCTGATTTCGGACTCACTCTGATTTCAATCTGGTGGTCCAGTTTTCCCAAAAAGAAAAACAACATATCAAGAGTAAATTTTCCAAGCCTACCATTTCTCAAATCCGTCATTTTTTTTCGACTAAGTCCCAAAAAGTCGGCAGCTTCTTTTTGATTCATACTCTTATCGGCGATTAAACGATTGATTGTTGATACCAGTTTGACTTTAGCCCATTCTTCATCCGGATTTTCAAAGCCAAGGTCTTTGAAGATATTTCCCGAACTCACAGTATATTCTACCATCTTAACCTCTCCTTGCTAATTCTTGTGCTTCTCGCAACCGTCTTCGGATTAAATATCTTCGGCCTAACGTGGCTTTCAGCGGCGGAACAGCGTCCGCTGAAAGGCATTGTTATGCGTTCATCGTATTTTGCCTTCGCCCTTCAGGATGATTCGTAACGTCCCTGACAATATCGCAAGCCTCAGCGATTCTCTGTTCCATCTGGCCGGTTAAGCGGCAGGTGTCACGAAAAACGAATTCAATAAAATAATCTTTTCCGACCTCAAGTGTTTCTTCGAGGTGTAATCTGAAGTCATCGGGCTCAAACGTAGTACCGCAGAGCTTGAGAGGGACAGGTTTTCGAGACCAGATGATGTCTTTGTTGCAGATGGCCGCAAGTTTCTCCTGGTCGCACCAGGGCGTTACACTCACTTTCCGTAGACCGTTCAGTTTGTGCAGGTGGGGCATTAAATCATGCACCGGCTCACAACAGCCGAATTTCATTAACCTGAACTTGTTTGCCAGCTTGAGAAAATGGGGCATAAGGAATTCAGCAAACATATCCGGCGAGATGCCAACAGCTTCCTGTGCTTCAAGGTAACCATAGCGGTCGGTAGAGAGTATGGGCTCTCCTTCCTTGAGCTCTCGACCCGGAATCTCATCGGAGAATTGAGAACTACCGGAACAGTATCCCTGGTTGCCGTCATTGTTGAGCGTCAGCAGTCCTTGCTCCTCTTCCCACTGTCCCAGGGCGAGATTATCTTCAGCAAAGAATGTCAGAAGGCGATGGACAGCTTCGGGGTTTGTGGCCATCTGGATATAGAGTTCTTGCATGCCCATCAGGTGAACGGCCTTCGAGGTAATGCCGTTAGAATAGAGAGAACCGGGTCTGCCAACAACTACCGGCAATAAGCCCCAAAAGACCTCTCTTGCCAGCTCCGCTCGTCTATCAGTTTGTTCTCTGTCCAGAGTCACAGTCTGTTTTTTCAACTTCTGGAAATCACCATCTATATCTTTAATCGGTTTGTTGCTTTTGTAACCCAGCCTTCCTCCATAGCCGTCGTCGGCGTGGGTGAGAACGAGCTCATCACAGTAACCCGTGAGCGGCGTTACCCAGTCAACGACGAAGCGAGCCGGAATAATCCTGTCATCGTTAATCTTCTCGTAGGCGGTCAAGGCATGAAGAAGCCGTGCTTCCAGAGCGCGGCATTCTGCATCTTCGCATTGAAGAGGGGGGCTAATATCACGAAAAAAACTGCCGTTATCCTCTATATGAAAGGGAAACGTCTTTTCTTGCAGGCGGTTATGAAGTCGCCATTTCTCCCGGCGCTGTATCATCGTCTCGCCAAGGGCATATTCCGTGTACTTACCAGCCAGGTTTCTTAAGTGTGATTGGCATTTGTTATTCATCTGAAATCTCCTTTGTGAATAATCCACATAACGACACAAGTTCAGTTGTCCGTTGCACGGACGAGCACGGCGGGGGTTACCGAAAAATGTTCGACAAACCGAAATCCATCGCAACCCCAAAAACATTATTAAAACCACAGCGCCTCACCGTCAACTGCAACAACTTGTTAGGTTTCTGAATTGCTCTGTCAGTGTCCACAGGCAGCTTGAAATATAAACGTCACAGCACCAAATAACTCTGATAAATTGTCAATAGAATAGCTGACGATGTTTTTTACGAACGTACTTTTCAGCAGTTTGCCAAACTGCCAAAAATTTCCATCAGTTACACTGCCGTGCAGTGGTGTCGAATCGTCATCATTTATTTTCTGTGCCGCATACAGTTCGGACAAGCATTGCGCCCATCCTTGTTCAAAATCATTTTTCTTGGCTTCAACTATTATGACAAGTGGGATGCCAATTATCGTTTTTCCTAATTCAGAGCGTGTAGACACCATATAATCTGGCGTTCCGCTTAAATCATCATCATAGGATATTGCTTTCTGAATCCATAGGATATATTTTTCAAAAAATGACTTATAGACTTCTCTAATAAGGGGAAGAATAGCAAGTTCACACCTGGATGCTTCAGAGGCAAAAATATCAAGATTTCTTCTGTTGAATTCAAATTCCTCTCGAAACTGTTCAGGTGGCTCCGTTGGCTGAATATCAACGAAGTTCTCTTCCGTGTATTTGATACCGTACTTTGTTTGGACCTCTGCAATGGTTTTAAAATCACTCAAAGCCATAATATCACCATTAAGAAAACTGTTGTTTCATGAATATTTTCTGAAGCCTAACGCCTGCGGTTGAGCCGCGCGGCGGCTCTGCCTGGCCACCATTCCCATCCAACCCCAACAGTAGGCTCTCCAACGGCCAAATCTGCACGGATGAAGTCTACCTTAACCTTGTGTTCATAAGCTAATTCACGGGCGTTCTCAATGGATTTCCGGTCAAAGTCAATCCCAATAACCTTAACGGAAATTTACTATTGAACTAAATCTGTAAATATGCTAAAATTAAAAAGATTGTTTTCTAACCTGAGTTGAGCGGAACATTCGCCGTCTAACCCATTTTTAGCCCCGCAAAGCGGGATTATCGGGTTAGATGGCCGGTTGTTTCCGTTCCAACGATTGTTACGCAGACGCTCATGGCAGAAGGAAACTCACTCCCAATCTCCAATGCGCATTATTTCATAAAGCATCCGTCGTAACAATATCATTACTGACAAGCTATCTCAAGAAGCAATCGCTTCCATTGGTATAGACTCCAATGGGACAGACGCTTATATAAGCTGGATTTTTTGATGCCAAGCACTAAAGATAGTTGATTGAGGTTGTAGAGACCAACTAGATGTCCTAAGATAAGACTGGTCAATACTGAGATTGCCTCGCTTTGGACCTGACGAAACTTAGTGTAAAGCAGTCCTTGAAAAAATTTCACCCATGTGATAATCTCTTGATGCATGAGATTGTCCTCCTAATTCTTGATTGGATAAGATGATAGAAGAATTATGACAATCTCATGACTATATGTCCAGTTGTAAATCGCTGCCGCTTGAACTTTGGCATTTCCATTGGGAACCCTTTACCCATCGTGGTATACCATTCTATGGGTTCAAAGCATTTTCATCAGGACATCACAACAGAACGTTGATGGCGCCTATCAGCGTAGAGATTTCCGGAAATCTCAGCATTATTTTATCATAACAACATAACAAAATCAAGAAAAATATCTAAGTAATTATGAAACTGATTCTTTAACTTTCCACTACAGGGAATAGGTGTTAGGAAGAAATTTTGCTGTTTCTTAAATCTATCACCTATCACCTATCCTATTATACGGCGAAATGAATAAAACCAAATTCATAGTTACTTATGATGCGAGTAGTTTCTTAACATTTTTGGGATTTTATGTTATAAGGATTACGTTCACACTAAAAGAAAAAAGCCATTCCCAGTTGAAGCAGGCTATAAAATCGTCTTTTGCTATTCGAAGGGCATGTTTCAGAAAATAGTTTACAGTTCGCCGGCCTATACCTAAGGCAGACAGGGCGGATGGTAATTGGGCAAGAGGGCTACCCACCCCTACCCCTCTACCCACCCCCGGCCCCTCCAAGGAGGGGAGGAGGGGACGGCTAAACGGCAAGGAGGCAAAGAACTAGTAGCCGTCTTGCCACCTTGCCATCTTGCCGTCTTGCCAATTTGCCACTTTGTACCCACCCCTCCAAGGAGGGGACTAATTTTTGAGAGAAATTGAAACATGCCATTTTTTACTAATCATTCCTTTTGGGGAGGCAAACAATGGACAGTATGTCCAAAAATCTGAACTGGTTCAAAGAACATCTTATCAACGAAATTCTTCCCCGGTGGCTCATCCATTCCCGAACAGAAAATGGACTCTTTTTTGTTCACTTTGGGAGAAACTGGGAGAAACAGAATAGGGATATTTGTACACTCGTATCTCAGAATCGGTTGCTGTATAATTTCTCCGTCGGCTATCGGCTGACCGGGCAAGCCGAGTACCTCGAAGCGGTCAACCATGGCGCGGACGCGCTGTTGCGCTACTTTCGGGATTTGGAGTATGATGGATGGTGCTGGGCGTGTAATCTGGGCGGGGAGACGCTGGACTTTAACAAAGACCTATACGGTCACGCCTTCGTCATTTTCGGTCTTGCTCATGCTGCTGAAGTAACAGGACGCGAAGACTTGAAACAAGCGGCGTTCGATACATGGGAAATAGTCCGTTCGCGCTTTCGAGATACTCGCGGCGGATTCGCGGAGAAACTTACCCGGACATTTGCGTCTGCGCCTCATACAACCTCGCAAAACCCCATCATGCACCTCTTCGAGGCGCTGTCAATGCTCGATACAATTGATGATAGCGGTCTTGTTCGCCAGGACGGGGAAGAAGTAGCAGATTTTGTTCTGAATCGCCTCCGCCGCAAGAGCGACGGGATTCTACCTGAGTTGTTCGACGCGGACTGGCGCGAGTTGCCCGCAGAAAACGGCGGCCGCATTGATGTCGGCCATGCCTTTGAGTGGTCGTATCTGCTCTCTCGTGCGGTAGAATGTGGCTGGTCTCAGAATTACCTGAAGCCGGCTGAGAGGTTCTTAGAATATGGGCTTGCCTTTGGATTTGACGCAACGGACGGTGGCATCATCTCGCCAGTGAGGCCGGACGGCACATATACCTTTCCGCGCAAGGGTTGGTGGGAACAATGCGAAGCCATCCGAGCGCTTATCCATTTCGGTGTGGTGCGCGGAAATGCAACAGCCTGGGAACCACTAAAAAAGGTTATCACTTTTGTTCGGGACCACTTCGTAGACGAGGAACACGGCGGCTGGTTTATGAACCCGCCCGTCGCCGGTGGCAAACATCAAACCAGTTTTGACAAGGGTAGTGAATGGAAAGTAGATTATCACATCGTTGGCATGTGTGTTGAAGCTATTCGCGTAGCGGGGCGGATTGTTTAACGCTTATTGTGAATTGCATCATGACCAACCAGGCTTAGTGTTGGGATAGGAGGTTGAAAGGATGTACGAAGTAAACCCGTCTTCAGATAGGAGATGAACTGAGATGATGTTAAATTCGCAACCAGGAGGCCGCCTCGCTGGAAAGGCGACCATTATCACCGGAGGCGCTTCGGGTATCTTAGGATTGTCGATTGTCGATTGTTGATTGTCGATTGGAATTTTCAATCAACAATCATCAATCCAGGTTGGATTTGCCTCGCCCCACTATGATGCGTCCAAAGCGGGTCTGGTGGGTCTCACACGTCATTTAGCCAGTCAGTGGGGAAAGTATGGAATACGAGTGAACTCAATCTGTCCGGGATTTATTATGACTCCATTCATTGGCGCGAACTGGACAACGGAACGCTTAAAAGTCTTGAAACGAGATATTGCACTCGGCCGATTGGGAGACCCAAAGGAGGTAGCTCAAGTTGCTCTGTTTTTAGCATCCAATGAGGCAAGCTACATCACAGGCGCGGCCATTGTGGTAGACGGCGGATGGACTACGCATTTCGCGAAATACTGACGAATAAGAATACAAAATGAAAAGAAAAGGGGGTTTACATTATTCTCCATTTCTTTTCTTTTGATTAAACTTTTCTTTTCTTTCCTAAAGAAAAGAAAAGTTTGGAAGGAGAGAATACATGAGACATTCTCACAAATGGGAAGAAATGTTACCAGAGGAATTCTATGAAGAATTCAACCGCGCGCCCATCGCCTACTGGGGCTGTGGGGCGATGGAGGAGCATGGTCTACAGAATGCGCTTGGAACCGACCCCTACACCGCTTACGCAATTTGTCTACGAGCCGCCGAGATTTCCGGCGGTATTGTGTTTCCGCCGGTGCCATTTGCGCCTGCGGGCGTGCCGGGTTATTCCCGTGAGGAACTGCGAAGCGGCGAAAAACAACTCTATTATCCCAGTCTCTGGACAAGTCGTGAACTCTGCAAGCAAATCTACATCGAGTTGATGGAATCTATGGCGGACATGGGCTTTATGGTCTGTATGGCTAACGGCGGCCACTGGCCCGCAGATTTGCTGCTCCAGAATATTGAACAGGAGAAGGAAGGCCGTATCGGTAAGATGAAATTCTGGGGCGGCGGCACAATCCGTCTGCTTCGAGAGGCATTAGCGGCAGAAACGCAAAAAGACCCGACTATCTCAGGACATGGCATGATGTGGGAAACCTCTCTCGTCATGGCGTTCCGGCCTGATTGGGTGGACTTAGAGCGCGCTCAACGTATAAATGAAAACCCCTTACCTTCGCAACTAAAAGGGCAATCTGCGGAGAGGATGGCACGCATCGCCGAGGCAAATTCTGAGTTTGGTAATCGGATGCTCAACTTAGCCGCTGAACAGATGGCAAAGTTAGCGCAGGAGATGCTTGGAATGAAACGTGATACGTGATGCGTGAAACGGGATTAAATTATCACCTTTCACGTTTCACTCATCACGCAAGGAGGTTACTAAATGGCAGTGAACGACCGCGATGAATACGAAGGCCCACGAACTCCCAGAGAAAACGAATGGGAGGCTTTGGCTGAACTGGGTCGCTCAATATTTTTCAAAGATGCGGCGTCCTACTGGGAAGCCGCGCGCTCGTGGCCGATGGTTCTACAGCCTAACGTTAGGCAAAACATGCTTACCATGTTCAAGGACGGACAACCCGTGTCGACCATTGGGCGACTCGAAAGAGATATTTTGGTTCATGGACATCGCCTTCGCATGGGGTTTATTGGAGGTGTCTGTACACATCCCGACCACCGCGGCAAGGGTTTAGCGAGCACAATTTTAGCTGCGATGATGAGACAGTTTCACCATGATGACGTCGATTTCGTCTACATCTCTGGCACTCGTAGCCTGTATTTTGGAGCAGGTGCCAATCACGTTGCGATTGAAACTCGCTTTGTTCTTGACAAGAACAACTTCGGACCAGATAAACAAACTTTTTCTAAAAGTTTGGATGTTCAGCTTCGCCCCGCGAATTTAGAAGACATCGATACGCTGGTGGCAATTGCAGAACGTGAAGGTGTTCGTTTCATTCGACCGAGAAAGGATTTCGAGCTGGTTATGGAAAACAAGCACTGTGGCGGCCAACCATGCGAGTTTCACTTAATCAAGTTGCGAGAAATTCCGGTCGGCTATCTGTTGCTAAGAGGTAGAGTTGAACACAACGAAAACCTGAAGTTGATTGAATTTGCTGGGGACCGCCTGTGCCTTCTGTCAGCTTTGGGTAAAATTGTTCAACGACTATCTGACAGCGCGTCTCTCGAAGTCAATGTTCCTGGCGATTTGTTAATCAAGCTTCTCCACAGCGCAGGTGTGCAGGGGAACTTGGTGAAAACTGGGGGGACGATGAAAGTCATTGATTTCTGTCGGACGATGCGCAAGTTATTACCTTACTTTAGAGAACGACTCACGGGCTGGACGTGTCTTGACCTTAATCTCGCCGCAGGCAAAGAACGGTATGTAGCCTGGAACGAGGAAGGCATCTTAGAATTAGACGGTGAAAGCAACATGCTGTGGACGCTTCTAAGTAAACCACCAGATGCTCAAATAGAAGGTTTGAAAGTAACGGGACGGATGCGCGAACTCATAGAGTTGTGTTTACCTGTCCCAGTTCCTCTATTATACCTTAATATGATATAGAAAAAAGGCAGGGATGATTATTACTGCTTGAATGTCTTTCTTTTTATGCCTCTTTTTCTTGCCGCCACCAAGCGCAAGCCTTACATACGGGATACAGGGGTTCCTTGAACTTATTTTGCGAGTGTCGTGCGTAAAGATCTCCTTTGCGGATGTTTTGGTTACACCATTTGCAAGCGTAATCTTTGCGCGCTTTAAGTAGGTGGTCAGAACCATAGCCTTTTTCTCCTAAATGGACGATATTTTTTCCCATTTTAGTCTCCTTGTATATCATGTTTTCCAAATCCTTTATCTTAACTCCTTAAGTCCAAGAGCAACAGTTAAAGTCAACTTTATCGTCTGAATCATTTTTGTTCTCCAATTATAGCAAACTATAGATTTTATTATATCTGAAACCAGCGCTATTATCAATCACTTTTTTATCCAGTATTGATAAGCCTTTTCCGTCCAGCCGCGATTGTCAATCCCAACTTTGCTCTTTCAGATTCAGGGTGGGTAAAATTTTTTTATTGCCATGAATACCTTGACTTTGGTAAAATTACTAACAGTTGATTTCCGAAGTTGTAAAATGAAGGCATGCGGTAAGCGTTACAGTTCGTTTTCCATAAGATTGCTTTTGAAACAGGAGGAACGACTATGCAATCACCTCAAGTAACCTGGAAACGATATCATGAACTTCACCCCGATGAACTGGCTGAAGTTATCGAATTAGCCCCGATTGTCTTTTGGCCGCTTGGACTCATCGAACATCATGGGTGGCATCTGCCCGTTGGATATGATGGAATTAAGGCAGAGCGAATCTGCATTCGCGTTGCGGAGAAGACCGGCGGTGTCATTTTGCCAACGATGTGGTGGGGAGCGAATGGCGGTCACGGTGATTTCTTGTGGACGCACTATCAACCACCGGAAGCGTCTGAAGCGATTCTGGTCAATACCATAAAACCATTAATCAAATTCGGCTTTCGGGTCATCGTCTTATTAGCAGGACATTATCCCTGGCAGAGTATCTTAGACAAGCATCTCCCAACATTTCGAGAAAAACATCCCCAAGTGCTGTTTTTGTGGGGAACCGAAATGTCAATCGCCGGTGAAGCTGTGAAACTCCGCGGTGACCACGCGGCTCGTCAGGAGACATCCTTTGGTTTGTACTTATTACCTGAATTGGTGGATATGAGAGCTTTGCGTCCGGGAAGGGATGCGTCTGCTTGGCCTGGAGGCGAAGCCCCTTCTGTCGAGGGCCGACATCCCGGCGTCTGCTTTGAGCCAAACGAGCCACTTTTTGGACAGATGGGCGAAGATGCCCGAACTGCCTCTGCAGAACGAGGGGAAGAAGCAATTGCGCCTCTTGTGAACCATCTGGCGGAGACAATTAAGCGTCATTTGGTAATTGGGTAGTTCCTAATTACCCAATTACCAAAGTACCTAATTTCCCAATTACCAAGGAGATTTCAGAATGACAACAAACAAAATTGAAGACGGTGTACACGCGATGGTCCCGCGCGAAAAAATGTGTGAGTCGGCTCAGAAGTTGCGTGATGTTTACGCTATTACACCTGGCCAGCCATTATTCAGGCGGGAGTTTGGATTCTACAGTCTGGAACGCTGGAAGGAACAAGGAATGCCGCAGGATGTTCCCTTGCACCAACTTTTCAATTATGACTCTGCTGGAAACTATGGACTTGGACAACTTGGCTGGTGCGAGGCGGCCTTTTCACCTGCTTTTGAGACTAAAATAATTAAGGACCTGGGTGAACACGAATTAGTCCAGGACTATGCTGGACGCCATGTGCTTTTCTTCAAGGGACGCCGCAGCGGCTTCATGCCAGAATATGTTGACCATCCGGTGAAGGATATGAAAACCTGGGAGGAGAATGTAAAGTGGAGATTAGACCCCACAACACCAGGGCGATACGCTGATTTGGAAAAGCGTATGGAATCTGCCAGGTCCCAAGCCGCGCGCGGTATTATAATTCAGCAGAATCTAATCGGTGGCTATATGTATCTGCGCAGTCTCATCGGCCCAGTGTCGCTGCCTTATGCCTTTTACGACATGCCTGATGTCATCCACGACTGCATGGAAACGTGGTTTAAATTAGCGGATGCTGTTATTGTTCGACACCAAGAATATGTAACGCTCGACGAAGTTTATCTTGCCGAGGATATTTGCTATAACCACGGCATGCTTCTCTCGCCTGATATGATGCGGGAATTTCTGATACCTTACTACCAGCAACTCCTCAACAATATTAGGCCCCGTCAACTTGACAAATCCCGACACATTTACGTCCAGATAGATACTGACGGTTTCGCCAACCCAACTATCCCAATCTATAGGGAAGGGATTGGCATGGACGTGATGAGTCCATTTGAGGTAGCCGCTGGTTGCGAGGTGGTGGAGATAGGAAAACAGTATCCTGATTTGGCAATGTTTGGGGGCATAGACAAACGTGTCCTCGCTAAGAGTAAGCGAGACATAGATAAACATCTTGAATACATACTCCCAGCCATGCGCGAGCGCGGCGGCTATATTCCGACCTGCGACCATGGTGTGCCGGAGGAAGTATCTTACGAAAACTACCTGTATTATCGAAAACGCTGTATAGAATTGGGAGGATAGTTTTTTTATGCGGCAGAAACTTTGTTCCTGCCACCCACTCTTAAACGTTTAAATCATTTGGAGGTGGCGATAAATGAATACGTTGACTGTAAACATACAATTACCGCGCGATTTAATCGGAATACTTGATGTCGTAGAAGTACAAGTCGAAACACGAATTAAGGAATTAATCGCGCTTGAACTATTTAGAGAAGGACGCATTTCATCTGGTAAAGCCGCAGAATTGACAGGAAAATCAAAGCTGGAATTTATTCACCTATTGGCACAATATGGTATTCCTTACTTCACTGAATCATCAGATGAGTTAGAAGCCGATGTGGCAATGCTGGATAAAATCTTGAGGTGAAACATGATAGTCGTTTCCAATTCGGGACCACTAATAGCTTTGGCGCAAATCAATAATTTTAAACTGGTGATACCGCAGATTTGATAGACGCACGCGGACGAAGAAACAAGCTCATCCCAACTGGTATCCATCCGTGTCCGTCCATTCTATCAGTGGTATCGGAATTAGAAAGGAAAAACTATGTCAACAAATTCTCAATGGAAGATAATTCCATCTGACCTCAAGATACTACGTGATTTAGCCAGGCGTGTGCTTGAGATTTCTAATGAACCTATCAACGAGGAACGCCGCCAACTCTGGTACAAACATAACGCACTCCAGCCTACCCGTCCGTTAGTGCTGGCTGAATCAGGGATTGCAGTCAATGAACTGGTAACTGATGCCTCTTTTTTGTGTCAGGAAGGCTGGGCTCGCGGCCTTGAAGGTGGTATGCGGAGAACGATTTTTCATTACGAACACATCAACGATGATTTCGTCGTCGAACCGTATATTAATTGTAACTGGCAAGTCAGCGTCAGCAACTATGGTTTTGATGTTAAGTTGGAATACGGCAATAACGACGGCGAGATGGCAAGTTACCGCTGGGACCCTCCCATCAAAAACCTCCAAACGGATTTTGACAAGCTTCATCCCCGCACATATTCCGTCAACCGTGATGCTACGTTGGCATGGAAGGCACACCTTGAAGAAGTTTTTGATGGCATCTTGACGGTGCGCATCCGCGGAGGTTTCTGGTGGACTGTGGGAATGACCTGGCCAGCTATCAACCATATCGGACTGGAGAACCTGATGCTATTCATGTATGATGACCCGGAAGGGTTGCATAAATTCATGGCGTTTCTTCGCGACGACCATATTGCTTATGCGAAATGGCTGGAAAAGGAAGGCTTGCTCACGCTGAATAACGAAAACGATTATATTGGGTCGGGGAGCAGAGGGCACACCAACGAACTACCTCAGTCAGATTGGAAAGAAGGCGACCCGGCCCGGCTGAAAGATTTGTGGGTGCTTTCTGAATCACAGGAGACGGTGGGTGTGGGCCCTGACCTTTTCGCAGAATTCATCTTCCCCTATCAACTCGCGGTCATTGAGAAGTTTGGTTTGTGTTACTACGGATGTTGTGAACCGGTGAATAATCGCTGGAACAGCCTAAAGAAAATCCCCAATCTCCGTAGCGTCTCGGTTGCACCCTGGTGCGACGAAGAATTTATGGCAGAAACCCTTGGTCGCAACTATGTCTACTCACGTAAGCCAAACCCAGCGCTCATAAGCACCAGGAAATTTGACGAAGATGCTATACGCGATGACATACGCAAAACGCTCACTATCGCTAAGGATTGCAATGTGGAGATTGTGATGAAGGATGTCCACACCTTGGTGGGGGAACCAGAACGGATGGGACGTTGGGTACAGATAGCGCGGGAGGTTATTGGTGAATAGGGAAATGCAATTTGTATCTCCCATACGCATCAGTTTAAGACTAATTTTGCGCCCCCCTCCTTCCTCCCCCTTGATGGGGGAGGTTAGGTGGGGGTGAAATGGTGGCACTTTCTTTCCGTTCACCCTCCCCTAACCCCTCCTGTCGAGGGAGGGGAATTTAAAAAAAGGAGCTTCAGTTGATGCTTATGGGGGGAGACATTACTTCCCCCTTTCCACTTTCCCCTTTTTGACACGCTATTTATCCTTAACTTGATGCGTATGTGATGAGTGATTTTTTCCCTTCTCACGTTTCACGTACAGTCAACTAATTTTTGAGCAAATGTGAAACATGCCGGAAAATAGAAAGTTTTTCTTGCAATGAAGATGAAAAAATGCTAAAGTTATTAGCGGTTGGTTTCCAAAACTGACTTTTGTCAGTCAGTCAGCATAAATGACTGGATTGTATAGTCATGGTAAGGAGGAAATAGTAATGCGTATCCTAAAGGACGCCAACTTAATGATTGTTGGTATGGTTGTTCTGTTTGTTGCCGGTGTATTAACTGCTTCAAGTTATGCGTTAGACCCCAAAACCTGCGTCGGAATGTGGCTGTTTGACGAGGGTAGTGGTACCACAGCCAAAGATTCCTCTGGAAACGGAAACGACGGCGAGCTCATGGGGGGGCCTAAATGGGTGGCGGGTAAGTTTGGCAAAGCTCTGGAGTTTGATGGCGTGGATGATTGTGTGGATTGCGGGAAAGGGACGAGTTTGAAGGCTGTAGCAGAATTAACTATCCAGGCATGGATAAACACAACTGATAAAACTACAGGAGGACAAGGAGGCAGTGAATATTGTGTTGTTCATAGGATAGATGTCAATGCGCCTTATAGGGGTTATTCTTTCGGCAGAGATGGGACTGGGAATTATGTTTTTTTCTATACTGGAGAGCTATATGCTGGGCCCCATAAGCTGATAGGGAAGACTTATGTTATTAGTGATGGTGCTTGGCACCATATTGCCGCAACGTATGACGGAACGACCTCAAAAATTTATGTTGATGGAAAACTGGATATTGAAGCGGCAAAGACGAGCGCCTTCGCTTCGGATGTCAGTTGTCAAATTGGGAGAGACCCCTGGAGATGGTATCGAGGTCTCATCGACGACGTTGCGGTTTTCAATGTTGCTCTAACTGAAGTTGACGTTAAAAACCTCATGAAAAATGGGGTCAAAAGGGGGCTTGCACCCGTATCTCCAAATGGTAGATTAACTACTGTTTGGGGAGAAATAAAGGCGAAGTAACCAAACTTTTCTTTAAGAAAGAAAAGTTTGATCAAAAGAAATAAGAGGAAGACTGTAAATACTTCGTATCGAATACAAAAAGCCGTCCAGCAACAGGACGGCTTTCATCTTTTCTATAATTTTGGGTAAACAGTGTTGATATGTGTTTCTACAAAAAGGATTACAACATAGCGGGTTATTTTACAGACTCGAAAACCCAAAACAATAGGCGGTTTCGTTTCACGCTTTGTGCCTTGTGCTCATCAACCGCGGATACTAATAGAGCATTGCCGAGTCCAACGCACAAACAAGCAGATAACCAAGAAATGCAAAGGAGCAGGAAATATGTTTGCTTCAACAGACCACTTCTGGTATCGTCAGCCATCGGGAGGCCCGTACCTTGACTCACAGCGCAATAATAAGGCGTTCGGTTTTGCGGACGGGACTATTTTTCTATCCGAAGACAACGGCTGCACCTGGCCTTACAGCAGCGCGTTTCCCGACGCCAAAAATATAACGTTCAGCTACATTCTGAATAACGGGAACATCCTCTTCGGCGCTGGCTCAAAACTATACCTCAGCGCGGACAACCTTAATACGTACGAGCCAATTACGTTGAAGGACGTTGACGGTTCTGATTACATCCCGCATACGCCGCAAAACCCGGACTTACCGGGCTGGTACTTCCATACCCTCACGGGTATTAACTCGTGGGACATAAACGGTGTGGAAATGCTTG
>Ga0194125_10002469_pt1 | contig 30554 bp, 23 predicted proteins | sample TA2KigC250mmetaG_FD_148626 | JGI IMG/M metagenome (GOLD analysis project Ga0194125, IMG submission 148626) | Freshwater microbial communities from Lake Tanganyika, Tanzania - TA2015034 Kigoma Deep Cast 250m | ecosystem: Environmental > Aquatic > Freshwater > Lake | place: Tanzania: Lake...
ACATCGGCGTCGGTTTCGGATGCACACGCGCTCAGTCAAACAATCCACTGCTCAACTCAAAGACATGGTGCGGCGTTGGAAAATGCTCCCAGCGGACAATGTGCCCAAGTGACTTTTGCGCTATTGCTTAAATTGTCAATTGAGAATTGTCAATTGCCAATTTCCTTCCGTATTATAACCTCAACTTGATAATTTACAAACCACGCCGCCCGATGTATAATACAACACGTGAAATCTGAAATCATCATCGCACAACTCAGCATCGTGGATGGCGCGTGGCAAGACGCGCCGGACAATCTCGCGTGTTTCGACGCGGCAGCGTTATTCGAAGGCAACGTCGAACGCGGCAGTCTGTACGTCGTCGTCGAAGTGGCGGGCGAACCGGAAGGACGCGACGCGTTGGCGCGCGAACTGATCGAAACGACGCGGCGCGAGTACGCCGCGACGCGCGGCAGTATCGCGCTCGGACTGATGCAAGCCGTGCGCGCGGCGAACGATTTTTTCTACGACACGAACGCGAACGCCGCGCCCGAAGCGCGGCGCATCGCCGGAGTGACTGCCGCGCTTGTGCGCGCAGACGAACTGTTCATCGCGCAAGCCGGACCTGGGTTGACCTGTCTCGCGCGCGGCAACGCGCTGACGCGCTATCCCGACGATTCGCCCTGGTTCAATGCAGATGAAACCGCCGTCGCCGAATGGCTCGGCTCGCGCAATTTTGCGACGCCGGGCGAAGTGCCGATTGGGATGCGGCGCAATTACACACCCGATATCTTCCACACCGCGCTATACCCCGGCGTCGTGGTCGTGTTGGCGACGCGCGCGCTCGCACATTTGTTGACGCGCGAAGAACTGATTGACACGCTGGCGCAACGGCATCCCGACGAAATTGTCGCGGCGTTGGAAGACCTGGCGGGCGCGTCCGATCTTTCGGCGATCGTGTTGCGCGTGGCGGGCGAACCGCCCGCGACGATCAGCGCGCCGACGGCGCCTTTGCGCGTCGAAGATGAAATCGAACCGGAACAAGTCGTCGAACCCGAGCCGCCGATTCCGGTTGATGTCCCGCCGCCACCGTCGGAAGAAGAACTCGCGCTGCAAAAAATTCGCGCCGAGCGCGAGTTGGAACGCCAGCGTTTGCAGGAAGAGCAAGCGCGCGAACGCCAGCAAAAAATTCGTGCCGGAGTTTTGCGCGCGGGCGCCGGAGCCGTGGGCGCGCTCGCCGGAATGACCGGGCGGATCAATTGGACGGGCATCGGCAACGCGGCGGATCGCGCGATTGGCGCGGTCGTGCGCGGCGCGGCGCGCGCGCTCGCGTTTCTGATTCGCGCGATCATTCCCGGCGAACCGAAAGAAGACGCGCCGCCATCGTCGCCGACGAGGCAGACGGCGTGGAAACTTGCCGCGCTCGCGCTGCCGCTGCTCCTGCTCGTCGCGGGTATCGTGATGTGGGGCGTTTATCGCGCCGAGCAGCGCGCCGCGTTCGAACGCCAAGTCGTGCAATTGATCGGCGATGCGGGAAAATCGTTCGAAGACGCCAAGCGGTTGGAGCGCGCCGATCGCGCGGCGGCGCGCGCGGCGGCGCAAAAATCGTTGCAGTGGCTCGAACAAGCGCGCGCGCTCAGCCCCAACGATCCGCGCATCAACACCTTGTCCTATCCCGTCCAGGATTTTCTCGACGGACTGAACGGCGTCTCGGTCATTTTTTCGCTGCCGACGTTTGCGACGTTTTCCGACGCCAAGTCCAAAGTGACGCGCATCGTCCCGCGCTGGCCCGATCTCTTCATCCTGGATCGCGGTTTGCAGCGCGTTCATCGGTTCACGATCAACGACCTGGGATCGAGCGCGGTGCCCACTTCTGGCGACGGGATCATTTTGAAATTCGGCGACAAGATTGACAATCGCGCGGTCGGCGACATTTTCGATCTCGTCTGGATCGACGCGGGGCGCTTGGTCGCGCTGGATCGTTCTGGCGCGTACTTTCAATTCGATCCGGCGAAAGCGGAATGGAGTGCGGGCGCGGTGAGCGGCGCGGGCATCTTTGCGCGCGCCACCGTCGCGGCGACGTACGAAAATAGATTGTACTTGATCGATCCGCCGCAAAATCAAATTCAAAAGTACAATCCCTCCGGCAGCGCGATTGTGTGGTCGGCGGCGGCGACGTACTTTGCGCCCGGCGTCACGCCGCCCGATTTGTCAGCCGTCGTCGATCTCGCGATTGACGGCGACATTTGGCTGGCGCGCGCGGACGGTTCGATTGCGCGATTTTACGACGGCAGACCGAAAGCCATTTCGTTCAGCGGACTGGATGCGCCGATTTCAAAAGCGTCGGGGCTCTTTACGTCGGAGCGCGTGAATAGTTTGTACGTCGTGGACGTGGGCAATTCGCGCGTCGTCCAATTCGACAAGGGGACGGGACGATTTGCGCGGCAATTCAAACCGCACAGTCAAGCGCGCGACGCGTTCAAGGGCTTGCAAGCGCTGGCGGTGGACGAACCGAACAAGCGATTCTTTTTCGTCGGCGACGGCAAGGCGTACATCGCGACAATCCCACAGTAGAGTTTAAGGTTCAAGGTTCCAAGTTCAAAGTTAAAGGTCAACTTGAAACTTTGAACCTTGAACCTTGAACCTCGAACTTTGAACCTACAATGACTCTCATTCTCGGCATCGAAACTTCGTGCGATGAAACTGCCGCCGCGGTGGTGGAGGACGGCAGCAAAATATTATCGAACGTCGTCGCGTCGCAAGTGGAAATTCACGCGCAGTACGGCGGCGTCTTTCCGGAGATCGCGTCGCGCGAGCACGTCTTGAAAATCGTGCCGGTGATCGAAGACGCGCTGACGCAAGCGCACGCAACGCTGGACGATCTGGACGCGCTCGCGGTGACGTACGGTCCCGGACTGGCGGGCTCGTTGCTCGTCGGTGTGAACGCGGCAAAGGCAATCGCGTTCGCGCGCGCGTTGCCGCTGATCGGCGTCAATCATCTCGAAGGACATTTGTACGCGAATTGGCTGGACGCGTCGGCGGACGAAAAAGAATTTCCGATGATCGCGCTGATCGTCTCCGGCGGTCATTCGGAAATCGTGCTGATGCGCGGCGAGGGCGACTATGAATTGCTGGGACATACGCTCGACGACGCGGCGGGCGAAGCGTTCGACAAGGTCGCGCGTTTGCTCGGCTTGGGTTATCCCGGCGGACCGGCAATTCAAAAAGCGGCGGAGCAAGGCAACCCGAGCGCGTTCAAATTGCCGCGCGCGTGGTTGCGCGGCACGTACGATTTTTCGTTCAGCGGATTGAAGACAGCGGTCTTGCATCTCGTCCAGAGTTTCAAGCCTGCCCTGAGCGAAGCGAAGGGGCAAAAGCGCGTGCCGGTTGCGGACATCGCCGCGAGTTTTCAAGCGGCGGTGGCGGATGTGTTGGTGGACAAGACGCGGCAAGCGGCGGAAGAATTTCGCGCGACGCGGATCCTGCTCGCGGGCGGCGTCTCCGCGAACGCGCAATTGCGGAAGACGATGCTGGCGCGCGCGCACGTGCCGGTTTCGATTCCGCCGATCAAGTTGTGTCTGGACAATGCCGCGATGATCGCGGCGGCGGGTTTTCGGCAGTTTGCGCGCGGGGAAACGCGCGGCTGGGATTTGGACGTGGTGCCGGCGTTGAAGTTGCAGTCGGCAGTCGGCAGTAGACAGTAGACAGTCGTCAGTAGACAGTCGCGGCGGCGTGTCATTGCGAGGCAGTTTTTGCCGAAGCAATCCCCAATTCAGTGATGGAGATTGCTTCGTCGCTGAAAACGCTCCTCGCAATGACAATGCTAATGTGTCCGCAAACGCAGCGACGAAAGGAACTGGAATGTTCAGTATAGAAGATTGGGTGATGCCGGTGGTGCTGGTGTTGACGCTGGTGACGTTGGCGGGATTTGCGCTGGGGACGCGCGCGAATGTGCGCGCCGGAGATCGCGCGGCGAAATGGCTGCGCGAGGGTCTGCCGCTCATCAGCGACAAGACGACGATGACGTGGATCGGTTCTGCGGCGTTGCTGTTGAAAATGGCAAAGGCGAAGGGCGCGTACCGGAGCGCCGAGACGTTGTTTTCGTTCGAGCCGCGCGATATCGTTTTGATGTGGCTGTTCGCGCACTGGCAAGGGCGGCGCGATACGATGATTTTTCGCGGCACGCTGACCGCCGCGCCGGAGTTCGAGTTGGAAATTTTCGATCCGCAAGGGTGGATGAATCGCGGCGTTGCGCGTCAAGCGCAACGCGATCGGTGGACGCGCGTGGAATTGTCCGGGCGGGCGGATTTGCGCGCGTACTCGTCCGGCGCGCTGGACGCGGAGGCGGTGAACGCGTTTGCCGCGCTGGGCGCGCGCGCGGGCGGCAAATTGACGCGCCTCTCCATCCGCAAGAATTTGCCGAATGTGCAAGTGCATTGGCGTTTGCCCGATCCGCACGTCGTCTCCGCGCGCGCGCTGTTCAACGATGTGCGCGAAATGGGCAAGCGCGCATTGAATTTGCCTGCTTGACGAGATGTTCATTTCGGAGTATGATGACGGTGTAACAGGATTCGCCAGTATCGCCCACGTAACCGGATGAGCAACCCGGTGTTTTACAAATAGAATCCGACGCCAATCGAAAAGGAGGTGGTGCGCGACATTCGATCCATCGTTTCGAGAGAACCTAACGCACGAAAAATCCTTTAGGAGTGCATTTTCGGAGGTCAATGATGAACACCCTTTTTGCGCTCGTCATTGGGATCGTCGTTATCTATCTCGGCTATCAGTTCTATGCCAGGCGCGTAGATACACAAATCATCAAAGCCGATCCCAAAAAAGCCACGCCCGCCAAAATGTATATGGATGGCGTAGACTTTTCCCCGACTGATCGCAACGTCCTGTACGGCTACCAATTCAAGTCCATCGCCGCCGCCGGTCCCATCGTCGGCGCGATCACAGCCGCCAATTTGTGGGGCTGGTTACCGGCGCTCATCTGGTTGCTCGCCGGTGTGACCTTAATCGGATGGGTGCAGGACTATGGCGCGATGATGATGGCAGTCCGCAAGGACGGCGATAGTCTCACCGCGATCGCGCACAAACTCATCTCGCCCAGAACGCGCACGATTCTGCTCCTCTTCATCTTCGTCTACATCCTCATGATTCTGGGCGCATTCGGCAATCTCCTCGCCGGCGCCCTGAACGGCAATCCGAGCGTCCCGCTCGGAATCGTCATGCTGGCGGTGGCAGGTATGCTCGCCGGTCAAATGCTCTACAAGTGGAAGATGGACTTGATCGTCACGACGATTGTCGTGGTCGGTCTGACTCTGCTTGCCATTCTGATCGGTCCCGCCATTCAAAGTTCCGTTGCCGATTTAAACAAGGCGGTGAACGGACTGGGCTTGACGATCTACTTTGTGGACGTGGATGGTTTGGTCAAACCCTTCACCACGAGTTATATGTTCTGGCTCCTCTTCGTCGTCGCGTTCTCCTACCTGGGAGCCACGCTGCCGATTTGGCGCTATGCCCAACCCGTGAACTATATCGGTTTCTGGGTGATGGCGTTGACGATCGTCGGCGGTCTGCTGGGGGCGGCGCTTGCCGTGTTTCTCAAGCCGAGTGTCGCGAACTTTGTCGTCCCGGCGTTCAAGGTCTTTGACGCCGGAACGGGCGGCGCGTTGCAACCGCTCTGGCCGATGCTCTTTGTGACGATTGCGTGCGGCGCGATCTCGGGTTGGCACGCGCTCGTTTCCAGTGTCGGTACCGGTCGGCAGTTGGAATATGAAACGGACGCGCTGCCGGTTGGCGCGGGCTCGATGTTCAGTGAAACGCTCCTCGCGCTCCTTGCGCTGATGGCGATTTCGGTCGCGGGCAAGGGCGCAGGCGCGGGCGCGTTTGCCGCGGGCGTCGGGCAGTTCTTGAACGTCTTTGGTTTGGATCCGACGTACGGCACGGCGCTCGGTTTCGCCGCGTTCGTCATCATCGTCATCACCGTGACGCAACTCGCGCTGCGCTTTATGCGCGTCGTCTTTGCCGAAGCGTTTGGCGAGATGTGGCCCGCCGCCAAGAACATCCACATCGGCACGATCGTTTCCGCGATCTTGATGATCATCATCGTGTTGAGCGGCACGTTCACGTATCTGTGGCAAATCTTCGGCGCGGCGAATCAACTGATGGCGTCGCTCGCCTTGATGTTGGTCTGCCTGTGGCTGGTCGAACAAAAGAAAAACCCGTCGTTTGCCTTCTGGCCGATGGTGTTTATGTACGTGACGACCATCGCCGCGAATCTCATCTTGTCGTACAACCTGTGGGTGACGGTGGTCCTCAAGCAGTCGAGCAAACCGGAACTGTGGTTCGCCGTCGTCGGCGCGGTTGCGATGATCCTGATCTCGGTCTTTTTGATCGCGGCGGCGTTGTACATCGGCTGGGATGCGTGGGGCGCGTACAAACGGATGAAGTCCGGCAAAGCCGCCACGGCGCCTGCCGAATAGTTCGTCTCGCTCAGCGAGTCTGTGGGGCATCCTTGCTCACCGGTGAGGATGCCCCTTTGTTTACGCAAATGCAACCTGACATTGCATTCATTCGCAATCGAATTTCGCGCGCGCTTGCCGCCGTGCGCGGCGTGCTGTACGGCGCGGGCGCGCACGAAATCGTCTTGTACGCCGTCCGCCTGCGCTCGGATATGGAGAGTTTGTTCATCCTGATCACGCTCGGCGATCTGATCGGCGTGCCGATTTTGCCGCCGTATTACTCGCTGCGTTTGCTACCCTTCCTCGTGCCGAACATCGCGTCGTGGAAACGGCGCGTCCTGCGCGAACGCGATATCCTCGAAACCGATGGCTTGGATTTGCTGGCGGGATAAAAAATCAGAAACCAGGTTTCTCCCCTTTGGGGAAACCTGGTTTCTGATTTTACGCGGTCCTTCGGCTACGCTCAGGACAGCCGCTGATTGATGCGCGTTTCGACTTGCGCGAAATCGTTCCCCGTCAATTTTTCTTTCCCCGCGATGACGAACGCCGGATATTTTCGCACGCCGTAGCGCAGTGATTTCCACACGCCTTCGAGCGACGCGGCGTCTATGACGCGGAACGTCACGCGCCCGTTATGCTGTTTGACCGTCTTGATGATCCAGTCGGACAGTGTGCGATAGTCTTGCATCATTTCGGGCGGCATCGAAGTCTCCAACGCGTCGTTATGAAATTTTTTCACTCCGCCAGTCTGCGTTTGATCCCAAAAAAGTTCGCAGTGTTGACAGTGAAAATATTGCGTCGGCGCGTAGGCGATGATTTCGATCGTGAGCGGTTGCATCCCCATCCATCCTTTCTTGAAATGTTCTGCACGCGATTTTACGAGCCAAAGGCGTTTCAGTCAATCCCCCAAACAACGGAATGCGAAAAGTTGCGTCGCGTGTCCGTGCGCGGCTCAGCGAAAATATCTCAGGATCGTCGCGTGCAAACGTCCGTTGGTCGCGACGTACTCTTTGGAATGAACTGTCCACGCCGTACCGGTAGGCATCGTCACGCGCCCGCCGGCTTCTTCGACGATGAGCGCGGCGGCGGCAACGTCCCACGGCGAAAGCGAGAGATGCACGTGCGCGTCCATTCGTCCGGCGGCGACGTGGCAAAACGAGAGCGCCGCGCTGCCAAACGTCCGCGCGACCATCACGCGTTGTAGCATCGGCACAAGCACGCGCGCGGAACGCCGGCGCATTTTCAGCGCGCGTCCCCACTCGACGCCAAACACCGCGTCCTCAAGCGAACGCGTCGCGCTGACCTGAATCGGCTTGCCGTTCAGGCGCGCGCCGCGTCCGCGTTCGGCGGAGAAAAGTTCGCGCGTGATCGGATCGTACACCGCGCCGATTTGCACTTGTCCGGCGCGATACAACGCGATCGAAGTGCAAAACGCGTAGAGCGTACGCGCGTAATTCGTCGTGCCATCGAGCGGGTCAACGACCCACAGCGCGAGATCGTCGGACGCGCCCGCTTGCGCCCACAAGCGTTTGTGTTCTTCGAGATCGCCTTCTTCCGAAACAAATTTGTCGTCCGGAAAGCGCGCGAGCACGGTTTCTTTGATCGCGCGATCCGCCGCGTAATCCGCATCGGTGACGATATCGCGTTTGCCTTTGTAGTGAATGTCGCGCGCGTCGTGCAATTTGGCGGCGAGAATTTTGCCCGCCGCGCGCGCGGCGCGCTGGGCGACGAGAAGACGGTGAGACATTGAAGAATTCTGCTTTCTATGTTGGGTTTTGTTCCAAATCGAAATGATCGATCTGAATATTGGCGAGTTTCAAATATTGCATTGCGATTTCATCGCAGTACGCGCCGACGTAGACGACGCGCGTCAGTCCGGCGTTGATGATCATCTTCGCGCAGATGTGGCACGGCTGATGCGTCGAGTAAATCGTGCCGCCTTCGACGGAGACGCCGTGGAGCGCGGCTTGAATGATCGCGTTCTGTTCCGCGTGCAACGTGCGAACGCAATGCCCGTCCACGATTTCGCAGCCCGCGTCGAGACAATGCGGCAAGCCGCGCGGCGCGCCGTTGTAGCCGGTCGTCAAAATGCGCTTGTCCTTGACGATGATCGCGCCGACTTGGGCGCGGTGGCACGTCGAACGCTTTGCCACGTCGAGCGTGATTTCGATGAAATATTCGTCCCAGGTTGGTCGCATAGTGGTCGGTGGGTAGTGGTCAGTGGACAGATTTTCCGAGCACTGTCCACTGACCACTGTTCACTATCCAGTTCCAAACTGCCGATCCCCCGCGTCGCCAAGCCCGGGCACGATGTACGCGTGCTCGTTGAGATGATCGTCCACGGCGGCGAGGTAAATGTCCACATCGGGATGCGCGTCTTGCAAGTGTTTGATCCCTTCCGGCGCGCCGATGAGTCCGACGTACTTGATCTTTTTCGCGCCCCATTTTTTCAGCATCTGCACCGCTTCGACCGCGGTGCCGCCGGTCGCGAGCATCGGATCGAGAATGACGCACACCTGGACGGTCGGCGACACGGGCAATTTGCTATAGTACCGAATCGGCTCGAACGTTTTATGATCGCGGTACAAACCGATGTGCCACACTTCGGCGGTGGGCATCATCTCCCAAAACCCTTCGACCATGCCGAGTCCGGCGCGTAGCACCGGGATCAAGCCGATGCCTTCTTTCAGTTCACAGCCCTTGGTTTCGGTGAGCGGCGTCGTCACGATCTTTTCTTGCAGCGCCAGATCGGCGGTGGATTCGTACGCGAGCAGAATCGAAATCTCGCGGATCAGTTCGCGGAATTTCTTCGGCTTGGTTTTCATCTCGCGCAGCATCGCGAGTTTGTGGAGCAAAAGTGGGTGATTTGAGACGTGGATGTGGGACATATTTCTCCTCAGTGGGTAGTGGACAGTGGTCAGTGGTCAACAATTCTGTTCACTGATCACTGTCCACCGTTCACTTCTTTTCCAACCGCGCGATACTCGCGACCGCATCGCCTTCTTTCAACTTCATCACTTCGGTCTCTTTCGACGTGCGCTTGCTCTTGGGCAAGTTGGCGACGCGCGCGCGCAGAACGTGCCCGCTTGTCGCGATGATCGTCACGTCGTCGTCTTCGTTTGCGACGCGCGCCGCCGCGATCACGCCCGCGCGCGCGGGATCGCGCCCAAGCGTCGAGACGCCTTTCGTGTTGCGCCCTTGCACCGAGTACTCTTTGATCGGCGTGCGTTTGCCGAAACCCTTTTGCGTGACGATGAGCAAAAAGCCGTCGGGCTGGACGACATCCATGGATGCGACCTTGTCGCCTTCGTTCAACTTGATGCCGTAGACACCGCCCGCCGCGCGACCTTGCACCGGCACGTCTTCTTCTTTGCAGCGCATCGCTTGACCTTGCTCGGTGACGAACATCAACTCGCCGTCGCCGTGCGTGAGCCGTGCCCACCCTAGTTCGTCACCTTCGCTCAAATTGATCGCCGCGACGCCAGCCGAGCGAATACCGTCGAATTCCGCGAGCGGTGTCCGTTTCGCGCGACCCAGGTTCGTCGCCATCGTCAGAAATTCCGCTTGCGAAAAATCGGAGACCGCGACCGCTGACGTGACGCGTTCGTTTTGCTCGAACGACAAGAAATTGTTGAGCGGCAAACCTTTCGGCGTGCGTTCGACATCGGGCGCTTGGTGCGCGCGCAGCGGATACGCCTTGCCCTTGTTCGTGAAGATCAGCAGCGTATCGCGCGTGTTCGCGGGGAAAAGATATTGCACCGCGTCTTCTTCGCGCGTCTGCACGCTCTTCGATCCCGTCGCGGTGCGGCGCACCGAAGTGAGCGGCACGCGCGAAATGTATCCGCGCTGCGTGATCGAAACGAGGACGGCTTGTTCTTGCACCAGGTCTTCGGCTTTGAATTCGGTCTGGACTTCCGCGCTGCCGCCTTCGGAAATATGCGTGCGTCGAACATCGCCAAAGCGTTTTTTCAAGTCGGTCAGTTCGTCGGAAATGACGCCGAGAATTTTCTTGGGATGCTTCAACAAATCTTCGAGGTGCTTGATCGTCTTTTTCACTTCGGCAAGTTCGTCCTCGATCTTTTTGCGTTCCAACGCGGCGAGGCGGCGCAGTTGCATATCGAGAATCGCTTGCGCCTGAATCTCGCTCAACTTGAAGCGTTTGATCAAACGCTCTTTCGCGGTCTCGGCATCCGGCGATTGGCGAATCGTCTTGATCACTTCGTCGAGATGATCGAGCGCGATCTTCAGCCCTTCGAGAATATGCGCGCGCGCTTTCGCTTTTTCCAAATCGAACTTGGTGCGCCGCGTGATCACTTCCTGGCGATGTTGCACGTACAGTTGCAACATTCTTTTGAGCGACAGCACTTTTGGCTCGCCGTCCACGAGCGCAAGCATATTGATGCTGAAACCGGTTTGTAGTGGCGTGTATTTGAGCAACTGATTGATCACCGGTTGCGCTTCCGCGCCGCGTTTCAACTCGACGATGATACTCATCCCTTGCCGATCCGATTCGTCACGCAGATCGCCGATGTCTTCGATTTTGCGATCGCGCACGAGATCCGCGATGCGTTCGATCAGCGATGCCTTGTTGACTTGGTACGGCAATTCGGTGATGACGATGCGCGACTTGCCGCCGCCCGCTTCTTCGGTGTGAATCTTGCCGCGCACGATGATGCGCCCGTTGCCCGTCGCGTACGCCTGCTTGATTCCTTCGCCGCCGAGAATGATTCCGGCAGTCGGGAAATCGGGACCTTGGATGAACTTCATCAAATCGTCTACCTCGATGTCGTCCGCCTTGTCCCAGTTCGCAATCAGGTAATTGATCGCGTCGATCAGTTCGATCATGTTGTGCGGCGGAATACTCGTTGCCATACCGACCGCGATGCCAGCGGTGCCGTTCAACAAAAGGTTCGGGACTTTGGCGGGGAGGACGCGCGGCTCTTTCATCGTGCCGTCGAAATTTTCGCCGAAATTCACCGTGTCGCGATCGATGTCGAGCAGCAACTCTTCCGCGATTTCGGTGAGGCGCGCTTCGGTGTACCGCATCGCCGCGGCGGGATCGTCGTCAATCGAATTGTGAACGAAGATTCCCGCATCGAGCGCGAAATTGTGGGTATCGTCCACCGTCAGATCGTAAACGTCGGCGCGACCCGCTGGTTCGACCGAAACAACGCGATGATTCAAACGATCAGTGTGATTCTGCGCCTCCTTGATCGCCGAATCAATTTTGCCTTCAAAGAAGCGCGTCAAGCCATTTTCAAAGCCGATAATCGTGTTGATGCCCGTAGCGCGACGCTCGCGTTCATAGCCAGCGAGAGTCAGCGCGCCATCGTGTTCGAGCGCGCGCTTGGCGATGGAGAGAAAACGCGAGCGCGCGGCTTTTTGCCCGTTGGCAGCAAAGCGCCCTTCAAATTTGGCGCGATACGCTGGATCTTGCCAACGCGCCGCGCTCAGTTTTGCCATCTTTGCGCGATACTTGGCGTTTGCCCATTGCGCTTTTGAAGACGCGCTTTTCTCGGCGCGATATTCTGCTGTCCATTGTTGCCGCGCTTTGGCGGAGATACGCGCGCGATGTTCTGGATTCGCCCATAACCGATTCGAAAGTTCGCGCATCATTTCACGGCGCAATGCCCGATATTCAGGGTCTTGCCACATTCGTTGCAGCGCTTCGCGCTGCGCCTGAACGATGCCCGCTTTCTGCTCGGGCGCGCCAACGCGCAGAACGTTGGTCTCCATCGCGCGGCGCAGGATCTTTTCGCGGAAGGATGAATCGTTCCATAGTTCGCGCACCGCCGCGAGTCGGCGCGCGCGATATTCGGGATCGCGCCAGAGTTGCCGATTGCGTTTCCCAATCGCGGCAATCGTCTTTTCCCGAAAGTCGGGATTGTTCCATTGTTCAGCCAGCATCGCGCTCATCTGCTGGCGAAAGTCAGGATCGCTCCACATCTGATCGAGCAAGCCGATATGCAGACGGCGATGCTCTGCCCAGTGCATTCGCACGATGTTACGCGGATCGTTGTTGAGTTTGTCGAGATCGCGATGATGCCGCACCCGTCCCGCGCTGCGCGGATAGACCGCGCGCGCGACGTTATACGCGTCGGCAAGATGATGCGCGAACTCCCAGCCATCTGTCGCCGGTTGATAGATTTCCTCGTAACCGCGCAGATTCGGATCAGTGCCTGTATTCAAACGCGAATAAAACGGCATTAGCGCATCATTCGGTTTGAGGTTCTGCGCTTCGCAATATGTTCCATCACGTCGCATAAAACGATGATCGGGCGTACAAACGATTTCCGCGCCGTTATCCAGATTCACTTTTACGACAGGCGCATCTTTCTTGGTCAGACGCGGCGCGCGCACGGGTGCCATCTCAACGCGTCCTGCTTTGATGGTGTAGATGAAATACTGTTCGCCGCGCGCGTCTGCCGCGACAAGTTCCTCGAACGACTTGGACGATCCATCCGCCAGGCGCACACGCGTCGATCCAACAAAGCACCCAAAATTTCCTTGCCCGTCAATCAGCGGATAGCGCATCGTAAAATCTTGCGCCAAGCGGACGAGCGCGTCGTACACCGCTTGATCGCCGTGCGGGTGATAGCGCCCCAGCACATCGCCGACGATGCGCGCGCATTTTTTGTACGGCGTGTTGTGGCGCAAGCCCATCTCGCCCATTGCGTAGAGGATGCGGCGCTGGACGGGCTTCAACCCGTCGCGCACGTCGGGGAGCGCGCGCGCGGTGATGACGGACATCGCGTAATCGAGGTACGCGTTCCGCATCTCGACGGCGATTTCAATGGGTTTGACGGTACCGATGGTGGGTTGTTCTTTTTCTGCCAAGAGTCATCCTCCGCGAATTCCTTTCTTGATTTCCTGTTGTGCCTGCCGCACCAAATCTTCATCAATCCAAATGTCGTCATCCCGCAAAATGGATTGCAGTAGAAAATCGCAATCGTCGCTGGATAGCAATTTCTTGCGAAACGCTTCCGCGATCACGCCTATCGTGCCTTTCACTTTCAAGCCAAGGCGCTTTGCAGTCCGTCGCGCGTAGAGATCGTCTATCAAAACCCAGTCCGCGCGTTCGCGCAAAGCTAGAGCCAGAGCTTGTTGGTCGGCGTGGGAGAGCGCGCCCAGTCGCACAGATTCGGGGAGTTCGCGATCTACCAACATCACAACCGCGATTTGCTGATGCGCGATGGCAAGCTCAGTTTGTTTTGCGTCAGGCGCGCCCAGCTCGTTACCGCGATTCACTACTTCGACGTAAACCGCGCGGGGAATCAGGATTTGTCCGTAGAGGCGAAAGGGCAAATCAATGCTGCCCAACTTGCCCAACGCGATCAGCGGTCCTGCGTCACTGACAACTTTCACGCGCTCAACTCCTCGCACAACATTTCTTCGTCCCAGCGCGGGCGAACCGCGTACGCGCGCGCGTGTCGAACCAGTTCGCGCTCGGAGACGCCTGCAATTTCAGCAGCACGCCCAAAGGAGACGATACCGCGTTTGTAAAGCGTAAGCGCCTCTTGAAGTTTTAGTTGTGAAAACCCAAGCATAACGAGCTCTTTTACCCGCGCCTGGTCTATGTGCAATGTGCCTGCAAGCTCTTCAGGTATTTCCAGAGTGACACGTTCCATTGTTCACACTCCTTTCATTTCACCGCGCCTATTATATCCCAAACCGAACAAAATTACTACTTGCAAAACGCGCCAACAATATCGCTCTTTCGTTTTCAAACGATTGCGAGTATAATCAGGTTAGTGTCCCAAGCATCTCACGCGAAAGGAACTGTTATGCCTGTCAACCATTCCGATCAACCCGATGTAGTTGCCGCCGCGGCGCAAATCACTAACGTCACGCTCGTGCCTACCACGCTCAACTCCGGCGATGTGCTGAACGTCAGCGTCACCGTCTTCAACGGTACAACCGAAACACTCGCCACGCAAGGACCTGACCCAGGTTTCGTTTATGACGAGGGCGACACATTTCGCTCACGCGGTTTCACCGAAACGCGCGACGCGTTTCGCGCCGGCATTGACTTTGACGGACGTGATGGGATCGATCACCCGTACCGCTGGGGACTTGGCGCGCCGCTCGCGCCCGGCGAGACGCGCACGATCACCGGCGCGATTCGCTTGAAGACCGCGCGCGCGATCCGGTACTGGGTGGGACTCGTGCGCGAGCAAATCGCGTGGTTGCAGGATCAGCAAGGCGCGCAGACGATCACGGTCAATCCGGTCGGCGCGGTGACGATCACGAACGCGACGCTCGCGCCGACGACGCTGAACACCGGCGGCTTGCTGAGCGTCAGCATCACCGTTCGCAACGATTCGACCGAGACGCTCCAGACGCAGGGACCCAACCCAGGTTTCATCTACGACGAAGGCGATACATTTCGCTCGCGCGGTTTCACCGAAACGCACGGTTCGTTCCGCGTCGGAATTGATTTTGATGGACGAACCGGCGTTGACCATCCGTTTCGGTGGGGACTCGGCGCGCCACTTGTGCCCGGCGAAAGCGCGACGATCACTGGCGCGATTCGTCTGCGAACGACACGCGCCGTAAAATACTGGGCGGGACTCGTGCGCGAACAGATCGCGTGGTTGCAGGATCGCCAAGGCGAGCAGACGATTGCGGTCACGCCGGGACTCATCACGATCACGAGCGCGACGCTTGCGCCGACTGCGATCAGTGCGGGCAATGTGTTGAACGTCAGCATCACGGTTCGCAACGATTCCGGCGAAACGCTTCCAACGCAAGGACCCGAGCCCGGGTTCGTCTACGACGAACGCGACACGTTTCGCTCGCGCGGTTTCACCGAAACGCTGGATTCGTTTCGCGTCGGCATTGATTTTGACGGACGAACCGGCGTGGATCACCCGTACCGCTGGGGACTCGGCGCGCCACTTGCGCCCGGCGAAACGCGCACGATCACTGGCGTGATTCGTTTGCAAACCGCGCGCGCGATCGATTATTGGTGCGGCTTGGTGCGCGAACAAGTCTTGTGGTTGCACGATCAGCAAGGCGCGCAAGCGATCACGGTTGTGCCTGCGCCAAGTTTAAGGTTCGCCGCGATCCCAGCGACAATCGAAGTTGGCGCGTCAACAACGTTGCAATGGAACGTCACTGACGCGCGCGAGATTTTACTTGACGGCGAAGTGGTGCCGCCCATCGGCTCGCGCGTCGTCGCGCCAACGCAGACGACGACGTACACGATGCGCGCCGTTTTTCTCGACGACACCGCGCGCGATCTCACCGCGACCGTGACTGTCGTTCCGAAAAAAGTCGCGACGCTCACTGTCACGCCAACCACGATTACGTCCGGCACTCCGGCAACGCTCGAATGGAAAACAGAAAACGCGACGCAAGTGACCTTGGATGGCGAAAGCGTTCCGCTCTCCGGCACACGCGTCGTCACGCCAACGCAAACGACGACGTACAATTTGCGCGTCGTTTTCTCCGACGGCGTCACGAAAGATTTGAGCGCGACGCTGACCATCGAGGAGTACGGACTTGCGGCAATGTTGCAATTCGAGCGAATGCCGTATCTGCGAAAAAATATTCTCGCGGGCGGGCAATCGAGTTACGACCGCACCGGCGGCAATCGCGATTTCAGCAACTATCTTGCCACCGACGCAAACGGCGATGTCGTCCTGTGCGATCTCAAGGGCCCCGGCACGATTTATCGCGTGTGGGTCACCGGTTTCAATCGCGACGCGGCGCGCATCAAGTTTTATTTCGATGGCGAGACGACGCCGCGCGTGGATATGTTGATGAACACGCTCTTCGCCGGAGAGACCGCGCCATTTCTTTCGCCGCTGGTGGACGATGATGGCGTATCGAGCGGCGGGTACTATTGTTACCTCCCAATGTCGTTCCAGCGCGGCGTCAAGATTACCGCGAACGGAACGCGCGGCACGAATTTTTACTATAACGTCAACTATCATCTCTACACGCCGGACACAATCGTTCGTACGTGGACTGGCGCAGAGGATAGTTCTGCCGTGCGCGCGTTGTGGGGACGGGTTACACAAGACCCAAAGAGCGACACAGGGAACACGACCGCGACCGGAACGATCAATCTCGGTGTTGGCGCGACGCAAACGATGTTTGAACTTACCGGACCGCGTTCGATCTCGGCGATCAAACTACGCGTGCCCGGCGTCGTCGCGACACCATCGTCGGCGGTGTGGGACATTTTGAACGGGACGTGGATTCGGATCTACTGGGATCGCGAATCGAATCCAAGCGTCTCCGCGCCGCTCGGATCATTTTTTGGCGTCGGTCAATTCGGAACGTATCGCGCCAAATCGCTTGCGGCTGGGCTTGACGATTCGAACGCGCTGTACATTTATTTTCCGATGCCGTTTGAAAAGCACGCGCGGATCGAATTGTTCAACTCGCGCGGCGTCGCGCTCAACGGCATCACGTACGAAATCAAGCACAAAGCGTTTACCGATTCGTTCGCGCGCGTCGGATATTTCAAGACCCAGTTCAACAACCAGGTTCACATCGGCGGCGACGGCACCGACGTGACGCTGCTTGACGTGGAAGGCGCGGGGCATTTCGTCGGCGTCGTGCTGTCGATCATCGGCAAAGCGAATCGGATGTATCTGGAAGGAGACGAGCGGATTTACATTGACGACAATCGTTCGCCTGCGTTGCACGGCACTGGCACCGAAGATTTTTTCAACGGTGGCTGGTATTATCGCGGCGGGCCGTTTTCGTTGCCGGTGCACGGACTCGCCGCGAATGTTCACGACGCGAGTTTTGATCGCACCGCGCAGTATCGTTTGTTTTTGGCGGACGCGATTCCGTTCAACAAACATCTCACCGTCGGGATCGAGCACGGACAGGTGAACGACGTTTCGGAACAGGCGTGGGCGCTGGCGTACTATTATCACCAACCGACGCCGCGCGCGATCTTGAGCGACACACTCGATGTTGGAAACGCCGCGAGCGAGGCGAGTCACGCGTACGTCATCGCGAATCAAACCTGGAGCGGCGAACGTTCGTACTCGTACGAAGGCGCGTATGAAAACGTGAGCATCGGCGATACGGGGCGCGCGCATCGCGGTCACAGCGAATTCGCGATGACGATTCAACCGGCGAATGTCGGTGTCATTTTGCGGCGACGCTTGGATTACGGGATCGGCAATCAAAACGCGGATGTCTACGCGGACGGCGCGCGCGTCGGATCGTGGTATCGCGCGGGGAGCAATTCCGCGCGCTGGCGCGACGACGATTTTCTGATTCCCGTGTCGTTCACGCAAGGCAAAAGCAAAATCACGATCCGCGTCGTCTTTGTCTCGTCCGACGGCGACTGGAACGAGTTTACGTACTGGGCGTACAGTTTGGTAATGCCGAAATAGCCACAGGGATCAGAGGACACAGGGAAATGTCATTCTGAGCGAAGCGAAGAATCTCTCTGTGTTCCCTGTGTCCTCTGCGGCAGAAAAACAATGAAACGCTTTGAAGAAATTCCGCACACCGCCGATTGGTCGTTCCGCGCGTTTGGACGCGACGCGCGCGAGTTGTTTGAGAACGCCGCGCACGCGCTCTTCGCGCTGGAAGGCGCGCGAGCACGCGATGACGCGAACGAAATTACGCGCGATATCCGCGTGACTGCGCTCGATTACGAATCGCTGCTCGTCACCTGGCTGACCGAATTGTTGTGGCTGCAGGAATCGCACCGCGAGATGTACCGGCGCTTTAATATCACGACACTTGCGCCAACTGAATTGCGCGCGCAAGTTTTCGGCGCGCCGTTCATCGAACTGGGTAAGATCATCAAGGCGGTGACGTATCACAACTTGGCGATCACGCAAACGGCGCAGGGCTGGGAAGCAGTTGTCGTTGTTGACGTGTGAGGAAAGTCGACAGTAGACAGTCGCCAGTAGACAGACATCTGACTGCTGATCGCTGACGGCTGACCGCTACGGGGGAAGCAATGATCACAAAACAAAACCTGGAACGCATCAGCGATACCCTCTGGCAAGTGCCGCAGGATTTTCGCGGCGATATGCGCGCGCCGGCGCGATTATACGCGAGCGAAGAACTTTTGGACGACGCGCTCCGAGATGAATCGGTGACGCAGTTGGTCAACACGGCGACGCTGCCTGGTATCGTCAAGTACGCGATCGCGATGCCCGACATTCATCAGGGCTACGGTTTTCCGATTGGCGGCGTCGTCGCAACGCGCGCGCCCGATGGCGTGATCTCGCCGGGCGGAGTTGGCTACGACATCAATTGCGGCGTCCGTTTGCTCGCGTCGCGTATTTCTGCGGAAGAAATCGCGCCGCACATCAAAGACCTGGCAACCGCGCTGTACAAAAATTGTCCGAGCGGCGTCGGCTCAGAAGGGAGCGTCCCGCTCAACGCGAAACAACTCGATGACGTGTTGGAGCAAGGTTCGGAGTGGGCGCGTCAAAACGGCTACGCGCGTCGCGACGATTTAGATCGCACGGAGGAATTTGGGCGGATGCCGGGCGCGGACGCGGGCGCGGTCTCCAAGCGCGCGAAAGATCGCGGACGCGATCAACTTGGCACGCTCGGCGCGGGGAATCATTTCATCGAAGTGGATCGCGTTGTGGAAGTGTACGACGCGCAGATCGCGGATCGACTGGGATTATTCCCGGAGCAAATCGTCGCGCAAATTCATTGCGGCTCGCGCGGGTTGGGGCATCAAGTCTGTACTGATTACGTGAACGATTTTCAGCGCGCGGTGCGAGAATACGAGATCGAATTACCGGATCGCGAACTGGTTTGCGCGCCGCTCGATTCACCGGAAGGGCAAGCGTATTTCAAGGCGATGGCGGCGTCCGCGAATTTCGCGTTTACGAATCGCCAAGTGCTCGCGCATCATATTCGTCGGTCATTTGAAGAGGTGCTCGCGGGCGTCGTCAAGGATTTCGATCTGTTCCAGATTTACGACATCGCGCACAATATGGCGAAAGTGGAAGAGCACGATGTTGAAGGCAAACGCGTCAAGGTGTGCGTGCATCGCAAAGGCGCGACGCGCGCGTTCGGACCCGGCGCGGCGGTTCTGCCGGACGATTTGCGCGCGATCGGCCAGCCGGTGCTGATCCCAGGTTCGATGGGCACGGCGTCGTACGTTTTGATCGGCACAGAAAAAGCGATGCGCGAAACATTCGGCTCGACTTGTCACGGCGCGGGGCGCGTGATGAGCCGCGCCAAAGCGAAGAAGGAAGTGCGCGGGGAAAAACTGCGCGAGGAACTTGCCGCGCGCGGTATCGTCATCCGCGCCGGATCGATGCCGGGACTCGCGGAAGAAGTGCCGCAGGCGTACAAAGACGTGTCGCGCGTCGTCGAGGTGGTGCAGCGCGCGGGCATCGCGCGGATGATCGCGCGCGTGGAACCATTGGCGGTAATCAAAGGATGAAGGCGGAAGGCTTGCCCTGAGCCAAGTCGAAGGGAGGAAGGATGAAATACTTTTGCCTTCATACGGATGTCGTATACATGAACAAGCGAAAGGAGAAAACGAACATGTCCACAAGAAAAGTTTTATCACAGATCGTTGGTTTTGTTCTGGTCGTTTGGTTATCGGTTGGATGCGCAAGCGCGCAGAGCGCGCCGACGTCCATTCCTGCGCCGATCACTGTGGCTACTTCGCCCGCCAAATCCGGCACGATCGCAGGGCGCGTACATTTGAGCGCGCCGCCGACGCCGCGTATGGTCGTGTATGCGGTAGACCCAACTACTGGTGTGTGGGCTTTCACAAAAACAGATGCCACAAGCGGCGAAGCGCCCTTCAGTCTCGCGGTGCCGCCGGGGTCGTATCTGGTTTTCGGCGCGATTGAGAATGGGAGCTCTGTGGGCGTGGGCTATTCCAAAGATGGCTGGGCGCTGTCCACAGTTGCCGTTGCTTCCGGTCAAACGGTATCGGATATTTTTGTCCGCCCGCCCAGCCAGTCCGAGTGCGGCTCTACGTTTGGATTTCCTGCTTCGCCGGATGGTCGCTATGCCGCAGTTGCGGGACCCAAGCCGGATTGCGTCGCCGCCGTCCAAACGCGCGCGGCTGTTTCCACTCAGCCGCAAACCAAGCCGCAAGCCACGCGCATCCAATTTCAGCCGAATGCAACCACTTGGCAATCCACCAATCAACTCGCGCCGAACACTTCGATCCGCTTTGCGCTCACCGCGCTCAAAGGGCAAGTGATGACCGTCGAGTTGACGACCAAGCCCGATCCCGGCGCGGGTCCTTCCGCTTCGTTGAATATCTCAGCAGCAGACGGTCACGTATATACTCCTGAGCTGACGACGAAATACAAAGGCATTCTGACTGCGACCCAGGATTATTTCATCGAGGTGCGGTCGCTGTCCAAGACAAGCGTCACGTACACGCTCCTCGTCGCGATCCCCGCGCTGAGTTCGACGCCGTACGTGCCGGTCACTCCGACAGTGTGTCAGACACTTTCGGAACTGGCAACCCAAGCCATCGCCGCGAAATTTGCGATGGAAGCGAGCGCGCCTTTCACCGATCCGATCACGGGCGAGATAGGCAAGGCGTGCGTCTTGACCGCGAAGGGAACCGGACGCGATTTTGCCGATCACGTCACGGTCCGCAGCAAGTTGGTCAAGGGCTTGCTGGGTTTCACCGAGCATCTGGCGTATCAAGCGGACGGACCGACCGGAACGGCGACTGCCGTGACGCGCGACTTGGGCTTGGTGTTGATCAGCGTGCAATGGACGCCCGATCCGAAAGTCAAATGTCCCACGGACAAGCCGATCTCGGCGTGCGATCTCAAACCGGAGCAAAAATTGTACACGATCAAAATTCAAGCGACGATGAAGTAAATGGCTTTCCCAATCCTCGCCACCAAACTGTATATTCCTTCGCCGCGCTCCAAGGTCGTCCTTCGTCCCCGCCTGATCGCGCGGCTGAATGAGGGTCTGCGCCACAAAGTGATCCTCGTTTCTGCCCCAGCGGGTTTCGGCAAGACCACACTGGTCAGCGAATGGGTCAATCAAAAGATGAAGGATGAAAGCGGAAAGATGAAAGAAGAAGAAAATCTTCATCCTTCATCTTTCATTCTTCATCCTTCCAAAGTTGCTTGGCTGTCATTGGATAAAGGGGACGGCGATCCCGCGAGCTTGCTGACGTATCTCATCGCCGCACTGCAAACGCTTGCGCCCAATCTTGGTCAAGGAGTGCTGAGCGCGCTCCAAGCCGCTCCGCCGCCACCCACCGAATCGCTCCTGACGACTCTGCTCAATGAGATCGCCGCGCTCGCGTTTGATTTCATCCTTGTCCTCGATGATTATCAATGCGTGGATGCCAAAGCCGTTGACGATGCTCTCGCTTTCTTGATCGAGCACCTGCCGCCGCAAATGCATCTCGTCATCGCGACGCGCGAGGATCCACATTTGCCATTGGCGCAATTACGCGCGCGGGATCAACTGACCGAACTGCGCGCTTTCGATTTGCGTTTTACGCCCTCCGAAGCCGCCGAGTTTCTTAATCAGGTGATGGGCTTGAACCTCTCAGCGGAAGACATCGCCGCGCTGGAAACTCGCACCGAGGGCTGGATCGCCGGTCTGCAACTCGCGGCGATTTCAATGCAGGGACACAAAGACGCCGCTGGTTTCATTCAATCCTTCACTGGCAGCCATCGCTTCGTAATGGATTATTTGGTCGAACAAGTCCTGCAACAGCAGCCCGAAACCATTCAGACTTTTTTGTTGCACACTTCTATTCTCAATCGTATGTGTGGACCTCTTTGTGATGCGGTTCTTGGTAAAGATGAAAGCGGAACGCTTCGCGTGAAAGATGAAAAGAATAGTTCATCCTTCACGCGAAGCGTTCATCCTTCATCCTTTATCCTTGAATCTCTCGAACGCGCCAACTTGTTCATCGTTCCTCTGGACAACGAGCGGCGCTGGTACCGCTATCATCACCTCTTTGCCGAGTTGTTGCGGCAGCGGCTGAGCCAGAGTGCGTGCGATGTAGCGGAATTGCACACACGCGCCAGCGAATGGTACGAAGACAATGATCTGGAAAGCGAGGCGTTTCATCACGCGACTGCCGCCAATGATGTCGCGCGCGCCGAGCGGTTGATCGAAGGGAAGGGAATGCCGCTGCATTTTCGCGGTGTGGTGGCGCCCGTGCTGACTTGGCTCAACGCACAGCCCAAGCACGTGCTGGATGCTTATCCTTCGTTGTGGACATCGTATGCTTCAGTGCTGTTGGTCTCTGGTCAAGGCGCCACGGTCGAACAAAAACTCCAAGCCGCCGAAGCCGTATTGCAGAACGCTGAGCCAAACGACAAAACGCGAGACCTTCTCGGACGCGTCGCGGCGATCCGCGCCACGATCGCGATCAATCATTATCAGGTCGAAACGGTCATTGCCCAGTCGCGTCGCGCGCTCGAATATCTGCATCCCAACAATTTGGCTTTTCGCACGTTCACCATTTGGAAACTGGGGTACGCGTACCATCTCCAGGGCGATCGCGCCGCCGCGCGGCAGGCGTACACCGAAGCCATCGCCATCAGCCAGACCACGAAGAATACCATTACCACTATCGCGGCGACCATCGGACTGGCTCTCATTCAGGAAACCGAAAATCAACTGGATGTAGCGGCGGAGACTTATCGGCGCGCCTTGCAACTGTTGGACGATCAACCACTGCCGATCGCCTTCGGCGCGCATCTGGGGCTGGCGCGCATCGCGTACGAATGGAACGATCTACCAACCGCCGAGCATCATTATCAACAGGGCGTCCAATTTGCGCGTCTTGCAGAAGACACCGACCGATCCATCATCGGTGAAATATTTCTCGCGCGATTGAAACTCGCCCAAGGCGATGTAAACGGCGCGGCAACAATATTAGCGCAGACGGAACAAAAGGCGCGGCAAAACAATTTTTCCCCTCGCTTGCCGGAGATTGCCGCCGTCCAGTTGCAGGTTCGGTTGAAGCAAGCGAACCTGCCCGCCGCCGCCGAACTTACTCGACAGTTCGATCTTCCACTGAGTCGAGCGCGCGTGTTGATCGCTCAGAACGATCCCTCCGCCGCGTTGGCAGTGTTGGAGTCGTATCGTAAACAGGTGGAAGCCAAAAAGTGGCAGGATGAACAACTCAAGGCGATGGTTCTGCAAGCAGTTGCTCACTATGCCAATGGCGAAAAAGCCAAGTCGGCGCAAGTGTTGGGCGATGCGTTGACGCTGGGTGAACCAGGCGGTTTGATCCGTCTCTTCGTGGACGAAGGCGAACCGATGCGATTGTTGATTTCTGATTTTCGATTTTCGATTTTGAAAACCGCGCCGCATCTGAGCACATACTTGGATCGATTGCTTGCCGCATTCGGGACGCCAAACGATCTCCATCCTTCATCCTTCATCCTTCATCCTTTGGTTGAGCCATTGAGCCAACGCGAGTTAGAAGTACTTCGACTCATCGCCCAAGGACTTTCGAATCGCGAGATTGGGGAGCGGCTTTTCCTCGCTCTGAGTACGGTCAAAGGACACAGCCGCATCATCTTCGACAAACTGCAAGTCCACAATCGCACGGAAGCTGCCGCGCGCGCGCGTGAGTTGGGATTGCTCCAATAAGACCCGAAGGGTTTCAAAGAACCCTTCGGGTCTTTGTTCAATTACCCCGCTTTTGAATTTTTCCTCTCTCTCCTCCGCAACAATACCTCCAAACAATACTTTGGTATCTAGCCAGCCATACCCTATTTCGAGTATACTTCCTGTGTAACAAATAGCACAGCCATTCGTATTTCTTTGAGAGAGGTCAAGATGAAAAAAGTTTGCATCGTCGGCGCATCCGGAAAACTGGGACAGTACATGGTGCAACACGCGCTTGACCGGAGCTACGAGGTCGTCGGCGTCTGTCGAGAACGCAGCGCAGCAAAACTCGACGCGTTCAAGGGGCGCATCACGATCATTCCCGGCGCGACGAATGATCGCACGGTGATCAAGCAAGCAGTTGCCGGGTGTGACGGAGTGCTCACTGTGCTGGTGCCTTGGGGTAATCAGCATTACTCGACCGGAACCGCGCAAGCCGTACTCGATCACGCGCAATCCGGCGCGCGCCTCGTTTTTTCTTGCGGCTGGCACATCACGCGTGACGGCAAAGATGTGTATCCGCCGTCGTTGAAAAGAGAGGAGAAGATTGCGCGCTGGATCACGCGAATTGTTCCCTTCATTGACCTTGACGATCAGGTGGAAGCGTGTCGGCGGATTTTTGCGAGCGATACGCGATGGACAGTCGTGCGCGGCAGCGATCTTGAAGAAGGCGCGAGTCAGGGCTTGCCGGTGTGGAGTCGGCACATCGGTGATCCCATTCTGGCGAGCAACATGACGCGCCGCGTGGACTATGCGCTGTTCATGGTCACCGCGCTGGAGAATGACGAACTCATTCACGAAGCACCGGCGATTGTCGGTTGCCAAACTCCATCGGCGCGCGCGAGCCACGCGAGGGGCTAGAACGCGCAATGTCAAACGAACCCACCGCAAAATCTGATCCTGATCAATCCCAGGTCTATCAAATCAGGATCGCAGGACACCTGGGCGCTCAATGGACAGACTGGTTTGATGGCATGACCATCACGCTGGAAGATAACGGCGATACGCTTTTAACCGGCAAGGTAGTTGATCAAGCCGCGTTGTATGGATTGCTGAAAAAAGTGCGCGATCTGGGAATGTCGTTGGTCGCGGTCAGTCCTGTTGAACACGGTCAGGCGGATCAGTCAGACCTGAAGTAGCCAATTGTGGCAATCCATTTTTCAACAAACCCAAATGAGGCAAACAAAATGAAAGCAATCGTCTACGAAAAATACGGACCACCTGATGTGCTTCAGATCAAGGCAGTGGAAAAACCTGCGCCCAAGGACGATCAAGTGCTGATCAAGGTTCACGCGGCGTCCGTCAACGCCTATGACTGGCATTTCCTGAGCGCGGATATTTTCTTGATTCGCCTGAACGCGGGGCTGCACAAACCCAGGAACACGCGACTCGGCGCCGATATGGCTGGTCGCATTGAAGCGGTTGGCAAAAACGTCAAACAGTTTGAACCCGGTGATGAGGTGTTCGGGGACATTGGCGCATGGGGGAATGGCAGTTTTGCCGAGTATGTATGCGTTCCTGAAATTGCATTCGCGCTGAAACCGGCTAATCTATCGTTTGAGCAAGCGGCGGCAGTGCCGATGGCGGCTCTCACCGCTTTGCAGGGTTTGCGTGATCAAGGTAAAATTCAGCCCGGGCAAGAGGTTTTGATTCAAGGCGCGTCGGGCGGCGTCGGAACATTCGCCGTGCAGATCGCCAAATCGTTCGGCGCGCAAGTCACCGCCGTGTGCAGCGCCAGAAATTTGGATCAGGCGCGTGCGCTGGGAGCCGATCACGTCATTGATTACACCAAAGAAGATTTTACCCAAAGCGGACAGCGCTATGACCTGATTTTCGCCGCGAACGGATACCACCCAATTTTCGACTACAAGCGCGCGTTGAGTTCCAAGGGCATCTACGTTATGGCTGGAGGAACAGCGACGCAGATGTTCCAAGCGATGATCCTGGGATCTTGGATGTCAGAACGCGACGGCAAAAAAATGGGAGGCGTAGTCGGCAAAAGCAACCAGGAGGATTTGATTTTTCTGAAAGGGCTAATCGAAGCCGGCAAGGTAAAACCGGTCATCGATCGATGCTACTCATTTGGCGAGACGGCTGATGCATTGCGCTATCTTGGCGCCGGACACGCGCGCGGAAAAATCGTCATCGCGGTGGAGCGCTGACAAGACTCGATCAAGTATCGCATCACGATTTGAAATTCAAAAATATCAGGAGATAAAACGATGATCACTCAAGCGAAGAAAATCTCGGCGTTGGGAACGGTTCGCACATTTCTGAAAGAGGGAACCTGATCGCAAACGATTATGGGGGTCGTTGACCGCTCATTCAATCACCCATTGGAACTCGAAGAGCGCGCCGCGATGCAATTGGCGGGCGGAGTTATGGGGAGTGGCTATCAATGCGGAATGTTGTGGGGCGGCGCGCTTGCCGCCGGCGCGCAAGCGTATCGGCTCTATGGCGCGGGCGCGCGCGCCGAAACCGAAGCATTGATCGCATCGCAGAAACTGATCGAAGCGTTTCACGCGCGCGCCAAAGATATCAATTGCGCCGAAATCGCCGAGATGGAATGGAAGAAACCATCGAAAGGGCAGGTGCTCAAGTTTTTTGCCAAAGGCGGACCGATTGGTTGTTTTCGTTTAGCGGCGGATTACGCGCAGATTGCTTTCGATACGCTCAACCACGCGCTTGATGAAAAACAGATCGATGCGCCAACTCTTCCAGTCAGTTGCACGGCACTGCTGGCGCAAAAGACGGGCGTCTCGGAAATGTACGTGACGATGGCGGCAGGATTGGCGGGCGGCATCGGTCTGAGCGGCGGTGCGTGCGGAGTGTTGGGCGCGGCGATTTGGCTCAAGGCAATCAACACGCTCAAGCAGGGCGACAAACTGAGTTTCGATCTCACGGCGCCTTCAGCCGAGTTGGAGAAATTCCTGGCAAGCACCGATTATGAATTTGAGTGCGCCAAAATCGTTGGACGCAAGTTTGAGAATGTCGCCGACCACGCGCGGTATGTGCGCGAGGGCGGCTGCGCGAAAATCATTGAGGCGCTAGCCGCGAAGTAGAATCCTCAGACCACGCAAACACAAACCCGACCAGTCCCCCAGTCCGGTCGGGTTTTCTTCATCCTTCATCCTTCATCCTTCATCCTTCCGCCTTCATCCTTCTGACTCTCCTGCTGTCTTCACCGCATCAGCTCCAACCTGAGCCGCATCTTGACATCGTTATCCGCGTACAACGCGGCGTGATGCTGACGAACCGGATGAATCTCCGCATTCGGCAGACGCGCGCTCACCTCCGGCACCGTGTCGTCACCTTGGTTTTCCATCTTCAGACGAATGCGTTCCCAAAATCCATCCGGCGACGGATTTTCCAAAGTCGCGCCCGTGATCGTCGGCATCCCGTAACCGAAAATGCAAATCGTCGAAGTCTTGCTGCGCGCGCTCAACTCTTGGTAGAACGCCAGCGCGTTGCGCAACAACAAGCGATATTGTCCGGGGCACCAACTTTCATCGCGATAAAGATCGATCGGCTTGCCGTCCGAACTGGAAATCGCCGGATACGTTGGCAAGAGCATATAAACCGATGGCGTGCTGGCAAGCGCGCGCTGAAACGGCTCGGCGATGCCGGACAGCGGTGATTGTTTGCCGAACGCGCTAAAGATTTGCAACGCTTTGGGCATTCCGCGATGTGTCCCGCCGATCAAAATCATCCGGCTGACGATGGATTGCCCGCCTAGTTTTTCGACGTAATAGCGCGCGATCAGACAACCGACGCTGTGCGCGATCAGCGTGATCGGCGCGCGCGCATCCGCCGATTGATCGCGCCAGCGTTCGATCTGCTCGCCAAGTTTTTGTGCCGCCACGTAAAGATCGAGTCGCCAATCCCAGGGAAATTCCAACAAATCCTTGTTCCGTTCATAACCCAGGTCTTCGCACAGAAAATCACCCAGCGCCGAATACCGTTCGATTTTGAGCAGTCGCGGAATGACGACGATTTGAGAAACCAGATGCCGCGCCTCGACCGGTTCTTTGGACGGAAACTGGTACAACTCGGGCTGAGTGAACATCGCTTTGACGTTGGGCCAGATGCGTTCATTGTGCAGCCACAACTCCGAGCCCATAAATCCGGGAATGAACACGACGGGGCGCCGCGCGCCGCGCGCTAACGCGAACGATTGATTGAACTGCACGGTCAGATCGGTATTTGCCAAAGGCGCGTTGAAGACGAACGTCGCCTCGCCGATTTTGAACGAATCGCCGGGGCGCAAGGTATGCCGTTCGATCCGTTGCTCGTTCAGCCAGGTGCCGTTGTGACTGTTGAGATCGATCAGGACGAATGTCGCGCCCTCGCGAATGATCCGCGCGTGCTGGCGCGACACGCTCGAGTCTTGCAAGAAAACCTGGCAGGTGTTTTGACGACCAATCGTCGTCGCTTCTGCCGTCAGCAAAACCTCCCACGTGCGCCAACGCGTGTGCACGACCAGGCGCGGTTGCGAGAGATCGGGCAATTCCATTTCCATCGCGCTGGAGGATAACAACGTGGTGAGTTCGTTGACATCCTGGGGATTCGTTTCTTCGGCGATCGTGGCGGGGGTGGGCTGGAGCCGCAACGTCGAATTTGCCACGCGCACCGTTTGTCCGACCGCGAGCCGCGCGCGCTCGATCGGTTGTCCCTGGAGCCACGTGCCGTTCGTACTCCCCAGGTCTTGGATCTCAAAGCCGTCTTCGACGCGGTGCAGGCGCGCGTGTTGCCGCGAGATGCCGGGATCGTACAGGACGATGTCGCTGGTGGCGGCGCGTCCAATCGTCAACTCGTCTTTGGCAAAGGGATACACGCGCACCTGACCCGGCGGCGTGGTGACAATCAACTGAATTTCTGCCATCGCGGTTTCTCCAAACAAGAGACTAGGTGCTTCCGTGATTATCGCACAGAACCCTTTTTTGTCAATCCCGCAAAAGTCGCTTTGTCATCCTGAGCGGAGCGAAGGATCTCTCAAGCAACTTGCGAGATTCTTCGTCGCTCTGTTGAATTCAACTTGATGTACACCTTTCCGAGCCGCTCCTCAGAATGACAAAAGTGAGTTTTGCGCTATTGCCTTTTTTGTCAATCCCTCTTGCGTTTTCTCGTTTTGATGGTATAATATCCCCGTCAGATCGGATTGAGCCAAAGTGTCTGTTTCATTGTGCGCGCGTGAGCGAGGAATGTATGGTGTTTGCGCCTGATCAGGAAATTGGTCCTTATCGGATCGTCAGTCAGGTCGGACGCGGCGGGATGGCGACGGTGTTCAAGGCATACCATGCCGCGCTGGATCGTTTCGTGGCGATCAAGGTGCCGGTTGCGGATTTCCAATCCAACCCCGATGTGTTGGCGCGCTTCAAGCGCGAAGTCAAGATCATCGCCAAACTCGATCACCCCAATATCATCCCCATTTACGATGTCAGCGAATTCGACGGGACGCCGTTTCTCGTGATGCGTTTTGTCGAAGGGCGGACCCTGCGCGAGTTCCTCAGCCAGTACAAAAAAGCCGTCAGTCTGAACGCGATTATGACGATTCTGCGCGCGGTGACCGGCGCGCTCGCGTTCGCGCATCAAAAGCAGGTGTTGCACCGCGACGTCAAGCCGTCGAATATTATGCTGGCGAACGACGGCAGCGTGTACTTGATGGACTTTGGCTTGGCGCGGATCGTCGCGGAAGCCGATTTGACTTTATCGAAAGACGTCGTCATCGGCACGCCGTACTACATTTCGCCGGAGCAAGCCAAAGGCGAACCATTGGACGAGCGTACCGATCTGTACTCGTTGGGCGTCGTGCTGTACGAGTTGCTGGCAGGGCGTGTGCCGTTTACCGGCGAACGTCCCAGCATCGTCGTGTATCATCACATTTCGACGCCGCCGCCGCCGCCCAGCACGTTCAATCCGCAGATTTCGCCGGGGCTGGAGCAAGTCGTTTTGCGCGCGTTGACAAAAGAGCGCGCGCAGCGCTTTGCCAGCGCGTCGGAAATGCTGAACGCGCTCCAGGAAGTTGTTCAGAACGAAGCTCAACTTTCTCCGCAAACTGTGCCGGTGCCGCTGCCGCCCAAGCCCGCGCCGCCACCGCCGGGCGCGCCCCCGGCGGTCATCACGCCGGATGCGGCGCCCGCGCGGCAACTCAAATCGCCCAGCAGTTTCTTGCTGGCGCTTTCGATCCTCATCTTGGTTTCGGAACTGATCTTTTTCTTCCCGGCGCTGCGCACGGAAATCCGGAGCGCGCTCGCGTCGTTGGGATCGTCCGGCGAGCAGGGGGGCGGTTCGGACTTGATGCGAATCATCATCGGCACGTTGTCCGCGTACATTGCCACGTTGAGCGCGCACATCATTCTGAACAATTTGCGGAAACGCTTGTCCGGCGCGGCGTTTATTTTCAGTATATCCCACTTGGCGTGGGACAGGGCTTGACAAGATGTAGAAATCGTATCTAATTGTCCCATCTTCTCTGGAGGGAGCATCGCATGGCTGTCAATCCACTGCTGGTTTCCTTGTTCACAGAAC
>Ga0194125_10002470_pt1 | contig 30543 bp, 25 predicted proteins | sample TA2KigC250mmetaG_FD_148626 | JGI IMG/M metagenome (GOLD analysis project Ga0194125, IMG submission 148626) | Freshwater microbial communities from Lake Tanganyika, Tanzania - TA2015034 Kigoma Deep Cast 250m | ecosystem: Environmental > Aquatic > Freshwater > Lake | place: Tanzania: Lake...
CGGTTACTTCAGCCCGAGAAAAAAACCACACAACCGAAAAAAACGTTTTGTCAAACCCCCTCGTTTATCCCCGCCTCCGGTCAGAATAAAAACTCAAACCCCCGGCAAAATAATGTTGTAATCAACAGGGCTTCTTCAAGAAACACCGGGCGCCGAAGATATCCGGGAGTTCTTGACGCATTTGGCCGTCCACAAGAAAGTTTCCGCTTCGACCCAGAATCAGGCATTTAACGCCCTCCTGTTCCTTTTCCGGAATGTTCTGAAAATCGAAATCGGCGATCTGAGCAGCGCCATCCGGGCAAAGCGCGGGCCGAAACTTCCTGTCGTATTGACCGTCGAAGAAGTGCGGCAGCTATTCTCTTTTATGGAAGGAAAGCAGCTTTTAATTGCGCAGATAGTTTATGGGGCAGGCCTTCGTCTTATGGAGCTGGCCCGTCTGCGGGTTAAGGATATCGATTTTGGATCAGGGCTGATTTTCGTTCGGTCATCCAGGGGGGACAAAGACCGTTCGACAATCCTGCCGGGAGCCGTCCGGGACCCCCTTCAACAGCACCTGACAGAAGTCAGGGCATTACACGATCAGGATCTCGTTAGGGGATTTGGGGAGGTCTATATGCCTGACGCTCTTGACCGGAAGTATCCGAATGCCGCCAAGGACTGGGCCTGGCAGTATGTTTTCCCCTCTTCGAAGCTCTCCGTGGATCCCAGAAGCGGAATAGTCAGGCGTCATCACCTGGATGAAACGTCCATCCAGAAGGCTGTGGGAACAGCCACAAGGAGGTCGGGCATTGCCTAGCAGGTGTCCGTCCACACCTTGCGTCACAGTTTTGCCACCCATCTCCTCATGAAGGGCGTCAACATCCGTGAAATCCAGACCCTTCTGGGACACCAGAATGTCGAAACGACCATGATCTATACCCATGTCATGCGAGACATGACAACAGCGCCGAAAAGCCCACTTGATCTCCTCCTGGAAGGATCACCCAAATCCGCAGCGTCCGGCGAGGTCTGAAGGAATTTAGTATTTTCTATTAACGAAGAAACATTCTGGATGCATTTCTCATGGAGTCCGTTCTCCTTGGCTTTATAGGGGGGTGCATCGTGAAAGCCGCCCGCCTTAGCCGGACAGAATTGCTTGAAAATCCTGGATTCCGGGTCGCGCTTCGCTTGCCCGGGATGACGATCTCGTCTTGTTTTAAGAGTTTTGCAAGAGGCTCATAGTAAGATCAGATTGGTCGCCTCGCACGATGGGAAGGGCAGAATTATTACATCCAAGAGACGGCGCAAAGATACCATTAGAATGGAGGACTGGCCTTGAAAATAAGGCTGTATGTTTATACCGGAACCGGTAATTCATTATGGGTTGCACGTCAGCTGATGCGGGAATTAAAAGAGGGAACACGACATCATCTCGGTGTCACGCCTTAAAGGCAGGGGGCGTCAAATCTATCCACTTTCACCGACCGTAGGCAGCGCCATCCTCCGATATTTACAGGAAGGGCGCCCCCGATGTTCATGGCGGGAGGTATTCCTTACTTTTTCGGCTCCCCTGCGGCCGATTTCCCGATCTGGCCTCCATAGTTTGACCAAAAGACGTATGCTCAAGCTTGGGATCTCTGCCCCGCATACGGGACCGCACTCGTTGCGTCATGCCTGCGCAGCCCACCTTGTTGAGGAGGGTTTTTCCCTCAAGGAGATCGGTGATCACCTTGGACATCGCAGATCTTCTGCTACCCGATCTGGAAATGCTCTGACTTATGACAAGGCGCGAAAAGCCTCTCCGATCCTCCGCCACTTGGCTGGGATCCATCGTGAAAAGGAGGAAAATAAAGGCCTTTTTCACTCTATGGCACATAACTGCGGAGGTCACATAATGGCTTTGGGTAGGAAGAACCAAAGGCCGAGGGAAAAACGACCGCCATCACCAAAAGGACCTTTCCGTCAAAGATGTCTTTCTCTATCCCCTAAAGAAAAAGTTTCAGGAGATTTTAAACCATGAATCACATTGATGAGAGTGCCCTGAAAGGATTCAAGTATTTTAAACCTCTCGGTTCTTAAAAAAATTCCTCCAGAGAATTCCCATCACCCCAGACGACTTCATTATGACCAATATCTCTCCTTTGTCCTCTTTTACTTCTTTAATCCTACTCTCACGGGAGTCCGATCCATTCAGAAGGCCTCCAAATTGGAAAAGGTACAAAAAGTTCTGGGAGTCAAATCGACCAGCCTGGGCTCCTTTTCGGAAGCAGGCCATGTCTTCGATCATACATTACTGCCTCCGATGATCAAGAAATTAGCTCAAAAGGCCATTCCTCAAGCGACAGACCCGCAGCTTAAAGATTTGCAAAAAACGCTCGTCGCCTTCGATGGCTCCCTTCTGCCCGCCCTCCCCACAATGATCTGGGCCCTCTGGCTCGATGAGGATCATAAAGCCGCCAAACTCCACCTCGAATTCGATCTCCTAAAAAGCGTTCCCACTCAAGCCTCTCTCACCCAGGGCAATGAGAATGAAAAAACTATCCTCAGAAAACAACTTTCCCCCGGCAAGATCTATGTCTTAGATGCCGGTTACGCTCAGTACTCCCTTTTGCAGGACATCCTCAAAGCCCGAAGTTCTTTTGTCTGCCGATTGAGGGACAATGCCGTCTGGGAAACCCTTTATGAAAAAGAACTCTCCCCAGAGAAGATCGCAAAGCAAGGGTCCCAAGGGATTTAGTCGCCCGTTTAGGGAGCAAGGCGAAAAAAGATTGCCTCCCAACTCCAGTCAGGGTGATTGAAATACACCATCTCGACCCGGTCAGTCGTCCCCGTCTTTCCCGAGTCTCTAGTAAAAAGACCTTCCGACACGACCAACTCCGATTATGTCTTCCTGGTCGTTACGGATCTCTTAGAGGTCCCTGCCGAGGTCATAGCCCTCATCTATGGCTTTCGGTGGCAGATCGAACTCTTCTTCCGTTGGTTCAAATGTATCCTGAGATGTAAACATTTTCTGTCCCTATCCGAAAACGGATTAGCGATCCAAATCTAACACCATCTTCTTTTCATGATTATCCGCCAGTGCGAAAGACCTTGACAATCGTCAAGCATCTTTGTAATTATCAAAGGGAAAATTTGAACTAATTTGCATCCTGATAGGAACATGACCGGGAAGACCGATTAGAATTTGGGGAAAAGGAGGTTTTATATATGGAAAAGGAATACGTCCGGTGTCAGATTGAAGAAGGGATGGCCATTGTGACCATCGACAATCAAGCGGCGCTGAATGCCCTGAACCAGCCAACGCTCACCCAGCTTGATCAAACTTTTGCGGCCCTGGCCAAGAATCAGGACGTCAAGGGTGTGATCATTACCGGGGGAGGGGAGAAATCCTTTGTGGCTGGAGCGGACATATCCGAATTTAATCAGGTTAAAGGAGATACGGCGGCGTCCTTTATGGGCCGCGGCCAGCGCATTTTCGATAGAATCGAAGCCTTTGACAGGCCGGTAATTGCCGCTATCAACGGGTTTGCCCTGGGGGGCGGGAATGAGCTGGCTATGTGTTGCGACATCCGCATCGCTGCGGAAAACGCCATCTTCGGTCAACCCGAAGTAAATCTGGGCATCATTCCAGGGTATGGAGGAACTCAACGCCTCCCGCGTCTGGTCGGACCGGGCAAGGCCAAAGAGATCATATTTGCCGATGAGCGCATCAATGCCCAGGAGGCCCTGCGCATTGGGTTGGTCCAAAGAGTCGTTCCTAAAGGGCAGGCTGTGGAAGAGGCCAAAAAGCTCCTTAAAAAAATTATGAGCAAGGGCCCTGTGGCCATTAAAATGGTCAAAAAGGCCGTAAATGAAGGCCTGGCCATGTCTTTGCGAGGAGGCCAGGATCTGGAAGCTTTATGCCAGAGCGTTTGTTTCAGCGCGGAAGACAAAGACGAAGGAGCCAGGGCCTTTTTGGAAAAACGACCGGCGAACTTTAAAGGAAAGTAAAAAAAATTAACCGCAGAGAGCGCAGAGGACGCAGAGAAAATACAAAAATAGTAAGATGAAATAGTATATAAAAAGATGGAATTTGATTTTAAAAAATTTATTTTATCTCTGCGTTCTCAGCGCACTCTGCGGTGAATTATTTTCTGTTTGAAAGGGAAAAAAATGGAAGTGAAAAAGATTTGTGTTTTAGGCGCGGGACTGATGGGTTCAGGCATTGCTCAGGTGTCGGCCGAAGCTGGCTTTGAGGTTTCCATGAGGGACATCGAGGACCGTTTCGTCCAGGGCGGGTTGAACACCATCAAAAAGAATTACGAGCGGGCTATCAGCAAGGGAAAGATGACCAAGGAGCAAGCCGATGGGTTTCGGGCCAGGGTCCAGGGCATGGTGGACCTAACTGCCGCGGTCAAAGGGGCGGACATTGTCATTGAAGCTGTGATTGAAAACATGGAACTGAAAAAACAAGTTTATAAAGATCTTGATCAACTTTGTTCCGGGGAGACAATCCTGGCCTCGAATACTTCGGGCTTATCCATTACGGAACTTGCCTCCATAACCAAACGGCCGGAGAAGGTCATCGGCATGCATTTTTTCAATCCCGTGCCCGTAATGAAACTGGTGGAGATTATCAAGGGCCAATCTACTTCGGATGAAACTTATAATGTGGTTAAAACCCTGGCAGAAAAAATGGGTAAAACTCCCATTGCCGTAAACGAAGCTCCCGGGTTCGCCGTCAACCGGATTCTCGTGCCCATGATCAATGAGGCCATCTTTGTCTTACAGGAAGGAATTGCTTCGGCAGAAGACATCGACAAGGGTATGATGTTGGGAGCCAACCACCCCATCGGTCCCCTGGCCTTAGCAGACCTGGTGGGTTTGGATACCCTGTTGATGGTGCAAGAGAACCTGTACGAAGAGTTTGGAGATTCCAAATACCGTCCCTGCCCGCTGCTCAGGAAAATGGTTCGGGCCGGTCATTTCGGACGAAAAACCGGAAAAGGGTTCTACAATTATTCAAAGTGAACGGCGCAGGTAGCGACGAGGAAAAAATAGCCCGGAAGGTAATCGCCTTAATCCAGGCCTGTTTCGCCAAGGAAAAAAGCGGCAGCGGGAAATCCCAAATACCCCGGATAAGCGTGAAGTTTTGCGGGGGGTGCAACCCCTCTATGGACCGCGGGGCAGTGGCTCAGATCATTAGCCGGGATTTAGCGGATGTTTATTGGGCGCCTCCAGATGAAGAGGTGGATATTCTGTTAATCATCAACGGATGTTTAAGTAGTTGCGCGGAAAGGCCAGAGGTTGAGGAAAAGGCCGCAAAGAGTTTGATCATCCGCGGAAAGACAGCTTTCCCGGCCATTAAGAAAAGGTGAGAGAGCCCAACTAAATCCCATCTGCGGCGGGGTCACTTTAGGCGCTTATTCTTTACTTTTTCTTAATCATAGTCTTAAAGCTCTGGTAACACTTTAGCTCTTTGAAAAAAGGTGTGTTGTAAAGGCCAAGGGATTCCAGGGGGCGGGGGCCAGAGCGGAACGCTTGGAATAATAAGGCGCTTATATCTCCGCATATGGGGCGGGCAAGAACCCCCGTCTCCTCCGGAGGAACAGATCTTCTGTCTTCGTGGCCAAGCGGAAACCCAACCGATGCTTCCGGCGCGTTCCGCTCTAACCACCGGCCCTTAACAAAGGCTTTAATACCATTTTTTCAAATCGCTAAAATGTTACAAACTCTGTGATCTCTGTTCCCTCTGTGGCTAATTTAATTGTATTGGAATTTCCTTTTTGGACACGGATTCACCCTGTTAGATTTTTACTATCTAACAGGGTAAACACAGATTATCAGGATAAACTAAAAAGAAAATAATTATCTGCGGTTATCTGCGTAAATCTGCGTCCTATTAAATTTACGCCGGAAGCGAAACGGAGGAATACATGGATAGGAGCGAGATGCAAAAGATACGCTGTGAAAGGGAATCCTGGGAGAAAGATTGTTATCAACCTTCTTTGGCACAAAGCCCGGAGCGCTTGCCCCGTTTTTCCACGGTTTCTGACATGGAGATCAACCCTTTATATACTCCTGAGGAAGTGGCCCAACTGGATTACCTGAGGGATATCGGGTTTCCCGGCCAATATCCTTTCACTCGCGGGGTACAGACTTCCATGCACCGTGGGCGCTTCTGGACGATGCGCATGTTTTCCGGTTTTGGAAGCGCCGAAGATACCAACCAGCGCTATAAATACCTTCTCTCTCAGGGGCAGACCGGCCTCTCGGTGGCCTTTCATTACCCGACCCTGATGGGTTATGATTCGGACAGCCCCCGGGCCAAAGGAGAAGTCGGCCAATGCGGAGTGGCCATCGACACCTTAAAGGACATGGAAAGCCTTTTTAAGGGCATTCCTCTGGATAAAGTGACCACTTCCATGACTATCAACCCTCCCGCGGCAATCCTTCTTTCCATGTACATTGCCGTGGCCGAGAAACAGGGGGTAAGCCAGGAACAGATCGGGGGAACGATTCAGAACGACATGCTGAAAGAATTCATAGCTCAAAAAACCTTCATGCTTCTACCGCGATCCGGGAATGTTCATATTATTATTCACCGCAGAGAACGCGGAGATCGTTGAGAAGGAAAAATTAAAAGTAGGGAAAAAAACCGACAGCATTGTAAATTTCTTTCCAGGGAGCCTCTTGCAAAAGTATTTTTTTGTGGTTTGACAAGCTCACCACGAACGGAAAAACTAAATAATTTCAACCTAAGCCCGTTCACCCTGAGCCTGTCGAAGGGTAAATTACGGACTTTTGCAAGAAGCTCCACTATTTATGGTTTTAATTTGATGATCTCATAAAAAGTCGGCAGAAGAGTCATTGCGAACGAAAGTGAAGCAATCTCGTTTTTATAAGTACTTGAAAATATGGGATTGCTTCGTCGTACCGCATTGGCGGAACTCCTCGCAATGACGAAAGCGGAACTTTTTACGACTCCATCAATTTGACTTTACATTTATTTTCCTCTGCGTTCTCCGCGCTCTCTGTGGTAAGAAATTTTTGTTTGGGAGGGAAGATGGAGCGGAAAGTCAGGATTTTGATTGCCAAGCCGGGCCTTGATGGACATGACCGCGGAGCTAAAGTCGTAGCCCGGGCCCTGCGCGACGGCGGTTTTGAAGTTGTTTATACGGGGCTCCACCAGACTCCGGAGCAGATCGTCAGCGCCGCCATCCAGGAAGATGTGGACGCGATCGGGATGAGCATTCTTTCCGGCGCCCACAAATACCTTTTTACGCGGGTCATAGAGCTTCTAAAAGAAAATAAGGCTGATGACATCAAAGTGTTTGGAGGGGGCATTATACCGGACGAAGACCTACCCAAGTTAAAAGAGCAGGGAGTTCAAGCGATCTTTACCCCCGGAACTTCCACTGGAGATATCATTAACTGGGTAAAACAGGCTATTACCTCTAAAATGTAAAGAAAAAAATGGATGATTTAATAAAAAACCAGGAGTCCATAACTACTTGAATTAAAACTGGATTCCCGCTTTTGCGGGAAGGACGAAAATGGGATAAAAGGGACTTTTTACGAGTCCATCAAAATTAAAGATAAATTTCCGAAAGGCAACTCCGTATGCAGGAAATTAAAATTAAAATCATTATCCTCTTATTGATATGTTTCGTTTTATTTGGAGGAATTTCGGGGTGCGCTTGGTGGGCGAAAAAAGAAGTTCAGGTAACGCCACAAGAAATGTATAATAAGGCTATGTTATTATTTCAAAAAAAGAAATATGAACAAGCCGCTGAAGAATTCAAAAAATTTAAGGAAGAATTTCCTCTCAGCCATTTTACTCCTCTGGCGGAATTACGCATTGCCGACGCTCTTTTTTTCAGTAAAAACTACGCCGAGGCCATAGTTAATTATGAAGAATTTAAAAAACTTCACCCGCTGCATCCGGAAATTCCTTATGCCATTTATCAGGTCGGTCTCTCTCATTTTAAACAAATGCATACGCTGGATCGCGATCAGACCGAGACCGAGAAGGCTATTGAACAGTTTCGTTACCTGATTGAGAACTTTCCCCAGAGCCCCCATACAGAAGACGCCAAGCAAAAGACGCAAATATGCCAGCGGCAATTGGCCGAACATGAATTTTACATCGGCCATTTCTATTTCCGCACAAAAAAATACAAGGCCGCCTTAGACAGGTTTGAAGGAATTCTGCAAAAATATCCCGGCTCTGGTCTGGAGGGAAAAATTAAACCTCTAATTGAGAAGTGCCGGGTAGAGATAGCCAAAGAAGAGAAAAAAAGAAAGGAAAAAGAAGCCCAGGAGGAAAAGAAAAAGAGGAAGCGGGAGGAAGCCGGATTCCCGTTATGGCCAAGTTCGTCCCATCAGATGGTTTCCAAAAATTTTTCCAGGGCCTCGCTTAACCCTTCCACTTTCGGCCCGCCGGCCTGAGCCATATCGGCCCGGCCCCCGCCAGTGCCCCCCACGTATCTGGCAACCTCTTTGACTAATTTATTTGCCGGGTATTTTTCTTCCAGATCCTTGGTTACAGCGCAAAGAAGCATGGCTTTTCCATCTCCTTGTGCGCCCAGGAGGATGATCCCGGAACTAATCTGATCTTTCAGGCGGTCGGCTATTTCCCGCAGGGTCTTGGGGTCTTTTGCGTCCACGCGCGTGGAAAGGACCTGGACCCCTTTAATTTTTTGCACTGAGGCAATTAGGTCTTTGGACTGCCCGGCTGATACCTTGGCCTGTAAGGCCTGCAAGGCCCGTTCGGTTTCCTTATGTTCTTTGATGAACCGCTGAACTTTTTCAGCCACTTCCCCTGGTTTGGCTTTAACTGCGGCGGCAATGGCGTGGAGTTCTTGCTCCTCCCGCTTAATTGTTTGCCAGGCTTCTTCTCCGGTGACGGCTTCGATGCGGCGAACACCTGCGGCTACCCCGGTCTCGGAAGTAATCTTAAACAGTCCGATGTCCCCGCTTCGCTTGGTGTGTGTTCCCCCGCAAAGTTCGGCGCTCACGTTCTCCACCTGGACCAGGCGCACGACATCCCCGTATTTTTCCCCGAAAAGGGCCATGGCCCCTTTTCCCAGGGCTTCTTTATAGGGAAGGAACGAAACACAAACATTTAGGTTCTGACGGATACGGGCATTGATGATGACTTCCACCTGGTCGATTTCTGCCGGCGACAGGGGGGAGAAGTGCGTAAAGTCAAACCGCAAACGCCCCGGGGCAACCAGAGATCCTGCCTGCTGCACATGATCTCCTAAAACCATTCTCAAGGCGGCCTGCAGAAGGTGTGTAGCAGTATGATTCAGGGCCGTACTTTCCCGGTTTTCCCGGTGAACCTTAAGCGTAAGCACGTCTCCCACGCTCAAGGTTCCTTTCTTGATTGTTCCCCGATGGAGGATCACGTCGGGCAAGGGTCTTAAGGAGTTAGAAACTTCCATTAAGGCGCCATTTTTCACCAGAGATCCGCGGTCGCCTTCCTGTCCCCCGGATTCCCCATAAAAAGGGGTTCGGTCGGTGATCACTTCCACCTCTTCCCCCTCATAGCCAGCCTCCACCTCGCTTTGGCCTCTAAAAATTTTGATGATTTTCCCCTCAGCTTCCAGGCGGTCATAGCCGACGAATTCAGTTTTCAAATTTTGCGTCGAAAGAAGTTTATAAATTTTCCCCAAAGCTTCTTCCCCGGATCCCCTCCAGGATTCACGGGCCCGGGCCCGCTGGGCTTCCATGGCCTCTTCAAACCCTTTGCGGTCAATGCTGAATCCTTCGTCGCGGGCAATCTCTTCGGTCAGGTCTAAGGGGAAACCATATGTATCGTAGAACTTAAATAGCAGTTCCCCGGGGATCTGTTTCCTGCTTTCCTGTCTTAGTTTTTGTTTTTCTTCTGCCCACAGGCGAAGACCAACCGTCAGGGTCTCGGAAAAGCGTTCTTCTTCGTTTACGATCACCATTTTGATCATTTCCCGGGCGCCGGTCAGTTCGGGATAAGCATCTTGCATCAGCTCTACTACCTCATCGGTCAAGCTGAACATAAAAGGATCGTTTATGCCCATTTTTTTTCCGTGGCGCATGGCCCGGCGCATGATCCGCCTAAGGACGTATCCTCTCCCTTCATTGGAAGGGAGGACACCATCGCCGATTAAGAAGGTAGCGGCCCGGCAATGGTCAGCGATAACCCGGAAGGAACTGCTGTCCGCCCCGCTGGCGAGGTATGTGCGGCCGCTGCGCTGCTCGATAGCCTGGAAAATTCGCTTAAAAAGGTCGGTATGATAATTACTATCGACCCCCTGGACAATGGCGGTTATCCTTTCCAGGCCCATTCCCGTATCGATGCTGGGCTTGGGGAGAGGGATAATCCGCCCATCGGCGTGACGTTCGAATTGCATGAAGACCAGGTTCCATAGTTCGAGGTAACGATCGCAATCGCAGCCTATCGCGCACGCCGCCCGACCGCAGCCGACTTCAGGACCCTGGTCGATGACAATTTCCGAACAGGGACCACAGGGGCCAGTATCGCCCATCTGCCAAAAATTATCTTTACTGGAAAAGGTGCGTATGCGTTCGTCGGAGATATAGCGCCGCCAAATCTTTCTGGCTTCCTCATCCGGCCCAATGCCCAAATCTTGGTCCCCTTCATGGATGGTTACCCAGAGCTTTTCCTGGGGCAGCCCAAGGACGCCGGTGAGGAATTCCCAGGCCATAGCAATGGCCTCCTCTTTGAAATAATCACCGAAAGAAAAATTTCCCAGCATCTCGAAAAAAGTGTGATGGCGGGCCGTGTAGCCGACGTTTTCCAGGTCGTTATGTTTTCCCCCGGCGCGCACGCATTTTTGCGAAGTGGTTGCCCGGAGAAAGGGGGATTCTTCTTCGCCGGTAAAATAATTCTTGAACTGAACCATTCCGGCATTGGTGAACAGCAGGGTAGGGTCTTTTGGGGGAATTAAAGGCGAACTGTTGACAATAGAGTGTCCCTGGCTTCTAAAGAATTCTAAAAAATTGCGGCGGATGGCGCTGCCGGTCATCATTCTTCTGTAAAACCTCCTGATTCTTGAAAAGTCTGCAGGATGTCCTCCCATAGGAATCCGCGCTGGAAAATGGCGTTGGCCAACTGTCTTTTTTCCCGCGGAGTCATCTGCTCAAGGAGACGTCCTTTTAACTTTATGCGCAACAACTCTTGCAACCGCTCTTTAACCGGAAGATCAGCTTCGGCTTGGTTCATGGCTTCTTTGGCCAGATCAGCCGGAATTCCTTTATGGTAAAGTTGGCGGCTGATTCGCTGGGGACCGAGGAGCTTTTCTCTAACTAAAGAGAAGGCTAAACGCCTGGCATAACGGAAATCATCAACCATAAGGCGTGCTTCCAATTCACCCAAAGTGGCTTTAACTTCTGCCTGGGCAAACCCTTTGGTCAGGAGTTTGCGCTTCAGCTCCTCACGGCTGTGATCGCGGATGGCCAGGAAGCGAAGGGCCGTTTCTGTCGCTTTTCCCGAAGATGCTTTCCGTTTTCTATCATTCCGATTCGCCGTTTTGCACATTTAGAGCGTCAAAGGGTAATCTTCTTCAAGGATGACCTGCCCTTCAGGAACCGGAACGGTCCTTCTGTTTTTTAGCCAAATCAAAACGCTCCATAAGTTTTGTTTCAATGACTTTGGCGATTTCGGGGTGTTCTTTAAGGAAAATCTTGGAATTTTCCCTTCCCTGGCCGATCCTTTCATTGCCAAAGGAAAACCATGCACCGCTCTTGTCCACAATCTCTTTTTCCACGGCCAGGTCCAAAAGATCGCCTTCCCGGGAAATCCCTTCACCATACATGATATCGAACTCAACTTCTTTGAACGGGGAGGCGAGCTTGTTCTTTACCACTTTAACGCGGGTGCGGTTGCCGATGACCTCCTGGCCGTCTTTGATGGCGCCAATCCGGCGGATGTCCAGCCGAACGGAAGAATAAAATTTTAAGGCGTTCCCGCCGGTGGTCGTCTCCGGGTTTCCCATAAATACGCCGATCTTCATCCGAATCTGATTGATGAAGACGACGCAGGTATTGGATTTGCTGATGGTGGAGGTGAGTTTCCTCAAGGCCTGGGACATCAACCGGGCCTGCAGACCCATGTGGGCGTCGCCCATTTCGCCTTCCAGCTCGGCCTTGGGGACTAAAGCCGCAACTGAATCAATCACCACTATATCGATGGCCCCGCTGCGCACGAGCATCTCGGTAATCTCCAGGGCTTGCTCTCCGGTGTCCGGCTGGGAAATCAGCAAATCATCGGTTTTGACTCCAAGTTTCCGGGCATAGGAGACATCCAGGGCGTGTTCAGCATCGACAAAGCCGGCGATGCCCCCTTTTTTCTGGGCTTCGGCGACAATATGCAAGGCCAGGGTGGTTTTGCCCGAGGCTTCCGGACCGAAAATCTCCACGACCCGGCCCCGCGGAACTCCGCCAACACCAAGGGCGAGGTCCAAAGCAAAAGAACCCGTGGAAATGATCGGGATGTCCGGAATGATGGCATCCGTTCCCAGGCGCATGATGGCTCCTTTGCCGAATTGGCGTTCAATCTGACTGACCGCCAGGTCAATGGCTTTCTCTTTCTGTGTTTCCGCCGGCATGTTCTCCTCCTTTATTTTGAATAAACGTAATAGTTTAGCTCTTTGAAAATAAATTTTTATTTATCGCAGAGAGCGCAGATAAATAAAAATAGTAACAGTTTAGCCATTTGAAAAGCTGTCAAATCTACCTTCGCCCCTCTTTTTCAAAGGGGGAAAATTTTATAGAAGGCATTCAGAAAAGCTCTCCTCCCTTTGGAAAAGCCTGCCTGCGGTAGGCAGGGGAGGCCGGGAGGGATTTCCAAGAATGCCTTTTCAAAGAACTAAATTGATACAAAACATTTAATTCTCATCCGGAACCCCAATTTTTTCCATTAACCATTAATTCGCTCACCCGCCGGGTAGGGGATGTTCCGGATTCCGCAGAAATGACGGCCCTAAAAACCCATCTGTTTGGGCTGACTTTCTCTCATGGGAAAGGCATGTAATTTTGTGTAAATTGCTCCTGAAGGATTCAGCTCACTCTTGATTAGAAAAACTTCTTTGGCCTGGAAAGCCCCGATTTCCACATCCTTGTTGGCCTCGATCTCCTGCATTAAAAAATTCTTGCTCTTGGGAGAACGAACCCTGCCGATGGTCAAGTGGGGTGTGAAAGGCCGGGTCTCCGGAGGAAAGGATAACTCGGCTGTTTGCTTCTCGATGGCCCTTTGCAGGGAAGAGACTTGTTCGGCTCCTTGGTTGATACCCAGCCAGATGACCCGGGGATTACGGCTGGATGGAAAGCAGCCGAGACCCTGGACATGTAAGGCGAACGGCTCTCCCGAGGCCACAACCGGGGAGATAGCCAGGGCGATTTTTTTAAGCATTTCTTCCGGAACCGAGCCCAAAAATTTAAGGGTCAGATGGATACTCGCAGGACGTACCCATTTGACATCTGCTTCTGTTCGCCGGAGCTTTTTTAGCAAATCTTCCATCTTGACCTTTAAAGGTTGGGGGATTTCAATGGCGATGAACGAACGGATTTCTTCCATAACCTTTAAAAAAATTTGCCTGCGGCAAAAAAACTTCAGCTTTTTTCAAGCCGGCTGGCCGCTTATACCGGAAAGCACATTTAGAAAATATCTGCGCACCCAATCGATAGCCGTATGGGCAGAAATTATTTTGATCTGTTCTCGGTCTCCCTGGAATTGGTATCTCTTGGAAAGAATACCCCGGGGACTGGCCAGAGCGATAAATACCGTGCCTACAGGTTTTTCTTCTGAGCCGCCCCCCGGCCCGGCAATTCCGGTCACGCCCAGTCCCAGCGTTGATTGGCTAATCTGCTGCACTCCTTCGGCCATTTTCTCCGCCACCAGGGCGCTGACGGCGCCGTGTGTGGCCAGAAGTTCTTCGGGAACCTTTAAGATTTCCACTTTAGCCCGGTTGCTGTACGTAACCAATCCCCATTCGAAATAATCCGAGCTCCCGGGAATCTGCGTCAGGCGGTGGGCGATCAAGCCTCCTGTACAGGATTCGGCCACCGCTAAGGTCGCCAGGTTTGAACGAAGCATACGACCGACTATTTCTTCCAGTGTTTCTGTGTCGAAAGCGAAGACCCGCCCTTCCAATTTTTCTCGGATGATCTTCTCCATCTCTTCCAGATTTTTGGCCACTTCTTCGGGCGACTTTCCGCTGGCCGTAATTTTCACATGATTTTCCGGAAAGCGGGGAAGGTAGGCCAGGGCAGCGGAATGGCTCTGAAGGGTGATCCCTTTCAGACGGTCCGCGATCGCGGATTCAGTAAAACCGAAAACTTTCAGAGTGCGCGACCGGAAGCAAGGCTTATCTTGCCGTTCTTTTTCCAATAACGGCAGGACGTTTTCGCTGAAGAGATGTTTTAATTCCCGGGGAACCCCCGGAAGAAATACATAGATCCGACCTTTATGGCGAAGGATAAAACCGGAGGCGGTCCCCAGAGGATTGGGAATAATTTCCGCCTGATGGGGGAAAAAAGCCTGTTTCTCGTTCGCCAGGGGCATCTCCATTCCCCTCCGGGCAAACGACTCCCGCAGGGATTGCAGTATCTCTTTATTGATGGTCATCCGCCGGCCAAGAGCTTTAGCGGCTGAATTGGCCGTGACATCGTCGGCAGTAGGGCCCAGACCGCCGCTTACGACGATCGCATCCGCGTGTTCCTGAGCCCTAAGGAGAGCGTCTTCAATGCAGTATTCATTATCTCCAACCGTAGCGATACAGCTCACCTCAAACCCTCTCTCTGTGAGAGAGCTGGCCATAAACACGGCATTGGTATTAACCACTTCTCCCAAAGTCAACTCATTTCCCACAGTAATGATTTCAACCTTCATGATTCAGCCCTTTCAACGCCTGAAAATTCAGGCTGCAAAAGCTGCCCATAATCCATGATTTTTCAAAAAACATTCTTGATGGTTTCGCAAAAAGTCCATCAGTCCCGCTCTGAGCGGGATTACGCGCCTTGTCCGCCTGAGGCGGAGAGCTTTTTACGAAACCATAGTTCTGATGACTTTTTACGAGATCATCATTCTTACCCCGCTCCGAAGAACCATCGGTCCATCATGAAAAGAAGGTGCGGCTGCCATTGATGAATGGCCTGTAACAAGAGATTGACGTAAATCCCGGCCACGGCATCATCCAGAACGACCGCCAATCCACCCCTCATCCGTCGATCAATGGCCCCGATCGGAGGAGGTTTTATTATATCCAAAAGGCGGAAAAAAAGAAATCCCCCGATAATCGCTGTGAGGGTGCAGGGCAGGAGGGCCATGGTGATTAAAAAACCCACTACTTCATCAATGACAATTCTCGGACTATCCCTTTTTCCATAAATAATCTCAGCCCGCTCTGAAACCCATAAGGCCAGGAAGAAAGCGGCTGCGGTACTTAATAAATAGATCGCGGGAGGGAAGGAGGAAAAAACAAAGTAAACGAGGATTCCGACTAAGGTTCCGGCAGTTCCCGGAGCGAGGGGACAATATCCGCTGTAACCCGCCGAAGCTAACCAGATGATGAAACGTTCCGACATTAAATCCTTCTGCCTTGTTAAGGGTTGTTTGGCCCGGGATTCCCCAAAACCCCCAAGGGTGCATTTCTTTAAAGGAAGCCGCGATGAAGGTATCTTCTTTACTTGTAGTTGTCAATAGTCAAATTGCCTTTTAATGGGCGCCACCCTTCACTTTTCATTTTCGTTCATGATTTCAGCATTAAGGCCCAGGCCCGGACGGGAGGGGGAATCTCTCGGGAGCACAAGGCAGTATTTCTTTCATGGGTAAGGGCGGGGCTCCTGCCGCTGATGCCCTGCCTTCCTTCGATCCCGCCTTTTCTTTGCGGAAGAAGAGTACGGGCTATGGACTAATCTTTTTCCCGCCGGCGCTCCCTCTTTCATCCCCCTCCCGTCCGGGTTTCGTCTATCACTGTGAACTCATCAATTTATTAAAAAGTGAAGGGTGGCCAGTCAAAAAGCCCTTTGCTCCCTTCCCAAAAATTTCTTGAATCCTTAAGCTTTCATGCTAATATACAAAAGAAAACGCGTAGCGCCAGGACGGCAGCATCGCAGAGCTTTTTATTGCTTACTAACTTACAGCACTTTAGCTCACTTTAGACAATTTTATTTCCTGCCCCCGTAGCTCAGGTGGATAGAGCAAGGGATTCCTAATCCCTGCGCCGGGTGTTCGAGTCACCCCGGGGGCACCAGGAAAACCAAAGAGATCTAAATTAAATGCTTTAGAAATACTCCCGCAAAAACCACTTTCGATTCCAGAAAACAAAATTAAATAACTGCGCAGGGATGGCCTTCCTGTATTTTAATGAAATATTTTGAAAGATGCTTACTCATCAACTTCCCTATAAGTGGCGGGTTCTTAGCCGTGGCAAAGGCCAGATCAAGGAGGAATTTTGCTGATTAAAAGTCCGGGAAAAGTTCTGGATCGGCTGGAATTTTTAGGAACCTGGCAAAACTGCCTCTACCTTCTCAAAGGAAAAGAAGCCATGATCGTCGGAGGCGGAATGAGCTGGATTGCCCCGGAACTGGAAAGGCAAATTGCCAGCACGGACTTCGATCTCTCCAGGATTCGATATTTAGCCATAACCCATTCTCATTTTGATCATTGCGGGGCCGTGCCTTATTTGAAAAGAAAACTGCCCCAGATGAATATCCTGGCTTCCTCCTATGCCCGGAGGGTCTTCTCCAATAAAAAAGCGGTGCAATTCATCGCCTCCATGAATGAAAAGATGATTGACAGGGCAGGGCTTCTTGAGAAGGCTAAGGAGATTGACTTACAGTTTGACGCCATTCAGATCGATCGGGTTGTCGCGGATCTGGATACCGTGGATCTGGGGGATGGAATCGAGGTTCGGTTTCTCGAGGTTCCCGGCCACACAAAGTGTTCTATCGCGCTTTACGTTCCTGCTCTCAAAATCCTTTTTCCCTCAGATTCAGCCTCCTTTCCCACTTATGACGGAAAGGGCATCGCCCAGCCATCCCCGCAGTATGATTTCCGGCTCTATAAGGAGTTATTGAAAAAACTGGCTTCCCTCGAAGTGGAAACCTTAGCCTTTGAACACCATGGAGTTTTGATGGGGGAGGAAGCCAGGCGATTCTTGGGCCAAGCGATTGAGAAGGCGGAGGAAGACAGGAAGTTCATAATGACAATGGTTCATAATCAGGAGAGCCTGGAAGCGGTAGTTCAAAAGTTTGCCGGGGAATTTCAGGAACAGACAAGATTTCCCTTCCTCACCCCGGAAGTTCAAAAGAGCGTGGCCGAAACGGTTGTGGGCAAAATTTTGCAGGCTTGATTCGCCCGGGTGAACAAGAGCGAGAAGGATGTCAGGATCAGTGATTCGCCTGAGCAATGATTATCTTGAACCATTATTACTGGATTAGATACCTGAATCCTGCACCGATATAAATGAAATAAAGTGAAACATCTGGGCTACCCTTGTTATTGTAGAGTTATCACCACATAACCGTTAACAACAGGAGGTAACCCAGATGGCGAAAAGACAAGAGCAGGGTAGTGCTGAAAGGTGCAAAAATCAAGGGGAAAATGGATGTCAACCGAAGGCGAGTAAGATTGGGCCTTCTACAGCATACGATTATTGTCGGGAGCGTTTGAGTCCCTTTGGTGGGCTCGTGGGGTTGGTGAAGTTTTTGGATCTTGTGAAGCTTAAGGAGATCTTTGAGGGGTTCTATAAGCCGCCAGAGCGCATGCCGGAGATGGGGCGCTACAACATGGTCTTGGGCATTCTGTTGCTTTTATTTATCGGGTTCACCCGGGTATGGCATTTTTTGTATCTTCAGTTTGACTCGCTGGTATGTGGGATATTCAATCGGGTCAAGCTGCCGTATGTAACGACGTATTGGCGGTACGTGGATTCTTTAGGGATCAATCAGGGGATGTCCCTGCTGATGGTCATGAGCGCTCTTCGGGAGCGGGTGCGGCAGTTGTGTGGCCTGAGTTATCAGACGATCCATATCAATATCGACACGACGGTGGAAACGATTTACGGCAGTCAGCATGGTCTTTAACCCCTAAAATCTCAAAATCTTAAGGATTGACAACAAAGGATGATCTCTTTCTTTATCTATGACAATAACCATGCCGAACAGTATTGCCCCAACCCCCCTTTATTAAACTGAACATGACCTATATCTTTTTTCTGGACACAGGGGGGCCAAGTAAGTTATTGAATTTTAAAGATTTCAAAAATAATTAATCAGGAAGGCATTTATAAATATTTTACAAATGGCCATTTTAAAAAGTGATTAAATACAAATTGTTATCAATGCTATAGCCATTATCCCCCTGTGTTCAGCACTGACTTATGGGTCATGCTCAGTTTATTAAAAGGGGGCAAGGGGGGATTTTCATGGTTCGCGGGTGGCCATGTTGCCATGACCAATTAGTTAAAAGTTTAAGTCAGAGGGGTTAACAGGTTCTTAACAGATTCGATTTTTTACAATTTTTTTCGAAGCTCCAAGTACAAAATTCAAATAAAAACGATCGAGGGTTGACGATTTCCCTTTTTAGTTATACAATTACCATATAACGTTAAACTAAAATTTGGAGGTTAGACAAAAATGGCCACAGTGAAGATTCTGGCAAAAGGCCAAATCGTCATTCCCGCCGAGATCAGAAAAAAATACCGGATCCAGCCGGGAACAGAGCTGCAGATTATGGAATACGGGGGCATCGTTTATTTGATCCCTCCGGTTGAGGATCCAATCCGGGCGGCCTGCGGCATATTGCCTCCCAAGCCTTCCCTTTCGGAAAGACTGATTAAAGACAGGAAGAAGGAGGAATGAGGATGTCCAGGCAGCCCTTCGTTTTCGACAGCCATGCCCTGCTGAAATTCTTTCAGAAAGAAAAGGGGCATGAAAAGGTCCTCCACCTTCTGGAAGAGATAAAAAAGACGGGGGCGGCCAGATATATCAACGCCATAAATCTCGGAGAAGTTATCTATACGACCAAGCGGGAGTTTGGGGATCAAAAAAAGCTGGAAGTCCTCGCCAACATCGAAAGGCTGACCTTCAAAATACTGCCGGTGCCCAACCCGTTGATCTTCCAGGCCGCGGAATATAAAGCTCAGTTTGGCATTTCATACGCGGACTGCTTTGCCCTCGCTTCGGCGGTGGAATACAAGGCGGCCATCGTGACCGGGGACCCCGATTTCAAAAAGGTGGAACACCTGGTGGAAATCTACTGGGTCTAAAAAAATGCCAGTTGTCGAAAAACTTATTGTTTTTCTATTCATCTTTGATGGCCTTGTAAAAAGTCGTCACTCCGGTGAAAACCGGAGTCCAGAGGTTTGATAACTCCTTGAAATAACTGGATTGTATAGGAAATTCCTTTTTTCAACTTTAGTCCCGCCTGCAGCGGGATCACTTTAGACACTTGACACTTATTCTTTACTTTTTCTTAATCATGGTTTTAAAAACTCTGTGATCTCTGGTAAACCACGATAATCCTGGCTGATCTATCTGGAGGCGGCGTGGGCGTGGGCGCGGGTGCGGGTGCGGGCAAACCGCCGGCACATTCCCATCCCGAAACACTGGTCGGCCACGACCAAATCTTGCTCGGCTTAATAGGCAATGACGGGCTGATAACCCCGACCTACCTGATATATATAAAAGGCCTCCCGCTTGTCGCTTTCAATGATCAAAGCATCCATATCAATCGTTGCTCTCCAGGGCGCTTCCCTAAGAGTCGCCTTATAGGTCAAATATCGGTTGACCTTCTCCAAACCTTGCAGCCATTCAGTCTCTTCCGGGATGAACGCCTCACGGGGAATCCGACCTTGCAGCCTTTCTTCTTCATGAAAGGCATTCACAAAAAATCGCGCCGACTCCGGGGAAGGAACCTTCAGTCCGAGTTTTTGCAACTCCCCATCCTGGCGCAAAAGCTGAAAATCATCAAAACAATCCCCGCCAGCGGCAAAGACCGAGATAAAGGACTCTACATAATCCGCTTGCTCGTACTTGCCGGGACGCCTCTGAAGTGGAAGATGTTTTTAAATCAATTGCGGAAGACCCAGGGGCCCGGAAGGTTTCCATCACCAAGGGAAGACCCCCAAACGAGGTGATCACAACCTGGGACTGATCCGCCACCAACTGGAAAGGAAGGACTCCTTGTGCTATAGTCAATCAGCACCTCCTGGGTGAAGCATAGGTTGATTCGAGTCAACCTTCTTTCACATCGTGTTTATGCTATCCTAGGAGGTGTTCCTTTTTTTTGTAAACCTTTTTGATTACGGATTAAGGATTAAGGATTAAGGATAAGAATTGTGGTATTTCCCTTTTTCACAAAATATGATATAAAAAAAAGTCAAAGATATTTGATATTTTTAGTTTCAAATTTGAAATCCTAAACAAATTCAAAATACAAATTTCAAAATTCAAAACTTGTTTGTTTCGATAATTAGTATTTCGAATTCGCCTTAGGCGGACTTGTTTCGAATTTCGTGCTTCGAATTTAGAATTTAGGCATCCCTTTCGGGTAAATGTTAGAAGAATATTTTCAGACTGAAAGATGTAAGAATCTATGCTTTTTCCGCGACCTTGCGCGGAAAAAGTGGCCCGCATCAGGCGGGCAGCCAAAATGCTTCAAATCCTCGCTAACCCCCCTTTTTTAAAGGGAAGCTGTTAAAAAATCGAGGTAAACGGGGTTATGTCGATAAAAATATCAATAATTTCAACCCATTAATTTCCGAAAGTTGAATTTTTTCACAGCTTCAGGGGGGATGGGGGGATTTTCTGGCGCCAAGAAGTTTCCTTCTTACAAACATGTTTATTAATGAGGCGCTAAGCGCCTAAAAATAACGATTCGTAATCCAACAGGTGGATCGATGCATCTTCTATCAAGTCGACTCTTTCATTTTGTATTCATAATCAATTTTTGTTTTATCCTTTCAGGCCTGGCAGGTTGCAGCAAAGAGGCCAAAAAAGAGCGCCACTGGGTGAGGGGCGAGAAATACTTCGCCGAGAATAAATTCAAAGAGGCGATCATTGAGTATAAAAATGTCCTGCAGATCGAACCAAAGGATGGCCAGGCGCGTTACAAATTGGGGTTTGCCTACCTGAAAGTGGGGCAGATCCGGGAAGCCTTTTCTGAATTTACCAAAAGTGTTGATGTGGATCCGGATTTGTTAGAGGCCCGCATTCAATTAGGGAATCTCTATCTTCTATCGCGGGACCATAAAAAAGCCAGGGAACAAGTCGAAAAAGTTCTAGCCAAAGAGCCCAACAATCCTGCCGGCTTTCTTTTAATGAGCTCGGTCTATCTCGCTGAAAATAATTTGGATGGAGCGATAGCAGAGGCCAGGAAAGCGATTAAACAGGACCCCAAAAAGATTGATGCCCACCTCCATCTGGCCAACCTTCATATTCGTAAAAAAGATTTCAACCAGGCAGAAGAGATGTTCAAAGAGGCCATCAAGGTGGATGAAAAAAATATTCTGGCCCGATATGCGCTGGCTGATCTTTACCGCAGAACCGGAAAAATCAAATTGGCTGAGGCCGAATTCGAGCAAATAACCCGGATTGTCCCCAAGGATGTTTCGGCCTGGATGACGCTGGGAAATTTTTATGTCTCCATCAATCGCCCGGAAGATGCTGAAAAGCAGTTCCTGAAAGGAATTGAAGTGGATCCCCAAAGAGTTTCCTCTTTTCTCCACCTGGGGGATTTTTATTTAGCACGGGGAAAGAAAGAAAAAGCCGCAGAAACCTTGAAAAAGGGGATCGACGTTGATTCCAAAAATATCCCGGCCAGGGCAAAGCTGGCCGAAGTATATCTGAATGATATGAAGTATCCAGAAACCGCGGAGATGATCGAAGCCATCCTCAAGATCAGCCCCAAGAGTCATGAGGGGATTTTTCTGAAAGGAAGGTTGCACCTGGCCAAAAACGAATTCAACGAAGCCATCGGCTATCTGCAGCCTTACCTTAAAGAAAACCCCAAGTCTTCTATGGGCCATTATTGTCTCGGTCTCGCCCATCTAGGGAACAAAGATTTGCGGCAGGCCAAAACTGCGTTAGCCGAGGCCGTGAAACAGAACCCCAGGTGGAATGAACCGATGGTATTGCTGGCTGAAATAAACCTGAAGGCAGGAGCCCTCGACCTGGCCATAGAAGGGGGACAAGAAATTTTAAAGAACGACCCCAAATCAATCCAGGCCCGTCTGATTCTGGGAAACGCTTATTTTGGGAAAAAAGATATTCCCAACGCCAGCAAGGAATTTGAGGAAGTGATCCGCATGGCTCCGCAAAACCCGGTGGGATATTATCATTTGGGTCGAACTCGATTAGCCCAGAGAAGAGGAGCTGAAGCATTGGCCCAGTTTGAGAAGGCCCTGTCGATCCAGCCCAATTTTTTAGAGGCGCTATATTTGATCACGGCCGTCCATGTCAATCAAAAAGAGAACAGGAAAGCCATCGAAAGGGTGGAGAAACAGACCAGGACCTCTCCTCAAAACCCTTTTTTCTACAACATGCTGGGCCGACTGCATGAGATTAATAAAGATTCGGCCAAAGCGGAGAACAACTACAAGAAAGCAGTGGAGATAAACCCCAACGTGCCGGGGTTCTATATCTCTCTGGCAAGTTTCTACATCCGGCAGAAAAAAACGGACCAGGCAATAGCAGAATATAACACGGCCTTGCAGAAGGCCCCCGATTCTCTTTCCGCCCAAATGGGATTAGGGATGATTTACGATTCCCAGAAAAGGTATGATAAAGCGAAAGAGCATTATCAGAGAGCTTTGAAGATAAATCCCAAATTCGCGCCGGCGGCCAATAATCTGGCTTATCTCTATGCGGAAAAAGGAGAGAATATTGACGAGGCCCTTTCCCTGGCCCAAACCGCCAAAGGGCAAATGCCTGATGATCCGCATATTGCCGATACGCTCGGGTGGGTCTATTATAAGAAAAATATCTTTACCAGAGCGGTTACTTACTTGAAAGAAGCAAATGAGAAAGTTCCGGATAACCCCATCATGCGGTACCACCTGGGTATGGCCTATTATAAAGCTGACAATAAGGACCTGGCTAAAAAGGAGCTGGCCAAGGCTTTGCAACTGGACCCGAAATTTCCAGGAGCGGAAGAGGCCAAAGCAACCCTCCAGGCAATTAAATAACACACGAGAATACACGTAAGGCATAAGGCGCGAGAGCGCAAGGAGTGAAGTTAAAAATTGTACGGAAGTGCTGCGGTGTTGCAACAAAGAAAAGGATTGAGATTTAAGGTATAAGTGGGTGAACGCGGCCACGCGTTAGCGAATTTTCTCTCTCACGCCTTACGCCTCACGAAAAAAAAGCATGGAATCTGATAAAAAAAGAATTTTGGTGGTAGACGACAATCTGGAACTGGCCGAGATGATCGGCCAGTTGCTTGGCCGTCATGGATTCCGGGTCTCTATCGCCCCGGACGGACGAACAGCGGTTGAAAAGGTATTATCTGAATCCCCTGAATTAGTTCTTCTGGATCTCAATTTGCCCGACATAGCGGGAGGAGAAGTTTTAAAAAAAATAAAAGAAACGGACAAAAATACTGCCGTTATTATCCTGACTGCTTATGGAGGAGAGCAGGTGGTAGTGGATCTCATGAAAGCCGGAGCTGAAGATTTCATCTCAAAGCCTTTCGACAACGAACTTTTAATCAATTCTGTGAAAGAAGTCTTCAAGATTCGCGAACTCAAGATGGAAGACAAAATGTACGGGCGACTTTCTTCTTTCGAAAAGTTTTTCCCGTTTCTGGCTCACGAGATTCGCAATCCCCTCCATGCCATCAGCGGAGCATTGGCCATCATTCAAAGAAGGTCCAATTTGCAGGATGAAGTGCTGGCAAAATCCGTCAGGATTATTCAGGAGGAAGTACAGCATCTTAGCGGATTCGTTCAAGAATGTCTAGATTTTATTCGCCCGCCGGTAAGAAGTCGATTCATTCAGGTGGATGTAAACGAAGTCATCTCTGTGGTAATCAATATTATCTCTCATATTTTTGAGGATTTGTCAAAAAAGATTAAAATCCGGGAAGAATTACAGCCGAAGCTTCCGCAAGTTTTAGTCAATTACGAAGAAATCAAACAAGCCTTTTTGAACATTGTGAAAAATAGTTTTGAGGCCATGGGGGATAAGGGCGAACTGGTCATCAAAACGCGTTTCAAGGCCGAACCTTTACCCGGGTGGGTAGAAATCATTTATACGGATAATGGGCCGGGAATCAAAAAAGAAAATTTGCGGTTCCTCTTCCACCCATTTTTTACGACCAAACTCAGAGGAACGGGCCTGGGTTTGGCCATTTGCCGCAGGATTATTGCCGAGCGGCATAATGGAAAAATTCATGTCGAAAGTGAAGAAGGAAAAGGAACAATTGTCACTGTGAAGTTACCCAGGACTCAGGCATCAGAGGTTACCGGGGAGTATTCCCGATGATCCCATTCCAAATTTTAGTTGTCGATGATGAACCCAATTCCCTCTTTGGAATTTGCCAGGTATTAACCGATGAGGGGTACAAGGTGATTCCCACGGACAATGGGAAGGAAGCCTTAGAAAAGCTTAAGGCCGATTCAGTTAATCTGATCATTACCGATGAAAAAATGAGCGGCCTCAGCGGGATGGAATTACTTACTGAAGCCAAAAAAATGGATCCCCAAATCCCTGTTATTATGATTACCGCCTATGGGTCTGTTTCACTGGCTGTAGAAGCTCTGAAACGAGGAGCTTTCTATTTCTTCGAAAAACCTATCTTTAACAATCTGGAACGATTCTTAATCATCATCCGGCAGGCTCTCAAAACCCAGGAAATGGAAAGGGAGCTAAATCATCTCCGCAAAGAAGTCAGCGAAAAATATTCTTTTCCTAATATCATCGGCCGGCACCTCAAGATGCTCGAGATTTTTGAAATTATCGGAAGAGTGGCCAAGACGGACAGAACAATCTTAATTCAAGGAGAAAGTGGAACAGGGAAAGACCTCATTGCCAAAACCATTCACTACAACAGCATTAGGAAAGACAAACCGCTGGTGACTGTAAATTGCGGAGCCCTGACCGACACCCTTCTTACCAGCGAACTCTTTGGCCACACCAAAGGCGCATTTACGGGGGCCATAAAGGATAAGGTTGGCCGTTTTCAGATGGCCCATGAAGGAACGCTGATTCTAGATGAAATCGGGGAGGTTCCCCTTTATCTGCAGAAGACGCTTTTAAGGGTCATCGAGGAGAAGGAATTCGAAAGGGTGGGAGAGAGTAAGTCGACAAAAGTGGATGTTCGCATTCTGTGTACAACTAACCGCAACCTGGAAGAAGAAGTGAAAAAAGGAAATTTTCGGGAAGACCTCTACTACCGGTTGAGTATTGTGCCAATTACCGTTCCACCCCTGAGAGAGCGTGCCTCAGATATTCCCCTGCTGGTCAACCATTTCCTGAAAAAATTTCAAGAGGGCCAGGATCCCATACGCATCGAGCCTAAGGCTCTGGAACAGCTGAAAACCTATCCCTGGTACGGAAATATACGAGAACTGGCCAATGTCGTCCAGCAAATGATGATCTTTTGCACAGCAAATGTCATTAATCTAAATGACCTTCCCCCCCGACTCTTTTTAAACGAGTCAGATGTGGCGGAGGAAGCAGGGCAAGAAATCCAGTTGACGAATATCGTTTCTGAGCTGGAGAAGAAATGGATCTTTAAAAAGTTAACGGAGGTAGACTGGAATCAAGAAAAGGCGGCAAAACTTCTCGGCATCACTCGCAAGATGCTAACGAAGCGCATGAAAAAATATCATCTTGAAAAAGTGGGAAAAAAATATATTAAAACTTTAGCCCTTTGAAAAGAGGAGGGGCGTAAGGTCAGAGGGAATCCATGGTCCGGGGGCCTGGGTGGCCCGCTTGGAATCATAAGGCGCTGATTTCTTCGCTGGTGGGGCGGGGAAAACGCCCCCCGCCTCCTCCGGCGGAAACGAGCGGGGTTCTTCGTTGCCAAGCGGAAACCCAGCCGATGCTTCCGGCGCGTTCCACCCAGACCCCCGGACCTCAACAAAGGTGGTAAAACCAATTTTTCAAACCGCTAAATTGATACAAAATATTAAGCTTCGGATTTGTTAAATAGTTTTCATCCGAAAATCCCCCTCTCCCTTGCGGGAGAAGGGCGGGGTGGGGGGGAATAAAAAAACCTTGAAATTCTGAGCCATTATCACCCCCATCTATCCATCCCCCGTCAAGGGGAGGGAAAAACCCAGCGTTTCGGGATGGGAACTAAATAACGCGCGGAGTGTTTTTATTACAATTTATACTTTATAAAGGTAACGGAGTTTGTTATGAACGACAACGACTGGATTTTATTGATAGATCCATTCAAAAATCTCGTCGAAGTTTACCAGATGATTTTAGAAAGGGAAAACTATTTTGTCGAAGTAGCATCAAATATGGGAGAAGCATTCCATCGATTATCTCATAGGCAGTATTCCATCATCATTACAGAATATTTCCCGGAAAATGAGAATTCCGGGCAGATTATCTCCTGGGTGAAAAAGAATGTCCCCGAAACATACATTTTCATGGTCACCTCTAAAGGAATAGATGACCAGACTTATGGGCATCTATTTGATCTGGGGTTGGATGATCTTGTTTTGAAACCGTACTCTCCGGAAAAAATTATTGTTCACATAAAAAAAGGTCTCGAGCGACGGGCTATAATTATCCAAAAGAAACAGCTTGAAAAGCTTATGGTTTTAGATCCTATCACCGGAAATATTCAGAAATACATATTCAACCAGGTTTATTTCCGAAAATGCCTGCGCCAGGAATTGAAAAGAGCTAAACGACACCACCATCCACTTTCTCTTCTTCTCCTGCAGATTCCACCCAGAGAGAAAATAGGAGGTAATTTTGAATTTTTTTACGCGCAATTGGCTAAAATCCTCAAAGAATATATTAGAGAAGAAGATTTGCTCGGGCGGGAAAACGGCAACTTGGAAATTATCCTTCCAGATACAGACGAGACAGGGTCAAGGGCAGTTTTACAAAGGCTAACCAACCTGATTCAGAATCACCCCCTCTTCCAGGGTGATAAAGTCTTGGGACCAGTTACTAAAACTATTGTATTCCAAACTTTTACCTACCCAGAAAACTTAGGAATCTCCAAATTTTTAAAGAGTGTATTGGAAGAGATCGATAGAGAAGAACTCAAATAAGTCCCGACTTATCCACTCCCCTAAATAAATTTTGTTCGCTGAAAAGATCCGATGAATTTGCCCCTTTCGGGCCAGAAAATGGGCCAAAAGGTAAATTATAACGAATAGAATTATTTTCGTGAAAAAGAGAAATTATAAAAGCCCATAAAAAATGATGATCTCGTAAAAAGTCGTCACTCCGGTGAAAACCGGAGTCCAGAAAATTTATAACTATTTGAAAAAACTGGATTCCGGCTGGAGTTTATCCCGATGAAAATCGGGGCCAGAATGACAGAAAAATGCCTTTTCAGACTTTTTACGAATCCATCAAAAATGAAGGATTAAAAAAATAATCTGTTTTATCCTGGCGGGTATAGAAATTGCTATGGAGAGATATATAAATTAATATAAAGGAAGTTATTTTTAATGCCGAAAGCAATTATTCTGATACTTGACCCGGAAGTACATACTCAATGGGTTTTGAAGACGTTGTTGGAATTTGAGAATTATCGCGTATTCACAGTAGATAGTATTGAAGATGCAATTATCAATTTTTCGAAATTTGAAATATCTGGTTTGATAACAGAATTTTGGGTCAATTGCTCGTCTACCCTTGAAGTTATCCGTGAATTTAAAAAATTATTTCCGGAAGCTTACGTGATGATGCTGGCCAACGGAGAAGTCCAGGAGAGTGAATATTGTGAAATCATCGAAGCAGGTGTCGATGATTTCTTTTTAAAACCCTTTTCTATCCATAAAGTTCTTCTCCATCTGCGCAAAGGGTTAAAACATTATCGAATCCTGGTGCAAAATAAAGGATCGAAAAGAAAGTCTGGGCGAAATTTGATTCGGAATGAACTTAGATAAAAACCGTTAGGCGCAAGGCGTAAAAAGTAAGCGGTGAATAGTGATGAATTCGTAAAAAGTCTTTTTTGTCCTATTTTCGTCATTCCGGCGAAAGCCGGGATCCAGTAAATTCAAGCAGTTCTGTCCGCCTGAGGCGGACTGCTTGCGCAGGAGTGACAGTTTTACGACTTTTTACGAGACTATCAATAGCGAGTCGTAAACAATTCATGACTCACAACTTATTACTCACTGACTCCAGTATATTCGAGACTTATGTTTCGTCAGGTATTTTAAATTTTGCAATTTTTATTTGAATGTTTTATCCGTGTACATCTGCGAAAATCTTCGTTTCCTTCAAAAGGAGGTAGAATAGATGGAGGCAATTAGCATTTTAGAAAACCACCTTCCCAAAAAAATCGATATTTCTTCCTTGGCAGGTGAAAAAATCCGGGAATTTATTCTTTTTCGCAAAGTCCAGGAAGCAATGCGTAATGTTCCTGATTTTGCAGAAACCTGTAAAGTTATCCTTGATGCGGTGATGGGTGAGGTGGATGCTGAAAATTGTTCCATCATGTTGAAAGACCCGGTCTCAGGCGAACTTTCCATCCTGGCAGCCCGTGGAAAGCATGAGAAAAAAAGTGTCTATTACCTAACCCCCAGTTCTGATGGAAAGCGCTTCAAACCAGGTGAGGGAGTTGCCGGATGGGTTTTTAATGAAGGCCGGGCCGTAATAGTCAACGACGTTAAAGAAGAATCTCGATTCGTTAAGGTTGATGGGTTGAATAGTAACGTGAGGTCCTTGATTTGTTTTCCGATCCGGGAAAAAGATCAAGTAGTGGGGGTATTTAACCTCAGCCATTCGAAGAAAGGGGCATTTGATGAAGGGGATAAGTTGGCTCTGTCATATATCTCCACCCAGGTGGGAGCCGCTCTAACCTCTGCCCGTTTCTTCTTGGAAATTCAGGAAATGAATCGCCTGATGAAAGATTCTAATGAATCTTTTTTAAAGCCTTCCCCAACCCTTCCCGCATCTTCTTCCACCTTTATCGAAGTTGGGGAGATGATGGTGCGGGAACAGGGGATCTTCATCTACGTCAGCGAAAAGATGCACCGGATTAAAGAAATCATAGATCAAGTGGCCAATACAGACGTCACGATTCTAATCCAGGGCGAAAGTGGAGTAGGCAAAGAGGTAGTGGCTCGCTCCCTCCATCTTAACTCTATCCGCCGTGACAAGCCATTTGTGAAGGTAAATTGCGCCGCTCTGCCCCAGGAACTTTTGGAGAGTGAGCTTTTTGGATATGAGAAAGGAGCTTTTACGGGAGCCTACCGCCAAAAACCAGGGAAGTTTGAACTGGCCAATGGTGGCACCATTTTCCTGGACGAAATCGGGGAGATCAGTTCCTCTCTTCAAGCCAAATTGCTTCAAGTGTTGCAAGACGGGGAGTTTTCCAGGTTGGGAGGCAAGAAGGATGTACGGGTGGATGTGCGGGTCCTGGTAGCCACTAACAAAAAAGTCGAGAAAGCTGTGAAGGAAGGCCGATTCCGTGAGGACCTTTATTATCGGTTAAACGTTGTTAACATTACAATTCCACCTTTGCGGGAGAGAAAAGAAGAAATTCCTGTCTTTGTGGAGTATTTTTTGAATAAATTTGGGGGAAAATACCATAAAAAAGTCAAACCATTACCACCATCCCTGACGGATGCTTTTCAGCAATATAACTGGCCAGGAAATGTTAGGGAACTGGAAAACTTTATTCAGCGGTTCCTTGTCCTTGGGAGTGAAGAGGATATACTCCGGGAATTAATATCGGTGGCCAAACACGACGTTCCTATGGAAAATGGAAATAATGGCAAGATTAAGGGCTACCTTTCTTTGAAAGAGATTAATCGCGGGGCAGTTCGGACGGCTGAAATAAAAGTTATTTATAAGGCTTTAGAGCAGACAAATTGGAACCGCAAGAAGGCAGCGGAACTTTTGAATATTAGTTACAAATCTTTACTTAATAAGATCAAAGAATGCAGAATACAACAATAATAGGCCTATTTCCCAGGCCTCTTTCTTTTTTTTCGATCATTTCTACGGAGTGTTAATTCCTTTCTCCCCGGGGGAAAGTTTGGTATAGGTAGAACATGGGAAAAAGCTTGGCCCACGATTTAATATTGGGAAAGGAAGACAAAATTGCAACTTTTTGCTAAAAAAAATTTAACGACAAAAATGGTAAAAATTTACCATTTTTTCCCTATTTACTCTCACTATTTCTTGATATACCATAAAATATAGCAATCAATTTATACAATAATTTACGCAATATTTTTTTAATTACCATGAGTTAAAAATTTCATGGAAAAAATTCTCATTGATGGTCCTATAATTGCATCAATAAGCACGGGTGTCCAATTAATAATCGAATAAAGTCAATTGGTTGTCTGGCATGGTGATCAGTTTTGTGCATTTTGGTGGTACGAGTGCCGATAAAATGGGCTTTTTCTCGAAAAGTGAGACACTCAAAAT
>Ga0194125_10002471_pt1 | contig 30543 bp, 17 predicted proteins | sample TA2KigC250mmetaG_FD_148626 | JGI IMG/M metagenome (GOLD analysis project Ga0194125, IMG submission 148626) | Freshwater microbial communities from Lake Tanganyika, Tanzania - TA2015034 Kigoma Deep Cast 250m | ecosystem: Environmental > Aquatic > Freshwater > Lake | place: Tanzania: Lake...
ACGAAACGAGCTTTTCCACCGCACCGCGATGCGATGGCTATTTCTTGTCCTTGATCAGGCGGATTTCGTCCACATAGATCCTGCCCGTGCCGCCGGCGGTCGCGCCGGTGCGCTTGCCCACGCCGATCGTCACCTTCTTGACCCGGGCGAGGTTGACCCCGGCAAACTCAGTCAGCGGAATCTTCCATTCGGTCCACCGGGCCGTGGTGACCGGGTACGTGTTGGCCGATTGGACAAAGGCGGCCTTGTTCGCGCTGTCGGTCAGTCCCACATACAGCAACGCCGGACCGTTGGCCACCCGGCCGTGGTGACCGGGTACGTGTTGGCCGATTGGACAAAGGCGGCCTTGTTCGCGCTGTCGGTCAGTCCCACATACAGCAACGCCGGACCGTTGGCCACCCGGCCGTAGACGTAGAGGACCAGCGTGTCGACGTCGCCCGTTGTGAAGTCCTCGGTCGGCGTGAAGGTCCGCTCGGCCTCGCTGTAGAAAGGCGACTTGACGTTGTTGTAGTCCATGGGCATGGACTGCTTGCCGCCGTGGACGATCGTGGTCTCACAGTAGGTGTTGTTGACGGCCGTCAGCAGACCCACCGTCGAGCCGCTGAGCCCGTTGAAGAAACCGTCCACCCAGATGTCGAAGACGGCTTTGCCGTCTTTGTCCGTGTAGCTCTCGAAATCATCCACCGGCAGGCAGGTGGTGAAGCTCCAGACCGGCCCGACCACGACGGAGTTGTCGGCCTTGATCTGGTCCACGCGCCAATAGTACGTGGTCACGCTGTCGAGCGGGCCCGGGCTGAAGGTGGTCTCGGCCTGGATACCCTTGTCGGTACCGCCCGTTCCCTGGGCGACCGCCTCGCGGCTCTTGCCGAAGTACACGTGATGTTTGGCGGCGAACTGGCCCGGCTGCCAGGCGAGCTTGGCGGTCACGGGTGCATCGCCGGCCCCGTCCTTCGGGCTGGGCAGGTAGGCGGTCAGGGCCTGAGTGGTGAAGCTCCAGACGTGGCCTTTGTTGACCGTCACCATATCGGCCTCAATCTCATCGACCCGCCAGTAATAAGTGACGCCTGGCTGAAGCCCCGGCAGGTACCAGTGCATGGTCATGGGCGAGCGCGGGCCCGCCAGATTGGCCGGCCCGAGGTCCGGGCTGGTGCCCACGTAGACCTCGTGCAGGACGCCTTTGTAGCCGGCCTCCCAGCGGAACAGCGGTGTGGTGACACCGACGGCCCCGTTTGCGGGGTTGGGGTTCTTGGCCGTCCGCGGCGGGGGGCAAAGCTCGGCAACGTCGTTCGCCGACAGCGCGTGGTTGTACATCCGCACGTCGTCGATGACGCCGATCCAGTCGCACCCCCAGCCGTCCGAGCCGATCAGAACCGGCGTGGGACTGCTGGTGATCGCGCCCATGGGGGTCGATTGGGCCGGCAAACCGTTGAGATAGGAGGTCAGCGTCGTGCCGTTGTACGAGCAGGCGATATGGCTCCACTCGTCCTTCGGCATCTTCTGCCCGATGTAGGCCCAGGCCCGGGGCGACGTATTGAACGTGAACGCCATGAAGGGCTGCGGGCTGCCCCACCCGTAGCGCACCTGGAAGCTCCAACTGGGACTCATCCCGGCCATCGCCTTGGCCATGGGGGCGGTCTCCATGCCTTTGCCCTCCGGGTCGTCGACGCCGGGCCGGAGCCACAACGCGATGGAGGTCGGCCCAGTGATGTTCAGGCTGGGAGAACTCTCGATCCGGAAGTAGTCCCCGCCGCCGCCGGCTCTGCCCAGGCCGTGGAACTCCAGGGCCCCGTCTTTGATGCCGGCGATTGGGGTGAGGCTACCCGCTGCCAGGATCCCGTCGTTGCCCTTGCCGGAGGAGTCCACGATCTTGGTTCCCGCGACCTCATCCAGCTTCCAGTGGCCCACCAGCTCGCCCAGAGCCACGCCGGCGGTGCCCAATACAAGGAAACAACACAGCAGACAAATCGTTCTCGTACCCATTTACTTCCTCCTTTCGCCCATGTCAAATCCTGTGCCCCGGCCGAACACAGCCCACACGCCGTGTGCCGGGGGTGTCAGGGAGTTTCTCTACCACCGTGGTGGCACACGACGCGGACAGAAAAGGGGAGAGTCTTCGCGGGACAAGCCTGGCGCTGCGAGCGCGGGTCTGACATGACAACTCCTCTTCCTGCCGGACGAGCGGATCGAGTCGCGTGTTGCCGACACACATTCCGCATGCTTCACTATTTCCGCTTGTACCAGATTCCCGGCGGGATTTCAAGAAGAATCCGCCGTGACAAAAAAAGGGGCTGCAAGGCACCTGCCTGCAGCCCCGGAGAACTGATCGTCGCGCGTCGATCGGTGGCGCGGCTCGTGACGCCGGCCGTCGGACGTCCCACGAAACGAGCTTCGCAACCTTGTCATCCCGGACACCGATCCGGGACGCCACCGTTACACGATCCTTGGACTATTTCTGGTCCCTGATCAGGCGGATGTCGTCCACATAGATCCTGCCCGCGCCGCCGGCGGTCGCGCCGGTGCGCTGGCCCACGCCGATCGTCATCTTCTTGACCCGGGCGAGGTTGACCCCGGCAAACTCAGTGAGCGGGATCTTCCACTCGGTCCACCGGGCTGTGGTGACCGGGGACGTATTGGCCGATTGGACAAAGGCGGTCTTGTTCGCGCTGTCGGTCAGTCCCACATACAGCAGGGCGGGACCGTTGGCCCCCCGGCCGTAGACGTAGAGAACCAGCGTGTCGACGTCGCCCTTTGTGAAGTCCTCGGTCGGCGTGAAGGTCCGCTCGGCCTCACTGTAGAAAGGCGCCTTGACGTTGTTGTAGTCCATGGGCATGGACTGTTTGCCGCCGTGGAAGATCGTGGTCTCACCGTAGGTGCCGTTGACGGCCGTCAGCAGGCCCACCGTCGAGCCGCTGAGCCCATTGGAGAAACCGTCCACCCAGATATCGAAGACACAGTTGCCGTCTTTGTCGGTATAGCTCTCGAAATCGTCCACGGGCAGGGAGGTGGTAAAGCTCCAGACGGACCCAGTCACGACCGAGTTGTCCGCCTTGATCTCGTCCACGCGCCAGTAGTAGGTGGTCACGCTGTCCAGGGTACCCGGGCTGAAGGTGGTCTCGGCCTGGATGCCCTTGTCGGTACCGCCCGTGCCCTGGGTGACGGCGTCGCGGCTCTTGCCGAAGTACACGTGATGCTTGGTGGCCATCTGGCCCGGCTGCCAGGAGAGCTTGGCGGTGACGGACGCGTCGCTGGCCCCGTCCTTCGGGCTGGGCAGATAGGCGGTCAGCGCCTGCATCGTGAAGCTCCAGACGTTGCCTTTGTGGACGGTCACCATGTCGGCGGCGATCTCATCGACCCGCCAGTAGTAGGTGACGCCCGGCTGGAGCACCCCGAGGTACCAGTGCATCAGCACCGGCGAGCGCGGGCCGGCGAGGTTGGCCGGCCCGAGGTCGGGGCTGGTGCCGATGTAGACCTCGTGCATGACTGCCTTGTAGCCGGCCTCCCAGCGGAACAGCGGTGTCATGACGCCGACGGCCCCATTCGCCGGCGAGGGCGACCGGGCCTGGCGCGACGAGGGGCAGAAGTCGGCGATCGCGTCCGCCGTCAGGGCGTGATTGTAGATCCGCACATCGTCGATCCTGCCGATCCAATCGCACCCCCACCCGTCCGTGCCGATCAGGGTTGGGGCGGGGCTGCTGGTGATCGGGCCCATCGGCGTCGAACCGGCCTCCAGGCCATTGAGATAGGCCCGCAGCGTGGTGCCGTCGTACGAGCAGGCGATATGGCACCACTCGTCCTGTACCAGTTTCCGGCCGACATAGGCCCAGGCCCGGGGCGTCGTATTGAACGTGAACGCCATGAAGGGCTGCGAGCTGCCCCACCCGTAGCGGACCTGATAGCTCCAACTGGGACTGGCCGTGCTCAGCGCCTTGGCCAGCGGCGCCGTGCGGGTGGCCTTGCCCTCCGGGTCGGCGGCGCCGGGCCGGATCCACAGCGCGATGGAGATCCGACCGGTGATGTCCAGGCTGGCGCTGTGGGGGACATTGACGTGGCCTGCGGTGCCGCTGGCCAGCCCCAGGCCGTGGAACTCCAACGCGCCCCCCTCGACGCCTTGGGTCCAGGTGGGATCGTTGACCAGTGTCCCGTTATTGCCCTTGCCGGACGAGTCCGCGGCCTTGGTGCCGGCGCCTTCGTCGAACTTCCAGTGGCCGACCATCTCTCCCAGGGCCACGCCGGCGGCGCCCCATACCGCCAGACAACACAGCAGACAGATCACTCTCTTACCCATTTTCATCCTCCTTTTGCCCCTGCTCAGAAGACTGTGGCCCGGCCCACACGCCGCCGGCCGGGTTGTTCCAGAAAACCTCTCAACCACAACGGTTGCACATACCCAGGATAGGGAAGGGGAGGGACGGCGAGGGACAAGCCTGTGGTCGCGTCTGTATGCCTGACATGATGACTCCTCTTCCTGTCGAACCGGCGGAATGGGTTCGCATACGGCCGAAGCGGATTCCGCGTACTTCACTACGGTTGCTTTTACCAGATTCCCCCTATGATTTCAAGAAGAATCCCCGTATGATGGTATTCCCTGCCGGGGTCATTCGGCCCCGCTGAGGAGTCGGGAGGACGTGCTATGCCGGAGAATCGCCCATCTGCATCGTGTCACAAGACGAATGGACATCCTGCGCCGGGACACAGATCTCCTTGGGCGTGGTGGATGTCCCTGGCGACGGGATTGCTGGCGCTGCTGTGGTTTCTGATCCGCGTGGTGCCCAAGCCCTCCCGCGCGAGCTACCCGTGCCAGCGGGCGGCCTTGCCCCTGGCCTCGGGTTTCGTGATGTGGCTCGTAGGTCTGGCCGGCTCCGTCGCCATATTCCGGAGAACCGGCTGCCGCGTCGCTTCCGGCGGCAAGCGACGGCGCGTGGTACGCACCCTGCCTTCCCGCGCCGTGCCGGCGTGTCTGTGCCTGATCACGGTTGCGGTGGTCGCGGTGGCCTCCTGGGCGGGTCGGCCCGAGCTGCGGGTGATGGCCGCCGGACCTTGGGGTCCCCATGAACCTCTGGGCGAGGCCCGGGGGATTCACCCGGGACGGGTCGTCTGGGCCCACGACCCGGACGCGACCGAATGGGACGGCTACAACTCGCCCGAGCATTGGTGGCGGGACGAACACACGAATCCCGCGGTGGTGGAGCGAATGGTTTCCCAGGCGATTCGGGGCGTGGCCGGCCGGGACTCCGACGCCGCCGCCTGGGACGCGATCTTCCGGCATTTCAACAAGAACCGGGGCAAGGGGGACGTTGGCTACCGGCCCGGCGAGAAGATCGCCATCAAGATCAACCTGACGACCTGCAACGCCACCTCGGGGGACATCGACTGGACCACGCACGACAAGAAGCGCAAGATCATGAACAATATCGACAACTCCCCCCAGATGATGCTCGCCTTGCTGCGCCAACTGGTCCAGGTCGTGGGCGTCCGGCAGGACGATATCACGATCGGCGATCCCACGGCCATGTTCCCGCATTACTCCTGGAGCATGCTGTACCCGGAGTTCCCGCAGGTGCGCTATCTCGACAGCTACGGCGGTCCCGGGCGGATACGGGTCGAGTTCTCGCAGGTGCCGTTCTACTGGAGCACGCCCGGGGCGGCGGGAAAGAAGCAGGATTATCTCCCCACGGCGTTCGCCGAGGCGGACTACCTCATCAACTTCGCCATTCTGAAGGGCCACTCTTCCGGCGTGACGCTCTGTGCCAAGAACCACTACGGCTCGCTCCTGCGGACGCCGAACGGCTACCTGCGGCCCGAGTTGCCGCTGTTGCCCAACCGAGGGAGCTACCCCGGCTACTACGACATGCACCTGAGCCTCCCGAACGCCGGTCAGAACCCGCCCTGGAGCCCCGGCACGGCCTGCTACCGGGCCCTGGTAGACCTGATGGGCCACGCCGAGCTCGGCGGCAAGACGATCCTGTATCTCCTCGACGGCCTCTACGGCGGCTACTACTGGGAGGCCAAACCGCAGAAGTGGAAGATGCCGCCCTTCAACGGCGACTGGCCCTCCAGCATCTTCGCCTCCCAGGACCCGGTCGCCATCGACTCGGTCGGCTACGATTTCGTGAGCACCGAATGGCCCGACGTGGTCCGGTACGGCCGCGCCCCCAACCCGAAATACGACATGCAGGGCGGGGCCGAGGACTACCTGCACGAGGCCGCCCTGGCGCACGCGCCCGCCTCCGGGACGTTCTACGATCCCGAGCATAGCGGCCTGTGCCTGCCCAGTCTCGGCGCCCACGCGCACTGGAACAACCCCCTCGACAAACAGTATTCCCGCAACCGCGGCCCCGGTTCCGGCATCGAACTGCTCCGCCTGGGCAGCCACCCCATCCCCGGCGACGCCAACAGCGACGGCATCGTGGACGAGCAGGACATGGCGGTTCTCGGCACCGACCGGCACATAGTGACAACGCAATGATCGCTCCGTGGGAGAGAGAATTCGAAATCCGAAGCACGACGCCGCTCTCGCGGTGTCGCGCTTCGGATTTCCCATTTCTGCCGGTTTCCAGGTACTTCCAAGGTCCGGGCACGTCCGAAGCGGGCGTGCGAAGGAGATCTTCCGCTTGGCCCAACGCGGAGAACCTCAGGGATTTGGGGACAGAGTCCCCCAGAGTCATCGAAGTACGCAGGCGCCGGATACGCCGGTTTCCTGATTGCCTCGTTGACCTGTCCGAGGGACGGTAGTACCATCTCCGGCATATGTAAGGGAGCCCCGGATATCGTGGATATAGGATACATGCGGTCCGGAAGTCGACAGGCAGGCGCCGATAAGGGGCTCTCCGTTACGTTCAACCGAAGATGAGGAAACCACATGGCAACCGAATTGACCTGGCGAAAGGCGATTGACAAAGTGCTTGGGGCGTCGTCCACGCCGCTTCATTACAACGACATCACACAGCGGATCATCGCGGAGGGGCTTCGCCGGAAGCTTGGTGCCACGCCGGCGGCCACGGTCAACGCGCAGATTTCCGCTTCGATCAAGCACGATGGGGAATCGTCCCCACACGTTCGGGTGGCCAAAGGGACGTTCGCCATGAAGTCGAGCGGGGCTCAGCCCATAGTAGTTCCCCAAAAGCTCACTCCGGAAGTGTCGGAGTCGGAAGAAGAGGAGCAGTACGAGATCATTTCCTCCTTCGGCATGTTCTGGCGGAAAGACGCCGTTGAGTGGGGGCCGAACCCGAAGCTGCTCGGAATGCAGCAAATCGGCGCCACGCCGGTGGATTTCTGCAAGCAGCTTGGCATCTATCTTCTGTACGATGGTCGGGAAGTCATTTATGTGGGGCGTACGACCGATCGGTCGCTGGGACGCCGGCTTTACGAACACACGATTGACCGCATGTCCGCCCGGTGGGACCGGTTCTCATGGTTTGGACTCCTGCCGGTATCGGAAGCCGGAGCCCTCGGAGCGTTGCCAACCGACTACGATGCCGCAAAACTGATCCCCGCCCTGGAGGCCATCCTCATTGAGGCGCTTGAGCCGCGCCAGAATCGAAAGCGAGGCGATGATCTGGCGTCGGTCGAGTATATCCAGCGCGTCGATCCGGAAATTGAGAAGAAGAAGATCAAAGCGACGCTGGACGCGGCCCTGAACAAGCTGTGAGAGTCGAACAGCAAGATGGTGTCGATTGGCAACCCGCTATGGGCACATATGGAGGCATTATGAACGAGATTCTCACCCGCTGCGGCTATCGTTGCGATCTGTGTCTGGCGTACCGTCCGAATGTCGAGGCCAATCCCGCGAACCCGGAGATCGTCACCGATGGCTGGCACCAGTACTTCGGCTTTCGGATCCCCGCCGAGCAGATCGTATGCGACGGCTGCCTGGCCGAGGCTCCGCGCCTCATCGACCAGTCCTGTCCCGTCAGGCCCTGTGTTATGGAAAGGGGACTCCGCACCTGCGCCGAGTGCCCCGACTACGCTTGTGCCAAACTCGCCGAGCGCCTGGTCGTTTATGAGCAAGTCGCGGCACGCGGTGCCCAGCCCATACCCGAAGAAGACCGCCAGCGGTTCATCCGTCCCTACGAGAACCGGAAACGCCTGGAGGATCTCCGTGGCTAGGCGATTCCCTTCATGCCGCCTATTAGCGAGGCGCCGGTGTCGTCAGCGCGTCAAGTGACGGAGGGCGTGGGGTTCAGGGCCGTTCTTGCGCGCCTCTGGGTCCAACCGTGTTCGCTTCCTGCGGGCAAAGGAAAAGGGGACATTCTACTTTTCCTTCCAGAGAGGGGAAAAGTAGAATGTCCCCTTTTCCGGCAGCGGTGTCTGCCGCGCCACGTGCAGGAATAGTCATGCACCGACGGCTTGGAGGTATTATGACGAATGGTAAATACGTTCCGCTGGAGTCTTACCGGGAGTACCCGGTGGAGGAGATGAGGCAACGGGCGGGTTCGTTCCGGGCCGAGATGCAGCGGCGGCGGAGCGTGCGGGACTTTTCGGATCGGCCGGTGCCGCGTGAAATCGTCGAAGAGTGTCTGCGGATCGCGGCGTCTGCGCCCAGCGGGGCGAATATGCAACCGTGGCATTTTGTGGCGGTGGGCGACCCGGCAACGAAAGAACGGATCCGTGCGGCCGCGGAGAAAGAGGAGTACGAGTTCTATCACGGCCGGGCCGGCGCGGAATGGCTCGGCGCCTTGTCCGCACTCGGCACCGACCATCAGAAGCCGTTTCTGGAGACGGCGCCGTATTTGATTGTGGTGTTCTCGCAGAGCTACGGAGTGGCCCCGGACGGTCGGCAGGTCAAGCACTACTACGTCCGTGAGTCCGTCGGGATCGCGACCGGCCTGTTGCTGGCGGCGGTGCACCACGCGGGTCTGGCGGCGCTGCCTTATACGCCCAGCCGGCCCGGCTTTCTCAACGAGATCCTCGGCCGGCCGGAGAACGAGCGGCCCTTCGTGGTCCTGGTGGTCGGTTATCCCGCCGCAGGGGCCCTTGTCCCCGATATTCAACGAAAGGCGTTCGAGGAAATAGTCACGTTTGCGTGAGCCGCCATCGCCAAGCTCCGAAGACTCCGCTTGACGCTGCCACCCGGATCGGGAGACGCCCGCTATGTTCTCGTAGCCTTCGGGCAAGGGGCTGCCTATAATGCCGGCGGTGACAACATCCTTGGACCAATGGAAAGGGTAGAACATGTTCGAGCAGCACATCTCACGGCGCAGATTCCTGGGGGGCACAGCCTCGTCGTTGGCGTTCACGTATATCCCGAAGCGGGTGTGGGGGGCGAACGAGCGGTTCGACGTGGCGGGGATCGGCGTCGGCGGCAAGGGGGCCGGCGAGGTGAACGATGTCACTCGTGCCGGCGGGACGTTCGTGGCGCTGTGCGATGTCGATGAGGACCGGGCGGGCAAGACCCTGAGCAGTTACCCGGAGGCGAAGCGGTACAAGGACTATCGGGTCATGCTGGAGAAGGAGAAGGGGATCGACGCGGTGACAGTGAGCACGCCGGACCATACGCACGCGGGACCGTCGCTGCTGGCAATGTCGCTGGGCAAGCACGTCTACTGCCAGAAACCGCTGACGCACTCGATCTACGAGGCCCGCGTGATGGAGCAGGCGGCCAAGTACTACAAGGTGCAGACGCAGATGGGCAACCAGTCCCACGCCGGCGAGCCGCTCCGCCGGGCGGTCGAGCTGGTGCGGGCGGGTCTCATCGGTCCGGTCCGCGAGGTGCACGCCTGGACCAACCGCCCGATCTGGCCCCAGGGGCAGGGGGCCCTGAAGGAGCGGGAGCGTCTGGCCGTCAAAGACAAAGCGGCGGGATTGGATTGGGACCTCTGGGTCGGTCCGGCCCCGATCCGGGACTACAACGGCTGCTACGTGCCCTTCAAATGGCGCGGCTGGTGGGATTTCGGAACCGGGGCGCTGGGCGATATGGCCTGTCACATCATGGATATGGCGTACTGGGCTCTGGATCTGGGGGCGCCACTGTCGGTCGGAGCCGAGTCCGGCGGCCAGACCCGGGAGACCGGCCCCGACTGGTCCACCATCACCTACCAGTTCGCCGCGCGTCCCTCGGTAGGGGGCGGCGAGTGGGGCGGTGCCGTGGGTCCCAAAGCGGCGGTCGAAATGCCCGCGGTCAAGTATGTCTGGTACGACGGGAACAAAGACGGCAAGCCGAATGCACCGCATGAGTTGTTCGCGCGGGCGATCCGAGAAGCAGAGAAGACAGCAGCGCGTCCGCGACCCGCGCGCGAGGCCAAGGCCAAAGCAGAGAATGACAAGAAGAAGACAAAGGCCGGAGAGGGCAACAGCCCCGCGAACTGGGACGTGATCCTGGTGGGCGACGAGGGCCTGCTGCTGTTCCGGCGGGGTTCCGCCGACTGGATCGTCACGCCGGGCCACCGCGCGGAGCAGTTCGCCGAGACGCCCAAGACAATCCGCCGGGTGCCCAATGAGGATGCCGAGTGGATCGGGGCATGCAAGGGCGGTCCCAAGCCGCTGTCGAGCTTCGACTACAGCAGCCGGCTTACCGAGATGGTGCTCCTGGGCAACCTGGCAGTGCGCCTGGGCCAGAGGATCGAATGGGACCCCGTGGCCCTGAAGGCCAGGAACGCCCCCGCGGCCGACGCCCTGGTCCGCCGGCCGTATCGCAAGGGTTGGGACCTGCCTCTACCGGCTGCGGTCTCCAGAATTGGCTGAGAATCGCAACGTGTAGGGTGGGGCTTGCCCCACCGATCTTCGTGTGGCGATGACCAAGAGAACGGTGGGGCAAGCGCTACCCTACGAACTGCGTGGCAGCGTCAAGCGGAGTCTTCGGAGCTTGGCGATGGCGGGGTCCCCGTGCGAAAGACCATCGCCAAGGCCTTCCGGCCTTGACGCTGCCACCCAGGTTAGGAAACTCTCAAACGCAATGGGTTCTACTCGGTCGCACGATCGCCCTGTGTGGTGTTCACCGGCGTGATCATTGGCAGGGGCGGTTTGCGCATCTCTTCGCCTTTGTACTTCCGCAGGACTCGGTCAAAGTCCGTAGACAGGTCGAAATGGCGATCCTTCAAGACCTGCCGGAACACGGCTTCCGTGCGTTCGGGGAACTCGTCGCGCATCCGCTCGAACAGCCAGTAATCGATGCCTTCGTCGGTCAGGCAGTCCCAGATCTGCTCGATCTGCTCGTGCGTCAGCGGCGCGTCGGAGGCAAAGGCCGAGCGAAAATGCGAATAGCCTGTAAAGAACGCCTGCCCATGGCGCGGATCGAAGATCACCGCCACGTCCCTGGCCTCGAGCAGGTCATCCGGCAACGGGGATTTGCTCTCCGGCCGGCGCCCGTGGTCTTTCGCATAGACCCGGGCCCGCGTCATCCCGAGTTGCGGCACGACGATCTCCTCCGTCCAGTACCGGTAGAAACGATTCATCGCCGCCCCGAGTTCCAGGCCGTCTTTGAACACGATCTCCTCCTGGCCGAAGAGGTCCATCCAGGCCTGATACTGTTCGTTCTGATTTGTCATTAGGCAAATTGCGTAGCCGGGATGCCGCCGTTATGATGGCGGCGAGCCTCGATGCGGATCGAGGCGCCAGGAGCTATGGGCCGCCCTTGGGGCGTGCGGGAGGTTCGTCCATGAGACTGCACATCGTTGTTCTGGTTATCCTGGGTGTGGCTGTGACAACGGCACAGGGCGCGGCGATCAAGCTCACCGCGGTGCCGTCGGCGGTCCGCGTTCGACCGGAGGGGGCTTTCCGCGGCGCCGATGCGGCGGAAGTGTCCGCCGCCCGCGGGGAGGTCGAGTCGTTTCAGATCGTCGTGACCGCGACCGGCGGGAATCTGCGGGGCATCACGGCGGAGATGTCCCCGCTGAAGAGCCAAGGCGGCGCCGGTCTCCCGGCGCAGAATGTCACCCTGTACCGGGCCATGTTCATTCCGGTCCGCCAGTCCGCGCTGCAGGCGACGGAGCCGCCCGGCCTGATCGCCGATCCGCTCGTCCCGTTCGTCAATCCGTATACCGGCACGCGCGTGCCGGAGCCAAGGTGGCGGGAGAAGGCACTGGAAGGAGCACGGTTTGGCGCCGTGGGCTTCGACCTGTGGCAGGACCGGCATCAGCCGCTCTGGGTGGACGTTCAGGTTCCCAAGGACGCGGCCCCGGGCGACTATCGCGGCACGTTCACGGTGCGGGCGCAGGGCGCGGCGCCGGCCACGATCCCGGTCCGCGTGACGGTCTGGGATTTCACCCTGCCCGATGGTCCCACGCACGAAAACCATTTCGGCGGCTTCTCGTACATGGCCCGGTACCACAAGCTCGACGAGAATTCCGAGAAGTACCACCAGTTCGAGGACCGGTATATCGCCGCGATGGCGGCGCATCGGCTCAATCCGCCGCTGCCGCGCCGGCTGCACCCCAAGGTCGCCGACGACGGCGCGGTCGTGTTCGACGAGGCGACGGACCGGCGGATCACGGCGTTTGTCGAGCGCTACCATGTCACGAACGTCGAGGTGCCGCGGGCGCCGGTCCGCGACCTGTTGACCACCGGCCGGGCCCGGGCGCTCCGCTATTACGAGTGGTGGTACACCTACCTGCAGAAGAAAGGCTGGGCCGGGCGGGCCTACCTGTACATGCTCGACGAGCCGAACACGAAAGAAGCTTACGACCAGGTGCGGCAGGTGGGGGCCCTCATCCACGAAGCCGCCCCGAACCTGCGCCGGCTGGTGGTCGAGCAACCCTATACACAGAATCCCGAGTGGGGCTCGCTCGACGGGGCGGTCGATGTCTGGTGTCCCTTGTTCGCCTTTATCGACGAGTCCGCTGTCCGGCGCGTGCAGGCGGCCGGCGACACCGTCTGGAGCTACACGGCGTTGGTCCAGCGGGCGCCCTCGTACCACCCGGACCACGAGAAGGTCCGCAGCGACCACCCGCCGTACTGGCAGATCGATTTCCCGGTCCTGAGCTATCGGATCGCTCCGTGGCTGAACCGCCGTTACGGCATCACGGGCCTGCTCTATTGGACCACCGTCTGCTGGACCAGCCCGCCGCGCAATCCCTGGGACAGTCCGGGCTTCCGCGTCAACTTCAACGGCGAAGGCATGCTGTTCTATCCGGGCGAGGACGCCGGCATCGAAGGCCCCATCACCACGATTCGTCTCAAGAACCTCCGCGACGGCATGGAGGACTACGAGTACTTTGTCCTGCTGGAGCAGCGCAAGGGCAAGGCGGCGGTGGACGAGATCGTCCGCACTGCGGTGCCCACCTGGGGCACGTGGAACCAGGACCCCTATGAGCTGCTCAAGCTGCGGGAGCGCCTCGCCCGCGAGATCCTGGGGCAGTAAGGCGAGCCGGCGCGTCAAAGGCACGCTGCTCTTATACCCGGCGACGAGTGCTTTTCGTAGGGCGACCGTCCCCGCTCGCCTGAAAGACGTCGTGCGAGGACGCACGACCTACGAAGAGAACTGTGCGCGTCCATTCCCCAAGTTGTTCGTCAGGATTCACCAGACGGCCGTTCATCAAACCGGTTTGGCCGAACTACTGCGGGACTCAATAAGATGATCTGATAAAATAATAAGAACGAATGATAGTATGTATTACGGGAAGTGCCTCCACAAGGCAGGAGAGAGGCCGTATGATATGGTATGGACACACGTTTGCACAGTCAAGGTCTGTACGACACGCGATACGAGCACGATGCGTGCGGGATTGGGGCCGTCGTCAACATCAACGGCACGCGCGATCACTCCATCCTCGAGTACGGCCGGCAGATTCTCGTCAATCTGACGCACCGCGGCGCCGCCGGGGCCGACGAAGCCACCGGCGACGGGGCGGGCATCCTCTTTCAAATCCCACACGAGTTTTTCGCCACCGAGTGCGACGAGCGGGGCTTCTCCCTGCCGGAGCCTGGAGGCTATGGCGTCGGCATGGTCTTCGGGCTCAAGGATACGGAGCTTCGCGCGAAGTGTGACCGGGTCCTCGAAGAGGCACTGGTCCACTATGGGATGAAGGTGCTGGGCTGGCGGGATGTGCCCACGTCGAGTGGTTGTCTGGGCCCGATCGCCCTGGCGGCGGAGCCTTCGATCCGACAGATCTTCGTCGCGCCCCGTGACCCGGACCACGAGGCACGGGGCACGGTTCACGGGTCACCAGACGCAGAGGAGCTGGAGGGGCGGCTCTACCTGGCCCGCAAACGGGCCGAGCAGCTTGTCAATCGGCAATTTGGGGAGAAGGCGGAAGACTTCTACGTCGCGAGCCTTTCCTGCCGGACCATCTGCTACAAAGGCATGTTCATGGCCTGGCAGTTGTTCGCGTACTATCCGGATCTGGCGGATGAGCGGGTCAAGTCGGCCCTGGCGATCGTGCACCAGCGGTACAGCACCAACACGTTCCCGAACTGGCGGCTGGCCCAGCCGTTCCGCTGCATCGCCCACAACGGCGAGATCAATACGCTCAGCGGTAACCGCAACGCCATGCGGGCCCGCGAACCGAAGCTGGCCAGTCCGCTGTTGAGTGGCCCGTGGCCCGTGGCCCGTGATCCGGTTCGTAGTGTGCCCGTAAGGGCATATCCTGGTGTCGCGGGCATCTTGCCCGCGTGTGCCGAAGGCGTCTCGCCTTCGAAACGAGGGCCGGAGGCCCTCGGCACGCGCGGGCGGGACGCCCGCGACACAACAGCGCCTTACGGCGTCACTACGAACACGTTGGACGGACCTACTGGCAGGGGCAACGACCATCGCTCATCGGACAGCGACCCTGAGTCGTCGCGGATCTCGTCGGGCCACGGGTCACGGGACACGAGTCACGGCTTGGACGATCTGTTTCCTATCCTGGCGCCGGGGGGCAGCGACTCGGCGTGTTTCGACAACAGCCTGGAGCTGCTCGTGCGGGCCGGACGGAGCATGCCGCATGCGATGATGATGATGATGCCCGAGCCGTTCGGGGCCAAGTACCATATCAGCACCGACAAGCGGGCGTTTTATGAGTACCACGCGTCGATCATGGAGCCGTGGGACGGTCCCGCCGCGATGCTCTTCACCGATGGCCGACTCCTCGGCGGCACGCTGGACCGCAATGGCCTGCGGCCGTGCCGCTATCTGGTGACGACCGACGGTCTGGCGATCATCGGCAGCGAAGCGGGGGTGGTCGAGTTCCCGCCCGAGAAGATCCGTCTCAAGGGCCGGCTGCGGCCGGGACGCATGTTCCTGGTCGATACCGTCGAAGGGCGGATCATCTCGGACAACGAGATCAAGAGCAAGATCGCCCGCCAGAAGCCGTATCGCCGGTGGCTGGACGAGAACCGCATCGAGCTGCGCGGCCTGTTCGATGCCCCGAAGCGCGTCCCGAGTGACCCGCAGACGATCGCGCAGCGCATGCGGGCCTTCGGCTATACCCGGGAAGAGCTCAAGATGATCCTGACACCGATGGGGACCCACGGCCAGGAGCCGGTCGGCTCGATGGGCAACGATACGCCGCTGGCGGTGCTGTCGGACCAGCCGAAGCTTCTGTTCCACTACTTCAAGCAGCTCTTCGCCCAGGTGACCAACCCGGCCATCGATCCGTTGCGCGAAGGGCTGGTCATGAACCTGATGGCGTTCACCGGCAGGAAGCGGAATCTGCTCGAGGAGACGCCGCAGCACTGCCGCCAGCTCAAGCTGCCGCACCCGATCCTGACGAACGAAGACTTGGAACGGCTCCGCTCGGTCCAGCGCGGGGATTTCCGCGTCGTAACGGTACCGGCACTGTTCGACGTGCCGCATGCCTGGCTGCCCAGCGTTGAACGTGGCGAGGCCATCCTGGCCTTGCGTGGCGAGGGCGTCCCGCCCTTGTCTCTCGCCGGCGGAATGCCGGCGAGAGGAGGACAAGGGCAAGATGCCCTCGCCACGAGTCCGGGCGAGGCTCTGCGCCGGGGGCTGGAGGCGGTGATTGCCTCGGTCGAGAAGGCCATCCGCGAGGGCGCTACGCTCGTGATCTTGAGCGATCGCGAAGTGTCCGAGTCGAGAGCGCCGATCCCGTCGCTGCTGGCGACGGCCGCGGTTCACCATGCTTTGCTGGACAAGGGGCTGCGGCACGAGGCGGGCCTGATCGTCGAGAGCGGCGAGCCCCGCGAGGTTATGCATTTTTGTCTCCTCTGCGGCTACGGGGCCAACGCGATCAATCCCTACCTGGCGTTCGAGTCGCTCGACGAGCTCCAGCGGCAGGGCGAGCTCGCCGCGGACCTCGAGCCCGTGCAGATCGCCGATAACTACATCGCCGCGGTCAAGAAGGGCATCCTCAAGACCATGAGCAAGATGGGTATCTCGACCCTGCGCAGCTATTGGGGCGCCCAACTCTTCGAGGCCATCGGGCTGGATCGCGCGGTCGTGCAGACCTATTTCACCGGCACCAACTCGCGCATCGGCGGCATCGGCCTGGACGAGATCGCCCGCGAGACGCTCCAGCGGCACCGGTCCGCCTTCCAGCAGCGCCCGCTGGACGCGCTGGACCTGGAATTCGGAGGCGATTATCATTTTCGACATGCCGGCGAGCGGCACCTGTGGAACCCGACGACCGTGGCGAAGCTGCGGCACGCGGTCCAGAACGACGACCGCAATTCCTACCTGGCCTACGCCCAGGCGATCAACGACCAGTCCAAGGCCCTGTGCACCCTGCGGGGACTGTTTGAATTCGTCCCCGGACGGCCTATCCCGCTCGAGGAGGTCGAGCCGGCCGAGGAGATCGTCAGGCGGTTCCGCACCGGCGCGATGAGCCACGGCTCCATCAGCAAGGAGGCCCACGAGTGCCTGGCGGTCGCCATGAACCGGCTGGGCGGCATGAGCAATACCGGCGAGGGCGGCGAAGACCCCCAGCGCTATCTACCGGGGTCGAACGGCGACTCCAAGAACTGTGGCATCAAGCAGGTTGCCAGCGCCCGCTTCGGCGTGACCGCCCACTACCTGGCCAACGCGAAGGAGCTCCAGATCAAGATCGCCCAGGGCGCCAAGCCGGGGGAAGGCGGCCAGTTGCCCGGCCACAAGGTGACCGCCGAGATTGCTCAACTGCGTTATTCGACGCCGGGCGTGACGCTGATCTCGCCGCCGCCGCACCACGATATCTACTCGATCGAGGACCTGGCGCAGCTCATCTACGACCTCAAGTGCAGCAATCCCGGCGTGGCGGTCTCGGTCAAGCTGGTGGCCGAAGTCGGTGTGGGCACCGTCGCGGCCGGCGTGGCCAAGGGCCATGCGGATGAGGTCCTCATCAGCGGCCACGACGGCGGCACTGGCGCCAGTCCGCTGTCCTCCATCAAGCACGCGGGCTGCCCCTGGGAGCTCGGCCTGGCGGAGACGCAGCAGGTGCTCGTCATGAACAACCTGCGCGACCGCATCCGGGTCCAGGTGGACGGGCAAATGCGGACCGGCCGGGACGTGGTGGTGGGGGCGCTGCTCGGGGCCGAGCGGTTCGGCTTCGGCACCGCGGCCCTGGTCACGCTCGGCTGCACGCTGCTGCGCAAGTGCCATGAAGGGGCCTGCGCTTTTGGCATCGCGACCCAGGACCCGGAGCTGCGCCGCCGGTTCGCGGGCAAGCCCGAGTACCTGCAGCGGTTCCTGCTGTTGGTCGCCGAGGAAGTCCGCCAGCTTATGGCGGAGTTGGGCTTCCGCACGCTGGAAGACATGGTCGGCCGGTCGGATCGGCTGCGGATGCACAAAGCCCTGTCGCACTGGAAGGCCAGGGGTCTGGACCTTTCCGCCATCTTCCATCAGCCGGACACGTCCGACGGCCGGGCGATCCGCTGCATCGTCTGCCAGCCGGACAAGCTCGCGGATCACCTGGATTGGCAGATTCTGGAGAAGGCGGCTGCTTTGCTGGAAGGGACCGCCCTTCCCGATGACAGCGTCAAGGCCGAAGGCTTGGTTTGTAGTGACGCCGTAAGGCGTTCCCGTGGCATGGGCGTCTCGCCCATGAGTGGGACCCCAAACGCGATTCATCGCGTTTGGGAACCCAGTAGCACGGCCGTCCCGGCCGTGGGTTCCACGGGCATCTTGCCCGTGGCTGCCCTTGATCTCCATGGGCGGGACGCCCACGCTACTCATGGGCAGGATGCCCATGCTACTCACGGGCAGGATGCCCGTGCTACTCATGGGCGGGACGCCCGTGCTACGATATGCCCTGACGGGCACACTACAAACGAGTCAAGTACCGTGCCGGTGCGGATCGAGCTGCCCATCCGCAATGTCAACCGCTCGGTCGGGGCGATTCTCAGCAATCGCGTCGTCAAGCAGCACGGCCCGAAGGGGCTGGCCGAGGGCACGCTCGAAATCGTCTTTCACGGCTCGGCGGGTCAGAGCTTCGGGGCGTTTCTGGTCCCCGGCGTGACCCTGCGCCTGATCGGTGACAGCAATGACTATCTGGGCAAGGGGCTCTCGGGCGGCCGGATCGTTGTGCAGACGTCTGAAAAGGCGCCCTTCGCGGCCCATGAGAACATCATCGTCGGCAACACGTTGCTCTACGGCGGCACCAGCGGCGAGGCCTTCATCAACGGCATGGCCGGCGAGCGCTTCGCCGTCCGCAACAGCGGCGTGACCGCGGTCGTCGAGGGCGTCGGCGACCACGGCTGCGAGTACATGACCGGCGGCACCGTCGTCATTCTCGGTCAGACCGGCTGCAATTTCGCCGCCGGCATGAGCGGCGGCCTGGCCTACGTGCTCGACGAGATGCAGTTGTTCGACACCCTGTGCAATCTCGACATGGTCGAGTTGGAGACGGTTTGGCAGGAGCGGGACCAGGCGATTCTGTACGACCTGATCGAGCGGCATCTGCACTGGACCGGCAGCGAGCGGGCCAAGTCCATGCTGCGGGCCTGGCCGGACATGGTCGGCCGGTTCGTCAAGGTCATGCCGATCGACTATCGCAAGGCCCTGGAACGGATGCGGGCCGTCGAGCACCGCGACACGGAAACCACCCCGGCGACGGAGGAGGTGTTCCGATGATCGTCCATCGTCCAGGCGCAAGGAAAGCCCAAGCACCAAATTCCAAATCCCAAACAAATCCCAAATCCAAAATCCCAATGACCAAAACGCTGTCGCCGCATGGCGGAGCCGTTTGGGATTTTGGGTTTTCTTCCGTTTTGGATTTGTTTGACGCCTGCGACAGAAGTCTGGATCAGGCGGACCGATCCGCGATACCGGCCCGGAAACGCGGGTCGAAATGCGATTCGGGGACTTTTGTCGTGGGCGTCTTGTTTGGGATTTGGAATTTGGGATTTGGTGCTTCCGCCCCCGGGGCGGTGGCGCGGCTCGTTTTTCGTGTCGCGGGCGTCTCGCCCGCGCGTGTCGAGGGCATCTTGCCCTCGATTCGAAGGCGGGACGCCTTCGACACACGCGGGCAGGATGCCCGCGACACGATGAGCGTCGCAACCGCAATCGTTCGACTTGGGGTGCAGCATGGGTGAAATCAAGGGATTCCTGAAACACAAACGTCAACCGGTGGGGCATCGGCCGGTCGAGGAGCGGATTCACGACTTCAACGAGATCGACCTGCCGCTGACGCCGGAGGCGATCCGCCGGCAGGCGGCCCGCTGCATGGACTGCGGGATTCCGTTCTGCCATGGGGCCGGCTGCCCGGTGGGCAACAACATCCCGGATATGAACGAGGCGGTGTACAAGGGCCAGTGGGAGCGGGCCTGCCGGATTCTGCACGAGACGAACAACTTTCCGGAGATCACCGGACGGGTCTGTCCGGCGCCGTGCGAGTCGTCCTGCACGCTCGCGATCAGCGATGAGCCCGTCCTGATCCGGCACATCGAGTACCAGATCGTCGAGCGCGGTTTTCAGGAAGGGTGGATCAGGCCGCTGCCGGCGGCGCGCCAGACTGGCAAACGTGTGGCCATCATCGGCTCCGGACCCGCCGGTCTGGCGGCGGCGCAGCAACTGGCCCGGGCCGGGCACAGCGTCGTCGTCTTCGAGAAGGACGAGCAGGCCGGCGGCATGCTCCGTTACGGCATCCCGGATTTCAAGCTGGGCAAGGCCATCATCGACCGGCGCCTGGCCCAGCTCCGGGCGGAGGGCGTCGAGTTTCAGACGGGCGTGCTGGTGGGCGAGGATATCTCCGCCCACTACCTCCGCAAGATGTTCGACTGCATCTGCCTGACGATGGGGGCCCGCCAGCCGCGGGATGTGAACGTGCCCGGCCGGGACCGGGGCAACATCTTCTTCGCCATGGACTATCTGACCGGCCAGAACCGACTTTGCGCCGCCGAGCCGCTGGACGACGTGCCGAGGATCAATGCGCGGGACAAAGTGGTCGTCGTTCTCGGCGGCGGCGATACCGGCAGCGACTGCGTGGGGACCGCCCGGCGTCAGCGAGCGCAAAAAATCTATCAGTTGGAGATCCTGCCCAAACCGCCCGAGGCGCGGCCCCAGGACACGCCCTGGCCGACATGGCCGCGGATCATGCGAACGTCCTCCTCCCACGAGGAGAGCTGCGAGCGCCGCTGGTCCGTCCTGACGAAGGCCTTCGCCGGCGACAACGGCAACGTCAAGGAGTTGCACGGCTGTGAGGTCGAATGGACTCATCCCGACGGCAACTGGAAGCTGAAAGATCTGCCCGGCACGGAATTCGTGCTGAAGACCGACCTCGTTTTTCTGGCTCTGGGCTTCCTGCACGTCACGCACGACGGATTAGTGCGCGATTTAGGCTTGCAACTTGACGCCAAAGGCAATGTAATAGTGGGCGGTTACCAGACCAGTGAGCCGTGGGTTTTCGCGGCCGGAGATACAATCAGCGGCGCCTCGCTGGTGGTCCGGGCGATCGCCGGCGGGCGCGAAGCGGCGGCGGCCATGGACCGCTGGTTGCGTCAGGAATCCCCAGCGACGCAACCAACTCCCTGCCCGCCCGCGCCGTAGAGCACGGGAGGCCATAGGCAGCGGGTCGGGTGTGGACTTCACACCGTGCACGGAAAACAACCCGGGACGGTGGCTGTACAGGCACAGCCGGATGGAAACGCCCAAGCCGCGTTTCGGAAGTCCTGCGGCTAACGGGGAGCAGATTGCTTCGTCGCGGCGCTGCTCCTAAGAAACTGGAGGCGTTGGGTGCCATGTCTACGGCTTTGCGTAGACATGCCCATCCGGGGCGAAAGACATGCCTACGAGGCGTAGGCATGGCACGGGCCCCCACCCTGGATGCGGTGGGTTTCTTTCTCCTACCCGCCGCGCAGCGGCTTCGCGACTCGCAATGACATAACTAGCAGAGTAAGAAGGACGTATGCCGAAACGCAAGGACATCCGCAAGATCCTGATCATCGGGTCCGGGCCGATCATCATCGGTCAGGCCTGCGAGTTCGACTATTCGGGAACCCAGGCCTGTAAGGCCCTCCGCAAGGAAGGGTACAAGGTCGTTCTGGTCAACAGCAATCCGGCAACGATCATGACCGACCCGGAACTGGCCGACCGGACCTACATCGAGCCGATCACGCCGGCGGTGGTCGAGAAGGTGATTCGCCGGGAGAGGCCGGACAGCCTGTTGCCCACGCTGGGCGGACAGACCGGCCTGAATACCGCGGTAGCCCTGGCGGAGAGCGGCGTCCTGAAGAAGTACAAGGTCCGGCTGCTCGGGGCCAACCTGCGGGCCATCAAGAAGGCCGAGGAACGCGATCTCTTCAAGAAGACCATCCTCGATCTCGGCCTTGAGGTGCCCAAGAGCGGCTGTGTCCACACCTGGGAGGAGGCCAAGCGGGTTCTCGAGTACGTCGGCTTTCCCGCCATCATCCGCCCGTCGTACACCCTGGGCGGCACTGGCGGCAATATCGCCTACAACGCCGAGGAGTATGACAAGTACGTTCACTGGGGCCTGAGCCTCAGTCCCAAGAACGAGGTCCTGATCGAGGAGTCCGTCATCGGGTGGAAGGAATACGAGCTGGAGGTGATGCGGGACCGCAAGGACAACGTGGTCATCGTCTGCTCCATCGAGAACCTCGACCCGATGGGCATCCACACGGGCGACAGCATCACCGTTGCCCCCGCGCAGACCCTGACGGACAAAGAGTATCAGATCATGCGCGACGCGGCCCTGAAGATCATTCGGGCCATCGGCGTCGAGACCGGCGGCTCGAACATCCAGTTCGCCGTCCATCCGGGGACGGGCAAGCTCTACGTGATCGAGATGAACCCGCGCGTTTCGCGCAGCTCGGCCCTGGCCTCGAAGGCGACGGGCTTTCCCATTGCCAAGATCGCCTCGCTGCTGGCGGTCGGGTACACCCTCGACGAGATCCCCAACGACATCACGAAGAAGACCCCCGCGTGCTTCGAGCCGACCATCGACTACTGCGTGGTCAAGTGGCCGCGGTTCACGTTCGAGAAGTTCCCGCAGACGCCGAACGAGCTGACGATCCAGATGAAGTCGGTGGGCGAGGCGATGGCCATCGGCCGGACCTTCAAGGAGGCGATGCAGAAGGCGATCCGCTCGCTGGAGATCGACCGGTACAGCCTGGACGACCGGCGCGTGGACAAGACGCTCTCGCCCATTCAACTGAAGGAGAAGCTCCGCAAGAACGGCTGGGACAAGCTCTGGTACGTCGCCGAGGCCCTGCGGCAGAACATGCCCGTGGCGGAGATCTTCGCGCTGACCAAGATCGATCCGTGGTTCCTGAACAATATCAAGGACATCATCGAGCTGGAGGCGCAGCTCGTGGCCCGCAAGGGGGCGCTGCCGGAGAAGGCCCTGCTGGAGCAGGCGAAGCAGTACGGCTTCAGCGACAAGTACCTGGCCTCGGTCGCGGGCGTGTCGGAGTTGGACTTGCGCCGGCACCGCCAGTCGCTCGGCATCGACTGCGTCTACAAGACGGTGGACACGTGCGGCGCGGAGTTCGAGGCCACCACGCCGTACCTGTACTCGACCTACGAAAGCGAGTGCGAGGCCAACCCGACGAACCGGCGCAAGGTGATCATCCTGGGCGGCGGGCCGAACCGCATCGGCCAAGGCATCGAGTTCGACTACTGCTGTTGCCATGCGGCGCTGGCCCTGCGGGAGATCGGCATCGAATCCATCATGGTCAACTGCAATCCGGAGACGGTCAGCACGGACTACGACACCTCGGACCGGCTGTACTTCGAGCCGCTGACGTTCGAGGACGTGATGTCCGTCGTGGAGAAGGAAAAGCCCGACGGTGTCATCGTCCAGTTCGGCGGCCAGACCCCGCTGAAGCTGGCGGTTCCCCTGGAGAAGGCGGGCGTCAAGATCATCGGCACCTCGCCCGACAGCATCGATTTGGCCGAGGACCGCGCGCGGTTCAACCGCCTGGTCAGCAAGCTGGGTCTGCTCCAGCCGGAAAGCGGCACCGCGAGCGGCTACGACGAGACGCTTCGAATCGCCCGGGAGCTGGGCTTTCCCCTACTGATCCGCCCCTCCTTCGTCCTGGGCGGCCGTGCCATGCGGGTGGTCCACGATGAGGCCAGTCTCCAGGCGTGTGTGCAGGAGGCCATCGACGTCTCCGGCGAGCATCCGATCCTCATTGACAAATTCCTGGGCGACGCGACCGAGCTCGATGTCGACGCGATCTGCGACGAGCAGCGCGTGGTGATCGGCGGCATCATGGAGCACATCGAGGAGGCCGGCGTCCATTCCGGCGACAGCGCCTGCTCGATCCCGCCCGTCAATCTCAAGCCCGAGATCATCGCCGAGGTCACGCGGCAAACGAAGCTCCTGGGCCGGCACCTGCAGGTCCGCGGACTGATGAACATCCAGTACGCCATCAAGGACGACCGGATCTACATTCTGGAGGTCAATCCCCGTGCGTCCCGGACCGTCCCGTTCGTGAGCAAGGCCATCGGTGTGCCGCTGGCGAAGCTGGCGGCCAAGGTCATGACGGGGATGAGCCTGGAAGAGCTGGGTTTTACCGAGGAGATCGTGCCGAGCCACTATGCGGTGAAGGAGGCGGTGTTCCCCTTCCTGAAGTTCCCGGGCACCGATGTGCTGCTCGGACCCGAGATGCTCTCGACGGGCGAAGTCATGGGGATCTCGGACACGTTCGGCACCGCGTACGCGAAATCGCAGATCGCGGCGGGCAACAGCCTGCCCCTGACCGGCAGCGTGCTGTTCAGCGTCAAGGACGCCGACAAGGCCAAGGCGGTCGATCTGGCCCGGCGGCTCCGCGCCCTGGGCTTCAAGATCATCGCCACCCGGGGCACCTGCCTCGAGTTCATCAAGAACAACATCCCCTCGGAATTCGCCCTGAAGATGACCGAGGGCCGGCCGAATATCGTCGATGCGGTGATCAACAAGCAGGTCGATCTGATCGTCAACACGGTGGTGGGCAAGCAGTCGATCGTCGATTCCTTCGCCATCCGGCGGACCGCCGTGGACCGGCAGGTCCCGTACGTCACGACCATGCGCGGCGCCGTCGCCGTCGTCACCGCCATTGAGACCCTCAAGGCGAACAAGATCACCGTGAAACCGATCCAGCTTTATTATCGATAAGATGGGCGAGCGTCGCTGCTCGCCGGCATGTCATTGCGAGCGCAGCGAAGCAATCTCCTGCGCTGGGAGTCGAGATTGCTTCGTCGCTGCGCTCCTCGCAATGACATGAGCGACGAGAAGGAAGGTATCGTGAAGGCAGTTCTACTACTCGAAGACGGTACTCAGTTCGATGGGCGGGCATTCGGCGCCCGGGGCCAGCGGTGCGGCGAGGTCGTGTTCAATACGAGCATGGCCGGGTACCAGGAAATCCTGACGGATCCCTCGTATCACGAACAGATCGTCACGATGACGTACCCGCTGATCGGCAACTACGGCACGAATCCCGAGGATTGGGAGTCGCGCAAGCTCTGTGTCGCCGGGTTCGTCGTCAAGGAGAACTGCACCTGTCCGAGCAACTGGCGCAACGGGGCCACGCTCGATGACTATCTCCAGAACAGCGGCGTCGTCGGCATCGAAGGCATCGATACGCGCCGGCTCGTCCGTCACATCCGCACGGAGGGCGCCATGCGCGGCATTATTTCCTCGATCGAGACGGACCCGAAGAAGCTGGCGGACACGCTGGCGGAGTATCCGGGACTCGTCGGCCGGGATCTCGTCAAGGACGTGACCGTCGATGAAGCGTATGAATGGCAGGAGGGCGTGGTGGACGTTCTGAACCCGAACCGGACGCCGCCGGTAGGGTGGGTAGGGTTCCCAATCGCGATTCATCGCGATTGGGGTCCCGGCTTGCCCCACCACCAGCGGATCGGTGGGGCAAGCCCCACCCTACGTGAGACCGCCGCGCCGCTGGCGAAGTACAAGGTTGTGGCCTTCGATTTCGGCATCAAGCACAACATCCTGCGGCTGTTGGTCTCCCACGGCTGCCAGGTCACGGTCGTGCCGGCCCGGACGACCGCCGCCGAAGTCCTGGCCCGCCAACCTGACGGCGTGTTCCTCAGCAACGGCCCGGGCGATCCCGCGGCGGTCACCTGTGCCATCGACACCGTCAAGGCCCTGCTCGGCCAAGTGCCCATCTTCGGCATCTGCCTGGGCCACCAGATCCTGGGCCTGGCCCTGGGCGGCCGCACTTATAAGCTCAAGTTCGGCCATCGCGGCGCCAACCATCCGGTCAAGAACCTCGACACCGGCAAGATCGAGATCACCAGCCAGAACCACGGCTTCTGCGTGGACCTCGACTCGCTCCGGCATCTGGATGTCGAAATGACCCACCTCAATCTGAACGACCACACGTGCGAAGGGATTCGCGCCGAGAAGCAGAGAGCCTTCTCGGTCCAATACCATCCCGAGGCCGCGCCGGGCCCGCACGACTCACAGTATCTGTTTGATCAGTTCGTGGCGATGATGGAATAATGGAATATTGGAATGATGGGGAAAGGCGATACTCCACGCCACCCATTATTCCAATCCTCCTGGCCGCATCGTGATTCCCGTCCGAACTCTGGAGAGATCCGCGGGCGGATAAGAATGTATTGCCCGCACGGGGGCGCCGCGGTACGATGCCCAGGCAGGATCCCGAATGGGCTCCTGTCGACACGAGTGCTGTGGTTGGGGTCTTTGGATCTCCCGAGAACAGAAAGGACTGCTGTGAAATCATTACATGGCCTGCAGCCCGAAAAGCCCGCGCATTCTACTTCCGACATGGCGGACTTTTCCCGGATTCCCGAACGACGGAGAGATGACAGGCCCAAGCCATTGCGGGAACTGCGTGACTGGTTGAAGGAGCAGTACTTCCAGTCGCGGCTGCATGTCCGGCGTATCGGATTTCGCCAATCCCGGCAGTGGCAATGGGACGCCCGCGGATTTCTGACGCACACCACCGGGCGGTTCTTCAACGTTGTCGGAGTGCGCTATGTCTCATTGGCCCAGGGCACGCCCCGGACGCAACCCATCATCGACCAGTCGGAGATCGGCCTGCTGTGTTTTCTGGTCTGTCGCGAGAACGGCGCATGGTGGATTCTGGGGCATGCGAAAGTCGAGCCCGGCAACGTCAATGGCGCGCAATTGGCGCCGACGGTCCAGGCCACCCGGAGCAATTACGAGGTCGTGCACGGCGGAGCGGATACGCCCTATCTGAGCCTGGCGCAATCGGTCGAGTCGCCGCTCTGCGATCAACTGCAATCGGAACAGAACAGTCGGTTTCTGGCCAAACGCAACTGTAACCGCGTGGTTCGGTTGCCGCGGCGCGTGGAAGAGTTGGATGCCCGTTTCCGCTGGCTGCGGGCCGGCGCGCTGCTGGCGTTGCTGGGCGACAGTCATCTCGTCAATACCGATGCCCGCTCGGTGCTGGCCTGCTGGCTGTTCACCGATCCGTCCGCTTTGCGGGAGTGCCTGGCCGGCAAGCACGCCTGGGCGGCCCGGCTCGCGGACTCCTTGACATCCGCGCAGGCGGTGCATGCGACGGATGCCATCGAAGAGTGGCTCGAGACGCTGAACCGGACGTGGAAAACGGATACGCAGATCATCGCGCTGCGGAGTCTGGAGGCGCCCTGGCGCTGCCGGGATTGGGAGATCTCCTCCCCGGACGACCCTTCCCTGATGATCTATCAGGTCGCGGTGGACTGCGTCGGCAGGGAAGTGACCCAATGGGACCAGCCGATCGCCGGATCGAGGACCCGCGCGTGTGCCGTGCTGTTGCTGGGCGACTGGAAGGGCACGCTCCATTTGTTGCTGCAGGGCGTTCTCGAAGCGGGCAACCGGGACGGCTTTGAGTTGACGACCACCGTCCAAGCGGAGTCCTGCGACCGAGCCAGTCCCCAGGAGCAGCGGTATCTGCGCCTGGCGGATGCCTCCGGCAGGACGGTGGCTCACTTCGAGAATTCCGAGGAGGGGGGGCGCTTTGACCAGTGCATCAGCGAGTACCGGGTGGTCTGGGTCGGCCCGGTGCAGACGGAGTGGGAGGGTCCATTCCATCGCTGGATCTCCCTGTCGCAGTTTTCGAGTTTCCTGCGTCGCGGCAGTCGCATCACGAACGAGTTGCGCAGCGCCGTTTCCTCGCTATTGAGCCTGGACCATGGGTGTGAGTGAGCCGATCGTTTCGATCCTCATGGCCTCCTACAATCACGCCGCCCACGTGGGAGCCGCCATCGAGAGCGTGCAGCGCCAGGAGTTTGCGGCGTGGGAGTTGCTGGTGGCCGATGATGCCTCCACCGACCACACCCTCGAGGTTCTGGCGTCCTACGCGGCGGATGCCCGCCTCCGGGTGTTCCCGTTTCGGATCAATCGAGAACACCACATGCGCAACTACGCCGCCGCGCAGGCGCGGGGCGACTATCTCGCTTTCCTGAATTCCGACGATCTGTTTTTGCCCGGGAAGCTGCAGCAGCAGATCGAAGTGCTCGAGAGCAATCCGCAAGTCGCCGCGGTCTTCACCCACGTCCAGTGCATCGACCAACACGGCCGGCGATTGGCCGGGCACAGCCTGGAAAGGGTGTTTGCCGTGGACAACCAGAGCCGGCTGCAGTGGCTGCGGCGGTTCTTCCTGACGGGCAACTGCCTGTGCATTTCCAGTGCGATGGTTCGGCGTGCGTGCTTCCACGAAGTCGGCGGATTCAACCCGCTGTTGATTCAGGTGGGCGATCTGGATTTGTGGATTCGCCTGGGTCTGAAGTGGGATCTTCATGTCATTCCCGAGCCTCTGACCGCGATGCGGCTGCTGGCGGGCGCGCGCAATCTCAGTGCGCCGGGGCCCGCCACCAGCTCCCGTGCGATCGTGGAGTGTCAGCAGGTCTACGATCGGTTCTTCTCCACGGACGGATTGGAGCAGTTGCCGACCGTATTTCCCGAGTTGGCGCCGCTGCTGCGGGAAGACAGTCCGGCCCGGCGTTGTTACGTGTTGGGCCGCTTGGCTACGACCCTGCCGCACCAGGCGCTGCGGCTGCTGGGGTTCCGCAAGCTGCATGAATTGCTGCGGGACGGCCAGGCGAGAGATTCGCTGCTCAGCGGCAATCCCCGCCTGCTGCGCATGCTGTTTCTCTCCGAAGGCATGGCAGCGTTGGACGAGGATGGCCCGGGCCTGTGGTGGACCGTGCGGCTTCCGGCCGGGGAGGACTCCGGGGCTCCCCCCGTGTGGACGTTCTGGACAGCGGCGGTCGACCGCGGCACGGTCTGTCTGTCCATTCCCAACCCGGATTGTGCCTGCCGATTGGCCCTGGGCCTCGAGGCCCGCTCTGTCAAAGCGACCTGTCGGCGACTGTGCCTCTACGACCCGCGGACCGGAGTTGTGATCCTGGATACCGCGGACATTCCCGGCTTCGTGCTGAAGGCCGTCCGGAGCAGAAGACGAAGGAAGGCGGCGCGCTTCGAAGGGCAAACCCGCCGACCCGAGAGCAGAGGGCGGAGATGCCTGCCGCAGATTGACTTCAGGGCTTTTGTCTCGCCCGAGATCGACATCGAGGCCGAGATCGAAGTGCGGGATACCGGCACATACGTCCGTCAACGGCTGCGGAACGTGAGGAAGTGGTTGCGTCGGAAGCTCCGCGACAGGATTCTGCGCAAAAACAGCTCCTCCGAAGGGCAGGGGAGTGGCGCGGAACCGCCGCACGCCGGGGGCAGATAAGGTCCGAGGAACATGTGAACCGAGAGGGTAATCCAACCGTCAATCCCCGTTGGATTGTCGCAGGCAGACGTACAGCACCGAGAGCAGTGCCAGAATGACGACTGATTGAAGCAGCAGCATGGCCATATTATATCCGACTTCGGTCTTGATTACAAGTTTGGCGTGCGGTGCGAGAGGTATTGTCCTATAATAAGGTCATCGCCGGGCTCCGAATTCCCATTTGGCCACGCCATCCAAGGCAAGCATTTGTGCCCCGGATGGGATCGGCGCGACGATCCTGCCCGGATAGGGCCCCAGGTACCGGGCTCGACATGATGGTCTGGAGGGCGTGTGCGGCATCGTCCAAATCCACGGATCGGCGGGCAGGGTGGTCGGATCGCAGGCTGCGGCGATGAACCGGGGGCCGGCGGAATTGTATAACTTCGGTGCTTCCGCCACGCTCGGTGCACCGAGGGCGGGAGATCAGTGGGTGCAGGATATGGCCAAGCGTGTAATTATCGCAGGAGCGACGGGGTTTCTCGGTCGGTCGCTGTGCCGGGCGCTTCAAGGCGACTATGAGCTCATCGCCTTGTCGCGGGACGCAGTGAGAGCTACCGGTGCGCTGGGTCCATGCGTCCGGGTGATGGAGTGGGATGCGCGGACCGCGGGCGTCTGGGCCCGAGAGATCCAGGGCGCGCAGGCGATCATCAACTTGGCCGGGGAGAACTTGGCTGCCGGGCGGTGGACGCCGGCGCGGAAGAGCAGCATCCTGCAAAGCCGAACCAGTAGCGCAGGGGCCATCGTCGACGCGGTCGGCGGGGCCAGATTCAGACCCGCGGTGGTCATCCAGGCATCGGGCGTGGGTTACTATGGTTCCCGGGGCGATGAGTTGCTCGATGAGGACGCAACGATGGGCGGCGGTTTCCTGGCGGACGTTTGCCGCCGGATGGAATCGGTGGCCGCCCAGGTCGAACGGTCCGGCGTTCGGTGTGTGGTGCTCCGCTCGGGTTTGGTGCTGGACCGGGCGGGCGGGGTCCTGCCGCGCTTTGTCATGCCGTACCGGTTCTTCATAGGAGGGTCCGTCGGCAATGGCCGACAGTGGCTTTCCTGGATCAGTTTGGAGGACGAGGTTCGGGCGATCCGGTTTCTCATTGAGAACCCCACCCTCACCGGGGCCTTCAATCTCACCGCGCCGAACCCGGTCACGATGCGGCAATTCAGCCATACGTTGGGGCAGGTCCTGCGCCGGCCGGCCTGGACCGTCGTTCCGGCCTTTGTGCTGCGACTGGCGCTGGGCTCAATGGCCGAGGAGACGCTCCTGGCCAGTCAGAAGACAGTTCCCAGGCGGTTGAGGGAGGCCGGTTTTACGTTCAGACATCCGGAGTTATCCACCGCCTTAGTTCAAGTTTCGCCCTTTTTGAGGGGTAGTTTGCGGAAAAAGAAAAGTCGGCCTCCATGCCGAAAATTAGGACAACAGGGATGCATTCGAAAAATCCCAAGGTCCCAATTGCAGGGAGGCCGAACATGGAATGTACCTCATCGTTCACGGCGTTGCTATGGGAATTGCGCAGCGTTTTTACGCAACCGAGCTTCCAGATTTTCTTATCCCTG
>Ga0194125_10002472_pt1 | contig 30533 bp, 27 predicted proteins | sample TA2KigC250mmetaG_FD_148626 | JGI IMG/M metagenome (GOLD analysis project Ga0194125, IMG submission 148626) | Freshwater microbial communities from Lake Tanganyika, Tanzania - TA2015034 Kigoma Deep Cast 250m | ecosystem: Environmental > Aquatic > Freshwater > Lake | place: Tanzania: Lake...
ATTACTAACCTTCAGTTCTCTCATCAGTGAGAACTGAGATGTGATGCGGCTTTTGGACTCCTTGCCGTAACTTAGAGAAAAGCAGTTGGGTGTTTATCGGCTCCTTTGGAGTGGGGAAAAGACTAGTTGAAACTGCCGATTGCAAGAAAGCGCCTTGAGAGAGTATAATATTCTCTCAAGGATAATAATATAAAAGGAGCTTTCTGATGAAAACGAAGGTTCAACTGTATCATACCACGCGCAAGACATTTGAGCAATGGTTCAATCTATCTGACAACAATTTGACCGTCCTGACCTGGTTCGTTGTTGGGCTCGTTTTTGCTTTGGACTGTCGTCTGACCACAATTGCCCGACATATCCCTTGGCACACCAAGGTTCCTTCTCGAACTCAACGCTTGTGGCGATTCATAAAAAATCCCAAGATTGATGCGCTGTTCTTGGCCAAGCAGTGAGCCACACAGTGGCTGGCAAACTGGACTTGGGGAACGCTTTATCAGGTAATCGATAGAACTGACATCGATAACCGTCACTGGTTATTGTTTATCAGTCTCTGTTATCGCGGCAGAACGTTACCGTTGGTTTGGCAGGTTATGCCGCATAAAGGGGCAACCAACTTCAACACCCAAATTGCCTTGCTCAAAGAGGTCTTGCCATTGCTTCCCCCAAACGGTTCTGTGGTGTTGCTTGGGGATAGGGACTTTCGCTCCACCTCCCTTATGGGCTTCTGCAAACGAAGAGGTTGGCATTTTCGCTTGAGACTCAAAGGCGACACCTGGATTCGAGCCAATCGTCGGTGGTTTCAACTGCGAGACCTTGAGATAAGACCTGGCCAAAAACGCTTCTTTCAAACGGTTTACATCACCAAAGGGCGTCAAGGACCGTATCCTCTGGCCTGTTATTGGAAAACAGGAGAGGATAAACCATGGTTCCTTGCCACCGATGAAACAGCTTCAGGGAGAACACTTCTCGAGTATAGAAAACGCTTCCATACCGAAGCCATGTTCTCCGATAACAAGAAACGTGGGTTTCAGTTAGAAACGACCCGAATCAAAACCCAAGAAAGAATTAATCGTCTCTTGTTGGTCATCGTTTTGGCTTCCCTTTGGATGTCTCAACTGGGGCTGCGTTGTATTCGTTCCGGCCAAAGACGGTTTTTTGAAAAGAGTAAACGCAGGTTTTATAGTCTGCTTCAATTGGGAATCGCTTCTTTGGTCGAACAACTGAATGGCGATAAGGTGCCTCATTATGCCTTACCCCAAATCGGCTCAAGGGGCAAACGGCTTTTCTCTAAGTGACGGCAAGGAGTCCAAAAGCCGCATCACATCTCCGTTCCAAGTAACTGGACAACTGAAGGTTAGTAAAGCCGCTGCCGTCTAAAGTACCGGGAATATTGTTCACCGTACCGGTGGCGTTAGTGCCTGCTTCCGTAAATCCGCCCAACGTGCCATCCTCAAAATCAATCAGGATGTTGCCCGCTGGGTCACTAACAAACACATTATCTAACAATACCTCTGCGTCAAACACATCGCCGCCGCCGAACAGTTGAAATTCCAATTCAAAAGCCGTCCCCGGCGCCAAACTGGAAAGATCGACGTTGGCCCAATACGGCGTAGCAAACGATGGAAAGGTAACTACAAGGGTTAAAAAGGTTACGGCAGAAAACACACACATTGCAGGTGTCTGCCAATGAAGGCGATGTCGCCATAGTAAATTCATAGTTCTTTTCTCCTTTCTTCTTATGTGAAAATGAGAACATTTTACCTATAGCAATTTTCATGCCACTTATTTTTGGAACAAGTTATTCATAAGCATGGTGTTCATAGGGTGGGCAGTGCCCCCATGCGCGTCAAGTTAAGGGTAAGATTCTGTGACTAAACGGCTTTCAAGGAAATGATGCGTTAGTATTGGAGCATGGGAGCGTTGGGGCAAGGGAGCGTTCCCGATACCCCAAAACCCCATTGCCCCATCTCCCCAATGCCCCAAAGTCGCTCAAAGCCTGCTGTAATGGGAAACGACTTTTTTCAATTCCCCTCCCTTGACGGGAGGGGCTAGGGGAGGGTGAAAATAGGATTGTATTTTAATTTCACCCCCACCTGGCCTCCCCCATCAAGGGGGAGGAATGGCATTATGCCTATGTGATTTACCTTAACTTGACGCGCATGGGGCATCGCCCACCCTACGGGATTGTTGCGCCTTAATTCACACCAAGCGTTTAAGAAACTTAGCGTGCAGTAAACATTAGAAAGGATGGAAGAATGGAAGGAAACATCGTTAATAAAGGGGAGATAACCAAGCAAACTTTTAAACTTCGTGGGATGACGTGTGTGAATTGCGCTCATACCATTGAAAAAGGAATCGGCAAGTTGGAAGGCGTCAAGTTAGCATCGGTCAATTTTGCCACTGAAAAATTGACGGCTGAGTTTGACCAGTCTGTATTGAGCCAGGATGACATCATCGCCAAAGTCAAGGACTTAGGATATTCAGCAAGTATTGAAGAGGAAGCGCGCCGAAGAGCCGAAAAGGAGGAAGCATTCAGAAGCCAACGCAACTGGTTTATTTTTAGTGCCACTCTTTCAATCCCTATCCTGATACAAATGTACAAGCCATTTGCTGAACCTGTAGGAATTTACGTGATGTTTGCGTTTGGGACAATTGTCCAATTCACCGCAGGTCTGACTTTCTATCGTGGTTCGTATCATTCTCTGAAAAACTTTTCCGCCAACATGGATGTGCTGGTCGCTTTGGGCACGTCGGCGGCTTATCTGTACAGCGTTCTGTCTGCGTTCAACTTATTCGGTATAAGCGGGCATGTGTTCTTTGAAACATCGGCGTTGCTGATAACCTTTATCCGATTTGGGAAGTATTTAGAAGCGCGGGCGAAAGGGAAAGCGAGCGAAGCGTTGCAAAAACTTTTGGAGTTGCAAGCTGATAAAGCCCGGATTCTCATTGATGGCGAAGAACGAGAAATCGCGGCTTCCGATGTAAAAGTGGGCGACATCATGGTGATTCGGCCTGGCGAGAAAATTCCTGTGGATGGCGAAGTCGTCGAAGGTGAATCGAGCGTCGATGAATCGATGGTCACAGGTGAATCAATGCCTGTACAAAAACAACCTGGCGATGAAGTTACGGGAGCAACCATCAACAAGTCAGGAGCATTGAAGGCAAAGGCGACAAAAGTTGGCGAAGATACGATGTTGGCTCAGATAGTCAAAATGGTCGAAGAAGCTCAAACGGACAAAGCGCCGATTCAACGTTTAGCGGATACAATTTCCAACTACTTCGTTCCAGCAGTAGTAGCAATTTCGATTATCTGCTTCCTTTTGTGGTACTTTGTATTTTCGCCCAATGAATTCATCCGCGCCTTTACCTTCGCCGTCGCAGTATTGGTGATTGCTTGTCCCTGCGCACTGGGGCTTGCTACGCCCACTGCAATCATGGTCGGCAGCGGTATCGGATTGAGGAACGGTATCTTGATTAAACGCGCTTCTGTGCTGGAAAATATCTCAAAGCTGGACGCCATTATCCTTGACAAAACCGGAACAATAACCGAAGGGCGGTTTCAGGTAACAGATATCGTTCTATTAGGTGCCATCGACGAAAAGCAACTACTAAAATTAGCGGCGACGGCGGAGAGCGCATCTAATCATCCATTAGCGCAAGCAATTGTACAGAAAGCAAAATCCGAAGGTGTCTCGCCGGAACCGGTCAGCGACTACAGTGAGCGCGAGGGATACGGTATCACCTGTACGGTAGACGGCAAAGTCCTGCGCGTCGGAAACAATAAGTTGATGAACAGAGCAAATACAGATATCTCCTCAGTTCAAGAAGCGGTGAACGCTTTGACATCAGAAGGCAAAACAACGATGTATGTGTCTCTCAATGAAGCATTGATAGGCTTGATAGCACAGGCGGATATCGTAAAAGCAAATTCCCGAAACGCCATAGCAAAGTTTAAAGAATTGGGCTTGAAAACATTCATGATTACAGGCGATAACCGGCGAGTGGCTGAATCCGTGGGAAATCAAGTCGGCGTTGACGATATACAAGCCGAAGTTTTGCCCGAAGAGAAAGTCCGCGTCGTCAAAGAATATCAAGACCAACAATTGATGGTCGGGATGGTCGGCGATGGCATCAACGACGCGCCCGCGTTAGCTCAAGCTGACATCGGCATAGCCATCGGCGCAGGTACAGATGTAGCCAAAGAAGCCGGCGAAATCGTCCTGGTCAAAAATGACCTGATGGATGTCGAACGCGCCATCCGATTAGGCAAGCAAACCCTGCGTAAAGTAAAACAAAACCTGTTCTGGGCGTTATTTTACAATAGCGCGGGCATACCCATAGCCGCTGGCGTTTTGTCCCACTGGGGCGTATTTCTCAAACCGGAATACGCAGGGCTTGCCATGGCGCTTTCTTCTGTGTCTGTCGTGACAAACTCGTTGTTGCTGAAACGTTTTGAGAAGAAGTTGTAATAACCTAAATCAGGCCTTACACAGATTCTCCTGGATTCTTCCAAAAATCTTGATAGATTAAAATTTTGATATAATTGCTACTAAAGACCAGGGTAAATAAGAGCGAATTCAAAGCATCTATCCTGTTATTGTTCCCATACCAAAAATGGATGAGTAAGTCATTGACAACATGGAGTTATGAAAAATGTCCGTTATTTTTGAAGTAATTGACCCGCTGGGAAATATAATTGTTTTAACGGAAGAACGGTGGATGCACATAATTGACCAACATCCGGAATTGGCTGACAATTTAGACATGGTAAGATTAACTTTGATAGAGCCTAATGTTATTCAGGAACTCGAACCTGAAAGTGAATTGCGTTATTATCGACTATGTCCGGAAATCATCAGCAGGGGCTATCTTTTCGTTGCAGTTATTAAGGCGCATAACAATTTCGTAGCAACAGCATTTCCCATAAGATATATCAGAAAAGAAGGAGAATTGAAATGGCTGAAAAGATAACGTTTTACTACGATGAAGAGGCAGATATGCTTGAAGTTTCCTTCCAAACACCTCAAGAAACTATAGCTGATGAATATGAAAAGGATGTCTTTGTCCATTATAGCACTAAGACTGATACCGTTGTGAGCATAACCATCTTGAATTTCACAAAGCGTTTTACAAACATAAGAAAGCCATTCTCCGTGCTAATCTATGACAGCATGTATAAACCCCCTAACCCTGACATAGGCTGGCAATGACACCCGCCCTCACGAGAGGTTGAGCGAAGCGGTTTGCGAAGCAAACTGCTGAACGAAGTGAACACACTCGATATCGAAGAGCGAAAAAACATCTCATCATTATGCGTAATTATGTTATAATCTCTATGAGGAAAATCCATCAATTAGTTGAGTAGGAGTTACAATGTTAGAACATTTCTTCAGACCCAAATCTGTTGCAGTCATTGGCGCTTCAAGGGAACCTGGGAAAGTGGGAAACGTAGTAGTCAGGAACCTCAAACGATACGGTTTCGGCGGAGAGATTTATCCCATCAATCCGCGCGCTACAGAGATTTTAGATTTAAAAGCATATTCCACTGTCATGGATGTGAATGGCTCAATCGACCTTGCTGTCATTATTGTGCCGGCTCCTGTTGTGCCTAAAGTTATTGCTGAATGCGGCGAAAAAGGAATTGACGCCGCTATTATCATATCCGCGGGGTTTAAAGAAGCAGGTGTCGAGGGCTCGAGATTGGAAAGAGAAATCGCTGAAATTGCCCGGAGATTTGGTATACGAGTGCTTGGGCCGAATTGCTTAGGATTGATAAACACTCTCACCAATCTCAATGCTTCTTTTGCTGCTGACATGCCTAAAAGAGGTAATATCGGTTTTTTTTCGCAATCAGGAGCTCTTTGTACTGCTGTAATGGATTGGGCGCGCGAAGCTGAAATTGGTTTCTCTCAATTTATCAGTCTCGGCAACAAAATGGATTTGAGTGAATCTGAGTTATTGACATTTTTGGCTGAAGATGATGATACTGCTGTAATTTTAGGTTACATTGAAGGCGTCAAAGATGGAGCAGCGTTTCTTTCAGCCGCCTACGCGGCGGCGGTGAAAAAGCCTGTGCTGATATTCAAATCAGGTGTCACCGGCGCTGGAGCGCGAGCGGCATCTTCCCATACAGGCGCTTTAGCAGGCTCTGAAAACGCTTTCCACGCTGCTTTTAAAAAGTGCGGTGTGATTCGTGCAGGGAGCTTTGAAGAACTATTTGACGCTGCTATAGCCTTTGCTTATCAACCATTGCCGAAGGGTTCTCGGCTGGCAATTATTACCAACGCCGGCGGCCCGGGTATTATTGCAGCAGATGCGTGTGAACGGTCGAGTTTAAGCATGGCAACTTTTACGACGGCAACGATTGAGAAAATGCGCGACCAATTGCCCAAAACTGCTGCGCTGTATAATCCTGTCGATGTAATTGGGGATGCTCAAGCGGATAGGTACAAAGTCGCCTTAGAAGCTGTCGCAACGGATGCCAATGTTGATATGATTTTGGTTATTCTCACACCTCAAGCAATGACAGAAATAGAAACGACGGCTCACGAGGTTGCAAGTGTATCTATGATAAGTGAAAAAACTATTGCGACTTCATTAATGGGAGGCTATCGAGTTGAGAGCGGCATACGGGTTTTGGCGGAAGAGCAAGTGCCGAATTACTATTCACCGGAACGAGCAATTAAGGCTTTAGAGACGATGGCGCGTTACCGAACATGGAGAGAACAGTCGCAACCAGAATTTGCCAGTTTCGATGTATCCACGAATACCGTTGCTGGTATTTTAGAAAAAGCTAAAGCGACAGGACAATCTCATCTGAGCGGCGCAAGTCCGATGGATGTTATTGCCGCGTATGGATTTTCGGTTCCGAAGAGTGGTTTAGCGGACACTTCCGATGAAGCGGTTGCTTTTGCCGAACAATTCGGCTATCCTGTGGTCATGAAAATCGCATCTCCCGATATTCTACACAAATCCGATATCGGCGGCGTGCGTTTGGGACTTGAAAATAGGAATGCGGTTGCCGAAGCTTTTGATGAAGTGATGGTGAACGCTAAACGCCTGATGCCGGGTGCTTTAATCCTGGGGGTAACAATTCATGAACAAGCGCCGCCTGGAAAAGAAGTTATTCTTGGTATGACCAAAGACCCAGACTTTGGCCCACTGATAATGTTCGGTCTCGGCGGCATCTATGTAGAAGTGCTCAAAGATGTTTCGTTCCATTTAGCTCCAATCGATAAAACGTCTGCTTTGGAGATGATTCAGGAAATTCGTTCATTTCCCTTACTTAGAGGCGTGCGCGGTGAACCGTCTGCAGATATTGACGCCGTAGTTGAAGCCATTCTGCGGCTCTCACAATTAGTAACAGATTTTCCGCAGATTATTGAATTGGACATCAATCCACTGCGCGTCATGGAAGCAGGAAAAGGCGCAATCGCTATTGATGCACGGGTGGCGATTGAGATTTAGATGTGTAAAAAGTGCCTAAAGTGTCTAAAGTGGGCATGTTTCAGAAAATAGTTTACATTTCAATACGTGATGGGTGAAACGTGAAACGTGATAATTGATAATGATTTAATCACGTTTCACGTTTCACTTTGTCAACTAATTTTTGAGAAAATTTGAAACCTGCCAGAGAATCTATCGCAAGTTGGGCAAGGTTCAGACCCAGGAAGTCTAAAATGCGACATGAGACGGCCTTTCTTGTAAAACAGCAATACAGTAGCTCATAATCGCTTTCCCATCGATAATCTCCTCCTCAACTCGCGCTTCGGGTTTCCGGCGATGGTCGAATACGACATAGTATCCTTCCTTTGCGTCTTCTGATTTGAGATAGGCGGCAAGTTGACTTTTGCCCGCCTGGTAGAGGCTTTTGCCGCCCCAGACCTTTGTTTCTATGATGTATTTCTTTCCATTGCGCAAGATAATCAAATCCATCTGTCCTCGTCCCGTGCGGACTTCGACATACATGAAGCCACGAACCTGCCGCACAAACTGGTCGAGATAAGCAAACAACAGGTACTGCCCGACGAACTCTTGAGGCGTTTCAGGCACTTCTAAAATCCGATAGCCTGCGCGAGCGATGAAATCACGGAAGTTGTCAAGTAACTTTCGCATATCGATGTTTCCATCAGAAGTCAAGTAATCAAGAAACCCTGCGTCGGTGTCTTCGGGAAGATATTCGTCTTCCAAACCATTGAAAAGGGGCTGGAAAGTTCGCATGATTCGATACTGGTAAATCGGGTTCTGAATCCGACAATTTCCATCTGAATCTGGAACAAACACACCATAAGTAAATAGTTCACTGATAATCTGATTATCCAGGTTAAACGGAACTGCCTCTTCCTTGAGAATAATGCGCATCAACAGGCTTTCAAATCTCGCATCTCGACGGATATTGGTCGTCAGGTGCGAGATATGAACGTTCCGTTCGTTAAGAATTTGTTTGTGAGCAACTTCAAAGTGCTCAAAGGTGATGGTTTCCGAAAGCGGGATGTCCATCTCCTCCGTTAGAATTTGGGCTATACGATTGACGAGGCAGGGCTGACCCGCTGTTTGTTTGTGGATACTCTCAATCACTTCAGGCGCAAAGGCTTGCCCCACCTCATCGGTGTATTGTCCTAAAAGGTCACGCACTTGTTCTAAGGTAAAGTTTTTGAGCGCAAACTCGTCTTGAATATTAAATGGGGAAATACTTCTATCATAATTCAGTTGTGTGATGCTTTTGACACCAACAATTCCAACGCTGTATGGACAGCGATTCACATCCCTTGAGAGGTAGATTTTGCGAAGGGTATACAAAAAATCGCTCAACGCCTCTCTTGGAATGCCATCGAACTCATCAATAATGATTGCGACCTTCCGATTTCCAAGATGTGAGGCAAGTTCTTTCAGAAACGGTTGAAATGAAGAATGGCCCTTCAGCGGATAGTTTTTTAAGAACTGTTGAAACTCCTCATCAATGGTGGACTTCCGCTGTTGGAATTCCCAGATAATCTCTTCATGAATTTCGCGTCGTAAGCCATCATAGAACACTTCAACGCTGACATTGCTGAAGGTTTGAAAATCAAGCTGAATCGGAAAATAGGTGGGGTCCTCCGCCGTCAGCGCATCTAATGCCCAACGGAAAAACGTTGTCTTTCCCGTCTGACGTGGGGCAAAGATGACAATATATCGCCCCCTTTTGATGCGTTCAACCAAATCAGCAATCTCAGAGGTGCGCGAAACGACATAGTTTCTGTCTTTGGAGACAGGACCACGGGTTTCAAAAGTGCGTCTTGAAGTTTGCATGGATAAAATCCCTCCTTTATTTCAGAAAAGCTCTCTCAGAAGAAGTATAACAGAAAAATCATCCCATGTCAATACCCGATAGGAGAATCTTAACGGAAATTTTGGTTACCAACGAATCTCATCGAAAGAAACATTGAGGAAAAAGATAATATTGTCAGACTTCCGAAGTCTTTGAGACTTCGGAAGTCTTGGGGACTAAAACGAAATTCTGGTATTATGGCTTAATAGCAACCATGCTTGCGCCTCCCCCAGCGGGGTAGGTACCGATAAGTTTTTCAGAAACATCCATTACCAGCAATTTATCCTTGCCGCCGCCAGTCCAATCTGGAACAGTAATATAGACATTTCCCGCGGCGTCCGCAGCCAATCCTGCCCCTCCTGCAAAATCTGTCAATGCGCTGGAGGCATCATGCAAGAGTGCGCCTGCAGCAGCTATATCGAAGGAGAGCAGTCCACCGAAGAACGTGATATAAGCTATTCCATTTTTAGTGATAGTGATTCCTGAAGGTGTCGTGCTTAGGTCGACAGGCGCGCCAGCACTATCTGTTTGAGAATCAATGACCACGATTTTGCCGGTAATATCAGCATAATTGCCAGTACATAAGACCAAAACGTTACCGTTGCTATCCGCAACAACATCGGTTGGATTTGTTTCAACATTGATAGTTTTGAGAACGTTGTCGGTCGCGGTGTCAATAACGGATACGGTACCTTGACCATAGGTAGTTACGTCGCCGTAGACCACCCCGGTATTGCAAACGTAAACTTTGCCATTAGCGAAAGCTACGCCCCACGGTGCAACTCCGACGTTAATACTCTTGACAACAGTTTTGCTAGATAAGTCTACGACCTTTACAGATTGCGTCCAATTACTGGATACATAGGCTTTGGTGTCACTTGCGAAAGCAATCTTCTCCGGCGCGGTTCCATCTCCAATATCAATCATGCCAGCAGTTGTGTTGCTTGCAAGGTCGATAATCTGAACGTTATTGTCGCCAGTATTGACGACGTAGGCAAAATCTCCTCGAATTTTTATGTCCGCTGGCCATTTGCCCGAGGGAATAGATACGTCGCTGAGAAACGCGCTTTTTTCTATATCGAATACGGAAATTGTCTGCGCCGCGCCATTCACAACATAAGCGGCGCTGGCAATTTCCATCTCACTGGCTTTCTCCTCTTCAGCGCAACCGATGAAGAAAGTCAGTAGCCCAATAATGATAAGTGAAGTCGCGAAACTGAAAAATTTTCGCATTTTCTGAATCCTCCTATTTGATTGTTGATTGTAGATTGTCGATTGTTGATTGAATCATCAATCGTCAATTGACAATCTAATTTGATGGCCTGCATTAGAAAGCAATAGAAACTTTACATCTCCACTGCCTTCCTGGCAACGGATAATCCGCTATCAGTTGATAGCTAACATCAAATGCGTTTTTTAACTCTAAAATAACGCCTAATTTAGTTGTGCCTATAATTTTTTCAAATCCGAGTTTGATGTTATGTATTACAAAAGGTTCCAGCCATTTTGTATTTTCGCGAGTATAGTACCTTCTACCTTTGTACTGTCCTTCAAATTGCATCCAGATATTCTCAGCGCTTATGCGAATGCCATAGTTTCCAGAGTGTTTAGGCTGGTGCAGTAATTGCCTTCCCAAACTATCTTCCGCTTTCAGGAAGGTATAGTCCGCGCTCAAATCCAAGGCAGACCCTGATATTCGAGATATCCGTAAACTTGCTTCTGCTTCAACCCCGCGAATATTCGCCTCCGACAGATTCTCAGGCGCCCATTTCCCACCTATGCCTGGGCTCCACAAAATGCGGTCTTGAAAATGATTCTGAAAATAAACCATGCTGCTCCGAATAGGAAACGCTTTGATTTGGGAGAGGTCGAAGGACAGCCCTGATTCGAAATCGACAGAACGTTCCGGCTTAAGAGATGGATTACCTTTTGCGAAGGCATCCTCCGGCCAGTATAGGTCATTCATCGTCGGCGCTCGATATGACTTGCCAACGCTACCCTTGGCGGTAAGATTTCCGTTTCTAAAAAATCTGGTTAGAAAACCGAACTTGGGGCTAATGCCAGCGTCGAAATCTGTGTAATCATCCCAGCGTAGAGCAGGAAACAAAACTATCTTGTTGAGTTTGAGAGCATTATCACTTATGCCGATAGACAATTCCTTTTGCGCATATCCGCTTATTGAATTACGATGTCGTTCACTTAGCGTGGTGCTGGAAACATCCTCTTTTTTCAGTGAAAGCCCTAACGTCAATGGAGAAGATTCTCCCAAATGAAATATTCCTCTTCTTTTCTTTTTGTTCAAACTTTTTCTTTTCGGAAAAGAAAAAGTTTGAATCTGCGTCTGAAACTCCCCTCCAATCGTTTTTGTCCCATGCGTGTCGTCGGTATTGTATATCCCAGGATTAACATAATGCAGAGATGAATCTCGCCCATAAAGAGTTAACTGGCCCAGAACATTCGTCCGCAACTGATGTTCATAATTCATCCTAAGGCAGCTATTTTCATCCTCTTTAAAGGCTTCAGGACTATATTGTCCAATCGGTCCTGGGTCACCTTTATCAGCGTAGTAATGTTCTGTGGATAATTTGAGATAAGCGGATTCCGACGGACGCCAGTCAAGATTTGCAAAGATATTCCATTTTGAAAATTGAGCGTTTTCCCTGATTTTTATTCTATTCCATTTATCCGTAAACTGAAAATCACCATCGCTTTTGCTCTGTGAAAATGAGACAAACCCAGACAATCCACCGAACTTTCTTCCAACTTCTGTCCCCCATTCCAAGGAGCTGAAGGAACCGACTTGCCCCCAACTTCGTATAAAATTTCTGCCAGGCTTGCCCTTGAGCATAGCGAAGGGTCGCTTTGTAACAATATTGATAATTCCACCCATCGCATCGGCACCATAGAGCGCGGATTGTCCTCCACGAACAATCTCAACGCGGTCTATAACGTTGAGAGGAATGTTGTCGAAATCCGCACCGCCGTTTAGAGAATCATTAAGCCTCTCTCCATCTACCAATACCAATACTTGTGCCGAAGATGAACCACGCATTGATACAGTCGATAATGAACCGATTCCATAATCGTGTATCTGCAAAAAGCCTGATGTTTCCAGCAATTCCCCAAGGTCAGAAGCAGTGCTTGAAATAATCTGTTTTTGTGAAATTACAGATGCGAAGGCAGGTACCATATCCAAAGAGGAAGGCATTCTCGTCGCGCTGACAATGATTTCATCCAGACTAACCACAAAGCGTTTGAGTTGAAAAAGTATCTCCACCGTTCTTCCAGATATTATCTGTATATTCCTCACCTCATCGCTATAACCGGGCATACTCACATTAATTTCATGGATACCACCCGGCACGTTCGTGAAGGAAAACTCTCCCTTCTCGTCAGAAAAAGTAACTAATTCAGTTTTTACAATTTTTACTTGAGCATCAACTATCGGTTGCTTCGTCTCCGCATCGACTACCACACCGGTGATATTTCCGTAATCGCCATTACCCGTAGCGAATACAGGTTTGCTTTGCAAACTTGTGAACTCAGATTGAATATTAATGAAAATAGTAATCAGAATAAATAAAGACAAAATTTTTTGAATGTACACTTTCTGTATTCCTCCTGGGATTGATGATTGTTGATTGTTGATTGTTGATTTAATATGACTTTGGTAAATTAAAAATCGATCCAATTGTAGCCCAACTTTCTAAGTTGGTAGATTGTCGGTAAATCACTAAGAACCAAGATAGAATCTTGGGCTACGTTTCTATTTACCAAAGTCAAATTAATTTGTTTTTCAATCGACAATCAACAATCCATTAAAATTCAATTCCCTTCTGCCCTGCAACGCCCTTCTTAAAATGATGCTTTACTTCTATCATTTCCGTGACCATATCCGCCGCGGCGACTAATTCTGGCGGGGCATCTCTGCCTGTCACCACAATGTGCATCCGTTCAGGGCGTATTTCCAGAACATCAAGAACTTCGCTGACGGAAAGCCAACCATACTTTAGCGCATAAGTCAACTCATCCAGAATCACAATGTCATAGTCTCCGTTCAGTATTTTGTCTACGCAGACAGCCCAGCATTCTAACGCCATTTGCCGGTCTTTTTTTTGTTCTTTGAACTGCCACGTGAATCCATCGCCCAACGGTATAATTTCCACGCCTATCCGTTCTGCGGCTACGTGCTCACCTAAGCGCATACCTTTTCCTTTGATAAATTGCAGCATGATAACCTTCATGTCCTTGCCGTACGCGCGCATGAGCGTTCCTAATGCCGCAGTTGTTTTGCCCTTGCCGTTTCCCGTATACACCATCAATAATCCTGTTCTGTCTATCATATTTTTAACTCCGGTGGATAAAAATTAATTGTATTGAGATGTCGCGCATGGATATAGTCTTCCCCATAACTGGATAAGTGATGAGTGAAACGTGATAAGTGATTGATAAATCACTCATCTACTCATCACGTTTCACGATGTGAGCATAACTTCATCCCTGATTTATATCAAGTTGTGAGGAAAACTATAATATCAATTACAAAGGCAATTCGAGGTCAGAAGAATGGATGTTACAAAAAAGAAGAAAAAGGAAAGAACTCCATTCACGCCCTTCCCCCGAAGGTGCTATATGTGAATCTCATTCAGGCAGGTTTCCTGACTTACGACTTGTTCTCAAGCCTTCCCAGCGCGTTCTGAGTTTTGTTTTGCGGAAGTGAAATCAAAACACAGAAAGGTGAGCTCATCACACGCCAGTGACTATCTCAGAGAACTTAAAAACGTCGCTTACAGTTGCGGGGCAGTGACGGATTTACACCGTACTTCCCTTTTACCCTCAAAGGGCACCCGAATGTTATTTGAATTGCATCAAGTTATCCGCACCTAAAAAATTCGCCAGCTTTTACGACACAAATTATGTCAGATGATAACATTTTTAGGATGTGAATGTCAAGAAAAATTTCATTTTTTTCATCTCTTGCGAATGATAATATTTCTGCCAATTGCCCATAGTCCGTTGTCAGCAACGTAGCAGATGTCAACTAAGTCATCCTCAACGCCGCTTCCCTCCTGCGTCCAATTTACGCCGCCGTCTTTTGTCGCAAGAATTACACCGTTTTCCCCGACAATCCATCCTTCGTTAGTGTTTTTGAAGCATACGCCATACAAATTGTTTGACACGCCGCTGGTTTGCGTTTCCCAACTGTCGCCGCCGTCTTCTGAATGTAAGATAATACCGTACTTGCCAACAACCCAGCCATTTTGAGAATCCACGAAATACACAGATTCTAAGTCGTAACCTGTATTGCTGGTACATGCAAGCCAGAGTTTGCCGCCATCGGTTGTACGCAAAATCGTCCCCCATCGTCCGACTATCCAACCTAACTGAGTGTTGATAAAATATACGTTGAGCAAATCCGGCGTACTGTCGATAGGTTGTTCTGTCCAAATCGGACCACCGTCCACATTATGCAAGATAGCGCCGTAATCGCCGACAGCCCAACCTTCGCTTGATGCAAAATGAACGCTATTCAATTTATAATCGGCTTCAATCGGTTGCGAATCGGCATCAAAACTTTTTTGCCGTGGTTTCCTGCTTCTGCTTTTGGCCCATGTTTGCCCACTATCGCTGGTCGAAAGGAATGTCGCGTCCTGCGCCATCAACCAACCGAGTTCTGGGGAAATAAAATGAATGCCAAGTAGAGCATTGTTGTCACCACTCGTCAGTTGTGACCAGGTTGAACCGCCATCGTTAGTGTATAAAATTATCCCATTTTTCCCGACTACCCAACCATTCTGCGCATTGAAAAAATAGATATCGGTCATATCAATATTATTAAACTGTTGAACTTTTTCCCAGAGAACTTCTACCGGTGGATTGGAAGGAGGAACTTCCGCTACGAAAGGTTTCGGTGGAATTTCGATGGTAACTTCCGGGATTGTATATTTTATCACAGCACCGTTGTCTCCAACCGCGATGAGGCTATCATTGCTGACATAAACATCATTGAGATTTTCCTCCGTGCCGCTATCTTTCTTCATCCATTTTTTCCCACTGTCTAAAGTAATCAGCATTGTGCCTTTGTCGCCTACCGCCATGCCGATGTCGGTATTGACAAAGAAAATTTTATTCAGGTTGGCTTCGGTGAAAGTAGCTTGTTCATGCCAGCTTTCCCCACCATCCTCGGTGTGCAAGATGACGCCGTACTGTCCCGATATCCAACCATGCTGAGAATCGACAAAATGCACGGAATAAAGTTCGTTGTAAGTATCACATTTTTGATGTTCCCACGTCATACCGCCGTTTTGAGTATGCAGAATAATCCCCGGCCAACCGACCGCCCAACCTTCGTTTTGGTCTAAGAAATACAATGCCCGCAACGATTCCCAAATAAAACCGCGCTGTTGCGTCCAATGTTCTCCGCCATCTCTGGTGTAAAAAATCCCCCCAAGTTCGCCAATCGCCCAACCAATTTGGCTATTTAAAAATCGCACGTCGTGTAGACCATACCAATCGTTGCCTTTCTGAAGCGTCCAGGTTTCACCGCCGTTTTCCGTATGCAGGATATTCCCTCTGTCGCCCACAGCCCAGGCTTTCTGGCTATTTACCGAATCCAGCGCATTTAATCCGCCTTCGACGCCCGACTTTTGTTCTTGCCATGTCTTGCCGCTGTCTTCAGTATGAATAATCATGCCTCGCTTGCCCACCGCCCAACCTTTGCCTTCAGGCGTGAGAACGATACCTTGAAGCGGATTGCTGGGAGTTGCGCCGCTTTGAAGTGTCCATCGTTTGCCGCCATCAGTTGTCGAAAGAATCGTTCCGTATCTTCCGACAATCCAGATACGTTTTGCATCCAGGGCATGTATGCCAGTGAGGTCATTCTTTGTGCCGCTATCCTGTAATGCCCAATTTTTCCCACTATCAGTGGTATGAGTGATATATCCACCGTCGGCGACGGCCCAGCCGATATTTTCATTCACAAAATGCACTCCGTTAATATTGATGTGGCCATCTGGTATCTGGCTATTTTGCCGCGTCCAATTTTTTCCACCATCGTCTGTTTTCAGGATTGTGATACCTGTTCCGACTGCCCAGCCGATAGGTTTGTCTTTTCCTCTGAAAAACTGCAATTTTCTTAAGCCATGCGCTGTTTGGGGAGGAATAATATTCCAGTTGACGCCGCCATCTGTCGTGTACAAAATGACGCCATATTCCATGCCAACCCAACCCTCTTGGGAGTTGATAAAATAGACATCGTTCAAAGTTTCAGCCATCTGAGAATTTTGAGATTTCCAATTTTTCCCACCATCGTTAGTATAGCGAATGGCACCGCCCTCGCCGACGACCCAACCGCGATTTGCATCCACGAAATGCAAACCCAACAAGGCGTTGCCAGCGATAGTCATTGGTCGCCAGTGGCCGCCGCCATCTATGGTGTACAACACCGTCCCCGAAGCGCCGACAACCCAGCCATGGTTTTTATCCAAAAATTGCACTGCATATAAATCAACCATAACAGTGCTTTCTTGCTGTGTCCAGCTTTCTCCGCCGTCAGCAGTGCGCAAGATAAATCCCTTCTCGCCTATAATCAAGCCATTTTTCGTATCGGCAAAACTGACATCCGTGAAGTTCGTATTCCATTCGCCTTTGCGCAGAACTTCCTTCTTTACACAACCTGTTATCATCAAGCCAACTGCGATAGCAATAAACACCAGGAAAAATCTTTTTGACATTGTTTTTCACTCCAATTTCTAAAATCAAGAAACCACGGAAATAGATTAGCAAATTATGTGCCACAATAGTTGGATAGGCAATCCCTGCCAGCCCGCTTTTTGTAAATCGGGAAATTATGTACGGAATGGTGCATATATTATGAGTGGAATTTACGATTTGGTGCATCCACTTTAGCACCTTGGGTTCAAAATATAAACATGATCCGGTTTTGGGGTTAAAAAATCACTATTTTTTACTGTTGACAAAGATAAAGTTATACGTTATTATATCATCAAAGCGTAACAAAAATCACGAAAAATTAAGAAGAAACTAAAAATTTATATGCCATCAGAAAGTGTTATCTTATACCGACTTAGGTTTGTGATTTCCGATTTCTAATTGTCTACTAAGGAAAGGATGGAAGAATGGAAGATTGGAAGGATGGGCGCCCAGTCTTCCATCCTTCCATCCTTCCATTCCTCAACCGGAAGCATCAAGCCTAAACCAGTATTAGAGGTGGGATAAATGGAATTAACTATTGAAACCATAGCTGAGAAACTAAATAGTCTTTATGAAGAAGGAGTAAACCAACCTGTTATCTATTGGGTGCAGAATTTACGGCATCCCGATTATAAGCTTACCGCAACGATTTCTGTTGTTGTGCAGCGTGATACCAATAACCAATATGTTGCTTCTTATGATGACGTAGGTATGTATGGTTGCGGAGAGGACGTTAATGCCGCAATAGAAGACATGCTGTTGTGTCTTGTGGATTACTATGAATCATTGGTAGGAGAACCAGATGAAAATCTCGGTCCACTCACTCTTCAACATAAAAAATTTTTTCAAACTTTGATTTCCAAAATCAACTGAGATTGAACCAGAGCCAATTGCGCGAAGCAATAAGATGTCCTTTTACTTTGACTTTGGTAAATTGGACGGAGATACATAAGATATGGTGCACTTCGGCTTTCGGAGAGTGGCAAGAGGGCTAAATATAGTTTCTTGCCTCCTTGCCGTCTTGCCGTCTTGCCTCCTTGCCGTTCTCATTCACAATTTCGGTTCTATTTACCAAAGTCAAGTTACATTTGAAGATTATATTGAATCTCTGAAAGACAGTGGAGCCATTAACGGAAATTAGGTAATTAAAATAAGACGAATTTAGGTAATTTTTATTATGAAGGAGGCACAAAATGCCAAAGATCAAAACATTAGTATTTGCTGGTGGACAGATTCATGATTTCAAAGGATGCGGCGCGGCTGCCGTTGAAGCATTATCCAAATGCGAAGAATTTGAGATTACTAAGGTCGAAGATGACCTCGATGTGTTGATTGCGCCGAATTTAGACCCTTATGACCTTATTGTTTTCTACTATACCGTCGGTGAGATTTCCGACGCGCAGAAAAATGGTCTGCTCAACTTTGTCGCTTCAGGCAAAGGCTACGCGGGATTTCACTCAGCGGCGGATTCTTTCAGAGGATGCCCCGAATACCGCGCGCTGGTGGGAGGGCACTTTATCACCCACCCTCACTATCGTGAATTTCAAGTGAGCGTAGTTGACCCCGAACATCCTATCACCAAGGGCATTACAGAGTTCATGGTCAAGGATGAACAGTATATTCTGGACTATGACCCGCGTGTTCACATTCTTTGTTCGGCTCTCTGGAAGGGGGACAAAATGCCGGTCGCCTGGACCAAGAGTTGGGGGAAAGGACGTGTGTTCTACTTATCTTTGGGACATGACCCCGCCGCTGCCCGTCATGAAATGTTCCAGTTGTTGCTTCAGCGCGGGGCGCTGTGGGCGGGAATGCCTGATTGACGTACTCCCGACGCCCTAACCTTGAAAAGGTTTGAAACCTTTTCAAGGTTAGGAAGGAGATTACAGATGTTTAGATTCGAACAGCTTAATACAGAGTTTAATACCGTAAGGTTTTCTAACGGGGTTTACTCATTACTCATTACGCAATAGAACTTTGGGCTACGATGAAGCCTACCAAAGTCAAGCCAGGATATACGGAGGTAATATATATGTCAGTGGAAAAATTGTCAGGAGTGACCTTGTTTGTCGCCAACAATGGAAACGATGTTTGGGCGGGGCGTTTAGCAGAACCAAATTCTAACCAAACTGACGGGCCTTTCGCTACGTTGGAACGCGCCCGTGACGAAATCAGAACTATCAAGCAAGCAGGAGAGATGCCTCAAGGTGGTGTAACAGTGGAGTTGCGCGGCGGAGTGTATCAGCGAGAACAAGCGTTCGAGCTTTCGGCGGAGGATTCGGGCAGCGAAGAGGCGCCAGTGGTCTATCGCGCCCGACAAGGTGAGGAAGTCCGGTTGGTCGGAGGCAAGGTCGTAACTGGGTTTGAACCTGTCACTGACCCAGCCCTCCTGGAACGTCTTTGTCCCGAGACACGAGGTAATATGCTACAAGCTGATTTGAGGGCGATGGGTATCTCCGACTTCGGCGAGGTAAAAGGCGGTGGTCTTGAGCTGTTCTTTCAGGACAAACCTATGACGTTAGCGCGTTGGCCGAATGAGGAGTTCATCCGTATTGTTGACTTAGTGGGTGGCGACCCAGTTGATGTCCGCGGCACCAAAGGCGACAAGAACGGAAAATTCATGTACGAAGGTGAAAGGCCGAAGCGCTGGGTCGGGGAAAAGGATATCTGGGTTCACGGCTACTGGTTCTGGGACTGGTCCGACCAACGCCACAAGGTCGAAGCCATCGACACCGAACGGCGTATCATATCCGTCGCGCCACCTTACCACGGCTATGGTTACCGCGTAGGGCAGTGGTTTTACGGACTCAACATCTTAGCAGAACTTGATATGCCAGGCGAGTGGTATCTAGATAGGGAAACGGGCATCCTCTACTTCTGGCCGCCAGCGCCTATCAAGCAAGGCCAGGCTACGGTATCGGTCATTGAGACCATGGTGAAGATGGAAAATGTCGCATACGTGACTATTCGCGGCATCACCTTCGAAGCCGCCAGAGGTACTGCCATCATCATCACCGGTGGAAGTCACAACCATATTGTTGGGTGTACGCTCCGGAATCTCGGCAGTTGGGCCGTGAATATATCAGGTGGGACGCACAATGGCGTCGTCGGCTGTGATATCTACGAGACCGGCAACGGCGGTATCAGCCTATCAGGAGGTAACCGCGAGAGACTCGAACCTGCCGGACATTATGCCGAGAACAATCACATCCATCACTACGGCAGATGGAATCGCATGTACCAACCAGCCATTTCGCTGAACGGGGTCGGCAACCGCGCATCCCACAATTTGATACACGATGCCCCACACATGGCCATCTCTTTCGGTGGCAACGACCATCGCATCGAGTTCAATGAAATCCATAACGTTTGTTACGAATCGAATGACGCCGGCGCGATGTACAGCGGCCGCGATTGGACTATGCGCGGCACCATGATTCGCCATAATTTCTTGCATCACATCAGCGGCTTTGAAGGACGCGGCTGCGTCGGGGTTTATTTAGATGATATGCTCTGCGGCACCACCATCTACGGCAATGTTTTCTATGAAGTAACGCGGGCGGCCTTTATCGGTGGCGGCAGAGACTGCATCGTCGAGAACAATATTTTCGTTGATTGTAAGCCGGCGCTTCACATTGATGCTCGAGCTATGGGTTGGGCGAGTTACCATGTCGGAACCACAATGCGGGAGCGACTGCTGGAGATGCCCTATAAAGATAAACTCTGGGCGGAACGTTATCCCAAATTGGTCAATATCTGGGAGGATGAGCCGGCCGCACCCAAAGGCAATATCGTCGCCCGCAACATCTCCCAAGGCGGCAAGTGGGATGAGGTGTATGACCAGGCTCGTTCTTACGTCACCTTCGAGGATAATCTGGTAGATGTGGATGTCCATTTCGTGGAAGAGCCGCCAAAGAACTTCCAATTGCGCGACGACTCGCCAGCGTACAAGTTGGGGTTCAAGCGCATCCCAATCGAAAAGATCGGTCTCTTTTGTTTCTTTTGATCAAACTTTTCTTTACTAAAGAAAAGTTTGGAGATTTTCCTTGACATTAGGATGATAAAATTGTACCATTAGTTGAAATTTGGCAAAGGAAAATGTCAGAAATTCAACATTTCCGTTAATTATTGCCAAAAGTCGGTGTCGTTAGGCGTTTGGATTGAATCTTTCAGTTCCGCTTGGCATGATACACCGCAATGTACTTTGAAATCATCGGACAGATTACTAATATTGAAACCATCGCCGTTGGTAGCTCAATTCGAGAAATCGGACGCTGGCGAAAGCAGTATGGAGGTGGACGCTGGCGAAAACGAAAGGGAGTTGCTACTGTTAGGCTCCGAAATGGTAGAATACGTCAGGCAGAATTACACTGGTATGAAGCACATGGCATAGGTAAAAGGAAAATCAAGATTAAACGCGTTCTGGATTAAAGCTATGAAATCACATAACACAGAGCTACGCTTTGTTATTTGCATCAAAAACGAAGATTGCGAAGACTTAGAACTGCGTAAGATTTATCAGGTATTGTCGGATGAAGCCGCGGCGGAAGATAATTACCTGCGGATTATCGATGAATCAGGCGAAGATTACTTATATCCAGCAGACTATTTTGTTGAGATTCAGTTACCGCAAGCGGTAGAAAAGGCCGTATTAAGGAGCATTTCATGATTCAGACAAAATTTAGCCTCGCTGAAAGTCAAATTCATTTCTTAGAACACTATAAAGATTATGGATTCAAAGATAAAAGTGCCCTTGTGCGAGAGGCTTTAGCTCGTTTCCAACAGGAATTGGCAAAAGAACACTTGCTAAAGAGCGCCGATTTGTATGCTGAAGTTTATCAAGAAGATGAAGACGTTCGGGAATTAACCGAAACCGCATTAGCTGGATGGCCAAAATGAAGTCATTAAAGCGCGGTCTGATTGTTGATGTGAATCTGGCTCCAACACTGGGGTCTGAGACTGGAAAAATACGTCCATGCGTCATCGTGACCAATGATACCTATAATGCCCGCGTACCAGTCATCCAGGTGGTCCCGATAACAGTTTGGAGTGAGAAGAAAAGTCGAATCATAACGAACATTACTATTCTCCCGACTTCGACGAATGGACTCACGAAAAAATCGATTGCGGATTGTTTGCAGACTCGTCCGATTGACCATCGCTTGCGTGTTGTGAAAATTCGAGGTGAACTTGAGGTAGAACAGATGGAACAACTTGATTCGGCACTGAAAATCGTCTTTGACCTCAAATAGGAGCCTTGATATTTCCCCGAAGAATGAATAGGTGAACGATTATTGTTTCGGGTCAGGAACGCCGGCTTCCTGGAATCCTTTCCTCCTGAGCAGACAACTATCGCAACGTCCACAAGCCGCGCCTGATTCAGTTGGGTCATAGCAACTATGCGTCAAGCTATAATCTACCCCCAACTCGAGCCCTTTTTGGATAATCTCTGCTTTGGTGAGCTTGATTAATGGTGTTTTAATTTGTAATCGGGTTTTGCCTTCGACACCAGCTTTAGTTGCTAAATTTGCCATCCGTTCAAACGCGGCGATGTACTCCGGACGACAATCGGGGTAGCCAGAGTAGTCAAGCGCATTGACCCCGATGAAAATCGTGTCAACCCCCAATACCTCCGCCCATGCCAGCGCAAAAGACAGAAAAATCGTATTGCGCGCTGGGACGTAAGTGATGGGAATATCGCCCCCGACTTCCGCAGCGCTACGGTCTTTGGGGACTTCAATGTCATCCGTCAGAGCAGAACCGCCGATACGCTTGAGGTCGAGGTCGATGATGAGATGTTCTTTGGCTTGAAAATGTTTAGCAATGCGTTTCGCCGCCTTTAGCTCAATCGCATGACGCTGGCCATAGTTGAAACTCAAAGCATAGATTTCGTAACCCTCAGATTTTGCAATCGCCAATGTCGTGGTGGAATCCACTCCGCCGCTCAACAATACAATCGCTGATGTCATTTGATTATCCTCCATTTTTCATTTGATTACAATGACGTAGAGATTATACACCTGGAAACAGAAATGTGTCAAGAGGGAAAAACGGCAAGACGGTAAAATGGCAATTGCCGTCTCGCCACTTTGCCCCCTTGCCGTGTTGCCTTCTGAGTAAACCGTCAGTTCACGTTTCACGTTTCACGCATCACATTTCATAACATATATTAGAATAAATATAGAGGTGATATGAAAAAAATAAGTTGTTTACTAATCATTATACTGTCGTTTCTCTTAACATGTAAAGTGGCTGTGAATACGGCATTTTCCAAAACATCCCGCAAAGTAGGAACCAAAACAAAGTCCACGAAAGTCCAATTGAAAGAGGCGTTGAAACTTGTCGAACAAGAAGAATATCAGCGTGCGACTGAAATCCTTGAATCGTTGTTGCCTAATGTACAGGATGTTGCAAGTCGAAATCGCACTCTTTATGTTTTGGGCAATAGCTTTCGCAGGCAAAATAAATGGGATAAAGCTATCGAATATTACCAGCAAGTCCCAGCAGATTATATTTTGTGGGATTACATAAAACTTCATATCGCAGAGAGTTATCAAGCGCAAAATGATTATCAAAATGCTCTTGTTTGGTACGAGCGGTTTTTATCTGACCATCCCAAGCACCCAACTTACTCATTCGCTCAATATCAATTAGCGCTGTGTTATATGAAAGCGGAAAACTATGAAGCGGCTTTGAAAATCTACTCGCAGTTAATTGACAACAAGTTAAACGGATATTCGAGAGCAGCCCAATATCAAAGTGGGAAAGCTTATGAAGCATTGGGACAGTGGCAACAAGCTTACTTTACATATCAGCACGTAATAGATAGGAATAGCTCGGATTCAATGGCTCGAGATGCTTTAGAAAGGATTAACGCTTTAGTTGCCGCTCATCATCATAATAATATAAAAATTACACGAGAACGACGCCTATCTATGGGTATGGTGTTATTTGACGCAGGGAAGTATATTCAAGCGCGAAATGAATTGGGGAGGGTTGTGTCTGACTATCGGGATGACCTCGCCGGCAAAGCCACTTACTTCATAGCCCAGAGTTACTATCGACAGGGAAGATACGATGATGCCATCACAGCATATCAAGAAATTGTTAATTTCTATCCTACCAGTGATTATCTTACCAGAGCGCTCTATCAAACGGCGCTGTGCTATGAACGCAAAGAACAATTAACGAAAGCGCAGCAACTATTGAAAGATTTTGTCGCGCAATATTCATGGAGCGCCTGGGCTGATAACGCTTTATATGAAATAGCGACATCGTTGAAGCATCTTAGACAGTATGAGGATGCGATTAAAGTTTATACTCAATTGACGGAACAGTATGCTAAAAGCGACCTGGTTGATGAGGCTCGCTGGGATATTGGTTGGTGCTATTTCAAATTGGGAAGATATCAAGATAGTATTACATCCTTTCAAACGTTTGTCACAACCTTTCCCAAAAGTAAATATGTCGGGCAAGCTCAATACTGGGTCGGTAAAATTTATGAAAAGCAGAACGAATTAGTAAGAGCCCGAGAGATTTATGATAAAATTATTCGCGAACATCAATGGTATTACAGCATCAGGGCAGTTGAACGAATCCAGGCGCTATTTGCTTCAGAAAACATCGGAGTAAATGAGAACATAGATATTTCAAATTATCGTCGGATTAACGCGACATCAGATAGTTCCTTATGGCGTGATATGGAGAGATTGGATTCACCAAGAGCCCGAGAATTGATAGCTTCTAAAGCATTCGATGACGCCATTACGGAATTAGAAAGTTTAGCAAAATCGGGTAAGCAAAATCTCAAACAGATTTACTACAACCTGATTTTATCGCGCCAGAAGGAAAAACAATTTTACCAGGCTTACCTTGACGGGTTAAAGTTGTTTCGGCTAAGTGATTTGAAGAATAAGGGTAATGCTTCTCCAACTGAAGCGTACAAATTAATCTATCCATTTTACTTCCAGGACATTATCACCAAATATTCAACAGAATACGGCATTGACCCGCTTTTTGTAATATCTATGATGAGGGAAGAAAGCGGATATGATGTTGACGCTATATCGCACGCTGGCGCCTGCGGATTGATGCAAATTATGCCAGGCACAGGCGCAGATGTCGCTCAAAGGCTAAAGATTAGTTCATTTGAACCAACGATGCTTTTTGAACCCGAAACAAATATACAAATCGGGACCTGGTACATGAAAAATTTGATGGATACTTTTGATAACAACCATGCCTTAGTCTCTGGAGCTTATAATGGCGGCCCGGGTAGGATGAAAAAGTGGTTGGAAGAATTAGATTTATCCGACATGGATGAATTCATTGAGGATATCCCGATTAATGAAACCCGCAGGCATATCAAAAAGGTAATGGATAGTTATTATATTTACAAGGAATTGTACCCGGAGTCCTACGCGCTGCCACAAATATCTAAGAAACCTTGATAAAATGGCAAGGGGGCAAGAGGAAGGCGGAAGTCGAAAGGTGGAAGTCGGAAGTAAAATTTTAATCCTTCTGCTTTCCGCCTTTTGCGTAGTGAATTTCTCACATTTGTGTTCACTTCGTCCGGTTGGGCCCACTGACAAATTCGTTATTCAACCGCATAGGGCGTAAACTTCCGCTTGTATGGACTATGAAACCCAAGGACGATGTGCTCCTGGGGAATCCCTGCGGCGACAAGTTCCTCTGTAATGCCATTTTCGGTACCGTCGAATTGCACCCAGACCTTTCCATTCCGAATGTCTACATGGAGGACAGTTCCATGTACCCGCCGTCTGCCTTCCCAACCCATGTAGAGCATTTCATAATGTTTTTGCTCGTCATCAAAGATAGTCTCGACTTCAATTTCCCCGTAAGTTGGCTTCCATTGCGCGTATTCGCGAATGATGCGTTTAATAATGTCTTGGTAAGTGGTTAGTCGACCCATTGCAGAATCACCTCCTGCATTTCATCAAAGACGAGCAATTTGAGTTGTTGCGTTTCAACCATCAATTTCCCCAAAGGTTCGCTGAAAATGCCTTCGTATGTTTCAATGGAATATTTCTTTTCTTTTTAGGTAACCGAGGTCCCTAAACGCCTTGAACTGAAGTTCAGGCTAAAAAGCTAAAGTCCACTCAAAGTGGACTTTGGATTGGATTTAGTCGTCTTTTAGACGACTTCAGCAATGTCATCCTGAGCGAAGCGAAGGATCTAAGCCTGTGAATTGATTCACAGGCTTAAATTGATGCTTATGGTGCATTTTTAACGGTATCATGGTAAATATCGCGTTGTGGCATTTAGCTTCCCCTTTATAGAAGCTGAGTTCTCGGAGATTGCTTCGCTTTGCTCGCAATGGTTTCTTTGCACCATCTCTTAACACGAGCCAGAGTTGTATCAAAAACTTGCTTCTTGCGCGCTGAATTGTTCATACATCCGCCGAACGGCATCTGCCATCGCTTGTTCAGCGGGATTCGGCCAGCCTTCAATGCCTGGGAAGAATTTGGCTAAATCGCTATTGCTTTGAGGCACTTTGTGTTCTTCGTGGACTTCGTAGAATAATTTTTGTGCATTCTCTTCGAGGTCCCCCATGAATTGCAGAAGTTTATGAGCAGGCGCTTTATCGCAAATCTTTTCATGGCCGGGAATGACATAATCTACATTGAGATGAATAATTCGCACTAAAGCAGCCGCCCATTTTTGATACACGCCCTGGCCAAGATATGGGAATCGAGTGCTGACAACGTTATCCCCGCAGAATACCACCTTCTCCTCTGGGATGTAGATGAAAGATGTTCCGACGGCATGTCCGCCTGTATGAACGACATGGATAGTCAAATTCCCCATGTTTAGTGAAAGTTCATCTGAAAAAACGATGTGCGGTTTGGGGACTTCCATCTGCTTGACGGCGTTTTTCAATTCCTGCGAACTATCTCCCGCAAGAATTTTTTCCGCCCGTTCCTGCGCCGCAATACGAGCTATTTCCAATGGTCTAACAGAAAGTTCATGAAGAACGGTGTTTTTTGTGAAAAAACCGTTAGTTCCTACGTGGTCAAAGTGGTGGTCGGTATTGATGAGGTATACAACCTCTTTATCACTGATTGACTTAATCTTTTGCGCGAAGTCCAGAGCGTCTTCGGGCATATAGGGACTTTCGACCAGGACCAAGCCGCGGTCTGTGATAATCAAGCCCACATTGGTACCTGGATATTCTGTTTCGACATAAATATTTTTAGTTACTTTTTCCATAATCATCCTTTTCTATTGGTTAATTTTGCTCCTTTCGAACTCATAAATCCTGTGCATAATCGGTTTGTCCTCTCTATCTTTGAAATATTCAATAAAGAGCCTCGTACAGAATCCTTCTCTCCCCCAGTCTTTAAGTTCCCTTTCAATTTCTTCCTTAGACAGGCCAAAGTATTTTTCTGCAAATGCTACCATATCCCCTTCATGTATCATTTGTAAGAATTTATCCTCTTTTGACCTGCTTAATATGGAATTGAACGACTCCTCTTTAAGATTACCCAAAGGCTTTGCGCTAAAATTGGCACAAAAGTGTAATTCTCCATTGAAATTCACATAATAAGCATAGCCATATAATGTATTGAGGAATCCTCTACACATAAAATGAGGTTCCAAGGTTATGCCCTTTTCATCGTCCTTGAGCGCCCATAAGCCTCTGCCCGCTGGAATAGCAGTATTGTTTGCCATCGGTCTTACATATAAATTATGGCTATACACTTCCCTGAGAATATCCTCGTTACTTTTCCACTTTGGCTCAATTGCTCCAAAATCTTCTTTTAAGGCCTTTACCAATAATTCTGGGAGCTCTTTTTTTAGCCCCGCTTCATAATGCCACTTGTCAAAAGCCCCAATGGCAAACATATTCACATCTAAATCTATTAACTCCCTAACAACTTCCTTCACATATTCTCTATTAGTAGCCCAGATTCCTGTTGTTAAGATACTAATCTGGCTTAGTTCAGGGAAATTTCTATTCTTAATCTCGCCAAGAATATCAAAAAGTAATTCTATATTCGCGAAGGGTTCGCCGCCGGAAAGCGTTATCACTTCTAAATCATTTGGTAAATTTGCTATAATCGTCTGAGCATCTGCAATATCTATACTTTCTCCATCCCTGCTGCCACAGAAAAAACAACGTCTGCATTCAAGCGGGCATTTCCTTGTTATTGCAAAACAAATACACTTATAAATATGTCTCGGCTGTTCAACGTTCTTAAAGAGATTCAATCTATTTTGTATTTTAGTTTCTAAATGTTTACCATTGCTTAGGTTTGAACTTCTCATCATTAAGGATAACCACCATCCCTTCCCCTGAAAGCGTCAAAACAAAAAGTCCTTTGCGATAAGCGTATCTGTCGGAAACTTCTTCGATTCTTATACCCGCCACTGCGCCGTATAGCTTCATCCCTTTATACCTTGGGAAAAACTCAAAAAAGCGTGACAACTTCTCTATAATAAAATTGTTTACATCCTCTACTTTGAGAGTAGTTTTAACCTCTACCACTATAACGCTATCCTCATTTGTGGCAAGTATATCTATCTCCATCTGTTCGCCATTTTTCGTAGTTTTCAAGCGTTGCGCGGTATCTATGACTTGAATATTTCTTTCCTGAAATAGTCTTAACACCGATGGTTCAACCAGAGCTTCCACTAATTTCCCCCATTGTCCAGTGAAAAGCTCTCGGAGGTCTTTCATCCCTTCATGAAATCCTCTAATTTCCCTCGAAGTTTCCTCTTGTTGTCTCGAAGTTTCCTCTTGTTGTCTGGTAAGTTCTTCTTGACGTTTTGCAACTTCGCTTATTTGTTCCCTTGTTTCTCTGAATAATGCCCAAATTTCTTGTACTTCTGTTAATGCTTGTTGTTGAGACATTATCGTAAACCTCCTTGTTGTTAAATAGGTTCGTAGCCCAAGATTCGATCTTGGTTTAATCGCATGGGCTCGCTTCTGTCCAATCCTTCCCCTTCACTTCGTTCAAGGGTCAAGGATAGGCTTTAGAAAGCTGGGCTACGACTGCATCTCATTTTAATTTACCAAAGTCAAGATAGACATTTAAAAGAATCAGAAACCGAGTTTCTCGAAAAACTCGGTTTCTATGTATTTACTACTCGCCTTTGACCGCCGCCCAGGTTGTCGTTAGCTTACCCGAAGGAGAAACAGCAAGCAACACTCCATTCATATCTTCCTGTATTTCCTTCTGTGTCAAGGCTCTGTTATAGATGGTAACTTCGTCAATCGTACCGTGCATCGGCGTTAGGCTCGTCTGCGCTTGTCCAACGCGAAAGACTTCTGCCACGTTGTTCATTGCGCCGCTCAGTGCGAATTCGATATCGAGTTCGCCGTTCACATATTGAATAACTTTTTTACCATCATAAACTCCAGCGACATGGTGCCACATCCCCGTTTTGGGAGTAACCGTTTGCTTACCTCTCGTTCCTTGCCAACCACCGATATGAATCCATGTTTCGATTTTCCCTGCTGTCCATTGCATGCAGTATCCGCCTTGATTTGCCGAATTGCGTCTGCCATACAATGACGAGTCGCCCTGGACTTCTATCGGGTAAATCCACGCTTCCATCGTGATTTCTTTTGTAATGTCCAACTGCGGGACATTAGGTACTTCAACATACTGGTTAGCCCCCGCAAAAGAGAGAGCATTGCCATATTTGCCATCTTTCGTCCACTTGACGTCATTCTTCAGACTTCCTGTCGTTCCAGTTTCACTTTGGTCTTTCGTTTTATCTCCTTGATTTTCTTCAAAAGACAGATACAAAACGAGAGAATTATCGTTAATCGCTTCCCCAAGTAAGGGAAACATTATCATGCTGACCATCAATACGGTCAAAACTATATTTTTCATTTTTCTACCTCCATTTCCTCAATAATGGCATTGAGACGGCTGCGGACGGTTGGATATGAGATGCCAAGTTCTCTTTCCATATCTTTAATATTGCCACGACTTCTGACGAACAGTTCGAGAAACTTCAAACTTTCCTCCGGCAGCCGGCAAAATGGGCAAGGGGCATAATTCCCCTCAATCGCCGTTTCGCAAGCCGGACATCGCAGACGTGTAATGATTAAATCTTTTCCGCAACCAGGACATTTTTCGATGATTTTTCGCAAGATATTGCCTCTAAACAACAATTTTACACCCGTTAAATATACATTTCAGACATTAAATTGTCAAGTCTAAAATGCTAACCGGATTTTATTCTTGTTTCTACCAACTTTTTATGTTATATTACTAATCAGACGTTTCATCCCAACAAGCTATGTGCGCACTGTATTCCTCCACTGGGGTTTTCGTTGTTCGTCGCAAAAGTGTAATGAGATTTGTGAAACATGCCTCGTATAGAAGATTCTAAGTGATTATGAAACTGATTCTTTAACTTTTCTATTGTACAAATAATAGCCGCTGATTTACAGAAATCGCTGATAAAAAATACTCCAATCAGCGTAGTCTGAAGATCGGCGGCTATAAGTAAAATAAAGAATTAACTTCATAATTACTTA